>Ga0187777_10000309_pt1 | contig 36109 bp, 42 predicted proteins | sample 1015_Q2_SP5_10_M_FD_132416 | JGI IMG/M metagenome (GOLD analysis project Ga0187777, IMG submission 132416) | Tropical peat soil microbial communities from peatlands in Department of Meta, Colombia - 1015_Q2_SP5_10_MG | ecosystem: Environmental > Terrestrial > Soil > Wetlands > Peat | place... | reverse complement strand
GTCGGCGCAACAGAAGAAATCAGCCAGTCCAACCAACCAAACGAAGAAAACAACCAATCCCACCGACCAGGCCACATTGCTCGGGCAATTCGGTGAGTGGGGGGCGTACAAGGCAACACCCGGCGGCAAGAAGATCTGCTTCGCTCTCTCGAAGCCCACATTGGCGACGACCGAGCCGGCCGGACGCAACCGCGACTCCTCATATGCTTTCGTCTCCACACGGCCAGGGGAAAAGGTGAAGAACGAAGTGTCAGTCATCGTCGGCTACCCGCAAAAACCCGGGCATGATGCGACGGCCGCCATCGGCTCTGTGAGCTACGCGATGTATACCCAGAATGATGGCGCCTGGGTGAAAAACGCCGCCGAAGAGGCACAGATGGTGGAGACGATGCGCAAGGGCGCCGATCTGGTGGTCAAGAGCGAATCCGCGCGTGGCACGAAATCAACCGATACCTATTCACTTAAAGGTATTGCCCAGGCACTCGACCGGGTGGCTGAGGAATGCAAATGAACCGCTAGAGCCATGGCCGCACCGACGGCCGGTGGCAAGACCCGGGGCCTTCACTTAGATAGACTGTGCTTTCCAGACGGGCGACAAGCCCGGCGGTTGACAAGGTTTGAGTCTTGAATGGACGCGCAGCTTAAGGCCGAAGATCTTATTGAGAAAACGCCGCTCGAGCGTTATGTGGCGCCGGAAAGGCCGTCGCTGATCGGCTACACGCGCGCGCAACTTGCCGATGCCCTTGGCCGGCTTGGCGTGCCGGATTCACAGCGCAAGATGCGCGTGCAGCAGCTCTGGCACTGGATTTACTTCCGCGGCTTCACCTCGTTCGACGATATGACTAGCGTCTCGAAGGAATTGCGCGCGGCGCTGTCTCGGCATTTTACCTTGGCGCGCCCGGAGGTGGTTGCTGAGCAGGTCTCTGTCGATGGCACGCGTAAATGGCTTTTGCGGCTGCCGGGCGAAATGCAGGGGGAGCGCCCGCACGAAGTCGAGTGCGTCTATATTCCCGATACGGAACGCGGCACTTTATGCTTGTCCAGCCAGGTAGGCTGTACGCTCAACTGCAGCTTTTGCCACACTGGCACCCAGCGCCTGGTCAGAAATCTTACGGCGGGCGAGATTGTCGGCCAGGTGATGGCCGCGCGTGATCGTCTCGGCGACTGGCCGGGCGGCACGCGGCCGACCGATGGTGTGGTGCCTTATGGCGAGCGCTGCATAACCAATATCGTGATGATGGGCATGGGTGAGCCGCTCTACAACTTCGACGCAGTGCGCGACGCGCTGCTCATTGTGGCTGATGGAGAGGGCATCGCGATTTCCAAGCGGCGGATAACTCTTTCCACCGCGGGAGTGGTGCCGAATATTGCGCGCACCGGCGCCGAAATCGGCTGTATGCTGGCGGTCTCGTTGCATGCGGTGCGTGATGACTTGCGGAACGAACTTGTGCCGCTCAACCGTAAATATCCGATTGCCGAATTGTTGGAGGCCTGCCGAAATTACCCTGGCGTTTCAAATGCGAAGCGCATCACATTTGAGTATGTCATGCTTCAGGGCGTGAACGATTCCATCGATGATGCCAAGGCGCTGGTGCGGCTGCTCAAGGGCATCCCTGCCAAGATCAATCTCATTCCCTTCAACCCCTGGCCGGGCACCAAATATGAATGCTCGGATTGGGAGCAGATCGAGAAGTTTTCGCAAATCATCTTCGATGCCGGCTACGCTTCGCCGGTTCGTACGCCGCGTGGACGCGATATTCTGGCAGCTTGCGGCCAGCTCAAGAGTACAAGCGAGAAGCTTTCAGCACGTGAGCGCCTGGCATTGCGTGCTATGACGATGGTCGAATAACGATGCCGCTTTCTAAAGGATGAAAATGTCTCTGCTTGGCCGGATCGTAGTCATTTTTTTCGGGCTTATCGTCGCCATCATGATAGCGGGGATCACTCTCGTTATCGGCATCATCGCGCCGGACTGGACCGGCATTGATTCAGATCCGGTCGAGCGCGTGTTTTTCTTCATCGCGTCGTTCTTTGCCACCAGCTTTGTCGGCGCGGTCGCGATTCTGCCGGCGTTGATCGTTATTGTGCTCGCGGAGATCGCGCGCATGCGCAGCTTTATCTACTACGGCGTCGGCGGTGCGCTGATTGGCCTGGCGTCATATTTTGGCTCGGATATTTCAGTACGGCTCGAAAACACCACCGATGTCGCGCCGGTCAACAGCGCCCTGCAGCTTGCAGCCGCTGCGGGCATCATCGGCGGACTTGCGTATTGGCTGATCGCCGGCCGCAATGCCGGCCGTTGGCGCGAACCGCACAGCACCTAGCGTTTTGCCCAGGCGAGCGCCGCCTCCAACCGGTCATTGCCCCAGAACAGCTCGCGGTCGGGGGTCATGAAGCTCGGTGCGCCAAATATGCCGAGCTTTTGTGCCTGTTCGGTTTCGGTACGGAGGCGCAGCTTGATTTTATCCGATTGAGCCTGTTGCAGGATCGCGCCGACATCCTGTCCCAGATCACCGAGAATTTCAGCGACCGTTGTCATCTCCGCAATATTGCGACCTTCGCCGAACTCGGCGCGATAGACTGCGCGGCAATAATCCTCCCCCAAATATCCGCCAGTCCGATCAGCGCAACACGCGCCGCCAGCAAAGCATTTTGCGGGAAAGGATCTGGTCGTACGAATGGCAGATCGAGCGTTTTGCAAATCCTCTCCAGGTCGCGCCACATGTAGCGGCCTTTGTCCGGGTAAATATTGAATGGCGAGGTTGACCAACCTTGCGCCTTGAAAATGGGGCCCAGCACAAACGGCCGCCAACGCAAGGCAATGCCGCTTGCTTTGGCTAACGGCGCAATGCGCATGGTGGCGGGATAAGAATAAGTCGACGCGAATTCAAACCAGAAATCGAGCGCGGGCCTTGCCATGACCGCAATATAGCGGTCGCCGTGCGACACTGCCTTTCTATTTTCGAATGCCTCGGCTAGACGGGGCGCGCATGAACCGCTCGGGTCTCATTGTCACGCTCGCCATTGCCGCTGTCGCCGGCCTGGCTTTCGGCCTTTATCCTGAACTCGACCTGTGCGTGGCGCGATATTTCTATGGTTTCGTCGATTCCGGCAACAACCTGTTCTTCGTATGGCGCATCTATCCTCCATTGATGCTGGCCCGTGATATTGCCCTTTGGATAAGTGCTGTATTGGTAGCGCCCGCCGTGGCAGCGCTTGTGATCAAGCTGATCCTGCCGAAACGCAAACTGCTGATGTCGGGTCGTGCGATCGTTTTTCTGATCGCGACCATGGCGCTTGCACCCGGCCTCTTGGCCAATGTTCTCCTGAAGGATTACTGGGGACGGCCTCGTCCAATCGATGTGACGCAATTCGGTGGGGATCAACACTTCGTTGCCTGGTGGGACCCGCGTGGCGACTGCCCTGCGAACTGCGCTTTTGTGTCCGGTGACGTATCAGGCGCATTCTGGACGATCGCTCCTGCGGCGCTAACGCCGCCACAGTGGCGCGCACTGGCCTACGGCGCGGCAGTCGCGCTCGGCACCGGCGTGGCGGCAATCCGTGTTGCGGCCGGAGGACATTTCCCCTCTGATGTGATTTTCGCCGGCGTATTTACATTTCTGATTATCTGGATCGCTTACGGCCTGATCTATCGCTGGCCGCGCACTCGGCTGTCTGATGATGACGTCGAACGGGCAATCGAGCGTGCAGCTTTGCCATGTTACGATTTCATCGCAAACCTGCTCGGCAGAAAGCGAAAATAGCCCTGTCAAAACCGTTGAGAGCGCAGGCTTAGTCAGCGTGATGCTTTGCTCCTTTTTATCTTTGGCCCTATAGTCCGCCGCGATTTTTCAATGCGGCAGCTATTCCGATGCAGGACGCCAAGTCCAGAAAGAACGTGAAGAAAGTCGTGCTCGCCTATTCCGGCGGGCTTGATACTTCGATCATTTTGAAATGGCTGCAATCGACCTACGGCTGTGAGGTAGTGACATTCACCGCCGATCTTGGCCAGGGCGAAGAACTCGAGCCGGCACGGCAGAAGGCGCAACTGCTGGGCATCAAGAAGAACAACATCTTTGTCGAGGATCTGCGCGAAGAATTTGTGCGCGACTATGTCTTCCCGATGTTTCGCGCAAATGCGTTGTACGAGGGGCAGTATTTGCTCGGTACTTCGATCGCGCGGCCACTGATCGCCAAAAAGCAGATCGAGATTGCCGAGAAGGTCGGTGCTGATGCCGTGGCCCATGGCGCGACCGGCAAAGGCAATGATCAGGTGCGGTTCGAGCTGACTTACTACGCGCTCAAGCCCGACGTAACGGTGATTGCGCCATGGCGCGAGTGGGATCTCACGTCACGCAGTGAACTCATCGCGTTCGCGGAGAAACACCAGATTCCAATCGCCAAAGACAAGCGTGGCGAAGCGCCATTCTCGGTCGACGCCAATCTGTTGCACACCTCGTCGGAAGGCAAAGTGCTTGAAGATCCCGGCCAGGAAGTGCCCGACTATGTGTTCTCGCGCACGGTCGACCCGGAGCGGGCGCCGGACAAGGCAACCTACATTACCGTTGATCTGGAACGCGGCGACGCTGTGGCAATCGACGGCAAGAAGCTGACGCCGGCGACGTTGCTAGGGCAGCTCAATGAGCTCGGTCGCGCAAACGGGATTGGCCGACTCGACCTGGTGGAAAACCGGTTCGTGGGCATGAAATCACGCGGCATGTACGAGACGCCCGGAGGAACGATATTGCTCGCCGCTCATCGCGGCATCGAGTCGATCACACTCGATCGTGGCGCAGCGCACCTCAAGGACGAGTTGATGCCGAAATATGCCGAGCTGGTTTATTATGGGTTCTGGTTTGCACCAGAGCGGGAGATGCTGCAGGCGGCAATAGACAAGAGCCAGGAATTCGTGACCGGCCGCGTAAAGCTCAAGCTCTACAAAGGAAACGTGACCGTGGTCGGCCGTGAAAGCAAATATTCGCTCTATGATCAGGAACTGGTGACCTTCGAAGAAGGCACGGTGGCTTATGATCACCGCGACGCCGAAGGATTTATCAAGCTCAACGCTTTGCGTTTGCGCACGCTCGGGCAGCGGCGGCGCAAACTCAAGCTCGACTGAATGGGGACCATTTGATGGCGAGACGCACGGCAAGCCTGTGCTTGCTTCTGCTCGTTATCCTGGCTGTCGCGGCCTGTTCCTCGAGCGGCAAGGCGCCCGAGGAAAATCCCAATCAGTTTCCGGCCAGCTACAAGACCGAAATTCTGGCGACGATGGCAACTACGCTCGATGATCCTACTCTCGTGCGCGACGCCTATATCAGTGAGCCGGTGATCCGGCGCGCCGGTACCGAGGAGCGCTATGTAGTCTGTGTGCGCTCGAATTCACGCAACGGGGCCAAGCAATATGAGGGAAGCAAGGATCGTATCGGGTATTTCTACGCCGGCCATCTCAATCAACTGGTCGAAGCAAAGGATGGACAATGCGCCAATGCCGCCTATAAGCCATACCCCGAACTGGAGAAGTTTTGCCCAGCCAAGAGATGTACATAGCGACCGGTTCTCCATCTCAGTGAATGCTTTGATCTGACATCATCTCTGATCGATTTGTTGTTTTCGCTGCTCAGCTTCGACTTTGGCAGACGGCAGCAGCGGCAATTTCGAAACCGGCGCACAGGCTGCGCTCACACGCTTGCGATCAAGGACCTCTTCGCACGAGACGCACGCAACCAACCTCGCAAACGGGGGCAACAGTGCACCCAGCAATCGTCAGTTCAAGCAAAAGTTGTAGTGTTGAAAAAAACAACTCTGTTCGCATCGGCCTTTCGGCTGAACATCAGAGCTGTCGGTCGACGAGCGCTTTCTTTAACTCGGCAATTTCCTTTGCCGGATTGAGACCCTTTGGGCAGGCCTTCGAACAATTCATGATCGTGTGGCAGCGGTAGAGCCGGAACGGGTCCTCTAGGTTATCGAGTCGTTCGCCGGTTGCCTCGTCGCGGCTGTCCTTGACCCAGCGGTTGGCCTGCAGCAACGCCGCTGGCCCTAGATAACGATCCGAATTCCACCAGTAACTTGGGCAGGATGTCGAACAACAGGCGCACAGAATGCACTCGTACATGCCGTCGAGCTTGGCGCGGTCGTGATGACTTTGCTTCCATTCCTTCTCGGGAGTTGGCGTTGTCGTTTTAAGCCAAGGTTCGATTGACGTGTATTGCGCGTAAAAGTTTTTCAGGTCAGGCACCAGATCCTTCACCACCGGCTGGTGCGGCAACGGATAAATCTTAACCGGCGCGCGTGCATCATCAATCGCCTTGGTGCAGGCGAGGGTGTTGGTACCGTCAATGTTCATGGAGCAGGAGCCGCAAACCCCCTCGCGGCAGGAACGGCGGAAGGTAAGGGTCGGATCGACGGTGTTCTTGATCCAGATCAGCGCATCGAGGACCATCGGCCCACAGTCGTCCCGGTCAACGTAATAGGTATCGATGCTCGGGTTCTGCCCATCGTCAGGATTCCAGCGATAAATGCGGAACTCGGCCACATGCGTAGCGTGGGGCGTGCGCGGCCAGGTCTTGCCTTGGGTAATCTTTGAGTTTTTTGGCAGCGTGAATTCAACCATGGCCGATTCCGTCAATAGACGCGCGCTTTGGGTTCAATATACGCAACATCATTCGTGAGCGTGAAAGCGTGCACGGGGCGGTGGTCGAGCTTAACCTTGCCCTTTTCGTTCATCCACGCCAGCGTGTGTTTCATCCAGTTCTTGTCATCTCGTTCAGGGTAATCCTCGCGCGCATGTGCGCCGCGGCTCTCGGTGCGGTTCCTCGCAGAGTCCATGGTGACAACGGCCTGGGCGATCAGATTGTCGAGTTCGAGTGTCTCGATCAGATCGGAATTCCAGATCAGCGAGCGGTCGGTGATACGGACATCTGCCATGCCTTCGAATACTTCATGAATTCGCTTGTGGCCCTGTTCCAGCACCTCGCCGCTACGGAACACGGCGCAATCTTCTTGCATCACCTTCTGCATGTTGAGCCGCAACTTTGCCGTCGGCGTTGCGCCCGAGGCGTGGCGGAATTTATCAAGGCGCGACAGCGCGAGATCAGCAGAATCCTTCGGTAGCTGCGGTTGTTCTTCGCCAGGCGTGAGCAGATCGGCGCAGCGAAGCGCGGCAGCGCGTCCGAACACGACAAGATCGATCAACGAATTTGAGCCGAGCCGGTTGGCGCCATGCACCGAGACGCACGCAGCCTCGCCGAGCGCCATCAGGCCGGGAATCACAGTGTCTTCGCTGCCGTCCTTTTTTGTGAGCGCCTCGCCATGATAGTTTGTGGCGATGCCGCCCATGTTGTAGTGAACGGTCGGCAACACCGGGATCGGCTCGCGCGTCACGTCAACATTGGCGAAAATGCGCGCAGTTTCGCTGATTCCAGGCAATTGTTCGTGCAGCACCGCCGGATCGAGATGGTCGAGGTGCAGGAAGAGATGATCCTTTTCCTTGCCGACGCCGCGGCCTTCGCGGATTTCGACAGTCATGGCGCGAGACACAACGTCACGAGAGGCCAAATCCTTGGCCGAGGGTGCGTAGCGCTCCATGAAGCGTTCGCCTTCGGAATTCACAAGATAGCCGCCTTCGCCGCGCGAACCCTCGGTAATCAGGCAACCGGCCGGATAGATACCAGTCGGATGAAACTGCACGAATTCCATATCCTGCAGCGGCAAGCCGGCGCGCAGCACCATCGCGTTCCCGTCGCCGGTGCAGATATGCGCGGATGTGCAGGAAAAATAGGTACGTCCATAACCGCCGGTCGCAAGAATGGTCATGTTGGCCGAGAACCGATGGATCGAGCCGTCATCCATATTGAGCGCGACCACGCCGCGGCAACGGCCTTCATCATCCATGATCAGATCGATTGCGAAATATTCGATATAGAACTCGGCCGCGTGTCGAAGCGCCTGCCCGTACATCGTGTGCAACATAGCGTGCCCGGTGCGATCCGCGGCGGCACACGTGCGCTGTGCGGTGCCCTTGCCGTAGTGCGTGGTCATCCCGCCGAACGGGCGCTGATAAATCTTTCCGTCATCCTCGCGGCGTGAGAACGGCAGGCCCCAATGCTCCAGTTCGTAGACAGCGGCCGGCGCGTTGCGGCAGAGATATTCAATGGCGTCCTGATCGCCGAGCCAATCGGCACCCTTGACGGTGTCGTACATGTGCCAGCGCCAATCGTCCTCGCCCATATTGCCAAGTGCGGCAGCGATACCGCCTTGTGCAGCGACCGTATGCGAACGGGTCGGGAATACCTTTGTGATGCAAGCGGTGCGCAGACCGGCTTCGCTGCAGCCGACAACAGCGCGCAGACCGGAACCGCCTGCGCCGACCACGACTACATCGTAGCTGTGATCTTCGATCGGGTAGGCGCGGCCAGCAACCGCGGGACCACCGTTCGATTTTCCGTTCGTTGCCATTGGCTCAGACTCCGAACGACAGCTTCAGCACAGCGAAGATGCAGGCCAAGCCCACTGTGAAGACAAAGAATGTGTTTGCCATCAAGCTCAGGAATTTCAATTTGTCCTCATGCACGTAGTCGAGGACAATTTCCTGCATGCCTATCCACATGTGATAGGCCGTGTTGATAACAAACAGAAGCATAATGATCGCGACGAGCGGCGATCCGAGAATTTGCACCACCGCGGCATGACTGCGCCCAAGCAGCGCTGTGATGATGAGCAGCAGCCCGATGGTGAGTGGGATAGCAGCGACCGACGTCACACGCTGATGCCAGAAATGGCCGGTACCGGAGCGAGCCGTCCCAAGGCCGCGAACGCTGCGCGCCGGCGTGCGCATGGATTGCGACTCCGTCATCGCGGGCCTCCCATGACAAGGTAACCGACGATCCAAAGGAGAAGCGTGAGTGACACAGAACCGATGATCGTCGCCAGTGCCAGCAGCTCGCGCTCGGCTGGCTCAAATCCGTGGATCGTGTCCCAGATCAGATGACGGATGCCGCCAAGCATGTGATGGAGCAGAGCCCACGTGTAGCCGAGCAACACCAGCCGCCCGATCCAGCTGCCAATGAACCATTCGAAGTTTGCATAGGCATTGGGTCCGGACGCTGCCGCTACCAGCCACCAGGCGACCAACAACATGCCGAAATACAACGCGGCGCCGCTGATGCGGTGAAGGCCCGACATCACAAACGTCAGCATCAATCTGTAGACACTCAGATGGGGAGAAAGCGGACGCGCCCGCGCCGCTCCGGTCGCCGTTCCTGCCTCAAGCTCGGCCATCGTCAGTCTCCAGAAAACCTGCGGCTTGATCGCATCGACGAACGCGCTCGCGTTCCTAACCAATGTACGCCGGCCCCGCAACGCGCCATCTCGGGAAACGCCCCGCTATTCTTGCGAAGCACGAAATTCTCCTTGACCGGGGGCCATAACCCGTTACTTCATATAACGCGAAGCTTGGACTTGAAAATACCGCGCTGCAATATGTGTTTTGTGTAGCCTGCCTTCGCGGAATAAGAAGGTAGCCTCAAATGCGGTTCGATTTCACAGACCTCAGCCTATTCCGGCACATTGTTGAGGCCGGCAGTATCACGCACGGCGCGGCCCGCTCGAACATTGCGCTTGCCGCCGCCTCGACCCGTATCCGCAAGATGGAACTGGCGTTCGGCACCGAGCTGCTGGTACGCGGCCGCCAGGGTGTCACCCCGACTCCAGCCGGCCGCACGCTGCTTCAGCACGCCCGTGCGATCCTTGCCGAAAGCGAACGCCTGCAGGAAGACCTCAGTCCCTATGCGCGCGGGCTCGCCGGCCAGGTGCGGGTGCTCTCCAATACCAACGCGCTCACAGAATTCCTTCCGGAATCGCTGAGCTCATTCCTGATGGCCTATCCGGATGTCAGCGTCGATCTTGAAGAACGTCTCAGCGACGAAATCGTCGGCCTCGTCGCAGAAGGTAATGCCGACATCGGCATCGTCGCGGGTACTGTTGATTATGCCGGATTGACCACGTTTCCCTTCCGAAGCGACCGGTTTGTGCTGGTGGTCGCCAAAAATCATCCGCTCGCCGGCCGCTCGCGGATCGGCTTTGCCGAGGTGCTCGACTACGACATGGTCGGGCTCGATCGCGCCAGCGCAATCCAGCGTTTCCTTGCAGACAAGGCCAATCGCATCGGCCGGCCATTGCGTCTGCGTGTTCAGTTGCGGAGCTTTGATGCCATCTGCCGGCTGGTCGAATGCAATGTCGGCGTCGGCATCGTGCCGGAAACGACCGTACAACGAACGGAGCGCACAATGGCGATTAGCGCCGTACGCTTGACCGATCCGTGGGCGTTGCGCGAGCTGACAATCTGCGTGCGCGATGTTGAGGCCCTGCCGCCTTACGCACGGCAATTGGTCGATCATTTGCGGGCGGCGCATAAAGTTCAGCGCGGCAGCAGCACCCAGTAGTCGAGATCGAGGATCACGCTCGCGTCGTAATCGTCGCCGCTCATGAGCGGAAAATCCGCGCAAGGCCGATCCTTGGTGGCAATAGTGCGCAGACGTAGCGCGCCGACATCCTTGCGGCCCGGCATTTCGGCTGTAGCAAGCACTTCCGACCAGGCAAACACAGTACAGCCGGCGAAAAGCGGCGCGACATGACGCCCGCCATTGATCGCGGCCATATGGAAAGCGTTACCGAAGCCGTTAAACGACAGCGCGCGCGCCAGTGATATTGCATGCCCGCCATAGATCAGCCGGCGACCAAACCGGCCTTTGCTCTCGGCGAAGTTGTTGAAGTGGATGCGCGCCGTATTCTGGTAAAGCCGCGTCGCGATCATATGCTCCGCTTCTTCCACCGTAATCCCGTCGAAGTGGTCGACTTTTTCGCCGGCCCTGTAATGACCGAATCGATGTGGACTGCCGGCCAGAACCGTATCGTAGGCCGCGGTATTGATTTTTGGACAGGCATTGCCCAGCTGCGCCGGCTCTACGATCTTCGGAAGTTCGGGTACCTTCTCGCCCGGAGCCGGTGATGCTTCGTTATGTTTACGCACCATGACCCAGCGTGCAAACTCGAGCACCGTATCGCCGGTATCGTCAAATCCGCGTGAACGCACGTAGACAATTCCGGTCTTCCTGTTGGAATTCTCCTTCAAACCGATGACTTCTGAAACCGCACTCAGCGTGGCACCCGGAAAGACCGGCTTGAGAAAACGGCAGTCAGCATAGCCAAGGTTGGCGACCGCGTTCAGCGAGATGTCCGGCACGGTTTTGCCGAAGACGACATGAAATACCAGCAAATCGTCCAGCGGAGAGCGGGGATAGCCGATTTTCCGCGCGAAGATGTCGGACGATTGGACCGCAAAGCGCGCACCGAATAATCCGCTATAGAGCGCAACGTCACCTGTTGTAACCGTGCGCGGGGTTGCGTGGCTGATCTGCTGTCCAATGCAGAAATCTTCGAAAAAACGACCGGGATTCGTTTTCGGGGCGGACGGCGCGCTCACGAATTCACTCCTTCACCGATCGGGACTGCTTTCGCCATTCTCACAAAACCGTGAGCCGAACACCAGCTTGCAGCAACGAGAAACTGATGAGGACGTGTTCGGAGACTGTGATAGCGCAGCACGTGCAACATCAAACTCCTGGAGGATACCCCCATGAAAAAAAGCGTGCTGTTCTCGGCGCTGGTCGCGGCTGGTCTGGTCGTGGCCCCGCTTGCGCCGGGGGCCTTCGCCGACGACATGAAAAAAGACACCATGTCGAAGGACAATATGTCCAAGGATTCGATGAAGAAAAAATCGATGTCCAAGGATTCGATGAAGAAAGATGATATGTCGAAGGACAATATGTCCAAGGACAATATGTCCAAGGACAACATGAAGAAATAAGCGGTAGATGGCTGGGCTCGCGCATCCGCGGGCCCAGCGCAGCCGTATGTTGGGCAAGGGATCCGGGCTAATGTGGCAGGGCAGAGCCGCCATGACCGCCGAAACGATGTCAATAACCGCCATTGACGCGTCCATTCATCCGCGCTGGGTGCGCGTTTGTCATTGGGTCAACGCGCTGGCCATCCTGGTCATGATCGGTTCCGGCTGGCAGATCTACAATGCCTCGCCGTTGTTCGACTTCGAGTTTCCCAAGCAGATTACTTTGGGGGGCTGGCTTGCTGGTGCGTTGCTTTGGCATTTTGCGGCGATGTGGGTTGTCGTGATCAATGGCATTGTCTATGTCACGCTTGGAATTGCCACAGGTCGTTTCCGCCGCAAGCTCCTGCCAATCCGTCCGAGCGATGTGATCGCCGACATAAAAGCGGCCCTGTCCTTCAAGCTCGCCCATGACGACCTCACGCGCTACAACGCGGTACAGAAGCTGCTCTATGCCGGCGTCATCATCGCAGGCGTCATCATTGTGCTGTCGGGCATTTCGATCTGGAAGCCGGTCCAGTTCCAGGAGCTGACAGCGCTGTTCGGCGGATACGATGCGGCGCGCTATGTACATTTCTTTGCCATGGCGGCCATCGTCGGATTTCTAATTGTGCATGTGGCGCTGGCGTTGATCGTGCCAAAGAGCCTGCGTGCGATGATTACCGGACGCTAGGAGAGCCGACCATGCGCCAACGCAAGATCATTCCCGGCGTCGACCCAAGGCTGTTGATCAAAGACGCTGCCAGGCTGATGCCGGATGCCAGCCGGCGTGGCTTCTTGCGCGGTGCGGCGAGCCTTGGCGCGCTCACCTTTCTGACTGGCTGCGACATCATCGACGGCGATGCCGCAGAAAGCGTGTTGCGCAAGGTTTCCGGTTTCAACGATGGCGCGCAGGCGGCGCTATTCAGCCGCACCAAACTCGCCCCGACTTTTCCTGAAAGCGCCATCACCAGGCCATTTCCATTCAATGCCTACTACGACGAAGACGAAGCGCCGCAAGTGGATGGAAAGACTTACAAGCTGGAAGTTACCGGCCTGGTCGAAAACAAAAAATCATGGACGCTGGATGAGCTATACACACTGCCCGAGGTTTCCCAGATCACCCGGCACATATGCGTTGAAGGCTGGAGCGCCATCGGCTCGTGGCAGGGCACGCCGCTTTCGGAATTTCTCAAGCGCGTCGGCGCGGACACACGCGCAAAATATGTCTGGTTCAAATGTGCGGAAGGTTACACAAACACAATTGACATGCCGACCGCGCTGCATCCGCAGACACAGATGACGTTCAAGTTCGCGAACCAGATTTTGCCGCGGGCCTACGGCTTCCCGATGAAAATTCGTATTCCCACCAAATTGGGCTTCAAGAACCCCAAATACGTTGTGGCGATGGAAGCCACCAACACCGACAAGGGCGGCTATTGGGAAGACAAAGGCTATAACTGGTTCAGCGGTTTGTAGGCGCTCCGACAAACGGTGTTGAAGTTGCGGGGCCCTCTCCGACAATCAGGAGAACTGCATCGGTATCCTTGGCGCCGTCCCAGTGTATCTGCTTGCCGTAATGGGTAACGAATGAGCCCGCAGGCATCGGCACGCTGGCGTTGTTCGGATCAAATTCAGGTCCGCTGCCGATCCACCATGTTCCCGACAGGACGGTGATGAAGCGATCATTAGGATGAAAATGCGGCCGGCTGAAATGATTGCCAGCCAGCCATTTTACCAGGACACCGTAAAGTCCCGGTTTGCTTGGATCGCCGAATAACACCGCCTGCTGATTGCCGGCTGGCGTGACCGGGCCCCAATTGATCTGGTCAGGCAGCTTATAGACCAACACTTTGGGATCGAGTTCGACGGCATATGAAGTTGCCGTCATCACCAGAAGCGATATTGCACCAAGCGCGACCAACGTTACTTTGCGCATACCAGCCATAGGCACCTCCCGATGAAGACCTGTTTCTGCCTTGCAGAGTGGTAGTGTCACGCGGGACCAAGTGTCTCGTCCAGAGCATTACAATCAGGACCGCTGTCATCAGGCGGGCGAGCGGTGTCTCTTAAATAGGCGGTTGCCAAGCCTTCGCCGAGGCTTTAGCAATCCACGCGGCGAGTTCCGTGTGAGGTAGTGCGTATGGCGAGCCACAATCTTCTTCTTCTCCCGGGTGACGGCATCGGCCCTGAAGTGATGGCCGAAGTGAAACGTGTCATCGAGTTCTTCAACAAAAAAGGTCCCGACAAGTTCACCACGGAAGAAGCTCTGGTTGGCGGCTGTTGTTATGACGCGCATGGAATCGCGATCACCGATGCCACCATGGAAAAGGCCAAAGCGGCCGACGCCGTGATTTTTGGCGCGGTCGGCGGGCCCAAATGGGACAAGGTGCCCTATGACGTAAGGCCGGAGGCCGGTCTGTTGCGGCTGCGCAAGGACCTTGGGTTATTCGCCAATATTAGGCCGGCCATTGTTTATCCCGCGCTTGCCGACTCCTCATCACTCAAGCGCGAAGTGGTGGAAGGCCTCGACATTATCATTCTGCGCGAGCTGACCGGCGGTGTGTATTTCGGCGAGCCCAAGACCATCACCGATCTGGGCAACGGCCAGAAGCGCGCCATCGATACCCAGGTCTACGATACATATGAGATCGAGCGCATCGGACGCGTGGCGTGCGAGCTTGCCCGCAAGCGGCGCAACAAAGTCACGTCGATGGAAAAGCGCAACGTGATGAAAAGCGGCGTGCTCTGGAATGAGGTCATGACGCAAATGCATGCGCGCGAGTTCAAGGATGTGCAGCTCGAGCACATGCTGGCCGATGTGGGCGGCATGCAACTGGTGCGCTGGCCGAAACAATTCGATGTCATTGTCACCGACAATCTGTTCGGCGACGTGCTTTCCGATATCGCCGCGACCCTGACCGGGTCGCTCGGCATGTTGCCATCGGCATCGTTGGGCGAAGTTGACCCCAAGACTCGCAAGCGCAAGGCCCTCTATGAGCCAGTGCACGGCTCGGCGCCTGACATCGCAGGCAAAGGCATTGCCAATCCGATCGCGATGATTGCGTCGTTCGGCATGGCGCTGCGCTATTCATTCAACCTTGGAAAACAGGCCGACTGGATCGATCAGGCAATTTCGGCAACGCTTGCAAAAGGCCTGCGCACCGCGGACATCAAGTCGGAGGGCACCAAGGTTGTTTCGACTGCGGAAATGGGTTCAGCAATTTTGGCCGAGCTGGAAAAACTCGCCGCCTAGTACGCGAACGCAAATCCAGGAAATGAAAACGCGGCCTTGCGGCCGCGCATTAATTTAGTCTCCAACAACCGCTCAATATCCCAGCCAAGGGTTGCTTTTGAACGGCAACGTCCAAGGACCTGGAAGCGCCGATTGGGTGTTGTAGAGCCCGGCGGATGTATTGTCGATTATGCCTGCAGCGCGGTGGTTCGGCAGGTCTATATAGCTGTGATCGCTGCGCTCGCCCGGAAAGGTTTCCGTGCCGGGGTCGAGATACGAGCGCTTTTGGACGATGATGCGGGTCCGCGTCCGGCCATCCTCGTCGCGGCTGACCTGAACCGTGTGATCGCGATTGGTGGCCACAGTCTTCTTAGTCGTTTGTTTTGCCTGTGCCGGCTGGTTCGTTTGGGCTTGCGCCGGCACGGACAGCAGAACCAAGGCTCCGAGCAAAGCGGCTGCCGCCGTAACGACCTTCAACTTCATGGGGTCCTCGACCATTGGCGCTTTGTTGCAACACAGTCTAACGGGGTTCCGTTTCACGGAATAGGCCTTGATTCGGGGTAAATGTCCGTAAATTCGAGATAAAAGTACCCCCCACTTCGTGGGCCGGGCTGCTTTTGTGCCAGTCGCAAGGCGAATCAGCTTCCGTAGTTCTTCTTCAGATAGTCCGCGATGGCCTTGGCATCGGCGTCGTCGATTGGCGCCCCATAGGCTTTGATCATTTTGGTGACTTCGGCATCCCAGAGAGTCGCGTTGGGAAACGGCGAATTCATCGGAATGTAGTCCAGGCTGTGACAGGCTTGGCAATTGGCCTCCACCTTGTCGAGGCCGGGCGCTTTTTTCAGCTGCACCGGCTTTTCGTCAGCGGCGGCAGGGAGCGCGATCAGCGCACTGATGACGGCAATCGCGAATGTGCGCATGCTTACCTCCCTTATGCGTTCAATGTGATGTTTTGCATCACATTGTTGTGGTAACCGGCCGGATTGAAAATCAGCTCAGACGTCTGGCTCTGACCAAGCTTATTGGTCGCGTTCACCATCACCGCGTTCTTTCCTTTCTTGGCGACGAGGTCGATATTCCACGGCCGAAACGCAAAACGGCCAAGATCCTGACCGAGCGTGGCCGCCGCCCAGGTCTTGCCGCCATCGGTTGATACTTGCACCGAGCTGATGCCGTAACCGCCATCCCAGGCCATGCCGCTGACTTTGATCTTGCCTGCATTCACCTTGGCGCCGTCGTGATGGCTGGTGATCAGCGAATTGACCACCATCTCGGTAATCGGAGTGCTGGCGGCATTTTCCTGACTCACGAAGCGATCGCGAAGCGGAAATTTACCGACTGGAACCCGGTAGGCCGGATTCATCCAAAAACCGCCTTGGTCTGGTCAGCGCATTAACGGCGATCACGTGTTTCATCCAATAGGTGCCGGTCCAGCCGGGCACGACGATGCGGGCCGGAAAACCGTTGAAGTGCGGTAGCGGTTGGCCGTTCATCTCATAGGCAATGAGAGTGGTTTCCTCGATCGCTTTCCAGGTCGGGATGCTCTTGATGAAGTCGGGCGTCTTGTCGATTACCGGGCCGTCAGCGCCATCGAATGCGACCTCGATTGCTTCCTTCTTGAGTCCGGCCTTCTCGAGCACGTCCTTGAGCCGAGCCCCTTTCCAGCGTGCGCAGCCCATGGCGCCATAGCCCCACTCCACGCCAACCACGTGCGGATTTGAGAGACCTCGGCGGTTACCCGAGCATTGGTTGACTGCGACGACCTCGAAAGCCGGCATTTTTTTCAAGTCATCGAGGGTGAGCTCGAAGGGCGTGCTTGCGCCGTCGCCGCCCACCTTGACGCTGTACTTTGCGGCGTCGACCTGCGGGATGTCCGCGAGGTGATAACGCACGAAGAACTGGTCATTCGGCGTAATGGGCGTGCGGAAGTATTCGAGCGGCGATTCATAGTTCGGTGGCCGGTAGCTGAGCTTGATCAGCGGCTTTTTGCCAGGCAGCGCTTCCATGGCCGCGACGGTGCCGACACCCTCAGGCACGCCTAGTGTCAGACCAATACCCGCGGCGTGAACAATTCTTTGCCCGGACACGGCAAGCGCAACGCCCGCGCCCGCGGTCCCAAGTAAATGACGTCGTGTGATCATCGTTCCTCTCCCCGGAGGCCGAAGGTCCGGTCATCGCCGGACCTTCAAATATTGTTATATGAATATGATCCGACGAATTTGCTGGTCAGTCAATTGTGATCGCTTCTACGCTACTCGCGGTGGGTCAGCGACCAATACGACGCGGCTGAGGTCGATTAGCCAATGCCTTCCAAAGTAAATGATATTTCGGCGTGGCAGCGAGAATAGGATCCCTTTGTCCGCAAAAGCTGCGATTGAGTTCGGCTTGTGCGAAAAGAGCGCCGATTTTGGGTTCGCTGCCGGCGGAGAGTAACGTCAACCGATCGAGCGCGCATGCTAACGTGCTCTGCTCGATGAATTCATTCCCCCCTTGGCAGAACCAGCCGGCAATTTGTAACCGTGGATCGCTGTAGGGGCGCACGAAGCCAACGCAACGACGAGGCGTTCCTTTCGAGGTGACAAAGGACACGATCGTCAGTGGCCCGAACTTGCTTGCGAGGGGCTCGGCTGCGCGCTTGAGCTCAATCGGTCCGAGCGCGGCGGCGCTGTCGATGATCTCGGCCTTGGCGTCGGCGAAATCGCTGATCTCACCGCCGGGCCGATAGATCTCGACCTGCAGATAAGGCGTCGTATCGTCCGCCTCGCCCAGCGCGAGGATGTCCTTGCGGCCGCCGCCTTCCACGTGTCGGCGGATGCCATAGCTTGCCGGAACATCGGCAGCTTCGGGGATCGACAATGCGAAAGCCGGGAATGGCCTTTCGATATCAACCCATTCGGACTGATGCGCCGGCGTGATATTATTCATCACTGGCGGCGATTGAGAAACCCGCGCTGCGCCTATGGACAGCACGGCAACAGCACCCAGATATGCGAGTACGCGAACAAAACTGGAGGGCAGTTCGTCGCGCCACGACTGCAGGGCAGGGTGCATGCTTGCCTGATCGGAGGATGGCGTTGTGTTGAATTCAGTTCTCGCCTAGAAGCGCTGCCATCCGGTTGCCCGCTGCCAGAACCGGTTGGTAATTTATTCCGGAGCGTTAACAATGGGTTATAAGGTTGCTGTCGTGGGAGCCACCGGCAATGTCGGGCGCGAGATGCTCGACATTCTGGCTGAGCGTAATTTCCCCGCCGACGAGGTGGCCGCGATCGCGTCGCGCCGAAGTCAGGGCGTGGAGTGCTCGTTCGGCGACAAGACCTTGAAGGTAAAGGCCCTCGAGCATTTCGACTTCTCCGACGTCGACATCTGCCTGATGTCAGCAGGCGGTGCGGTATCGAAGGAATGGTCGCCAAAAATCACCGCGCAGGGCGCGGTGGTGATCGACAATTCCTCGGCCTGGCGCATGGATCCCGACGTGCCATTGATCGTACCGGAAGTTAATGCCGACGCGATCGTGGGCTTTGCGAAGAAAAAGATTATTGCCAATCCGAATTGCTCGACCGCGCAACTCGTCGTCGCGCTCAAACCGCTGCACGACAAGGCCAAGATCAAGCGTGTGGTCGTTGCGACCTATCAGTCTGTTTCGGGCGCCGGCAAGGAGGCGATGGATGAACTGTTCTCGCAGAGCAAGGCGGTATTCACGCTAGATGAGATCGAAACGAAGAAGTTTTCCAAGCGGATTGCATTCAACGTGATCCCGCACATCGAAGTGTTCATGGACGACGGATACACCAAGGAAGAATGGAAGATGGTGGTCGAGACCAAAAAGATTATCGATCCCAAGATCAAGCTTACCGCCACCTGCGTCCGCGTGCCGGTATTTGTCGGGCATGCGGAAGCGGTCAATATTGAATTTGAACAGCCGCTCACAGCCGAGGAAGCGCGCGAGATCCTGCGCAACGCACCTGGTTGCCTGGTAATCGATAAACGAGAGCCCGGCGGCTATGTCACGCCCTATGAATGCGTTGGCGAGGATGCGACCTATATCAGCCGCATTCGTGAAGACGCGACCATTGAGAACGGATTACAGATCTGGGTGGTGTCCGACAATCTGCGCAAGGGCGCAGCCCTTAATGCCGTGCAGATCGCCGAATGCCTGGTCAACCGCAAGCTGATTCAGTCCAAGCGCCGGGCGGCCTAGGGCGGATTTGCCTTTTTCCGGTCTTTCGGATCGCTACGACGCGCGCCCGGTACGCGGCGCCGGGGCTTCATGTGTCTGAATATGGTGCGCCAGCTCCTGAAAGTTTGCGAGCGCTGAGTGGCGCTCGTTATAGAAGCGAACCAGGCGCTTTGCGGTCGTTAGTTGTAGGCGATCGAAACTGTGGCGTGCAGTTTCAATGGCTTGCGGAGAGACGCGGAAAACTTTGCGGCGCAAGATGCATATTTGTTTTGTAGTTGGCCACGACAGACCGGCGGCTCTTGCCAAAATCAGCACAAAATCGCTTTCCGGACGCGCGTCATTCATGACGCTTTCCACGAGTTTTATTGGCGCACCGCAGAGCGCCGAGAGCGCTGCGACAGTCTCCTCGAATTTTCCTTTCGCGGCATATTCGCATACGACCGGGTCAACCGGGGTTCCCGAACGCCGGACGATATCAAATTGCGCCGCGGCTTCCCTGTAGTCGCGCTTTGTCCTGGGTTGTCCTGCCGCATCCTGCCCGGTGATGTCGCTCAGTACCTTGTGGACTTCATCGATAGCGTTGGGATTACTGGCCGCCAGCTTTTCGAACACTACTTCAGATGCTTTCGCAATGAGCGCGTTAAAATGCGCCTGCGGAATGTCCTTACGCATGGAAACGCAAATTGCCAGCACTTCGTCATTAATTGATCTGTCAACCAGCTTGCCGTAGCCCGCATCAGAGAACCGCGCGCCTTCGTTGCGCGTCACCGAGAGGACGACATCGCGATTGCCGTGCGTCACCAGCACGTCGCTGACTTTCTCGCTGAGCGTCGAGCGCTTTGAAATGGCCAGCAGTCGGTCCTGGCTGTTGTTGCTGGCGATTGCCAGCAGATCGTCGTCAGTCAATCTGTTCGATCGGCTCAATATCGGACCGGCAACTTCAATTGATTCGTCTCGCGCAAGCTTGCGCACGGTCATGGGCGGTGCGTTGTCGACCGGCGCCAGACGGTGAGCAAGTTCGGCTCGCGCCTTGGTTTCAATCCTTTCGGCAATGCGGGAAATCACGCCGTCGAAAAGATCGACGTGTTCTTCCGAGTAACTATCCGCACCGGCCAGGAACAGGTCGGTCACCCGGCGTAAAATTTCTGCCTGCTTCTCGGCTGACCCGGACGCAAAAGTGCCTTCGATTTCGGCAATTATCGACCGCTCTTCCATCACAGCGACAAAAGTCCCGGCAATGCGAATGACGACTACGTGTAGCCGTGGGACATTACTATCGCGTTAGGCGGGAAACGGTTTCCGGTAACTTTGTTGGCGCACGCCCGTTGGATTTACCGGCAGAATCCGCCGAATCACGGTTAAGGCTCGGTAAGCGGCGGCGGCGCGGCGGGATCAAAAGCGTGGCTGTGCGAACATTTGCGAATAGTCATCCGCTGCGATCTGCACAAACTTTCCTGTCGCATCATCGCGTACCGAAAGCTTGCCGGTGGCTACGCCGAAGTAGGCGCCGTGAAACGCGACCTGTCCTCGTTCGACAAGGCGATGCACGCTTGGAAACGTCACCAGGTTGTCGAGGCTGTTGACGATGTTCGCCTGCTCAAGCCGCATCAGATACTCTGCCTCGGATAACGCGCCGCGCGGGCCCACCCTATCTGCCGCTGGCGCCATCAATTTCATCCAGTTGCCTATGAAATCGCCCGGCAAGAGCGGCTCAGCGTCCTCAGCGAAGGCTTTGACACCGCCACATTGTGCATGGCCGAGCACGACGATGTGTTTAACCTTGAGTGCGCCCACTCCGTATTCGAGGGCTGCGGAAACGCCATGGGCCCGCCCATCGGGAGTGTAAGGCGGGACGATATTCGCCACGTTGCGGAGCACAAACAACTCGCCCGGCCGGGCATTGAAAATGACTTCGGGCGAGACACGCGAATCGCAACAGCCGATCACCATGATATTGGGCGATTGGCCGCTTTCAGCGAGCTCGCGATAGCGATCCTGTTCGTGCCGCAGCTGACCTGCAAGAAAGGCGCGATAACCGTCAATCAATTGCTCAGGGAATTGCATGGCCGCCGTTCTTTAGATGTTGCTGTAGCGGGCCACACAATCATGCCTGCATTGTCATTAGCAACCGGCTGGGTGCGGGATTGGCATGCAGGCTGCGCGAGCGATAGGGTTGGGTAGGAGACCACCCGGCCATGACGATCCGCCCGCGTCGCAGCGTCCTCTATATGCCGGGGTCCAACGCCCGCGCGCTGGAGAAGGCAAAGGCGCTGCCAGCCGATGGCGTGATTCTCGATCTTGAGGATTCGGTCGCGCCCGAGGCCAAAGAAGCCGCACGCCAACAAGTGGCCAACGCGGTGAAAACCGGTGGCTTTGGCGCGCGCGAAGTGTTCATCCGGGTCAATGGCGTCGATACGCCCTGGCATGCCGACGATCTTTCAGCTGCCGCACATGCGGCGCCCGACGCCATTCTGGTGCCGAAAGTATCGGGCGCGGATACGCTGGAGCTGATCGGCCGCCGGCTGCTCGACATGGGTACCGATCACAAAACCCGGGTATGGGCAATGATCGAGACGCCGCTCGCGATCTTTAACATTCTCGCGATCGCAGGCGCGGCGCGCGATTCCGAGACACGGCTTTCCGGCTTTGTGATGGGGACCAACGATCTTGCCAAAGATACCCGCGCTCGCCTGGTGCCTGGGCGGGCGCCGATGCTGCCGTGGCTATCCATGTGTATTGCCGCCGCGCGCATTCACGGCATCGATATTCTCGACGGCGTGTACAACGATATCGACAACACGGATGGCTTCGCGCGGGAATGTGCGCAAAGCGTTGAGCTTGGATTCGATGGCAAGACGCTGATTCATCCCAACCAGATTGAGCCATGCAATAAGGCGTTTTCACCCACATCGGCTGAGGTCGAGCAGGCGCGCAAGACGATCGCGGCATTCGACCTGCCGGAGAACAAAGGTAAAGGCGTCGTGTCGATTGACGGCCGTATGGTCGAACGCTTGCATGCCGATATGGCGCGGCGGACAGTTGCGATCGCGGAGGCGATTGAAGGCCGAAATTAGGACCATGGCCGCGCGGCCGCGGCTCTTCGCTCATAGCTCTCGATCTTCGCCTGCTTCTGCTTGGTCAGGCCGATATCGTCGAGGCCGTTGAGCATGCAGTGCTTGCGGTGCGCGTCGATCTCGAAATGAATCATGCCGCCATCGGGCCCGCGGATTTCCTGCTTCTCAAGATCGATAGTGAGCGTCGCGTTGGCGCCGCGGCCGGCATCATCAAACAGCTTCTCCAGATCTTCCGGCGAAACCCGGATCGGCAGTACGCCGTTCTTGAAGCAGTTGTTGTAGAAAATATCGCCGAACGAGGTGGAGACCACGCAGCGGATTCCGAAATCCATCAACGCCCACGGAGCATGCTCGCGGGATGAACCACAGCCGAAATTGTCGCCGGCGATCAGAATTTTGGCCTTGCGATAGGCCGGTTTGTTAAGAACGAAATCGGGATTTTCACTGCCGTCGTCCTTGTAGCGCATCTCCGAGAACAGGCCCTTTCCGAGTCCGGTGCGCTTGATGGTTTTCAGGTATTGCTTGGGGATCACCATGTCGGTGTCGACATTGATGATCCGCATGGGCGCGGCAACGCCTTCTAGCGTGGTGAATTTTTCCATGGTCTTCAAGGCTCCTGGCCGCTGCTCTTGCGAGCCTGTTTCATAATGCGCCCATCAGCCCGGTCAATAGCCGGCAGGGCGAGCCAGCTATGCGTTCGACTATTCCGCTGCCTGACCGCGCGCTTTACGGTCAAATTTCGTCTCACGCCTCAGTTCGCATATCTGGAGGCTGTAGGTTTCGTAGTAAATTTCGCGGGCCTTTTTCTGAGCTTCGCGGTGTTCCGGGTTCATGCGCCAGGCCCGCTGCGCCTCCTCGGATTCGAACTCAACGATGGTGCAGCGCTCGCCATCCTCGGCGAAGAAGCCCTTGTGCGAGATGTAACCCGGCATGGTTGAAGCGAGCTCGACCATGCGGTCGACAAGGGCGATATAGTCCTCACGCACGTCGGGCATAAGACGGGAGCGGAATACGGTGACAATCATGGCGAATCTCCTTGCCGCGATATGCTGGCGCAGTCAGATGGTGTCGACCAATTCCTATTGTGAATGAACCTCATCGCGTTTCCAAATCAATAACGGCGCTATTCGACGCTGGCTTCAATCGCCTCCATGTCTTCATCGGAAAGGCCGAAATGATGGCCGATTTCGTGAACCAGTACATGAGTGACGATTTCACCCAGCGTGTCGTCGTGCTCCGCCCAGTAATCAAGGATCGGCCGCCGATAGAGCCAGATCATATTGGGCATGAGTTCCGGCATGCTCTCTGACTGGAATGGCAAGCCAACGCCCTGGAATAACCCGAGCAGGTCAAAGTCACTCTCCAACTTCATCGATTCGGCAACTTCGGATGATGGAAAATCCTCGACCCGGATAACGAGCCCTTCGCAAAGGTTCCGGAAACGATCGGGGAGACGCGCATAGGCGTCCGAGGCCAGAACCTCAATATCACTCAAGGACGGCGCTGCAATCCTTCGCCAGTCATCGAATTGGCGTGTCATGCTATTGTTGTAAGGGAGGTTTCTGCACCAACCAAGCGGTTGACGACATGGTTCTGATTGGGCAACGCTTCATCGTCCGGGCGCGAGTATTGGCGATGCCGAAGATTACAACCAGTCTGGCCATTGCGGCCCTTAGCATCGCAGTAGCGGGGCCGGCCACTGCGCAGTCCGCGTCGCCGTCGCTGTCAACTCAGGAATTCGCCGCGCAGACCAACCGCCCCCGTATCACGATTTATCCACGCCGTTATCCAGGCCCGTATGCTACGCGGCAATGCCGTTCTTGGCTGGTGAGGGAATACCGGGTCAGTGGCCCGGTGATTGTCCCGCAAATGCGTTGCTGGTGGGAATAGCAGCAAACTCCTTGGCGCACCGAAAATGAAAGGCCCAGCGGTGGCGGGCCTTTTGCATTTGGGTTTTGAACGCGGGTTGCCTTATTTCCATTCCCGTACGTCGACGAAGTGTCCTGCGATTGCGGCGGCGGCGGCCATTGCGGGCGACACAAGGTGTGTTCGACCCTTGTAGCCTTGCCGGCCCTCGAAGTTGCGGTTCGACGTTGAAGCGCAGCGCTCGCCCGGCTGCAATTTATCCGGATTCATCGCGAGGCACATGGAGCAACCTGGTTCGCGCCAGTCGAAGCCTGCAGCCTTGAAGATTTTGTCGAGGCCTTCAGCTTCCGCCTGTGCTTTCACGAGGCCTGAGCCGGGTACGATCATCGCATTGACGTTGCCATTGACTCGCTTGCCCTCGACCACACGCGCGACCTCGCGCAGGTCCTCAATGCGCGAATTTGTACAGGAACCGATGAAAACACGGTCAAGCTTGATGTCAGTAATTTTTTCGCCGCCCTTGAGGCCCATATAACCAAGCGAGCGTTCGGCGGCGATACGCTTCTTCTCGTCGGAGATTTCGGACGGCGCCGGCACGCGGCCGGTGATTGTCGTGACCTGCTCCGGACTGGTGCCCCAGGTTACCAAAGGTGGAAGCTTGGCCGCATCGAGTTTGACCTCGCGGTCGAAATGAGCGCTATCGTCGGAGCGCAATGTCTCCCAATAACGCATCGCCTCGTCCCAGGCTTTGCCTTTCGGCGCCTTCGGCTTGTCCTTGAGATATGCATATGCCTTTTCGTCCGGCGCGATGAAACCGGCCCTGGCACCGCCCTCAACCGACATATTGCACACCGTCATGCGCCCTTCCATCGAGAGCGAGCGGATCGTTTCACCGGCATATTCCAGCGCGTAGCCGGTGCCGCCGGCAGTGCCAATCTCACCTATGATCGCAAGGATGATGTCCTTGGCAGTGACGCCAGTAGGCAATTTGCCGTCGACCACCGCACGCATGTTTTTTGATTTCTTCTGGATCAAGGTTTGCGTTGCGAGAACGTGCTCGACTTCCGATGTGCCAATGCCGTAGGCCAGCGTGCCGAACGCGCCGTGGGTTGCGGTATGGCTGTCGCCGCATACGATGGTGGTGCCGGGAAGCGTGAAGCCCTGCTCGGGTCCAATGACGTGGACGATGCCCTGGCGTTTGTCGAACTCGTTGAAATATTCGATACCGAAGTCCTTGGCATTTTTCGCCAGCGCGGCGATCTGCTCAGTGCTTTCAGGATCGGGATTGGGCTTGCTGCGGTCGGAGGTCGGAACGTTATGGTCGACCACCGCCAGCGTTTTGGCCGGTGCATGCACCTTGCGGCCGGCGGCACGTAGGCCTTCGAAAGCCTGTGGCGAAGTAACTTCGTGCACCAGGTGGCGGTCAACGTAGATCAGGCACGTTCCGTCCGGCTGTTCATCCACCAGATGGTCGTCCCAGATCTTGTCGTAGAGCGTGCGCGGTTTCATAACTCGATCAACTTTGCCCAGAGTGAAGGGACGCGGTTTGCAAACGTCCGGCATGGCCGGAGCAGTCAAAGTCCCGCTTGCACCGTCATTAGCCGGCCGAAAAACCGCCACGGCAATCGCGCGTGATCGACCAGGATTATCCGCTGAGCCTTGGAAACCATGAGGGGGTATATAGCCAATCAGTCCGGCTCCGACAACGAATCCAGCCGCATGAAAAAAGGGCCGGTATGCGGCCCCTTGTTGCACTATTGTTCTGTTCGACCGTGCTTATTCCGACGCGGCTTCGGTGGCCTCGGGCCCGCCCGCACCCTGCGCTTCGGAGATGCGCGCTTTCTTGCCGCGCAATCCACGCAAGTAATAAAGCTTGGCGCGGCGCACCTTGCCGCGACGCACCAGCTTGATCGACTCGATCATCGGGGAATAAAGCGGAAATACACGCTCGACGCCCTCGCCATAGGAAATCTTGCGTACCGTGAAGTTCTCATTCACCCCGCGGCCCGATCGTCCGATGCAGACACCCTCATAGGCCTGCACACGCGTTTTATCGCCCTCGATCACCTTAACGTTGACCAGGACAGTATCGCCCGGCTGAAAATCAGGAATCTCTTTTCCGGCCGAGAGCTTCTCGACCTGCTCTTTTTCGAGCTGCTGGATGATGTCCATCGCGAATTCTCCGTCGGCAGCGCCAGCAACCGGCGCGCGGTCTTGACCTGGTCTGAATGGGTTGGCGAGCTTGTATTACAAAGCTTTCCGCTTGTCACCTTTTGGATTTCGGGCGGTTTTGCCGTGCTTTGCGGGCCTGGTAAGCCGCCCAAAGGTCCGGACGGCGCGCGGCCGTCAATTTCTCAGCCTCGGCCCGGCGCCAGGCTGCGACCTTGGCGTGGTCGCCCGATGTGAGCACTTCGGGGATCGGTTCACCCTCGAACACCGGCGGCCGCGTGTACTGCGGATATTCGAGCAATCCGTCGGCAAAGCTTTCCTCGGCGGCAGAAGCTTCCTTGCCCATCACGCCGGGCAAGAGCCGCACGCAAGCATCGAGCAGCGCCAGCGCGGCGATCTCGCCGCCGGACAAAATGAAGTCGCCGAGCGAAACTTCTTCGAGGCCGCGCGCCTTGATCAGCCGCTCATCGACGCCTTCAAAGCGCGCACAGATAATGACCACGCCAGGTCCGTGCGCGAGTTTGGCAGCACGGTCTTGCATGAGAGGTGTGCCGCGCGGGCTCATCAGCAAGCGCGAACGCGTGTCGCGTGGAATGGCATCAAGTGCTCGCGCGAGCACATCTGCTTTCATGACCATGCCGGGGCCGCCGCCGGCGGGCGCATCATCGACGGTGCGATGCTTGTCGGTTGCGTGCGCGCGGATGTCGACCGTATCAAGCGACCAGATGCCCGAAGTGAGCGCCTTGCCTGCCAGGCTTTGCGCCAGCGGTCCCGGAAACATTTCCGGAAAGATTGTCAATACGCTGGCGCGCCACATGGTTATTCGGTCTCCGTCGGTGGAACGACAACGATCCGGCCTGCATTGAGATTGATCTCCGGCACGATCGCGTCGGTGAACGGCATCAGCAAAGGATCGCCACCCACAGCCGGTTTTATTTCAATGACATCGCTGGCGCCGAAATTATAAACAGCGACAACAGTGCCGAAGTCCTCACCGTTACGCGTAACGGCCCGAAGGCCAATGAGATCGGCGTGATAAAAAGTGTTGGCCTCCGCGATCTTTGGCAGCCGCTCGCGCGGAATATAAAGCTCAAGATTGCGCAGTCTTTCTGCCGCATCGCGGTCATCGACGCCGGCAATACGCGCCACGAAGTGATCTTTGGCCGGGCGCAACGCCTCGATCTCAAACCGTCGCTTGCCGTCGTGTGATTCCAGAGGCCCGTAGCCGGCAACCGCCGCCGGATCTTCCGTAAACGACCACAGCTTCACTTCGCCGCGGACGCCATGGGCGGCACCGATACGAGCAACGCAGATGCGTTCCGCCACGGCGAGGTGCGGCGAGCCCTAGCTCGCCGCCGGTGCGGGCGCGGCTTCCGCCGCCTTTTCCGCCTTGGCCGGTTTCTCGGCCGGTTTGGCGCCTTCAGCGGCCGGCGCCGCCCCAGCGGCTTTTGCGGCTTCTTCTTCCTTTGCTTTGCGTTCCTTGCGCGGGATCGCCTTTTCCGGATTGTTGCGCTTCGGCCGTTTCATGATGCCGGCTGTGTCGAGGAAGCGCATCACACGGTCGGACGGCTGGGCGCCTTTCTTCATCCACGCCTGGACTTTTTCGAGATCGAGCTTGAGCCGTTCGGTCTTTTCCTTCGGTAGCAACGGATTGAAATGGCCGAGCCGCTCGATAAAGCGGCCATCGCGCGGTGCACGATTGTCGGCAACAACAATATGATAGACTGGCCGTTTCTTGGTGCCGGCACGGGCAAGTCGGATGACGAGAGACATTCCTTAGTCCTTTCTCACACTATGGATCGTTGATCATTTCTTCTTTCCGAGACCAGGCGGCAGTCCGCCAGGCAATCCAGGAAACTTTCCGCCCAGTCCCGGCAAGCCCGGGAGGCCGGGCATCGTCGGTGGCAGATTTGGCATATTGGGCGGCAGGCCCGGCATGTTGGGCGGCAATTGCCCGCCCTGCATATTCTTTGCCATATCCGCCATTTGTTCTGGCGAAGGCATGCCCGGGCTCATGCCCATGGCCTGCGCAAGACCTGCGAGTGGACCGCGCTTAGCACCGCCCATCATCTTCATCATGTCCGACATGCCGCGATGCATCTTGAGAAGCTTGTTGATCGCCTCCGGGGAGGTACCCGAGCCCGCGGCAATGCGCTTCTTCCGGCTGGCTTTCAGGATGTCAGGGTTGCGGCGCTCTTGTGGCGTCATTGAATCGATGATCGCGATCTGCCGTTTGATGACATTTTCGTCGAGATTGGCAGCGGCAAGCTGATTTTTCATCTTGCCAATGCCCGGCAGCATGCCCATGAGACCGCTCATGCCGCCCATGGCCTGCATCTGCGTGAGTTGCTCGCGTAAGTCGCCAAGATCAAAAGCGCCCTTGCGCATTTTCTCGGCGGCGCGCATCGCTTTTTCGGCATCGATATTGGCAGCAGCTTTTTCCACCAGCGCGACGATGTCGCCCATGCCGAGAATGCGTCCGGCAATGCGAGCCGGATCGAAATCTTCAAGGGCGTCGAGCTTTTCACCGGTGCCAATCAGCTTGATCGGCTTGCCGGTCACCGCACGCATCGACAGCGCGGCGCCGCCGCGGCCATCGCCGTCGACTCGTGTAAGCACAATGCCGGTCAAGCCCACGCGCTCATCGAAGGAACGTGCGAGATTGACCGCGTCCTGCCCGGTGAGCGCATCGGCCACCAAAAGCACTTCATGTGGATTGACCGCCCGTTTGACTTCTGCGGCTTCGCTCATCATCAGCTCATCGAGCGTGGTGCGCCCGGCGGTGTCGAGCATCACCACATCGTAGCCGCCGAGTTTGCCGGCCTCGACGGCACGGCGCGTGATCTGAGATGGCGTTTGCCCTTCGACCACCGGCAGCGTATCGATCTGCGCGTCGCGTCCGAGCACGGCAAGCTGTTCCATCGCTGCTGGGCGGCGCACGTCGAGCGAGGCCATCAGAACTTTCCGGCGCTGCCGGTCGGTTAGACGCTTGGCGATCTTGGCAGTAGTCGTGGTTTTGCCGGAGCCTTGCAGCCCGACAATCATGATGACAACCGGCGGTGCGGCGGCAAGATCGATCGTCTGACCTTGGGCGCCGAGCGTAGCGACGAGCTGGTCGTGTACAATCTTCACGACCATCTGGCCGGGCGTGACCGATTTCATCACTTCGACGCCAACGGCCTCTTTCTTCACGCCGTCGGTAAAGGCGCGCGCCACGTCAAGCGCGACATCGGCCTCCAACAGGGCGCGCCGGACTTCGCGCAGCGCAACCTCGACGTCGGCTTCGCTGAGCGCGCCGCGGCGGGTGAGGCGGTCGAGAATGCCACCGAGCTTTTCCGACAGATTGTCGAACATCAGCCTTCTATGACCTCTGTACTGCCCACCCTGCGATGGGCGTATCCAAACACTTTTGCGCCCGAGGGCGCATCGCGCTGTCGGGCGGTGGCCTCCGGTCTCTTCATGGACCGGGTGGCGAAGTTACTCACGTCTCTGATCGAGAGCGGGCGGAAACTAGGATCGAGCCATCTTCAAGTCAAGATAAGGCCGATTTAGGGCGCCAATTCATAACTTACAGTGACGACGGCCTTTAAGGTTTGCTCTCCTGGAGCGATCGGAACCGCCCCGGCGCGCAGGGCTTGCATTGGCCGCGGCAATGGGACCGAGCCTTCTTCCGTGATTGCCACCACGCGGCCGAGCTTGGCCCCGGCTGCTTTCGCGTAGAGCTCGGCCTTGCGATGGGCGTCGGCGATGGCGTCATCGCGCGCTCTGTCGAGCACCTTTGATTGTTCGAGGACCACAAATTCAATCCCCGACATTTCGTTGGCCCCGGCCGCAATGGCGCGATCGAGCAGGGCTGGAAGCTTGTCGATGTCGCGGACCTTGACCGTGACCTGGTTGGTGGCCTGAAACCCCATCAAGTGACTGGGATTACCTTTGTTCGGATCATATTGCGGTTGCAGGGACAGCCGCGAGGTCTGGATATCGCGTTCGGCAACGCCATTGCTTTTTATAGCGGTCAGCACGGCGATCATCTGCCGCGCATTCGCGTCAGTCGCCTCCCGGGCGGTCTTGTCCTGGCTGCTGACCCCAATGCGGATCACCGCAGCTTCGGGAGCGACGGCGATCGATGCCTCACCGGTCACCGTTATCAATTTTTCTGCTGCGCGCCCCGGCGTGAGCGCGACAACAACAGCGATCAACGCGAGCAAAACGCGCAAGGCGACCCCTCATTTCACCGGCACGAATACGTTTACCACCAGCTTATCGGGATCGGTCTTCAGGGGGTCGGTAGTATATTCCTCTATGAAAAGGTCTTTAGCTTCCATCTGTTTATCGTCGAGGAAGTTCGTGATCGCCTCGTAGGTCGAATCCATGGCGTCGTACGAACCCCGGTGCACGAATTTTAGCGCTTTGCCCGCCGGCGCTTGACCAACGGCAATGTCACCCTTTGGCGGGTCTTTTGGCGCCTGTGCAACGGGCAATGCCGCCTGGAAGGCGAAACCGGCATCATCGGTCTGGGTATAGATCGTGATAGCGGGGCCCGCCGGTCTGACATCCTGCTTGTCGAGGTACTCGTGCAATGATTTGAAAGCATCGACCAGGGTATCGAAGGCACTATCCCATTTGCTGTAGCCTTTGAGGTAGATGATCGTCCGCTCCGGCAACGTCACGGGTTCGCCGAAGGCGTCGCCGGGCTGCAAGGGCGACGGTGCGGCCGGACCCGACGAAGCCGGCGACCTCGGCTCGCTGGCGCCTGATTTGGGCGCAACACCTTGCGCTGCCGCCGTATCGATAGCCAGCGCGAACAATAGGGCGGCCACTGTCGGGGCAAACTTAAGGGGCGACATCACGGTTCTCCGTCGTTTGCGGCGGTCCGGCGATTCGCCAGCATTGGAGCACATACTAGCATGACCTCTGGCCAACCCGCGTTTATTCGCCATATAAACCGGGCAAAACCCGGGCAGACAAAACATGGGCGTGCTTGCTAATCGGCCATATGTGAAGATGAACGGCATCGGCAACGAAATCGTTGTGGTCGATATGCGCACGCGCGCCGGCAAAATCGAAGCCGAAGAAGCACGGGCTGCTGCGCGGCCCGGAGGCACGCCTTACGATCAGTTGATGGCGCTCTATCCGCCGCGTACGCCAGGGACCGATGCTTTTATCCGTATCTACAACAGTGACGGATCAGAGGCCGGAGCATGCGGCAATGGCATGCGTTGCGTCGCTGATCTGCTTGCCAAGGAAAGCGGCAAGGATGCGATGACCTTCGAAACAACCGCCGGCTTGCTCAATTGCTGGAAGGGCGCGGACGGTTTGTTCACCGTGGACATGGGCCCACCGCGGTTTAGTTGGAACGAGATTCCGCTGGCGGAAGAGTTCCGCGACACGCGTGCCATCGAATTGCAGATCGGGCCGATCGACAAGCCGGTGCTGCATTCACCTTCGGCGGTCAGCATGGGTAATCCGCATGCGATCTTCTGGGTCGACGATGTGAACGCCCATGATCTCGCGCGGCTTGGACCGTTGCTGGAAAATCATCCAGTTTTTCCCGAGCGTGCCAACATCACACTCGCGCAGATCGTGACGCGTGATCACATCATCATCCGTACCTGGGAACGTGGTGCAGGATTGACAAAGGCCTGTGGCTCAGCCGCCTGCGCGGCCGCAGTCGCAGCCGCGCGGCTGAAGCGCACCGGCCGCAGGGTGAGAGTGACGCTACCCGGTGGCGAACTTGGCATCGACTGGCGGGAGAGCGATGATCACGTGCTGATGACCGGCCCGGTGCAATTCGAGTTCGAAGGCCGCTTCGATCCCGGGCTGTTCGCCAAGGCGGGCGTGCCATGAGCATCGACATCGTTACTTTCGGTTGCCGCCTGAATACCTACGAATCGGAAGTGATACGACGCGAAGCAGGCGCAGCCGGTCTCGACAATACGGCGGTCGTTAACACGTGCGCGGTCACAGCGGAGGCTGTGCGCCAGGCAAAACAGACCATCCGCCGCCTCAAGCGTGAGCAGCCGGAGACTCGCATTGTCGTTACTGGCTGTGCTGCGCAGGCCGAGCCAACGACTTTTGCGGCAATGGCGGAAGTTGATCGCGTGGTCGGCAACGAAGAGAAATTCGATGCGGACATTTTAGCCGCAGGCGGCAAGGTCGCTGTGTCGGACATCATGGCTGTAAAGGCGATGCGGCCGCACGCGATCAACGGTATTGAGGGACGGACGCGCGCTTTTGTGCAGGTTCAGAACGGGTGCGACCATCGCTGCACGTTCTGCATTATTCCGTACGGCCGTGGTAACTCGCGGTCGCTGCCGATGGACGATGTGGTGGCGCAGGTGCAGCGCGTTGTCGATGGCGGCTACCGCGAGGTTGTCCTTACCGGCGTTGACATCACGAGTTATGGAATGGATTTGCCCGGCACGCCACGGCTCGGCGCACTGGTAAAACGCATCCTCAGGGAAATGCCGGCGCTTGCACGCCTTCGCCTGTCGTCGATCGATTCAGTCGAGGCCGACACAGATCTTTTTGACGCCGTCGCAAACGAGCCGCGGCTGATGCCGCACCTTCATTTGTCGTTGCAGGCGGGTGATGATCTCATTCTCAAGCGCATGAAGCGCCGCCATTCACGCACAGATGCAATCGCGTTCTGCAGTCAGGTCCGGCGGTTACGCCCGGAGGTCGCTTTTGGCGCGGATATCATTGCCGGCTTCCCGACCGAGAGTGAAGCCATGTTCACGCGGTCTCTTGATCTCGTTGATGATTGCGGGCTCACACAGCTTCATGTCTTTCCGTTTTCCTTGCGGCCCGGAACGCCGGCCGCGCGCATGCCGCAGATTGAGCGCTCGATTGTCAAGGATCGGGCGCGCCGCCTGCGCGAAAAAGGCGACGCCGCTTTGCGTCGCCACCTCGAACGGGAGATCGGAGCGAGCCGCCGCGTGCTTGCGGAATCTCGTGCGCTCGGACGCACGGAGCAGTTCACACCGGTGCGGCTTGCCGCTCCCGTGGAACCCGGTGTTATTCTTGATCTCACAATGATGGGACATGACGGCCGACATCTATTGGCTGCATGAGGAGATGGACGATGGCCTATCGCGATCATCTGATTTCAAACATGGGACAGCTAGAAGCTCTCTACGGCGAAAAACTGCCGGCGGCGGTCGTCAAGGAGATCGATCACATCAATGACGGCTATCGTAAATTGATCGAAGCCGCGCCATTCGTGGCGGTCGCGACTTCAGGTCCCGAAGGCCTGGATTGCTCGCCAAAAGGCGATGCTCCGGGCTTCGTGCGCATTCTTGACAATAAGACGCTTGCCATACCCGACCGTCCCGGCAACAACCGCATCGACGGTTTTCGCAATATCATGCGCGACCCGCGCATTGCGCTTTTGTTCCTCATTCCAGGCGTGGGCGAAACCCTGCGCGTGAATGGCCGCGCTTCAATCTCAATCGATCCTGAACTGATGCAAGGTTTCGCAGTCAACGGCAAGCTGCCGCGTTGCGTCCTCATTGTTCACATCGAGAGCATCTACTTCCACTGCTCGAAAGCGATTGTGCGCTCAAAGTTGTGGGACGAGGCTACCAGGATCGATCGCAAAAGCCTGCCGTCGACCGGCACGATCATTGCCGAACTGAGCCAGGGAAGGCTTGGCGGCGAGAAGTACGATCGCGAGGCGCCGGAGAGGATCAAAGCGCAGCTTTACTAAGTTTCGCCGGTCCAGCCGCATGCAGACAGCCGTTCGCGCATTGACTGCGGCACTGGCGCGATGACTTTCACCGGCGGCTTGTTCTTCGAAATCGGCACCGTCACCTCGCGGGAATGAAGATGAAGGGCCGGTCCGCCCGTGCGCGGCGCACACCCGTAGATGTTGTCCCCGACAATCGGCCATCCCATCTCCGCGCAGTGCACGCGCAATTGATGCGTGCGCCCAGTCACCGGTTCGAGTGCGAGCCAGGTCAAGCCGGATCCGCGGCCCATCACCTTCCACGTGCTGGTCGATGCCAGACCTCCGCGGTCAGCTTTCATCCACCAACCGCGTGACTCGTCGCGTTTTGCCAGCGGAATGTCGATTTGACCTTCATCCGCCTCGGGCCCGCCCTCAACAATCGCCCAGTAACATTTGCCGACCTTGCCCTGTTTGAACAGCTTGCCGAGAAACGCCAGCGCCTTGCGGTGGCGTCCGAGAACCAGGCAACCTGTCGTGTCGCGATCAAGCCGGTGGGCCAGCGCGGGCGGGCGAGGCAAGCCGAAACGCAGCGCATCAAAGTAATCCTCCAGCGCCTCGCCGCCTTTGGGACCGCGATGAACGGGCAATCCAGCCGGTTTATCGACCACCAGCATCAGCCCGTCGCGATAAAGCAGGCGGGCGAGCATCTCTTCCGGTGTCATGCCGAAACCGCTATCACGGGCCCGGCATGAACGACAGCACGCAAGATGACGGTTGGTGGAAGCGCTTGAGCGGTGGGCTCAAGCGCACCTCATCCTCACTCGGCTCGTCAATCACGGCGCTGGTTTCCCACCGGCAGCTCGAGCCTGAAACGCTCGATGCGCTGGAAGACGAATTGGTGCGCGCTGATCTCGGTCTGGAGCTGGCCGCGCGTATCGTCAATATTCTGGGCGAAGGCCGCTATCCGCAAGGGATCACCCCTGATGAAGTGAAAGCCGTGCTGGCCGACGAGATCGAGAAAGTCCTTGCGCCGGTCGCCAAGCCGCTGGAGATGGACACGCGGCCGTTTGTCATTCTGGTTGCCGGCGTCAACGGATCCGGGAAGACGACGACGATCGGCAAGCTTGCCGCGCGATTCAAGGCGGACGGCAAGAACGTGATGCTGGTAGCCGGCGACACTTTCCGGGCCGCCGCGATCGATCAGTTGGAAATCTGGGGCGAACGTACTGGCACAAGCGTGATGGCGCGTGAACCGGGCGCCGATGCGCCCAGCCTTGCCTTTGACGCAATTACGGCCGCGAAGGCACAAGGCATCGAAGTCGTGCTCGTCGACACGGCGGGCCGCTTGCAAAATCGCGCCGAGCTGATGAGTGAGTTGGAAAAGATGGTGCGCGTCATGCGCAAGGTCGAGCCGACCGCACCCCATGCGGTGCTGTTGGTGCTTGATGCGACGGTTGGGCAAAACGCCCTTAGCCAGGTGGAGATTTTTGGGAAGATTGCAGGCGTTACGGGTTTAGTCATGACCAAGCTTGATGGCACCGCCCGCGGCGGAATACTTGTTGCTATTGCGGAGAGATTCGGATTGCCGGTGCATTTCATTGGTGTCGGTGAAGGTGTAAACGATTTGGCGCCGTTCACCGCCCGCGACTTCGCGCGTGCCATAGTCGGGCTGGAATCCTGAGCAACAGAAAATTCATGTCCGCCAGGCAACAGCTCAATCCCTTCCTTAAATTTGCGCTCGATATCGGGCCACTGCTGCTGTTCTTTGCCGCTAACGCGTACTCTGGAATTTTTGTTGCGACCGGCGTGTTCATGGTGGCGGCGCTCACGGCTGTTGCCGTGACTTATGCGATTACCCGGCATCTCGCGCTAATGCCGATGGTCACGGCAGTAATTGTGCTGGTGTTCGGAAGCCTCACGCTCATTTTGCACAACGATTTGTTCATCAAGGTCAAGCCGACCATCATCTATGTGCTGTTCGGTGGCACGCTTCTGGGTGGGCTTGCCTTCGGTAAGCCATTGCTCGGCACGCTGTTCG
>Ga0187777_10000308_pt1 | contig 36113 bp, 21 predicted proteins | sample 1015_Q2_SP5_10_M_FD_132416 | JGI IMG/M metagenome (GOLD analysis project Ga0187777, IMG submission 132416) | Tropical peat soil microbial communities from peatlands in Department of Meta, Colombia - 1015_Q2_SP5_10_MG | ecosystem: Environmental > Terrestrial > Soil > Wetlands > Peat | place... | reverse complement strand
GACCGAATTGCTTTTGGCGGCTGCCCGGTTTACATTTTGGTTATTAATGAGCACCTATGGGAAATTTGTTGCAGAACTGCTCTCAGCCGAGAAGGATACCCGGTTCAACGGCCACTCTATGGTCGACCCGCTCCGCCGAGTAACCGTCTGCTCGCCGAAAATCGCGGGCTGGAACAAGCCGGAGCGTGTTGCCAGGTCGAAAGACCTGGGATTTCTGCGGCCGCCAGACTACGCGAAGGCGCAAGCCCAACATGAGGCTCTGTGCCACCAACTGAAATCTGCTGGGGCCGAAGTGCTGGAACTGCCGCCGAGCCATGAAATCACCCTGGACGCCGTCTATGCGCATGATGCCGCCTTGCCTACGGATTATGGGCTTATAGTAATGCGGCCCGGCAAACCGAATCGTGTGCCGGAGGGCAAATGGCAGAGCATGTTTTGGACGATGATGGGTATCCCGGTACTGGCCAAAATCACTGCTCCGGGTACAACCGAGGCGGGCGACATTGTCTGGCTCGACTCCAAGACGCTCCTCATTGGCCGCGGATATCGAACCAATGCAGCGGGAATCTCCCAGGTCCGAGCGCTGCTCGCTGCAAAAGGCATTGAGGTGATTTCGACCCCACTGCCACACGGTGCAGGTGCGTCAACTTGCTTGCATCTCATGTCGCTCATCAGCCTGCTCGACGAGCACATTGCTCTGGTGGACTTGCCGCGGTTGGCCGTGGAAACCGTGGAGTTGCTCAAAGAGCGCGGGTATGAGCTTATCGAGATTGACTACTCTGAAAGCCAGACATTGGCGTGTAACGTGCTCGCATTAGGAAAAAGACGACTGCTGGCGTTGGAAGAGAATGCCAAGACCAACGACAAGCTTCAGGCTGCCGGGTTCGATGTGCGGACGTTTCCCGGTTTTGAATTGTGCATCAACGGCGCCGGAGGGCCGACGTGTTTAACCAGGCCCATACTTCGGGAGTGAAACTGGCTTGCCTGGGGTTAAATGGCCCCGCGAAAATGGGGCCGGCTCGGGTCTTCCGCACGCGGATTTGCTTAAAACGTTATTGCAAATTGGCGTACTCTGCCTGGGCTTCTTTCAGCACGCGTATATCGGGTCCGGCGTCCTTCCAGAGAGTAAAGAAGTCCCTGTAAGCAGCCATTGCTCGTACGCGCGCCGCATCTGCATCGGCGCCGCGTGAGGAACGCGATTGCAAGGCGTTAGCACGCGCGACTCCGAGATGCGCCAGGGCGCCAGTCCAACAACTCCATACTATGCCGCTGTGATCGAGGATCTTCTGGAACTCGCCTGCAGCAGCACTACCCTGCCCAGCCGCCAGATATGCTTCACCGCGTACGTAGGTGGAGTATAGACAGGAGATATTGGCGACGAAGCCGATCTGGGATAACTCGATGGCGCCAGTAGAACCTTGTAGCTCGTTCACAGCTGCCGCAGGATTTTTCTGATCCAGTGCCACCTGGGCCCGAATCGCAGGCAGCCACACCAATTGCACTTGCGTATCGAGAGGGAAACGCCTGTTCAAGTCCTGAGTGAGTGATTCCGCCCGTGCCGGATCGCCTGCCATGGCATATGCCAGCGCAGCTTCAACCTCGACACCCTGGCTGGCCGGATTGAGCTTAATGCCGTCTGCCGCCGCCTGCCTCGCGTTCGCGGAGTTTCCAAGAGCAGCCTCACGCAGCGCAGCATTCTCGTGCCACACCGCGCCATTTTCTTTGCTGTCCGTACGTATGGCAGAATCGACCGCACGTCTAGTCAGTTCCCGCGCCTTGCCCAGTTGACCTTTATAGGCGGCGGAGTCGGATGAGAGAGCCAGCCCAAAGGTTTCATACTCAGGGTGGTCTGCAAACCAGCGTTCCTGTTGTCCCATGGCGCCAGAATCTGCTCGAAGAAACCCAAGGGCGTAGAGAGCGCTGTGAAGTATAGGATCATCCAGCTTCCGTGTTTGTGCCTGCTGGATTGTTTGCAGCGATTTATCGAAGCGCTGCAGGCTTAGCAAACAGTTGCCGAGATCGATATAGGGAGCGACGTTGTCGGGGGCGAGGTACAAGCTCCTGTTATATGCCTCCTCTGCTTTTTCGTATTGTCCTTGCGCGCTGAACACGTTGCCGAGGGAGAGGTGTCCTCGATAATCCCGCGGAAAACTAGTGACCTGCTCCTGATACGCCTGTTCGGCCTTGTCTAGCTCTCCGGTTACATTCGAGTAGTAGTCCGCCGTGATAGCAAGTCGTTCGCGCTCACTGGCATGGCCCCGCAACTCGAACGCCTTAGAGAAGTACTCGCTAGCGCGACCGAGTTGTGCCAAGCCGAAGTAGTCCGAGCCAATTGCGCGATAGCCCATGGCGAAGTTGGGATCGAGTTCGATGGCGCGTTGGTGAAACGGTAACCCTGCCGCCGTACTCTGCTCTCGCTCCGCTTTTTCTCCCTGGCTATAGGCTTTCAAAGCTTCAAGCGAAGGGGTGGTGGCTTCTACCAAGGGAACGTCGAATTTTTGCACAGTAGCGAGGGACTCGCCTAGTTGGCCACGGAGCTTGGCGGCCGCCTCACCCAAAGCGTCGAGAACCCTTTCCTTCCCTACCGCTGTGACCTGCTGCTGGGCAAGCACATCGCCGGTTTGGCAATTCACTGCCTTCAGGCCAAGCACGTATTGGCTGCCCAACCCGGCAATTGATCCAGCGATGAAAACCTTGCTTCCGGCTCGTTGGCAAAGCTCACGAGCCACATCGGGCGTGAGGGGAACACCCGCGGGACGAGCCATCAATTGCAACGTCGCGGCAACTTTGTTGTCGGACAGCACGTTGAGGAAAGGGGACTGGTTCAAAGCGACACTGAGCGCCTGCTTGAGCGTGTCATCGAAAACCGGGTCCCCTGTGCTGTTGGCGAAGTCAGCGAGAACAATGGTGTCCTTGTCGGTGAGGGGCTTTACCCGCACCGAATGGTAATAAAGCCCTCCTATAGAAAAAGCAAGGACGACCAACACCGCTGGAATAACGATCTTCCACACTTTTCGGTTGGCCGGTGCCGCTGTTCCCATGGCCGGGCGGGATGAGGAATCGGCCACCACGAGCGAAGGACGCGAGGACGGCGCGGTTCGGGAGGACGTTGTCGGAGAGGTGCTATCAACAACGACTGGCACAGCTCCAGAACTGATTGTGACAGCTCTCCCGGATTCGGTATCACGCTTCAGGCGCTGCAACTCCGACCGCATGTCGGAAGCGTGCTGATAGCGAAGGTTACGGTCCTTCTCAAGGGCGCGGTTGATGATTCGCTCCAGTTCCGGAGATATGTTCAAATTCAACCGCACAGGGGTGACCGGGGTTCGGTTCAGAATGGCCTCAAAAATCTCCGCTGTACTATCGCCGCGAAAGGGAACCTGTCCGGTCGTCATCTCATAGAGGACTGCCCCGAATGAGAACAGGTCCGTACGGGGATCCAAGTCTTTCGCGCGCGCCTGCTCCGGCGACATGTATGACACGGTACCGACCGCTGCACCCGGACTTGTAAGATTTGGATCGGCTGTGTCGGTCGCCGTGGCCTCTGCGGCGGGCTTGGTAGTCGGGCCGAAGACTTTTGCCAGCCCGAAATCCAGAATCTTGGCGTGCCCACGTTTGGTGACGAAGACATTTGCCGGTTTTATATCGCGGTGAACGATGCCCACCGAATGGGCCGCATCCAGCGCGTCCGCGATTTCGATGCCAAGCGACAACACGGTTTCCATCTCCAGCGGACGGTTGCCAATCGTATTTTTGAGTGTCGAACCGTCCAGGAACTCCATGACGATGAATGCTTGATGGTCCTGCTCCCCAATATCATGAATCGTGCAGATGTTTGGATGGTTGAGTGCGGACGCAGCCTGAGCCTCGCGCTGAAACCGCGCGAGCGCCTGTGGGTCTTTACCAATTTCTTGAGGTAGAAATTTCAGGGCGACGAAGCGATGCAGGCGAATATCCTCTGCTTTGTACACTACACCCATGCCACCGCCGCCGAGCTTTTCAAGGATGCGGTAGTGAGAGATGGTTTGGCCTACCATTGGGCTCAAATCTTAGGACTGGAAATTGGGCAAGTCAATGCAAGCAGTCCACATCGTGATAAACGACTAGTTGGTCCCGCCCAACGAATTCTTCGAACACAAACTGTTAGAATCATAAAGCGATGGTTCTCCCCTTCGTTCGCGATCTCTTCGCGGACGTGGAAAAGTTACCTGCTTTTGCGCGTGTAGCCTCCCATCTAAAAGAGGGCACGGAGCGGATTGGTGTTTCTGGTCTAACTCCTACTGCTAAGGCTCTTCTGCTGGTTTTACTGGAACGCGCCGCCGGCCGACCGCTCATTCTTGTGGTAGCCGATAATCGGGCGGCCGAGGACCTGGTCCCGGTTCTGCAGGCATTTTACGAACTGATCGGAGGGAATGACCCTAGCTCGATTGTTTCGTTGCCCACTCGAGACGTCCTGCCATTCCAAAACCTGTCACCGCATCCGGAGATTCAGGAAGAACGCGCCGTCACGCTCTGGAAATTAGCGACCGGGGCAGTTTCGATCCTCGTTTCCCCGATTGCGTCTACGGCTCTGCGGCTACGTCCGGCGGAGTACTATGCCGATCTGGCGTGCGTCGCGCGAAGGGGAGAAACAATCGACATCGATCCACTTTTGCGACACCTCAACACCGTTGGTTACATTTCGACCGATGTCGTGGAGATGCCTGGCGAGTATGCGCTGCGCGGCGGGATCCTCGACGTTTATCCACCCGAAGCTGACCGCCCGTTGCGGATCGAGTTCTTCGGCGATGAGGTGGAGTCGATCCGCAAATTCGATCCTGCGACGCAACGCTCGTCGAACCCGGTGGAGGAAGCGTTGCTTTTGCCTCTCACCGAGACTCCGGTCAGCGAAGACTTGCTCGGCGCCATTCATGCGCGGCTTTCGGGCAAGCGCATCACTGGGGCTGAGGAAGTTGTAGAGCAGGCAGTGCGCTCTGGCGGCGTCACGGTTTTTCCCGGGTGGGAATTTTATGCTCCGGTAGCTGGGGCTGATCGTAGCGTCTTTGACCTGATGCCGAATGCTGCGGTTCTGGCGGACGAACCGGACACGATCCGGGACGAATTCGACAAAGTCTGGTCACGGATCGAAGACGCTCATGAGCGCAGCGGCGTCGGGAACCTCGTGCGGCCGACCGATCTCTATCTTTCCCCCGAAAGCTGGTGGCAAAAATTAACCACGCTACCCGGCGCCAACCTCGAGCATCTTGAGATTTCACGCCCTGGAGAGGGTGAAGCAATCAGCTTCCATTCTCAGCCCGCGCAGCGCTTCCATGGCTCCGTTACCGCTCTGCTCGATGAAGTCAAGAAACAGATGGCCGAACAAAATCGGGTGCTGATTGCTGTGCCGAACATAGGCGAGGTTGAGCGATTGGCGGACCTGTTCAGCGAAAACAGCCTTTCTTTTCGGCTGGGCAGCCGTACGCGTGGTGGCGAAAGCTATGCCGACGAAACCGCGTATTTTGCCGGTGAGATCCTAACAACGACGTTGGCCAAAGCTTATGTCCCGGACGGAGTGGTCCTGCCTGAAGCACACCTGACGATTTTCGGCGCTCGCGATCTGTTTGATGAATCTGAAGCCGTGGTTTCACGTCCGCAGAAGTACAAGTCGAAGACCTCAGCATTTCTCTCAGATTTTCGCGACCTGCAGGTTGGCGATTATGTAGTGCACGTCGAGCACGGGATTGGGCAGTACGGAGGTTTGAAAGAGATCAATCAAGGGGACGGCAGCTCTGAGTTCATGCTGCTGGAGTATGCGGAAGGCGCTCGCTTGTATGTGCCGCTCACGCGGCTTGATCTGGTGCAGAAGTATCGCTCGTCAGAAGGGGCAAAGCCCGCATTGAATCATTTGGGGACGGCGGCCTGGGCCAAAACCAAGGCTCGCGTTCGCACGGCCATGAAAGACATGGCCGATGAACTGCTGAAGCTCTATGCCCAGCGCAAGGCTGCGGAGGGCCACGCGTTCTCTGCCGACAATCAATGGATGCGCGAGTTCGAGGATGCTTTCGAATACAGCGAAACCGAAGACCAGGACCTGGCAATTGTTGATGTCAAGCGTGATATGGAATCGTCGCAGCCGATGGATCGCCTGCTCTGCGGCGATGTCGGTTATGGCAAGACGGAAATCGCTATGCGCGCAGCATTCAAAGCCGTGAATGACAACAAACAAGTGGCCGTGCTCGCCCCAACAACGGTGCTTGCGTTCCAGCATTTTGAAACATTCAAGCAACGATACGCTGCGTTTCCGGTCAGCATCGAGATGATCAGCCGCTTCCGCAGCGCGCGACAGCAGAAAGAAATTCTGCAGAAAGTCGAAGCCGGAAAGGTCGACGTCCTGATTGGCACGCACCGCCTGCTCTCGAAGGACATCAAGTTCGCCGACCTGGGCCTGTTGGTTGTGGATGAAGAGCAACGTTTTGGCGTCCGCCATAAAGAACGCTTGAAGCAAATGCGGAAAGAAGTGGACGTGCTAACTATGTCAGCTACGCCCATTCCGCGCACGCTGCACATGTCGCTGGTCGGGCTGCGCGATATGAGCGTGATCGAAACGCCGCCCAAAGACCGTATGGCGATTCAGACCGTGGTCGCCAGCTGGGATGAGAAGCTGATCCAATCGGCCTTGCAGCAAGAACTCGATCGCGGCGGGCAGATCTATTTCGTGCATAACCGCGTTGAAAGTATCTGGGAGATCGCCGCCAAACTGCAGCAGCTTGTGCCGCGTGCCCGCATCATTGTCGCCCATGGACAGATGCCTGAAGGGGAGTTAGAAAAAGTGATGCTGAAATTCATGCATCACGAAGCGGATATCCTGGTAGCCACAACCATCATTGAAAACGGACTCGATATCCCGCTGTGCAACACCATCATCATCAATCGGGCTGACCGCTTCGGACTTTCCGAGCTTTATCAGTTGCGTGGGCGGGTGGGCCGCTCCAACCGTCGCGCCTACGCCTATTTACTGATTCCCGCCGATGTCGAGCTGACCCCTATTGCGCGCCGCCGGTTGGCCGCGCTGAAAGAGTTCTCTGATTTAGGCGCGGGTTTCAAAATCGCCGCCCTTGATCTTGAGTTGCGCGGCGCCGGCAATCTGCTCGGCGGCGAACAGAGCGGCCATATCGAAGCCGTTGGTTTCGAACTTTACACGCAGATGCTCGATCGTGCGGTTCGCGAAATGAAGGGCGAGGCTGCTCCTGAGGAAGCCGAAACCCAGCTTAATCTTGGATTGAATATTCGCATTCCGGCAGATTACATAAAGGAAGAGAACCAGCGCCTGCGCATGTACAAACGCATCGCCGGAATCGAAACTGAATCGCAGCTGAGTGATGTGGAGAGCGAATTGGAAGACCGCTATGGCGAGCCCCCTACTGCAGTCCGGAATTTGCTGGAATATGCCTCACTCAAGCTGCTGGCGAAGAGAGTGGGTGTGACCGGGATCGAACGCAAGCGCGAGCTGATGACGATCAAGTTCCGGCAGAATGCGGTCGTTGACCCCGGCAAGCTGGCGCGCTTTGTTTCCTCCCAGCGTGGCGCGCAGTTTACGCCCGATGGGATGCTCAAATTCACTTTGAAGACGCTGGGCGCCGTGGAAGTGCTTGGCCAGCTAAGAGCTCTGCTCGGGCAACTTGCAATGGAGATCCCTGAACCAGCCTCGACTCCTTAAAACACGTTGTAAGACAAATTGCGGTCAGCTTCCAGCTCTGGGATGACTATCACTTCCGAACTCGTTCCCACCAGTTTCAGTCTCGCTGCAGTGTTTTCGTGGGGCACAAGCGACTTTCTCGGCGGATATGCCGCGCGGCGTGCGAATGCATTTTTGTTGACTACGGTCGCGCACGCGAGCGGCCTTGTGCTCATCCTAATTCTTGCACTGGCCGCTCACGCCCATTTTCCCTCGGCACGCAGCGTTCTATGGGCGATAGCGGGAGGCGTATCTGGAGGTGGCGCCCTGGCACTTTTCTACCGCGCGCTGGCGACCGGCAGAATGGGACTCACCGCTCCCGTTGCCGCAGTACTTGGCGCGGCTGTACCAACGATATTCGGAATGGCCACAGAAGGCATTCCGGGCGTTATCCAGGTCGTTGGTTTTGCCGTCGCCGCGTGTGGCATTTGGCTGATCTCGCGCGCCGAGGATGGCAGCGGTCCCAAAGGAATCGGGCTCGCAACAATCGCTGGGATCGGCTTCGCTGGGTTCTACCTCTGCATCTCGCAGGCGAAAGATGGGTCCGCCTTGTGGCTGGCGGTGTTGTCCCGATCCGGTGCGCTGGCAGTTACGGGCACAATCGTTGTCTTCCAACGGAAGTTTAACGACATCACCTCGGCTGGAATTCGATGGGGACTACTCGCAGGCTGCCTTGACGTTTCGGGAACTGCCCTTTTTGTGCGGGCCACTCAGACCGGACGGCTGGATTCGGCTGTGGTCCTGACATCTCTGTACCCTGCTGTGACCGTATTGCTCGCGCGCCTGGTTCTTCACGAGCACTTTACACGCTGGAAAGCAGTCGGTATGTTTGCCGCGCTGGTGGCAGTGCCGATGATCGCCAGCGGATAGTCTTTCTGTCCGCGGCAAAAACGGCGAGACAACAATCCTACTGGTAACATTCCATCGTGGCCCTGATCGAGATTCGCAATTTGATAAAGGTCTTCCCTCTCGGCGAATCCATGTTCGGCGCAAGCGCTACCGGGCAGATTCGCGCGGTCAATAACGTCTCCCTCGACATCGAAGCAGGAGAGACGCTGGGGCTGGTAGGAGAATCGGGGTCGGGGAAGAGCACACTTGGCCGCCTCATCCTGCGCCTGATTGAGCCAACGTCGGGATCGATTTTGTATCAGGGCCGGAACCTCCTGGATGCGAACCATGCTGAAATGCGAGCGCTGCGCCGGAATATGCAGATCATTTTTCAGGATCCGTTTGGTTCGCTCGACCCGCGTTTGCGTGTGGAACAGATCATTGCCGAACCATTTTTGATCCACGGAGATGGGAACGGGCAGCGAATAACGACAAGCGCGCGACGCGACCGCGTGGGGGAGATGCTGAAAGCGGTCGGGCTCGATGACTCGGTGAGACAGCGCTACCCTCACGAGTTCAGCGGCGGTCAGCGGCAGCGGATCGGGATCGCGCGAGCCCTGGCGTTGCGTCCCAAGTTTATTGTGGCGGATGAGCCAGTCTCGGCGCTTGACGTCAGCGTGGGAGCGCAGATTGTGAATCTGATGGCGCAATTGCAGCGTGATTTCGGCCTGACATACCTGTTTATCTCGCACTCCATGCCAGTGGTCCGGTATCTCGCTACCCGAATCGCAGTCATGTATCGAGGAAAAATCGTTGAAATCGGCTCAACGCAGCAGGTCACAGAGCGCCCACGGCATTCTTATACTAAAAGCCTGCTTGAAGCTACCCCCGAAGTATCGATCTGATTTTGATGTTGCGACACCGGAAAGTCATTCCCAGTGCAGCTGATGTCAACGTGTACAATCGCTGTTCTGCCCGATGAACCATCCATCTCGCAAATTAATAATCGCGATCGACGGCCCGGCGGGAGCCGGAAAGAGCACAATCGCGTCGCGCCTGGCTCGCAAACTGGGATATGTAAATCTTGAGAGCGGAGCAATGTATCGTGCGCTGGCGCTCAAGGCTATTCTGAATGATGTTTCATTTGGGGACGAAGATGCACTCCTAAAGCTGGCCCAGGACTCCCGTATTCAGCTCGAACCTGCCGCAACCGGAAACCGCGTTTTGCTTGACGGGCAGGACGTTACCCAGCGCATCCGCGAAACTGATGTCACCGAGGCGGCCTCGCGGGTTTCAGTTCATCCCAAAGTGCGAGAGTGGATGGTCGCGCAACAGCAGGAAATGGGTGCAGGCGCGGGAGTGATTATGGAAGGACGCGATATTGGAACCAAAGTGTTTCCCAATGCCGACGTAAAAATCTTTCTTGACGCTGACCCCGTCATTCGCGAGCAGCGGCGATTGCGACAATTGGACCTTCGAGGAGCCGCTGCCGATATGAGTGCAGCCGAACTCCGGATGAGGGACCAACGCGACAGGACACGCGCGGCCTCGCCGTTAGTGGCCGCTCCTGATGCACTGCGGCTTGATTCCACCACTATGTCGGAAGATGAGGTTCTGGAGCGCGCCGAGGAACTGATTCGCAAGAAGCTAGAAAGCTGACTTGCCCTGCCTGCGGTCAGATGGGCTGCCATAAGACACCTGGTATCGATGAGCCTCTATGTTTCCCAAGTCGGGAAAAACTGGCCGAATCCTTTTATTCCTCACAGACAGTAAGCTCAGCCGATTGTTATATCCAAAGATGTCTCCCCTTCAGGCTGGGCCCGCCGCGTTGAAAATCCATTCCTGGCGGCAATACTATGGCTCGCCTCAGTCGTTACTCTTCGCTTCTCGGTATTCGAAATGTCCAGAGACTCTCGACCCCTTCTAAACCAGTTTTCGCCATAGCAATTGTGGCAGCACTTCTGCTGCTCTGTGCCGCTGTGGCACAGGACGCCTCTACCGGGGCGCTAAAGGGTACAGTTCTGGATGCAACAGGGAGTGCCATCGCTGATGCGACCGTTGTGCTCATTAATGTTGCCAATGGATTCCGCTATTCGATCGCGACCGATCCACAGGGACGCTTTGCCTTCGATTTGCTGCCGCCCGGAGATTACACCGCGCGGGCCACGGCAACTGGAATGTCTGCGCAAATCTCTCCGAAGCTGCAGATCGCAGTCGGAGGAATGACCGAGCTGCAATTCAAGTTGAACGTGGCCGGAGCCCAGGAAACGGTCAATGTCTCAGGCGCGCCCCCAACCGTGGATACCCAGGCCACAGCGGTATCGTCGTGGATCGAGACCCGTGCTATCGATGAGTTGCCCCTCGACGGACGGCGGTTTACTGATTTAGCTCTCATGACGCCCGGCGTTACGCAGGACCCGCGGGGGATGACTTCGGGATCGAATGGAGATTTGGCTTTTGGCGGAATTCGCGGGTTCCAATCCAGCTATTTGGTCGATGGGGCGGACAACAATAATGCTTTCTTTTCGGAGGCTCGCGGCCGCTACCGCGCTCCCTACCAGTTCTCCAACGAGGTAGTGCAGGAATTTAGGGTCTCTTCCAATACCTATGGGGCTGAACTGGGACGGTCCGGAGGCGCCGTGGTCAATGTGGTAACGAAATCCGGATCGAATCAGGTTCACGGCAGCGATTTTTACTTTCTTCGCGATAGCAGCTTCGGTGCAACACATCCTTATCTGGACTTCAAGCCACACGACCAGCAGCAGCAGTTCGGATTGACGTTAGGAGGGCCAATCCAGCGAAACCGCACTTTCTTCTTTACCGGATTTGACCAGCACATCTTTCGCGTGCCGATTGTGGTGCGATTTTTAAATGGTGCTTCGCAGGTGGTTCCGCAGGCTGGACTGGGACCGTACTCTCCCGGCGACTACGAAAACGACGACGTGGGCCTGGTCTTCAACGCCGCACATAAACTGTCTAACTTTGCCGGTTCCTATCCGGCGCGCATGTTGGGAAATGCTGGATTTTTCAAACTCGACGTTGCACTGACGCCGCATGAGGCGCTTTCGGCACGTGTGAATACCTCACGCTATTGGGGACAAAACAATGTCTTTCTGGATCCGGCAAGTCCACTGAGCACATTCGCCACCAGCGACAATGGCCAGGAGCAAGTGGCCACGGAAACCGCGTCAATTTCATTGACCAGCGCGTTTTCATGGCGCCTGATAAGTCACTTACGGGCACAGTTCTCGCGGGATTTGCAGCAATCGAGCAGCAATAGTCGCGAACCGCTCACACGAATCGAAGATGTTATTGACGGCTTCGGGCGCTCGTCGATTTTGCCGCGGCAAACCCGCGAGCATCGCTTGCATGTAACTGACACGATCAGCCTGGAAGGGCCCCGCAACTCCTGGAAGCTCGGCGGCGATGCGTTACTCACGTGGATATATAACTTCTTTCCCTCAGAATCTGGCGGCGAATATATTTTCGATCCGATCAAGGTAAATCCATTCACTTTCCAGCCGATGGAAGCTGGCCTGATGCTGACGCCTTTGCGTGCCTACGCGCATGAAGCCCCAAAGTATTACATTCAGAACTTCGGAACAGCGGTGTCGCGTCCTGATACGAATGAATACGCTGGCTTTGTGCAGGACTCGGTTCGAGTGACCAATCATCTGGCCTTGAGCGTCGGTGCACGGTACGATTTGCAGACTTTCGCCCGCCGCGGCCTCACGACCAATCCTCTTTGGCCGGATTCAGGCAAAGTTCCGTACGAACCGTACAACTTTGCCCCTCGAATTGGCTGGGCTTACTCGATCGGGGATATGAAAACGCTCGTAATTCGAGGGGGTTACGGATGGTTTTATACGCGCATTCCCCAGATTTATACATCAACGATCGCGACCGACAATGGCCTCTCTTCACAGAATCTTTTTCTGGACAATTCCGATTACTACGATCACCAGGTCTTTCCGCAATACCCGAATCCACTAGTGGACTGCCCGGTTTCCGCGAGCTCTTGCTCTCTGCCAAAGGGCCTGGCTCAATTCGCGCAGGCAGGAATTTCGTCTTTCTCGCCGAATTTCAAAACTCCGAAGGTTGAGCAGGCCAGCTTGGGCATGGAGAGGGAGATCGCGCGGCGCATTGCAGTGGGCGTTTCCTACATGTACGTCCATGGCATAGACCTGATTCGCGCCCGTGATGTAAACCTGCCCCCGCCTGTCAACGTGCAGTATCCGATCTACGACAGTTCAGGAGTAAATTTCCTGGGCACCTATTACGGTGTCCAATCTTTTTCTACCTGGCAGATGATCCCATCTTTCACCTGCCCATGGCCACCGTGCGTGAATCCGCTGGCGCGGCCGATTCCGCAACTTGGGGCCATCGATGTCTTCGAGAGCGCCGCGTCGAGCGTGTACAACGGCGGGACTTTGTCGGTCCGCCGCCAGATGGCCAGCGGCGTTTATTTCCGGCTCGCCTACACCTTTGCCCACGCAATCGATGACGGGCAGGATGCGCTGGTCGCGGGGCGTCCAGCACTGGTACAGAATTCGTATGCACCCAATGCCGAGCGCGGCAACAGCGTGACCGACCAGAGACATCGGTTCGTCTTTTCCTGCATCACGGAACCACGGCCCTTTCATCGCGGGGAGGAATTGCTAGGCAAGCTCTTCAATGGTTGGAAGCTGGCCGGTGTTTATACATTTGGGAGCGGAAGACCAGTCAACGTCATGGTCTCCGGCGATCCCAATCAGGATGGCAATGACATGAATGACCGCCTTCCAGGAGCGGCGCGAAACTCTTTTCTTGGTCCCGACTATGCCTCCCTGGACCTGCGACTCACTCGCAGACTATACATTCACGACCGGCTAAGACTGGATTTGATTGCGGAATCTTTTAACCTATTCAACCGTGACAATGGACTGGCCCAGATCACAGAGGACGGGTTACAAAGCGATACTGCGTATTTCATAAAGATTAGTAACCGGATTGGAATCAACTACTTCCCCGGGCATTACCAGATACCCTCGAATCCATTGAAGATAAGCAATTCCTTCCCGCCAAGGCAGGTCCAGTTCGCCTTGCGAACGAGTTTCTAGGGAGGAAGCCGCCGGGTCTACTACGCTATCTGTCGTTGCCGCAGCGATCTGGCTTGACTTGTGCGCCGAACCTTTGCAATAACTATGCAGTCCCAACCGGGATCAGTTTGGGGGTGTAGTTTCGTTGGCAGAAGTCAGGTTGCAAGAGGGTGAATCCCTTGAGAATGCGCTGCGCCGCTTCAAGCGCAAGGTACAGCAGGAAGACATTATCAAGGAAGTCAAGCGTCACTCCTTTTATTTGAAGCCCGGCGAAAAGCGGCGGGTCAAGGAAGCATTGGCCCGCAAGCGAAGCCGGAAAAAAGCTCGTAAAGAGCAAGAGTAGTGAGAAGGCCGCGCCGTTAGTAACGCGGCCTCTTTCCTTTTTTTGCCGTTCGTGGGGGATTGCCGGTTTGTCTTGGGCAATTGCGCGGCGAGACAGCAGTAAGCCACACCCTTCTGGCGTGGTGGGCCGAATCCAGGGGCAGTCCAGAGTTTTCAATGAGGGGATGAAGGCAAGGGTCTGCGCATTCTTGCGCCCGGCGGTGCACTTCCACCGCCTAGCCTAGGTGTGCAGTAGGGCGAAGGGAGAGCATCCTCGATGGAATTCCAGGACAAGATTCTGAAGTGTGTCGATTGCGGCACGGATTTTTTGTTTACGGCCGGTGAACAGCTGTTCTTTCACGATAAACAATTCAAAAACGAACCCAAGCGCTGCAAGGTATGCAAGGCCAAACGGGTATCAGTGCTAGGCGCGGTGCCCGAAAAACCTCGGTTCCGCAGAGTTGAAACACGTGCCACTTGTTCGCAATGTGGCAAGGAGACAACGGTGCCTTTCAAGCCGACGCAAGGACGTCCCGTACTGTGTCGGGAATGCTTCCAGGGAAGGCGAACGGCAGCTTCGGCCTGACCGTTGGTTGGACAAATCCGCGTTAGTATAGAAGCGTGGGAAGTTTCTTTGTCGAGAATTTCGGCTGTCGCGCTACGCAGGCGGATGGCGCTGCGATTGAACAGCAATTCCGGGAGCGCGGGTTAGAGCGCGCTGCAACCTCGTCAGAGGCACAGATTGTTATTCTCAATACGTGCACCGTGACCGCGGCCGCTGACCACGACGCGCGTGCTGCAATTCGCCGAATCCATCGAGAAAATCCGGACTGCCAGATTGTCGTGACCGGTTGTTATGCGCAACGTGCTCCGCACGAGATCGCTGCTCTTCCGGGCGTGGCAACGGTGATCGGTAATTCCCACAAACATCGATTGGCCGAGATTGTCAGCGGTCCGTTCGTGCCGCTTACTCGGCTTGCAAATCAAAATGCCATAGATGAGCGCTCAATCTTCATCTCCGATATTTTTGCTCACACTGAACTGCTTGCGGCCCCGGTGTTTGACGCCGCCAACGAGCGCACCCGGCCGAATCTCAAGGTTCAGGATGGCTGTGACAACCGCTGCTCGTTTTGTGTGATCCCCCAGGTTCGCGGAAACAGCCGATCGCTGCCGCTGGCGCGCATTCTCGGTGAAGTGAATGCTTTGGTAGACGCCGGCTACCGCGAAGTGGTGGTCTCCGGCATCAATCTCGGACGCTGGGGCAGGGATCTAGCCGGTGAGACCTTTCCAGATCTCGTTCACGCCATTCTCCGGCACACTTCACTCGAGAAGCTGCGCATAAGCTCCGTTGAACCCATGGATTGGAGCGATGAACTCATCGAACTGGTTGCCAGCTCACCGCGCGTAGCCAAACACACACACGTGCCGATGCAATCTGGTAGTGATCGCATTCTGCGAAGGATGCATCGCAAGTATCGGCCCTGGCACTATCAAGAGAAGGTGGAGAAAATCCGCTCCGCTATGCCGGCTGCTGCCATTGGCGCCGACGTTATGGTCGGTTTTCCTGGCGAATCAGATGAGGACTTTGAGGAGACGCGTCGAATAGTAGAAGAACTACCTTTCACGTATCTCCACGTCTTTACGTATTCAGCCCGTCCAGGAACGCGTGCAGCGACGATGCCTAATCAAGTCCCGGTCCACGTAGCTCGAGAGCGCAATCGGATTCTGCGGGATCTCGCGGCGGCGAAAAAGCTCGCGTTTATGCGCTCGTTGGTCGGGATGCGGATCGAAGCGATCACGCTGAAGGCCGATTCGTCGCAAGCTGATGTCACGGACAGTCTGACAGACAATTATCTGAAGTTGCGATTGCACGGCAGGCACCAGCCGAACCGATGGCTGCAAGCATTTGTCCGGGGCGTGGAAGACGGGATGATGATTGGGGCTTGTGGGACGGCAAGTCTAATCAGCGCCGACCATTCTTCTTAGTGTGGTGAGCAGCCGTAGGACTTCCTCCTCCGTGTTGTAATGAGCCAGGCCGATCCGCAGGAATCCGCCATCCTTCTCCACATTCAGCCGCTCGGTTAGATTCAGCGCGTAGTAGTTCCCATCCCAAGTAAAAATCCCTTTGTCGCCAAGCTGAGTGGCCAGCTGGAGAGGCGTATAGCCGTCAATTCGTACAGCAATTGTTGGACAGCGCTCCTCGAAGCGCTCCGGATCTTGAATCCCGTAGAGCTTCAGGCCCGGAATTTTCAGCAGTCCAGGAATGAGTTTTCCCATCAGCTCGTGCTCGTGTCGCTGGATCGCCTCATAGGCCGCAAGGATGGCGCTGCGGCGCGTGGAAACCGAAAAGCTCACTTGCCGCCCGAGATCGGCGATGTAATCTACGCAGGCAGCAATACCGGCTATGCATTCGTGGTTCAGCGTGCCCCATTCCCATCGATTGGGAACCGCATTGGTATTGGCGCGAACCTTGTACGGTTGCAAGCGCTGCAGGTGCTCGCGCTTGCCAAAGAGAACACCCATATGTGGACCAAAAAACTTGTATGTCGAGCAAACCAGAAAATCGCAATCCAGATTGCGCACGTCAATGGGGCCATGCGGGGCGTAATGGACGGCGTCGATGTATGCCAGCACCCCGCGTTCGTGAGAAAGTCGCACAACCTGGTGCACGTTATTAATCGTGCCCACCGCATTGGACGCGTATCCAACAGCAACCAGCCTGGTTTTGCCGGTGATCTTGCGTGCTAGATCTTCCATATCCAGCGTGCAATCATCCTCATGGATGTCAACCATCCGAATCTTGACGCCACACTCTTCCAGTGCACGCCAGGGCGAGATGTTGGCATCGTGATCGAGATGCGTGAGGACAATTTCGTCGCTCGGTTTCAGTTCCCTTCCTATAGCTCGGCTCATCGCGTAAGTGAGCGTGGTCATGTTTGGACCAAAAACAATCTCGTCTGTTGCACAGCCTAGAAAGTCAGCCATGGCGCTTCGAGCGCCGGTAATCATCGCGTCGGTGTTCCGGCTCGTGGCATAGGCTCCACCGGTGTTGGCATTGTTGCGGCGCAAGTAGTCTCCTATGGCGCCTATTACGCGCTGGGGAACTTGTGTCCCCCCCGGGCCATCGAGAAAGATCGCGGGCTGCCCATTGATGGTTTGTTCGAGAGAAGGAAACTGGGACCGGGCCCAGGAGAGATCACGCGCCGAAGCGACCGCTGGGTGTGTTTGAGGCAATGAATTTCCTGTTCGAGATTTCGGATTCGACTGAACGTTCCGTCTGAAAATACGTGCCCTAGCCCATCATGGTTGTGTGCTCGGGCTGAATTTTGTATATAACACGCACTTCGCCAGGCTGGCGGTAAGGATACTTATCAACGCCCAGATACTTCTTGGCCATTTTGTCGATGTGGGCGTCGGCGCCCTCTTCGGTAATTTCAGAGACGCGTCCGCGGATTTCGAGATAGCGATAGGGGTTTTCGGGATCGACGATTGCCAGGGCTACACGCGGATCGCGGCGGACATTGCGATCTTTCTGACGGCCCTTCGCTGAATTGAAAATCACATGCTGGCCGTCGAAGTCGACCCACACCGGAGTCACCTGTGGACGCCCATCCGGCATAAGTGTGCCAAGAGTCGCAAACGCCCGTTTGCTGAAAAGATCACGATATTTCTCCGGAATCGCTCCGGCCATGACAACCTCCTTGCGGTTGCGTTCTGAAATGGGCGCCCTCTAAGGGGACGATCCAGAAACGATTATAACTTTCCAATCTGAACTTGTTACAAATTCGCCGTTCGGCGGGCTTTGACGCATTTGACTTCTCGTTCGCAGGGCTTGCGTTTACAATCTTTTGCTAACCCCAAACAACGCTTGCGGTCCACTTTTGCAATACGCGAGTTAACGGATTCCAGAGGAGATTGATGGGATTACTGGGCTTTCGAAAACAACGACCTGAAAGTTTTTTCGCGATCATTCTGATCCTACTGTCTACGGTCGGCCCTGCGAAAGCAGAAACACCGGCCCGCCGACGGCCTACGGTAGTCTTCATGACGGACTTCGGTGTGCGCGATGATTCGGTGGCGCTCTGCAAAGGGGTGATGTATTCCATCGCTCCCGAACTGCGTATCGTCGATCTGACCCATGAAGTCACGCCATTTTCAATTGCAGACGGGGCACGGTTTCTCTATGGAGCCACCCCGTACTTCCCTGCTGGTACGGTTTTTGTAGTGGTGATCGATCCGACGGTCGGCAGTACGAGGAAGGCAATCGTGGTGAAGTCTAAAAGGGAGCAATACTTCGTGTTACCCGACAACGGACTGATGACCCTGGTTCAAGACCGCGATGGCCTTGAGGCTGCACGCGAGATCACCAATCCGTCCTGGATGATCGGGAGCGCCTTGTCTTCCACGTTTCACGGACGTGACATTTTTTCCCCTGCGGGCGCTCATCTCGCCCACGGTGAAGATTGGACCCAGGTCGGCCCGGAACTAGAGATTCCCAAACTTGTGCGGCTTAATATCGCGTTGTCTAACCTAGATGATCGCGGCTTGAGCGGACAGGTGATTGCGACTGATGGACCGTTCGGAAACCTGGTAACAAATATCAGTGCTGAGCTTTTCCTGAAGCTCGGCTATGCACGTGGGCAGACTGTGCCAATTACAATCGGGGACAGGAAAATGGGAATACCATTCGTGCGCACTTTCAGCGATGTTCCGCTCAAACAGCCGTTGCTGTATATCGATTCACGGGGGCGACTGGGGATCGCCATCGACCAGGGTAGCTTCGCGCAAACCTACGGTATGGCACCGCCGCAACCGATTTTCATTCCACGAGCAGGGCCACGTTGACGTAACAAGTTAGTGCTGCGTTGGGGAGGAAGTATGCTTGGGGAGGATGTTCATGAGATATAAGTCTTTGTCGTGCAAATATCTGCCGCAATTGTTAATTGCTTTGTTCTGCCTGCTGGTCATTCCGAGCCAACCTTTTGCTCAAAGTTATCGCGGCTCCATTCGCGGTCGGGTTGTGGACCCGAGCGGAAGCGTGATCGCCGGGGCGAAGGTCACGGCCAAAAACGTTGCGACCGGGCTGCTTCGCGACTCAGTGACTAGTCCGGATGGAGCCTATGTCCTGGCTGAACTCCCGGCTGGCGAATATACGGTTACCGCCGCTTCGGCAGGATTCTCACCGGTTGCGCAGAACGTCATGGTCGCCGTGGGGCTGGACACGACTGCCGATTTCGATCTAACTAAACTGGAGAAGCGTTCGGAGCAATTGACGGTAGCGGCTGCGGCTCCAGTCATCGATGAGAGCCGCGATGTGCTTGGCGAAGTAGTGGAAAGAAAATTAGTCGACGATTTGCCGCTCAACGGTCGCGATTTTGGGAAGCTCGTGGCGCTGGTTCCCGGAGCCACGGTCGAGCCCTCCGGCGTCGCGGCAGTGCAGTTCGGCTTCGGACAATTCAGCATCAACGGCAGCCGCGATCGCTCGAACAACTACACCCTCGATGGTACCGATAACAACGATCCGTTTTTCAACAATTCCGCCATGAATCAAACCGGCATCGGCGGCGCACCCGCGTCTTTGCTGCCTATCGAATCCATCCAGGAATTCAACCTGCAATCGCAGTTTCCGGCGGAGTACGGTCGCAATAGCGGGTCGGTAATCAACATCATCACGAAGCCCGGGACGAATCAATTTCACGGAAGTGTTTTCGAGTTTGTTCGCAACGATCTTTTCGATGCGCGCAATTATTTCAATCGAGTGGTGGATTCATCCGGCAATCCGCAGCAAAAAACAGGGTTCCACAATAATCAATTCGGAGCTTCGATTGGGGGTCCGATTATTCGAGACAAAACTTTCTTCTTTGGGGCCTACGAGGGACAGCGCGAACGCGTCGGTTCCAATTTCTCGTTGATAGTGCCAACCCAGACGCAAATCTCCGAGGCCCAGGGAATCATGACGGCCCTGGGCACGCCCGCGAGTCCGGCGCTCACCAGCATTCTCGCAAAATTTTTCCCCGTCAGCGCCACAGGACTCTTTCCCGGAGTAGTCAACGACAAGAACAACGTGGACAGCCTGATCGCCAAGGTCGATCATCAATTTAGCGATCGCGAAACGTTTTCCGCACGCTACGCATATGCCAGCAGCCAGCAGGTGTTCCCACTTGGCAACCTTGGCGGATTTGGGAGCGGATCGCGGCTACCTGCGTTCGCCCAAACTTCTCCGACGCGCGTGCAAGTATTATCCGCGAGTCTCTTATCAAGCCTGAGCGTGCACAAATTGAACGAGGTTCGTTTCGGCTATAGCCGTTACCGGACTTCATTCAGCTCACTGGATGCAAATTTTGATCCCGCCACGTTAGGTATTGATTTCGGTACCGGCAAACTTGGCTTGCCCGAAATCGATTTTGGAGGCAACTTCGATAACCTTGGGGCCACAGCGTTCAGTGTCCCCCGTGGGCGGACCAGCCAAAGTTTTCAGGTATTGGACAACTTCACCTACGAAGCGGGACGAAATACTTTCAAATTAGGTGGCGAATATCGGCGGGCCATTGTAGATAGTTTCAATGACAACCTGGAGCGTGGACTGTTTTCCTTCAGCCCCGCTGATCCAACAACGCTGGGCCCGTGTACTCAAGCTGTGCCTTTAGCCGGTTGCGCAGATTCGGGCGCCTTGACACTGGTCAGCTTTTATCAGGGAAACACTTTCCCATCTATCGACGCCGGCAACACACAGCGCACGACTTATAACAATGGCTTGTCGTTCTTTGCGCAGGACGATTTGCGAGCCACTTCGCACTTAACCCTCAATCTCGGCCTTCGGTGGGAATACTTCGGACCGATCAGTGAGGCAAACAACATTCTCGCCAATCTCGGGTCAGATGGCGTTCTTCATTTGGTTGGAACAGGTGGTGTCAATGGTGCGTACAACCGCGATCTGAATAACTTTGGACCACGGTTCGGCTTCGCCTGGAGCCCACTGGCACGAACCATTGTTCGTGGCGGGTATGGCATTTACTACGATTACATCCCCCAGGACCTGATGATTGCGAATTTCACGAATGATGCAGGTTTGGTGACCCCACCGCTGGGCCCTAAGCCCGTCATTTCCCTGGCGAACAATTACAATCAAACCGCGTTCAGCAGTCCGGCTCCCAACCTCCCAGTGTTTACAGTTCCGCCCGGTCCGTACCCGATTGCCGGTTCTGATATTTTTTTTACGCCGCGCAACCTGGTTACGCCCTACAGTCAGAATTGGAATTTCAACGTGCAGCAGGAGCTGGCAAAGAATGTGGCATTCCAATTGGGATATGTGGGCAGCAAAGGAACCAAACTCGATCGTCTGCGAGATGCCAATCAGCCGGATGTCAATGGAAATCGTCCGAACCCGAATTACGGCTTCATGGACGAATTTGCCACCATTAGTTCGTCTACCTATCACGCCCTGCAAGCGACTCTGCGGGTCCAAGGCTCACATGGCTTGTCGGGGTTTGCCGGGTACACATTTTCCAAGTCCCTGGATGATGCCTCCGACGGCATCGATTACAACTTTTCAACGGTGGCATTGCCTCAGAATTCAAATGACTTGAAGGCGGAGCACGGACCTTCCAATTTCGACAACCGGCACCGCTTCACTGCGGCTTTCACCTACCAGATTCCGCGCATTCATGGTCCGCAGCGGCTGACTGATGGCTGGCAATTCAATACCATCTTTACGGCACTCAGCGGACGCCCCGTGCCACTTGTCAATTCCGATGACACCAGTGGTGCGAATGCCGATGTATTTCCTACTCCTTCGAACTTTCATCAGCGCCCGAACATTGTGCCGGGCGTGAATCCGATTAATCCCAATTGGGAATCGGCGCCGGATACGATCGGTTATTTGAATGGTGTGGCTTTTGCTGATCCCCCGTTTGGCACATTTGGCGACCTTGGCCGCAATTCCATTTACGGCCCCCGCTTCTGGGACCTCGACTTCGCATTAAGCAAAAGCACTCCCATCAGTGAGCGGGTGAGCCTGCAACTTCGGGCGGAGTTCTTCAATATCTTGAATCACCCGAATTTTGCGCTGCCGAATTGGTTTGTGGTTCCCGGTCAACCGGGGCAAGGATTGATCACGCAAACTCCCGATCAGGCGCAAACGAATCCCGGATTGGGCGGTGGTGGGCCGAGAGTGATCCAGTTGGCCGCAAAATTTATTTTCTGAGCTCTTGTAGGGTTGCGTTCTTGTCGCGGAGTCTCCGCGCCACAGAGTTAAGAACGGCTTACGTCTTCTGCAATGCCCGGCAGAACCGCCTGGAGCAGCGCAACGAAATCTCCCTGCACTCGGCGACCGGTCTCCAGTACTTCTTCATGATTCAGAGGCGTCTCCAGAATTCCCGCAGCCATGTTGGTAACGCAGGATATAGCGAGGAGCTTGATCTCCACGTGACGCGCCACAATTACCTCAGGCACGGTGGACATGCCGACGAGATCAGCACCGATCGTGCGCAAATACCGAATCTCGGCCGGTGTTTCGTAACTGGGACCGAGCAACGCAGCATAAACACCTTCATAAACGGCCTGGCCCAGCTTGTGTGCGGCTTCGAGCGCGAGCGCACGGTATGGCTTGTAGTAAGCCTGAGTCATATCTGGAAAACGTGGCCCGAAGCGCGCGTCATTGGCGCCCACCAGTGGGTTTTGTCCTTGTAAATTGATGTGATCGGAGAGCACTACCAGAGCACCCTGTTTGTACTCGAAGTTGATGCCACCGGCAGCATTAGTGAGGATGAGCGCACGAATTCCCATCCGGCCGAGTACGCGCACAGGGAATGCCACCTCTGCGGCTGAATAGCCTTCGTACAGATGCACTCGTCCTTGCATGACAGCGACGGAAATCCCCACAGCACGGCCAATCACCATCTGCCCCTGATGTCCCACAGCGGTTGAGCGAGGAAAAGAAGGAATTTGCGCGTAGGGAATCTTGGTCGCGTCGGTGAGTTCGTCGGCAAATGCACCTAGGCCCGAGCCGAGCACGACCCCGATCTTCGGCCGTAATGGAGTCTGCGAAAGCACGAAGGTCGCAGCGGAATCGGCGAGGATGAAAGTGTCGCTCATCGAGCACTTAGCACTCGGTACTTAGCACGTAGTATTCGGTCACGGGTCTTTTGCCAAGCCACATTACTGACCCTTCGGGACGAACTGCTAAGCGCTGTAGCTAATATTTCTTTTCAAAAGCGGTGAATTCCTGCTCCAACTTCCGCTGGAGCTTCGCGCGTTCGTTGGTTGCGAGAAACCTCTCACAAGTCGAGAACGGCTTTTCCGTTGCTGTAGCCGTACACTCCCTGACCATGCGAAAATTTTGGGGATCGGTCCAGAAGCTTGCGCCAGGCACAAAGCTGTGCTCTAGCGACAACCGAGCCATGCGCTTCAGATCGCGGTATGAAATCGAATCGTAAGTTTCTACAGCGCGCAAATATTCATGCGTCATGTCGGAGCGGGAAACACCTTCATCATCGGTTGCGAGTGCGACCGATACGCCATATCTCATGTATGTCGGCAGAGGATGATCGTTTCCCGCAATGCCCAGAATCAGATCGTTCGACGTCAGGCAGATCTCGACCAGCACATTGTGTCTCGCCATCTCCCGCAACAGGCCGATCGGGTCATGTTCGTTCATGATATCCACGCCATGTCCGATCCTTTCGGCATGTCCGCGCTCGATCGAATCGCGTATGTGAAAAGTCACACCTTCCGCCGGCACCAGTCCAAAAGCCAATTCGCCAGCGTGCAGGCTGATATGCACCTTTGGGTAGACCTCATGAAGATAATCGAGCATCTTCATGTGTAGTCCGAAGTCGTGCATCGGGACGTACCAATCCTCGGGCATCACCAGGTTCAACCCCACAAAGCGCGGATCGGAGCTGGCCAGTTCAAACCCCAGCAAAATCTGGGCAAAGACGGCCTCCGGTGGCAACCCGCGTAGAACCTGGTACAGGTAACGAATGTTGACATCGCACCCAGAATTTGCCTCGGCCGTCCCGCACTTTAGGCGGGAGCGCATTTTGCTTTCGTCCACATCGAGCTTCTTGCTCGTAGCCGCAGCGATATCCTTCAGGCCACCGGCGAGCAGCTTATCGCGAAGTTCGGGCAGGTGCTCATCCCAGCCGATCTTAATCCCCAGATGTGCCGCTTCGAGACCGTCTGCAGTGTGCATCAGTTCGACATACTGAAGGTGATCTGCGGCGGCTTGGCGTGCAGCATCGGCAATGGCGTCAGCCGCATGGGTCTGGGAAGCAAGCAAGAATTTGTCGAACGTTGCGAAGAAGTGATCGTGGCCGGATTCCTCTCCAGGGTTCCAGTTGCGCATCGACCAGGCGTCGATCATGGAGTTGTAGAGCACGTGATCTCCGTAGGCGCAGCGAATCGCCGGCTTGCTGGTAAACCGCTCACAGGAGGCGTCACAGGGAGGAGCGATTAAGACCGACGTCGTGCGGTCGACGCAGAGATTGTCATCGACGGCGAAGTCGATCCAACTCTCGGCATAAACTGCGCCCGCCAGATGATTGTGCAGGTCGCCGCCTTTGGGCATTTCCCGCAGAAACGCCAAGGTAAGCAACGGCTGATGACGAATCGATTGGAGATAACGGGCAGTCCGCTCCTCGGCGCTTCCTCTGGACTGTCCGCCCGCCCAAGGCGCTGCGAAGAGGAACGCCGTTAGTCCTAACAAAAGACCAGCTCTCGTCACGAACCCTCCCGCTTTATGAATTCGGCATTGTAACGTGCTGGAAAAGAAAACGTCACGAGAATGGAAGAAGAAACACCGGGTGCGCCCGGGGTTTCTGAGATTGGAAGATGAAATGTTCCAGTTCTGAGTATTTCGCTTGCCGGGGAATTGTGCTCAAAAACCGTTTTTTTGTTTAAAGCAGAGCTATCCAGAAGCATCAACAGTTCCGGCAGCAGAGAATTATCATTCGTGGGTGTGAGGGTTGAGCCCCCTGGCGCAGTGCCGTCACCCGAAGCATGATCGGTTATCTCACTGGATGATCCGGCAATTTCATAAACCTGCACAGACATACCGCCATCAGAAACAAACAACCCGTGAGAACCCCTGTGCAGCACAGGTCTTGAAGGATTTGCACAGGACAATCGGAGCACGCGCAAACGTTCGTTTGTCGTTCCGGTCCTAAAATCCACGGGAAATCAATATCCGTGTGGCTGCTTGCTTTCCGCTTGGGAAATGATGCACTGACCTCAGTGCATATGCTTGTGAACCCGTTGCACTCGCTTGAATTGCAAGCAGATGGAACCGCAGCATTTTCATTGACTGCAAGAATAGAAAGAGTAAAAAGAGAATCGTTCTTCGACAGCTTCTGAAGTTTACCCGGTTGGTGTGGCGTCCGGGGCCCGAGCAAGGTCACCTTTTGCATCGCAAGATGACGAAGGGAAGGCTAGCGAGGGTCTATAGCAAAGCGCTGGTCGAGGCGAACAAGAAGATTTGTTGAAGGCAGGATAGAGTCCCGAGGCGTTGGGTTGATTTATCCGGTTGGCGGTAAGCCCGGAGCCCGAGCAATGATCGCGCATCGTTTCTCGCAAGGAAATGATGAATGCAGGTCAGCGAGGGTCTAAAGCGAGCTACTGGCCGAGACGAATGATCCCAACACCACCTCGGGGCTCTTATTTTTTGCCCTTGGGTTGGCTCGCCCCTACGGCCCCTGCTGGACCGCAAATCTTTCCTTTGGCACAAGCCGAGTTCGGAAGATTGAACGCGTTTCAGGAACCTCGGCCACAACGTCTGCATTCAGCTCGTAGCTTCCGCGCGGAAGGTTATCACCAAAAGGAATCTCCAGCCCTTCCGTCTGCTTCTTCAAGGTGAAGTGCTGGTAACCAATTGCGGTTGCACGTCCAATCTCGTTTACGGCGAGAACAATTCCTGTGAGGTCGAAATCGTGGTCCGTCTCATTAGAGACCAGAATCGACCCATCAAGCCGTTGCCCATTAACTTTGGGATAGCGTCCCCACTGTGCCATAAGAGCCGACACCGCAACCAAGAGAAAGTCATGTGTGATCTGGTAAGCGGGTCTGCCGCTGTCGGTCACGGTGACCTTGACCTTAAACTCACCCGTTTTCTCCGCAGTGCCCGAGAGTTGTCCGTCGGCTTGCAGAACTATGCCGGCTGGCAGAGAACCTTCCGTGATTTCCCACTTCAACGGCAGCACTCCCCCATGGGCTTGAAGATGAAACTGGTACGGGGTTCGAACGAAAGCCTTGGGCAGGCTCTGGGTGTCAATGGCAAGGGGAGGAGCTTGATTTTCTTGTGCCGACAGTGGCCTGCACGGCAGAAGAAGAAGCAAAGGTGCGAGAGGATAAAGGATCCTGATTACCGTTCTGTTTCGAGACATAGGCCTTAATTCGTTATTTAGCTGGCGAGTGCAGAAATCCATCCACAGCTTGCAGGAACATTCGAGGCTGATCTACGAAGGTCATGTGCCCGGAATTCGGCAGGATGACGAGTTTCGATGCGGCGATCCTTTTATGCATACTTTGGGACAGCGAAGGATCGCACTCATCGTGATCACCGACAATAATTAAGGTTGGTACCTTTATTCCCGGCAGTCGGTCTGTATACTCGACGGATTTCAAATTCCCATCGATTACGAATTCTCCGTGTTCACCCCACATTTCGCGATACAAGTCCCAACTTGTCTTCCCTTGCTCGATGGGATCGTAGTTGGGATCGGGCCGGTTGTGGTAAACGTACGGAAAATAGCCCTCACCCCAGGCCGCAATCATGTAATCGTTGGTGTAGCGATTCCTTTCATAATCTTTACCGTGGCCGAAGAGCCCCTCCTTTTCGAGTTTTTCGATGCGGTCGCGTAACTCCGGCGCCATATTCTGTTTCATGCGAACGAAGACCTGATTCAGTGCGACTGTGCTTGACCAGGTGCTGCCGAGAATCAGATGTGAAAGATTACGTTGATACTTGAGTGCGTACGCCTGAGCAAGCGCGCCGCCATAGGAGTGGCCAAGCAAGCTGATTTGGCCCAGCCCCAGAGCCTGACGAACGGCCTCCACGTCCTCGACCATATTCTCGATGGTGTAGCCGGATGGATCTTCGAGCTTCTGTGAGCGCCCGGAGCCACGCTCGTCAATAAAGATGACGCGATAGTGTCGCATTAGCGGAAGGAGGTAAGGCAAGAAGTAGTCATGGGATGCGCCGGGCCCTCCGTGGAGGATCATGAGCGGCTGACCGCGCCCCGTTGACAGGTAATAAATCAGGATTCCGTTCGCGTCTACAAAGCCCTCGCGAATAGGATATACCTCATCGGCCGCATTTGGTTTTGGCGCTCGTCTGGTTTGCGCGGCCGCGGGAATAAGAACGGTGGTGAGCACGAAGAATAGGGAAAAAAGCTTCGGCGTTAGTTTCATAGCAGCCCATCGTAATTCCGGCAGACAGGCAGAGCAACCGGAACCGCTCGCTGTCTTTTTCGAAAGGCGGCGTTCCGGCTTGCTTTTGGTGATGCGGATCACATCCTGTCGTGCCATGCTTGCTCGATGATTACGACCTGATGACGTTAAGCTAGTTTGTTTTCACGGGAGTATTATGCGTGACTGTGTAGCCAGGCTTTGGCCAGAAATCCAGTGGATCGAGGACGCGACCTTGCGCGAGCAAGTCACGCAGACCTGGGTCAAAGCGCTGGAGCGGAGTCCGCTGAAGCCTGACGATCTGAACAAAATTCCCTTCACCCTGTTGATTCCCAACTGCCCGATCACCTTCATGGAACATAAACGCTGTGTGGTGCACATCGCGCGCCACTGTGTTGAGAGCATGCAGGAATTCATGGGCCGCGCGCTACCCATTAATATGGACACAGTGATAGCTGGAGCGATCCTTGCCGATGTGGGCAAACTACTGGAGTACGAGATTGGACCAGACGGCAAGAGCCGTCAGAGCGAAAGAGGCGAAGCACTGCGGCATCCCTTCACCGGAGTTGCGCTGGCCCTGGAATGCGGTGTGCCCGATGAGGTCTGCCACATTATCGCGGCACACGCCGCCGAGGGCGATTTGGTTAAGCGTACGACCGAGGCTTTCATCGTGCATCACGCTGATTTCGTGGCTTTTTTGCCCTTCAAGAACCCAAAGAATGTAAGGCTTAAATGAGGAACGCAGTGGATCGTGGCCGGACTGAAACTCGGAGTGAAAGTTGGGGAAGACGGTAACAGAAGGAGACTCGGTGTCCGTTAAACATGCTGCCGCCCTCAAGGAAACTGTCACAGCTGAAATGGCCCGATGGGCAGCCTCGCTCCAATACAAAGATCTCTCACAAGAGGCGGTTTACCAGGCGAAGCGATTTCTGCTCGATTCGATTGGCTGTGCGCTCGGCGGATACACGCAGCACGACGTAGGAATCGCACTCGAAATTCTGGATCAGATTTCCGGTCGCGGTCCATCAACTGTCATCGGCACAGGCAAACGGATCGATCCGGTTTCTGCAACGCTGGCCAATGCGTTGATGATCCGCTGCATGGATTACAACGACATTTACTGGAAGCAGGATCCCTGCCATCCTTCGGACATTTTTCCTGCGGCCCTGGCCTGCTGTGAACGTGCAAAGAGCGATGGCAAAGAACTGGCCGTCGGCCTGGTGCTGGGTCACGAATTTGAAATGCGCTTGTGCGAAGCGGCATTTCCCGGTATTCGCGAACGTGGCTGGCATCATGCGACCCTGACCGCATTCGTCTCGCCCATCGTGGCTGGCCGCGCGCTCCATCTTGGGTGGGAGCAAATCCAGCACGCGATCGGAATTTCTGCAAGCCATCATGCAACATTTGGAGCCGTCACCGCGGGCAAGCTCACCATGATGAAAAATACAGTCGATCCGATGGCGACGCAAAGCGGCGTACTGGCTACGCTGATGGCTGAAAAGGACTACACGGGCCCCGAGCATGTGGTGGATGGAAAGGAAGGATTGACCCATTGCTTGGGGCCGGAATGGAATCTGAATGTCTTGACGAAAGACCTTGGAGAATCGTGGCGAATTAGGCAATGCGGGATGAAGGCATTCCCGACCGAGGCACTCACGCATACACCCATCTCCGCGGTCCTGGACATGGTCAAATCTAACGACTTGAAGCCAGAGCAAGTCACAAAAATTCAAATTCGTTCTTTGGCGCGCGCGGCCGACATCCTCTCTGATCCGAGCAAGTATGATCCGCGGACGAAAGAAACTGCAGATCATTCGCTTCCCTACGTAATTGCTGCGGCACTGGCCGAGCGTCAAGTTACGCCGGCGCAGTTCACGATGGAAAAGATTATGGATCCGACCATCCGTGCTCAGCTGAAGAAAGTTGAGGTGATCGCCGACCCAGAGATTGAAAAGGTGTTTCCGGCGCTGCAACGCGTAATTGTGAACATTAAGACGATCGATGGCAGCGAGTACAGTAAGCAACTGGATTATCCAAAAGGTGATCCGCGCAACCCGCTTACCGACTCAGAAATCGAGGAAAAATTCGCGGCGCTAGCGGAAGGGGTGTTGTCGGCCAGAGCTCAGAAGAAACTAAAGGGCGCCATCTGGAACCTCGAAAAGATCGAATCGGTTTCCAAGCTTATGGCTCTTATGAAAGCTGATGTGCGGGCAAAAAGAATTGCTTCTAAGCGCAGGAGAATGCGTTAAGAAGTAGCAGGAGCAGCTATGCCGCAGACCATTGTTGAAAAGATCGCCCAGGCTCATCTTGCGGAAGGACCGAAGCGCCCGCTGAGGACCGGGGATTTCGTCTCCATTCGTCCGCACCGAGTCATGACCCATGACAATACTTCGGCGGTGATGAGCAAGTTCAAAGGAATCGGCGCGAAGAAAATTTACGATCCCGGACAACTCGTTTTTGCCCTCGATCATGACATCCAGAACCAGGACGAAACAAACCTGAAGAAATATCGGTCGATTGAAGCTTTTGCCAAGGGACATGGGGTGGATTTTTATCCGGCCGGATCTGGTATTGGCCACCAGATCATGGTCGAGCGTGGATACGTTGTTCCCGGCTCATTCGTAGTCGCGTCAGATTCGCACTCCAATATGTACGGTGCGCTTGGGGCGGTTGGTACGCCCATTGTTCGCACTGACGCCGCGGCAGTCTGGGCGACGGGGGAATTCTGGTGGCAAGTTCCACGCAGCATCCAAGTCGTGCTGGAAGGCAAGCTCCCCGCTGGCACAACGGGCAAAGACGTAATCATCACCTTATGCGGTCTCTACAATCACGATGAAGTCCTCAATGCGGCGCTCGAATTCAGCGGACCTGGTGTTAGCAGCTTATCGATGGACGCGCGCTTTTCGATCTCCAACATGAGCACCGAATGGGGAACCCTGGTCGGCTGGTTTCCGGTGGATGAAGTCACAGTTCGTTACATGCGGAGTGTCCACCAACGTCTGAAGGCGCTAGGCACTGAGCGGTTCTCAGAGAACGATATGAATAATTGGGCAAACAATCCTCCCCAGCCAGATGCCGGCGCACCCTATGCCGCTCGCATTGTCCTCGACCTTTCCAAAGTCACACCTCACGTTTCCGGCCCCGATACCGTCCAGGTCATGGCGTCTGTCAATGAGATTGAAAGAAAGAAAATCCAAATCCAGAAGGCTTATCTCATCTCGTGCATGAACTCGCGGGTAGACGATTTGGACGCTGCTGCTGGAGTATTGAAGGGCAACAAAGTCGCTCCAGCGGTTAAGTTTTACTTGAGCGCCGCTAGTAAATGGGTACAAGAGGAGGCTGAGCGGCGCGGTACCTGGCAAGTATTGCTCGATGCCGGCGCCAAAGCACTGCCTCCGGGATGCGGCCCCTGTATTGGCCTGGGAACGGGTCTGCTCGAAGCGGGCGAAGTGGGAATTTCGGCAACCAATCGGAATTTTAAGGGCCGCATGGGGTCACGCGATGCTCAGTGCTATCTCGCGAGTCCGGAGGTGGTGGCTGCTTCAGCCATAGCAGGCTACATCCGTGGACCGCATGCGTTAAATGATCGCGAGCCGGCACGTAACTATAAGGAATTCGTTGTCCCCACTGCGACAGAAAAAGTCGAGATTCTTCCCGGCTTCCCCGAGCGCATTCGTGGCCGCCTGGTGTTCATGCCGCCGGACAACGTCAATACCGACGCGATCTATGGCAAAGACTATACCTACCGTGACGACATGACGCCTGAGATGATGGCGAAAGTGGTAATGGAAAATTATGATCCGCAATTCACTTCCCGAACGGCGATGGGGGACGTGATCGTTGGAGGCTTTAACTTCGGCACCGGATCGAGCCGGGAGCAGGCTGTCACGTGCCTCAAGGCAAAAGGCGTTCCGTTGGTCATTGCGGCCAGCTTTTCGCAGACGTACCTGCGTAACGCGTACAACAACGGTTTCCTGTGCGTCGAAATTCCGGAATTGGTGAGGTACTTGCGAGAGCAATTCACGAAACAGGTTGCGGCCAAAGAGAAAACCATCATCCCGGGAGAGGAAATCGAGATTGATTTCACCTCTGGTATCGTGCATTGGCATGGCCATGACTTTGCGTTTCCGGCGCTGGGGAGTGTTCCGCAATCACTAGTAGTCGCGCGAGGTATCGAGAATCTGGTCGCTCAGCGTTTGGGATTGTCATAACGGGAGTAACAAGAAAGAACATAGACGGCAGAGAGGAAGTAGGGTTCGAGGTCTCCCAATGGCGAAACATACGGTTATCACGATGCCCGGAGATGGAATCGGCAATCAAGTTCTGCCCGAGGCGTTGCGAGTGTTGAATGCCGTCGGCTTTGAAGCCAACTATATCCACGCAGATATTGGATGGGAATGCTGGCGAAATGAGGGCAATGCCCTGCCGCAGCGCACGATCGAACTACTAGCCAAGTATAAGCTCGGTCTTTTTGGCGCGATTACCTCGAAGCCTAACAAAGCGGCACAGGAGGAACTCAAGCCCGAGCTGCGTGGCAAAGGGTATGTGTATTACAGCCCGATCGTTACCATGCGCCAGAAATTCAATTTGGACATCTGCATGCGCCCTTGCATTGGATTTGCCGGTAACCCGCTGAACTACATCCGAAAAAAAACTGGCGGAGGGTTCGACGAACCGCAGATTGACACCACAGTTTTTCGCCAGAACACGGAAGGCATGTACGCGGGAATCGAGTGGACTAACCCTCCCGACAACGTACGCGCGGCGCTGGCCAGCCATCCAAAGTTCAAGGCTTTCGCAGAGGTTCCCGGTCCCGATCTTGCGGTCAGCGTGCGCCTGATCACTCGCTCCGCAGCCCGTCGAATTGTTACTGCCGCTTTCGAGTACGCTAAGAAACGGGGCTTCAAAGGTGTGACCATCTGCGAAAAACCAAATGTCGTCAGAGAAACCTCCGGAATGATGGAGGAGACTGCGAAAGAAGTGGCCAAGAATTATCCCGGGATTGCGCTATGGTCGACCAACATCGATGCCCAGCTGATGTGGCTGAATAAAAATCCCGAGGATTACAACGTTATCGTGGCGTCGAATTTGTTTGGAGACATTCTGTCCGACGCCTTCGCCGGCCTGGTGGGCGGGCTCGGCTTCGCCGCCTCCGGCAACCTCGGGGAGGAGGTCGCGGTCTTTGAGCCAACGCATGGGTCGGCGCCAAAGTACGCCGACTTGAATCCGCCAATCGTCAATCCAATCGCAATGATCCTCTCTGCAGCGATGATGCTTGACCACATAGGGGAGGGTATGAAGGCGAATCGAATCCGCAAAGCGATTGCCGCCGTCGTGCAGGAAGGAAAAGTGCGGAGCTATGACATGATCCGGCTCTCAGGCGGACCGAAGGCTATTTCTCAAGGTGCGGCATCAACAGTTCAAATGACCGACGCGATTCTGGAGAAGCTTGGAACACAACAAGTATCGAAGGCAGTGGCGGAGGCGTAAGGGCGTTCTTGTTCTCCCGGCCGATGATTTCAACTATGAGCACTGCGATGCACATCTCGGCGACAAAAGCTGAGGCGGGGCACTGGGGCAAAGAGATTCGCTCCGATCTGCATGTTGCGATAGAACCGCGCGAAAGTGGCGGCCTTGAAATCGCGCTGGAGTCGCGAGTGAGTCTGTACTATGGCGACACAATTCTGCGCCAAACGCGTGAAGTCCTCGAAGTTCTCGACGTCAAGCACGCGCGAGTGTCGATTCACGACGAAGGTGCGCTGCCGTTTGTCATCTCAGCGCGAATTGAAACCGCCGCGAAGCGAGCCGGGCTAGGTCACGACAGGAAGGCTTTGCCGGAGCGAATTTCGCGTCCGGGGCCTTCCCCGCGAGACCACTTGCGTCGTTCCCGCCTTTATTTGCCGGGCACCGAGCCGAAGTACTTCATCAATGCTGGTCTCCATGCGCCGGACGCCATCATCCTCGACCTGGAAGATTCGGTTCATCCCGCCGAAAAAGATGCAGCCCGAATTCTGGTGCGCAACACGCTGCGTGCCGTCGATTTTGGCGTTTGCGAGCGCATGGTGCGCATTAATCAATTGCCGCGTGGTCTGGATGATCTGGCTGAGTTGATACCTGAGGCGCCGGATTTAATCCTCCTGCCTAAAACGGAGAAGCCCGAGCAGGTGATGGAAGTCGATCGTGTAATCAGTGATCTCAAAGGGCGTCACGAAATTGAACGTCCTACCTGGATCATGCCAATTCTGGAATCCGCGCTTGGCATCGAAAATTCGTTTGCGATAGCAAACGCCAGTACGAACGTCGTCGCTTTGACTATCGGACTCGAGGACTACACGTCGGATCTCGGTGTGGTGAAGACCGGAGAAGGCCGAGAGACTCTCTACGCTCGTATGCGGCTGATAAATGCCGCGAAAGCTGCAGGCATTCAGGCGATTGATTCTGTCTACGGCGATGTAGCAGACCTTGATGGATTGCGCCGATGGGGCGAAAACTCACGCGCTCTGGGGTTTGAAGGCATGGGTTGCGTTCATCCCAGCCAGATTGCCGTGATCCATGAGGCATTTTCGCCCTCGCAGGCGGAAATTGATAAAGCGTTAAAGATTGTGGCTGCCTTTGAAGACGCGCAGCAGCGCGGCCTCGGAGTGGTAAGCCTCGGTTCGAAGATGATTGATTCGCCGGTGGTTGAGCGGGCACGGAAGTTGATAGCGCGGACCAATCAAACCGTGCGACATGGGTGAGGACGGCGAAGCCGGTTAACAGGCTCGACCCTATGCTGGTAACTACAGAACTCGTGCAGAATGCCGCCGGCCGCATGGTGCCCCCAACCGTCAACGGCAAATCACAGGTCCCCTACCTGGGAGTCGGGCAGTACCACCCCCATGGCCGGAAGGCCGCACCGCCAGTACGGTCCAGCAACGAATATCCGGAGAACGGCGACAAGCGTGTGCCGAATCTCGAAACCGCTTTACGCAACTGTGGGGTCAGCGATGGAATGGTGATTTCGAATCATCACCATCTGCGTGATGGCGACAGTGCGGCGCTTATGGCCCTGCAAGCCGCGGCCAGACTCGGCGTCAGAGATTTAATGTGGTTCCCTAGCGCGTCTTTCCCTTCACAAAAAGATGCAATCCAACTGATGGAAAGCGGTGTTATTCATCACATCGAAGGCAGCATGAATGGGCCGCTGGGCGACTTCTGCACACAGGGCAAAATGCGCGGCATGGGAGTCTTACGTTCACACGGCGGACGCTGGCAGGCCATTCAGGATGGCGAAGTTCACATCGATATTGCAATTATCGCGGCGCCGACTGCTGATGCTTTCGGGAACTGTGATGGCTCACACGGCAAGTCAGCGTGTGGATCATTGGGCTTCGCACTGGCTGACTCGATCTACGCTGACCACATCATCGTGGTTACGGACAATCTCGTTCCGTTCCCTTGCATTCCCTGGCAGATTCAGGGCAACAATGTGGACTACGTTGTCGAAGTGGAATCGATTGGTGACCCTTCGAAGATCGTGTCGGGTACAACACAAATCACTCGCTCTCCCGACCGCCTGCGGATCGCTGAATTTGTCGCAAGGTTTCTGCGCGAATCCGGCATCATGCACAGTGGATTTTCGTTCCAGGCCGGTGCGGGTGGAATCGCTCTTGCCTTCGTCGATTATCTGCGCCGCATGATGAAAGAAGATGGCGTCAAGGCGCGCTTTGTCCGCGGCGGATCGACGAAGTATCTGGTCGACCTCTTACGTGACGGTCTGACAGACTACATCCTGGACGGACAGACGTTTGATCTCGATGGCGTGAAGTCGATAGCGAGCGATCCACGACACGTCGCCACGTCTCCGTTCACTTCTTACAACTATCACGGCAAGGGAAATTTCGCCTCGATGGTGGATGCGGTGGTGCTGGGTGCAACCGAGGTCGATGTCAACTTCAATGCCAATGTTGTGACTCACTCCGATGGACGCCTGCTGCACGGTATTGGCGGTTGGCAGAACTGTCTAGCCGCAGGCTGCACGATTCTGGCCCTGCCGTCATTCCGCGATCGCATCCCGGTAATCGTGGATGAGGTAACCACCTTGACCGGACCCGGCGAATTGATCGATGTTGTTGCGACTGAACGCGGTCTTGCCATTAATCCTCGCCGCCAAGACCTGATCGATGCCGTGAAACATTCGAGTCTTCCCATCCGGCCTATTCAGGACATAAAGACAGAGGTCGAGCGTATTTGCGGTGGTAAACCGGCACGCCCGAAACGCGGCGAACGTCCCGTGGCGGTCGTGAAGTGGGTTGACGGGACTGTGTTAGACACGGTCTGGCAAGTCATGTGATCGATAACTCTTGGTGCGCATATCCCTGAGCGTACGCTGACCCAAGTGATCTCGCCCAGCGCCGCCTTCCCACCACCCAATGCAAACGGTCTGACCTAGCGCTTGACAACAGAGCCAATGTCGTTCACCTTGTTTGGTCTTTAACCGGTTCAATTTTGCCAAAGGTGACCTGAATGAAGCGCTGCGCAGCCTGGTGGTTAAGTCTTCTCTCTCCGCTGGTTCTCTTTTTGTTCCAGGCGAACTGCTTACTTTTGTCGCAAGACAGCTCCAGGGACCGGATTTTTTTCAATGCAAAAGTCTTCACCGCTGACCCGCAGAACCCTTACGCGGAGGCAGTTGCGATTCGCGGAGACAAGATTCTCGCAGTGGGCAATCTTTCGGAGGTAGCAAGGTCGGCCTCGAAAGACGGCGAGCGGATTGATCTAAAAGGCAAAACTCT
>Ga0187777_10000307_pt1 | contig 36117 bp, 37 predicted proteins | sample 1015_Q2_SP5_10_M_FD_132416 | JGI IMG/M metagenome (GOLD analysis project Ga0187777, IMG submission 132416) | Tropical peat soil microbial communities from peatlands in Department of Meta, Colombia - 1015_Q2_SP5_10_MG | ecosystem: Environmental > Terrestrial > Soil > Wetlands > Peat | place... | reverse complement strand
GGTGCGTGGCCCCTGGCCGGACGACAGCTGGAAAGGCTGGTGGGGTGACGAACCGCCGTATCACACTCCCGTTTTCGTGCTGACTCACCACCCACGAGCATCGATCAAGATGGCGGGCGGCACGGAGTTCCGTTTCGTCACCGAAGGTATCCACGCCGCTCTGAAGCAGGCGAGGGATGCGGCAGGCGGCCGCGACATCCGACTTGGTGGAGGCGTGTCTACGATTCGACAATATTTGCGCGCCGCACTTATTGACGAACTGCATTTCGTAATTTCGCCAGTCCTGCTCGGTGCCGGTGAACATCTGTTTGATGGCATCAATATGCCGGCGTTGGGCTACGAATGCGTGAACCACATCGCCGGCGGCCGTTCCGCTTGCCATATAATACTGCGCAAGCGCCTATGATCCATCTGTGGCTTCCCGCCGATCGCCTAACGGGCAGCCTGACCAGCGCGAAGTGGGCGTTTTTGACCTTACGAGCGGCGGGGACTTTCGTGGTATCATGCAGTTATGAATGGAGTCTATGAGTGAATTATAACGGCCTCAAGGTGTCAAAGAGGGTTTATGGGAAAAAGAAAACGCAGGTCTGTGCGTAGCAGAAGGTCAAGCGAAGATCGAAGGCAAAAACGTGATTCAGACTACAAGGGGACTGATCGCAGAAGCGGAAAAGATAGGAGATATTGGATAGACCGCAGATCTTCTTAAATCTTGCCTGTATACATAGGATGGCGTCTGTACCCGGAAGCGAGCTTATAAGGATCCTCGACTACCGCCCCATATACGCCACGCTATGCTCTTTGTGCGTTTCCCAATTCTGGATATAATACTTTGCCAGATCAGTCGAGGAGATGATCAGCAAGTTCTCGGCGTTATTGTTTTCAGCAGCCTTCGTGAAATTGAAACTTCCCGTAATGACCGTTTTCTTATCAATGACGATGATTTTATTGTGAGCGATGGCGTGGGCTGAGTCAATATAAGTCGATATCCCCATATGAGCGGCAAAGTCCCCCGCTGAATAATTCTTTGACCGATTGGATCTATCGAGGATGATTTCAATATGAACGCCTCTCTTGTGGGCTTCGAGAAGGGCTTTTGCGATATCTTTGGATGTGAATGAATAGGCCTGAACGAGGATTTCGGATTTTGCATGGTTCAGAGCGTCTACGATAGCTTCCGTGCATCCACCTTTGGGAGAGAAATAGACCTGAGTAGGTGCATTGTTAAGTGTAAGGTCCTTGGCATCTACGACGTTAGCAGATGAGGAGGAAAGGATGAGTAATGAAACTATGAAATATATCTTCACAAGAAGTCCCACATGTAACATCCCCTAAAATGATGTGCCGTCCCGGCAACTATAGTCTATTGAGAGTAATCCGCCCTTCGATAATTTTATGATGTTTTGAAAATCAGCTAATTTTTCCTAATGTAAGCATTCAAACCGATAATAAGAGGTTTCCCGTTTATCATTACATCCGTCTCTTTGTTCCCCCGTGTGCTTGCCACGACCATTGTTTTCCCTGATGCGCTTGGTGTCGGAGTCTCGAGATCAGCTGTAATAATAAGCTTGTTCCCTTCAATTTTTGCGGTAACAGCCATGAGCCTACCTCCGTTGCCTTTAGATGGGTGGCATTATATCAAAAAGGGGTCTCGAGCGGGAAATTATTACGAAATTCGGTCGGATGGCGATTGGGCTAGAGCTTCAAGATAGTTGCAAGCGTACCTGAAGGTCATTTGAAGGCTATGTGCGCTTGATACACCGCCGTCTTTGAGGTTAAATTCCAGTTGTAATCTTGATTATTTTATATCATAATAAAAATATACATTCCTTCCACGGGATGGAATAAGAATAGGTGATCTGGACGCGCGGGTCACATCTGAGAATGGTGGAGGATAACACAGGCACGCCATGAAAGGGGAAAACACAAATCTGCAAAGGCGCCTCTACTTCATCAGCGCCATTATCTTGCTGGTTGGTTTGAGCAGTGCCATCTTGATTTACCTGACAGCTGAGGATGAGTCGGAGAGTGCTGTAGGTTATGAGGTAGTGGGCGGATATGTATATCCGACTGCACCTGAAACTTCTAAAATATATGTCCATGATCTGGAACTCTTCGGTGGAAAGGCGGCTGTGCTTGCGGATGAGTTCAGCCGTTGGTTTGCCGGCTTATGGCATGGGAAATCACTCGCATTCACAGTAGCCTGCATTTCCATTTTTATATTCCTTGGTGTTTTCTTTGTTGCTCATCACTCGCCGCCCGGCGTAAAAACCGATCTTAGAGATGAAAAGGCCGGGAAGGAACCAACTGACAGTGTCTGACTTGCCTTCGAAAAAACATCGCCGAGGGTGGGCAGGAGAAGAGACATTCAGCACGCGACATGGTGTCGGAACAGGATTGTCCAACACTTCTATCGGTCAGGAAAAGCCATTGTTCCGAAGTTTGCCTGTATTTATGCGACCGTCGTATTGAAAGCCCGAAGGCCAGAGGTCAAACCTCTCCCCGCTACCAAACTATCCAGGGGTCACCACATTCCAAGCCGCTACTAGCGTCGATACGATTACCTTCAGCATCGTACCCGGCTCCCAGCGAAGCGGCTGACGGGATCTCGAGCGCGCTGCCTTCCCGCTGTTCGACGGCGGCAGTTCGTCGCTGCGTGATTAAAGTTTTGGATTTTGCTGCACGGAGGGACTCATGTTCTGGCAGCCCGAAAGCGAACGCATGGGCAAAGAAGAGCTTCAGCGGCTGCAGTTCGAACGGCTCGGGTCGACCCTGAGCCGGGTATACAGGAATGTCCATTTTTATCGGAAGAAGTTCGATGAAATCAAGTTCAACCCCGATGACCTGCGCTCCCTCCATGATCTGCGCAAGCTCCCTTTCACGACCAAAAACGATTTGCGGGACAATTACCCTTACGGTCTTTTCGCCGTTCCGCTCCGTGAAGTCGTCCGTGTTCACGCCTCGTCGGGGACGACGGGCATGTCCACGGTTGTGGGCTATTCGAGGAATGACATCAAAATCTGGTCGAACCTTGTCGCGCGGATCCTCGCCGCCGGAGGTGTTACGAAAGACGACGTGGTCCAGATAGCTTTCAACTACGGCCTCTTCACCGGCGCCTTCGGCCTGCACTACGGTGCGGAGCGGCTCGGCGCATCGGTTATCCCGATTTCAAGCGGGAACACGAAGCGCCAGATCAAGATCATGCAGGATTTCAAGACCACAGCGCTCGTAAGCACGCCGAGCTATGCCATGCTGATTGCAGACACTGTCACGGAATTGGGAATCAACCCGAACTCGCTCTCCCTCAAGTACGGTCTCTTCGGCGCCGAACCCTGGTCAGAAGCCATGCGAAGAGAGATCGAGAGAAAGCTTAAGATCACAGCGACGGACAATTACGGGCTCTCAGAGGTCATGGGACCGGGCGTCGCCGGAGAGTGCCTCGAACGGAACGGCCTGCATATAAACGAAGACCATTTTCTTGTCGAGATGATCAATCCCGACACGCTCGCGCCGGCCGATCCTGGCGAGCTTGGTGAGATGGTGATCACCACGCTCACAAAAGAGGCCTTCCCGGTCGTTCGGTACAGGACCCGCGACCTCACCCGGCTTATTTCCGAGCCATGCCCCTGTGGCAGGACGATGAGGAGGATGACAAGGGTGTTCGGCCGGACAGACGACATGCTCATCATCCGTGGTGTAAACGTGTTCCCGTCGCAGATCGAGACGGTTCTCTTCGGGATCGAAGGTGTCGCCCCGCACTACCAGATCATCATCGACCGCAAGGGCGCACTTGATAAGACCATGGTGATCGTCGAGGTGTCGGAAGCGAGCGTCTTGGATGAGATCAGGAAACAGGCTGGGCTGAGGGAGACAATCAAAAACCATCTCGCCGCGGAACTCGGCATCTCCGTCGACGTGAAGCTCGTTGGAAAGAAGACGCTGGAGAGGTTCGAAGGAAAAGCGGTGCGGGTCATTGACAACCGAAAGTTCTGACTCGCTGAAGCAGATCGACAAAGACAAGCAGAATCAGCGCAGTTCTTCGTCAAAAAATTTCACCGTACCTCTGTGTCTCTTAACGATTTCAAAGGGAAACAGGCATGAAATACATTGACTTCCACACTCACATCTTCCCGGACAGGGTCGCCAAGGCCGCCATGGACGCCCTTGCTGCAGAGTCAGGCGACTACCGGCCCCGAACCGACGGAACATTGCGGGGCCTGATCGAGTCGATGAAGACCGCGCACATTTCCGCAAGCGTAGTCGCGAACATAGCCACGAAGCCTTCCCAGATGATGTCTATTCTCGACTTCTGCATGCAGATCAAGAGCGAGGCCATCCATCCACTCATCTCCTTCCACCCGTCGAACGACACCGAAGACGTGGAGGACATGTTCGGCCAAGCGCATCGATCGGGCATCCGGGGCGTCAAGCTTCACCCCATGTACCAGAAGTTTTTCATCGATGACAAGTATATGTATGGTTTTTACGAGCTCATTGCATCATTCGGGTTCTACGTCATGTTCCACAGCGGGTTCGACATGGCCTTTCCGGGGAACACTCAGGCCGACGTTGAGCGCGTAAAGAAAGTCGCCAACTGGTTCAAGGACCTCACGATCGTCTGTACGCACGTCGGCGGTTGGAAGCAGTGGGACAGGATCAGTTGCCTGAGCGATTGCGAGAATGTTTATACCGAGACGTCGATGACATTGAGCGAAGTGAGTGATGAACAGTTCGTTAAGCACATCTCACATTTTGCTGATGACAGAATCCTCTTCGGGACCGACAGCCCCTGGACAGATCAGGAAGAGATGCTTGAACGGACGCTGCGGTTGAAGATATCCGACCGGCTAAAGGAGAAAATGCTGTATTCCAATGCCGCGAGGCTGCTTGGGATGAAACAAAGTGAATAGATCATCTCATCCATGGGGAAGGGAGAACTCTGTCCGCAGGGAAGGCCCGTCCGGTTGTTCAGGGGAGGTGCGCTTTGCCCGCCTCTAAGGCCTTCTGATTGATGTCGAGGGCTTTTTTGGGGATTGTGTTCACGATTGCGTCGATGATGATCGATTCTGTGAGCGGGAGGAACCTGAGCGCCGCACCGAGCATGACAAGGTTGAGCGTACGCTTATCTCCGGCAGCAACCGCAAGCTGCGTGCCGTCGAAAGGCAGAACGGTCTTGACACGGCTTTTGATGATGTCTTCTATGTCCGCCGGATATTTTTCCGCGGCGATGGAAACGCCGATGGTACCGATAGGACGTGTGTTGTAGATAACAGCGCCATCGTCCTTCACAAAGTGTAGGTACCGCGCCGTTTCGAGCGGCTCGAACCCGATCAGGAGGTCGGCCTCGCCCTCGCTTACGATCGGCGAATATACTTTCTCTCCGAATCGCACCTGCGAGAGGACGCTCCCGCCCCGCTGCGCCATGCCGTGCACCTCGCTCTGTTTCACATCCAGGCCCTGCAGGAGCGCGGCCTCGGCAATGATCTTGCTTGTCAGGAGCACGCCCTGCCCGCCCACGCCGCTGATCAGAATATTGAAGACTTTCACGCTAAGATCCCTGATAAAATGGCCCAAAAATCATGGGCCGCAGTTTTTCACTGGCGTTTGAAGATTTCAAAGCTTGAGCACTTATTGTACTCCCTTTTCCCGATGGTTATGAGCGCCAAGTAGTTATTCCCCTCTGCGTGCTCTCCGGTAAGGAACATCCTACATCATCTTCATCGAGCCTGTGGTGCACAGCTGCGCGCAGACGCCACACCCGTTACACAAGAGGGGATCGATTTCGACATATCCTGTTTTTCCCTCGGGCGTAAAGGAAAGGCCTATGCATCCCGCCTTGAGGCATGCCTTGCATCCGGTACAGGTCTTCCGCTCCACTGCAAAGGCCTTCTTAGAGACCCGGTAGCGCAGCACACAGGGCTGGTTCGATATGAGCACGGATGGGCCCTCTGCCGCAAGTTCTTCCTTCATGATTTTCTCAAGGTCCTTGATCCTGTAAGAGTCGATCTCCCGCACGCGCTTCGCGCCAATGACTTGGCAGAGTTTGGCGATGTCGAGCCGCGGAGCGGCCGTGCCTTTTGCCGATCGGCCTGTGCCGGCGTGTTCCTGGCCGCCGGTCATGCCTGTAGTGTCATTGTTCATTATGATGACAATGGCGTCCCCGCCGTTGTAGACCATGTTCATGAGGCCGGTAATGCCCGAATGAAGGAATGTGGAGTCGCCTATGACGGCTACGGGTTTCTGCGTGGCCCCCTGTAGCGCAAGCCCCTTGGCCATGCCGTGAGCAGCGGAGACGCTTGCGCCCATGCAGATGCACGTGTGCATTGCCGAAAAAGGTGGGAGCGCGCCGAGCGTATAGCAGCCGATATCGCCGGAAACATAGAGCTTGAGCTTTGCGAGCACGGTGAACAGGCCGCGGTGCGAGCAGCCCGGGCAGAACGTCGGCGGTCGCACGAGCAGCCCTGCCACAGGTTCCTTCGTCGGAAGCTGGATGCCGGATATCTTCTCGCGCACCAGCCTCTGGTTGAATTCGCCGCAAGAGGGGAGCTGGTTCTTGCCGAGATGGACGGCAATGCCCATGGCCTTGATCTGCTCTTCGAGGAAGGGATCGAGCTCTTCTACCACAGCGAGCCTTTTCACGGATGCAGAGAACTTCCAGATGAGCTTCTCAGGCAGGGGGAAACTTACCCCGAGCTTGAGCACTGATGCATCAGGGAAAGCCTCGCGAACATACTGGTACGAGATGCCTGAGGCGATAAAGCCGATTTCCTTGTCGCCATCGATCACCTGGTTGAGCGTTGAGGTCTCCGCCCACGCTTTGAGTCGCACAAGGCGGTCCTCAACGAACACATGCCGTTTTTTGGCGTTGCTCGGGAGCATCACATACTTGGCGAAATCACGGACCAGTCCGCGCCCCGCCGGACTCTCGGCAGGGTCGAGCGTCACGACGCTTTTGCAATGGGAGATCCGTGTCGTCGTGCGAAGGATCACCGGCGTGTCGAAGGACTCGCTCAGCTCGAAAGCGGCTTTTATGAACTGTTTTGATTCTGCTGAATCCGCCGGTTCGAGGCAGGGGATCTTGCCGAGACGGGCGAAGTGGCGCGTGTCCTGCTCATTTTGGGAGCTGAACATGCCCGGATCGTCGGCAGCCATTAGCACGAGTCCGGCGTTTATGCCGGTGTACGCCGCGGTCATGAGCGGGTCGGCTGCAACGTTTACGCCCACATGCTTCATGCACGCGAGTGAACGCACACCGGAAAGGGCGCCGCCGATGGCCACCTCGAAGGCAACTTTTTCGTTCACAGACCATTCAGCGTGGATGCCTTCGACCTGGGAAAGTGTCTCGAGCACCTCGGTGCTCGGCGTGCCGGGGTAGGCCGCGGCGATCTTGCCCCCCGCTTCGATAAACCCACGGGCGATGGCTTCGTTACCTGAAAGGATTGCTTTCTTCAAGAAGATACTCCTCACATACCAATAGTGAACCGGGAGGACGCTAAGAGCACAAGGCGCTGCCCCGAGAAGCAATTCTTGCCCGGTTCGCGGCCTTGGGCTGTTCGCGGTATTCCTACCTCGGCCGGTTGTCGATCACGCGTTTAGCCTTGCCCTCGCTGCGCTGAATCGTGTTGGGCGGCCGGAGCGTCACCTCGGTGTTCACGCCGATGATGTCCTTGATGTTTTTTTGGATCTCGCGTTTGAGGTGAATGAGAACTTCCTCTTCCTGCGCGAAGGCCTGGAGGTCTGTGGACAGCACCTTCTGCGCCATTTCCTCCATGAACTTCGCCGTCACCTCGACGTTCACATTCATCTCGTCGAGCCTCCCTTTGCGCGTGACCTCAATGACATAGTGGGGTGCAACCTCTTCGGAGCGGAGAAGGACCGACTCGACCTGCGACGGGAACACGTTCACGCCGCGGATGATAAGCATATCATCGGCGCGGCCGAGGATCCGCTTCATGCGGACGAGCGTTCTGCCGCACTTGCAGGGCTCGGGGTTCAGGCTGGTGATATCGCCCGTTCGGTAACGGATGAGCGGCATGGCTTCGCGTGATATGCTCGTGATCACGAGCTCACCCTCCCGTCCGTACGGCAGTTGCTCTCCCGTCTCGGGGTTGATGATCTCGGGGTAGAAATGGTCTTCGTTGATGTGGAGTCCGCTCTGCGCCTCGATGCACTCCGAAGAAACACCGGGTCCGATGATCTCAGAGAGGCCGTAGATGTCAATAGCCTTGATGCGAAGCCGCTCTTCCACCTCGCTGCGCATTTCTTCTGTCCAGGGTTCAGCGCCGAAAAGCCCGACTCGCAGCTTGATAGTATCGAGGTTGATCTTCATTTCGCAGGCAACGTCATAGATGTAGAGCGCGAAGGACGGCGTGGAACAGATCACGGTGCTGCCGAAGTCCTGCATGAGCATGATCTGCTTCTGGGTATTGCCGCCCGAGATGGGAATGACCGAAGCGCCAACACGCTCCGCTCCATAGTGTGCGCCGAGGCCGCCCGTGAACAGACCGTACCCATAGGCATTCTGGACCACGTCTTTATTGGTCACGCCGGCGCAGGTGAAGGTGCGTGCCATCACATCGGCCCAGAGCGCAATATCGTTCCGGTTGTAGGCCACAACGGTCGGTTTGCCAGTGGTGCCTGACGAGGCGTGGATGCGGACGATGCTTTCGAGGGGTTCGGCAAAAAGCCCATACGGATAGTTGTCCCTGAGATCGGTCTTCTTCGTAAATGGAAGGTTCACGATGTCCTGGATGCCTTTGATGTCGGAAGGCTTGACGCCCTTCTCGTCGAACTTCCTCCTGTAGAAAGGGACACGGACATAGACTCGATCACAGGCCTTCTTCAAGCGGTCGCTCTGCAGTTTCGCAAGTTCCTGTCGTGAAAGGGATTCTTCGGTATTCCAGGGCATACACGACTCCTCTGTGTGCTGATATCTCATCGCGAAAAGAGGGATTTTGTTTCGAGAATATCGTTTTAGTATAAACCTGAATGCACTATTTTGTAAACATAAATCCATGTTATCTGTTGAGTCATGAAGGGCAATTTTGATATAATGGCGTGACTTTTATGTATCAAATTACATTTGACAACATAGAAAGAAATCAAGAACTATATCAGATCTGAAACGAACAGAGCTCTTCCCTCTTGCGACACTTGAACAGATCGGGGACGGAAAGGACCATGTAATGGATGATATAAGAAAGTTCGTTGCTAACGACCGCTTTGCCAGGCATCTCGGCATCGAGATGATAGAATGTTCCCAGGGCAGGGCGAAGGCCAGAATGGAAATAAAGGACCATCACCTGAACAGCGCAGGAACCGTCCACGGGGGAGCAATCTTCGCACTCGCTGATGCAGTCTTCTCAGCCGCCTCCAATTCCCACGGCACGCTTGCCATGGCGATCAACGTGAGCATTTCCTATTTTAAGGCCGTAAGAAAGGGCTCCTTGACCGCCGGGGCAGACGAAGTATCTTTAAACCCCAAGCTCGCTACCTATCTGGTCAACGTGACCGATGAAGACGGCAACGCTATCGCTCTGTTCGAGGGTACCGTGTACCGGAAGAAGGACAATATCGCTGATGTCATCAAATGATTTTGTCGATGGAGGAAACTATGGCGCATCCTAAAATCCTTGCGTTCATACTAGCCGGAGGGAAAGGCGAGAGACTTGCACCCCTGACCGATTACCGATCCAAGCCGGCAGTGCCGTTCGGCGGGCGGTACCGGCTCGTGGATTTTGTGCTGAGCAACTTCGTGAACTCGCACATCTATTCAATTTATCTGCTCGTGCAGTATAAGTCTCAATCGCTGATAGAGCATGTTCGACAAAACTGGGTTCTCTCTCCCATTGTCAGGGAACATTTTGTCGCTGTGGTCCCGCCGCAGATGCGGATGGGCCCGGAATGGTTCCAGGGCACGGCCGATGCTGTGTACCAGAACATCAATTTGATCTACGATCAGCAGCCGGAACTCGTGGCAGTTTTCGGGGCCGATCACATTTACCGGATGGACATCCGCCAGATGATCGATTTTCACCTGGAGCGGAACGCGTCGGTAACTGTTGCGGCACGCCCCGTTCCCATCGCTCAGGCATCGTCCTTCGGCGTGATCGATACAGACGAGGACGGAAGAATCACGGGTTTCGAGGAAAAACCGGAAAATCCGACTCCTCTGCCGAACGATCCATCACGTGCGTACGCGTCGCTTGGGAATTACATCTTTAACAAGGATGTGCTTATCGATGCGCTGGAAAAGGCTCAGGGGACCAATCAGAATGATTTCGGGAAGCACATCATTCCAGGTCTCATCGGTACGCGAACCGTTTTTGCCTATGACTTCTCAACCAGTGTAATCCCGGGTTCCCTCCCGTACGAGGAGAAGGGATACTGGCGGGACGTCGGAACGATCCCGGCTTTTTTCGACGCTCACATGGACATGCTCGGAGAGCATCCCCTTTTTGAACTGCAAAACAAGCGGTGGCCGATCCATCCTGCGGAGTATCAGGGGCCTGCGGCGAAGATCTTGAAGGGCGACATCCAGAACAGTTTCATTGCAGAGGGCGTCGTTATCCGGGATGCGAGAATCGTGAATTCGGTGATACGACGGGATGTCATGATAGAACATGACGTTGTCGTCGAGGAGTGCATCATCATGGACCACACGGTAATCAGGAAGGGTTGCCGTCTCAAACGGGTGATCGTAGACAAATTCAACGTCTTGGCCGAAGGGGAGCGGATCGGATTCGGCCCAGATGCCGATCGTTTGCAGTGCGCCTGCCACCGGGATCCATCGGGCATTTCGATCGTACCGAAGGGGGAACGATTGATGAAGCGCCCTCCGTGGTAAGTGGACCCCGGAATGCCCGTAGAAGGGGGATGTTCAAGGAACGTGCTCGGCGGAAAGAACGCAGAAACGTTCGGTCCTTACCTGTCAACTCCGATGTTTGGAAAATAGCACGTCCGCTTATCGTTCGATCACGATCCGTAGATGGGCTGTGGTTCCTTCTTGATGAGCAAAATGGAGCAGGGCATCTTCAAGAGCAGTTCATGATTGCTCCTGCCGAATAAGAAGTGCTCCATATGCCCCTCCTCGTGCGCAAGCATGACAAGAAGATCGATCTGACTTTCCTTGACGGTTTTCAATATTTCCTTTGTAGGCTCTCCTTCTCTGAGCATGGCCTGGATTTCCACCCCTCCTGTTCTCTCCTGCTCGATAATTTTGTCGAGCTCCTTTTTGGTCTTTTCGAGGAGCTGCTGGTAGTCTTTCGCTAGATTGGGCATGGGAAGGTTCCAGCCTTCAATACCGAAGGGATTATGTATTACGTGCATGACAGTCAATTTCGCCCCGTACTTTTTCGCCAGGGATACGCCGGAGTGAATAGCCTTGGCGTCGTATTTTACCATTCGGCTAACAACGAGAATGTGTTTGATGTCTTCCATGGTTAAGCCTCCAAGAATATGTCTATTATTATTTTAACACGGTCTCGAAATCTTAAGAACGAATCCGTAAAAACCCGTCTCTACGAGAAGTCTTGCCATCATAGAGAGGCGTCATCGTACGACCAACGTTGTAATAATGGAGCAGCACACCAAAAGATTGCTATTTTGGCTCAATTGACAACCGCAACCAATGAGGACAAAAATACAATTAGTGGGGGACAGAGCGCCGCAAATCACGGTCCGCAATCGGCGGACGATAAATGTATTTATCACGTCTCGGATTATTCTCCCTAGTTCATACGACTTTATTCTCCTCAAGATTTGATAAGGAACGAGCTATAATTTAAGTGTCTGTATGCTCTCTAGCTGCGGAGAAATGCGATGAAACAATCGGAAGGCATCGTATTCCTGTTCGACGTCGATAACACGCTGCTCGACAACGACCGCGTGGAGGGAGATTTCCGGCGACATCTTGAAAGCGAGTTCGGGTCTGAAATCGAAAACCGGTACTTCGCCATTTTCGAAGAGCTGCGAGCCGAACTCGGCTATGCCGATTATCTGGGGGCCTTGCAGCGTTTCCGTCTCGATGACCTCTGCGATCCCCGTCTGCTGACGATGTCTTCATTCCTGGTGGATTACCCCTTCGCTGATCGATTGTACCCCGGCGCACTCGCGGTTCTTGACCATGTACGGGAGTGGGGAACAACTGTCATCCTGTCCGACGGCGACGTTGTCTTTCAACCGCGCAAAGTGCAGCGGTCGGGGTTGTGGGACGCCGTCGAGGGACGCGTGCTCATTTACATTCATAAAGAGAGGATGCTGGCCGATGTTGAGCGGCATTACCCCGCGCAGCGGTATATCATGGTGGACGATAAGCTGCGGATTCTCACGGCCATGAAAAAAGTCTGGGATGGGCGGCTGATGACGGTCTTTCCGCGCCAGGGACACTATGCGCTCGACCTTGAAAGCATCGCCATGTACCCGCCTGCGGACATCGCCATCGAGCATGTCGGCGACCTGATGCACCGTGATCTCTCTGCGTTTCTCGGCGATGAACGGAATGGGTAGATAAACAATTGTCTTAAGGAGGGATTGTGAACATAAACCCTCGCGCGGGAAAACCCGCTGGGATGCAATTGGCAATCATCCCTAATGACGGATTTGAAGGAGACAAGCAATGAAAAAACCGCGAAAAGCCATCAGTCGTCTGCACTCTTTTCTCCACGCCGATGTCGAGGGATTCGAGTCCCTTGCGGAGCTCGCTCTGGATGTGCGCTGGTCGTGGAATCATGAGGCGGACGAGATCTGGCAGCAGCTCGATCCGGAGCTCTGGGATCTCACCCACAACGCCTGGGTCGTGCTACAAACCGTCTCGCGTGAACGGCTCGAACAGGCATCGGCCGATCCCTCATTCCGCAAGAAGGTCGGCCGCCTCGTTCGTGCAAAACGCAATGCGGCGAAGTTAGCCGGATGGTTTCAGAAGAAGCACTCCGGTTCCCCGCTCAGTTCCGTGGCTTATTTCAGCATGGAATTCATGCTGAGCGAGGCGCTTCCCATCTATTCGGGAGGTCTCGGCAACGTCGCCGGCGATCAGCTCAAGGCCGCAAGCGACCTGGGTGTGCCGGTGGTGGGCGTCGGACTGCTCTATCAGCGGGGTTATTTTCGACAAGTCATTGACCGGAACGGCGTGCAGCAAGCCTTTTTCCCGTACAACGATCCCAGCCAATTGCCGATCATGCCCTTGCGCGAAAAGAACGGAGAATGGTTGCGAGTGGAGCTGAAATTGCCGGGGTACTCCCTCTGGTTGCGCGCTTGGCAGGTCGAGATAGGCAAATTGAAGCTCTACCTGCTTGACAGCAATGACGCGGCGAACTTCCCTGCCCATCGGGGCATAACGAGCGAGCTCTACGGGGGCGGACCGGAGTTGCGGCTGCAGCAGGAACTGGTGCTCGGAGTGGGCGGGTGGCGTCTGCTCCGCATGCTCGGCATTAAACCCGAAGTATGCCATCTCAATGAGGGACACGCGGCGTTCGTGGTCCTGGAGCGGGCCAGATCGTTTATGGAGGAGACCGGCCGGCCTTTCGAGGTCGCACTTGCCGTGAGCCGCGCCGGCAATCTTTTTACCACGCATACCCCGGTAGCAGCGGGTTTCGACCGGTTCTCGCCAGCACTCATTGAGCAGTACTTCGGCAGGTTTGCCGTCGACCGCCTCGGCATTTCTATGAAAGATTTCCTCGCTCTCGGCCGAGAGAATCCCGATAATCATTCGGAAGAATTCAATATGGCCTATCTTGCCGTGCGGGGCAGCGGCGCAGTCAACGGAGTAAGCCGTTTGCATGGAGAAGTGAGCCGGGGTATTTTTCAGCCGCTTTTCCCTCACTGGCCGCGGGTCGAGGTGCCGGTGGGCCACGTCACGAACGGGGTTCATATGCCTTCATGGGATTCCGAGGAAGCCGATGAGCTCTGGACCCAAAGTTGCGGAAAGGAACGATGGTTGGGTACCGTAGAGATCCTGGAGGAAAAGATACGCCGGGTGCCGGATTACCAGCTCTGGGAATGCCGCTCGTCCGCTCGGAAATCCCTCATTGAATTAGTTCGGAAAAGGCTGTTCCGACAACTCTCTGTTTCCGGCGCTTCTCCCGAAGAACTGGAAAATGCAAACCATGTGTTTGACGGCAACACATTGACTCTTGGCTTCGCACGCCGTTTTGCTACATACAAGCGGCCGAACCTACTGCTTCACGACCCGGAGAGACTCCTTCGCATACTCTCCAATCCGCAGCGTCCCGTGCAGCTCATACTTGCCGGAAAAGCCCACCCGGCGGATCGGGCGGGCCAGGAAATGATCGAACAATGGATGCGCTTCATCCGGCGTCCCGACGCGCGCAAAAATGTGGTCTTCCTGAGCGACTACGATATGCTCCTGACCGAGCAGCTTGTGCAGGGTGTGGATGTCTGGATCAACACGCCACGGAGACCCTGGGAGGCCTGCGGAACGAGCGGCATGAAGGTGCTCGTCAATGGAGGGCTCAATCTGTCGGAGCTGGATGGTTGGTGGGCGGAAGCGTATTCGCCGGAAGTGGGGTGGGCGTTGGGCGACGGTCGGGAACACGGCGATGATCCCACCTGGGACGCCGCCGAGGCCGAGGAACTTTACTCGCTGCTTGAACAAGGGGTGGTCCCCGAGTTTTACCAGCGCGAGGAAAGCGGCATCCCAGTCGGCTGGGTGGCACGAATTCGCGAAAGTATGGCACGGCTGACTCCGCAATTTTCCGCTCACCGGGCGGTTCAGGAGTATACAGAGCAGTACTACATCCCTGCCGCGGCCGCCTATCGCGGACGCGCAGTAGAAAAGGGCGCGAAAGGTTCCGAACTGGTCAAATGGGACCGTTCACTGAAGGAAAACTGGGCTAACCTGCACTTTGGCGAAGTGACGGTAGATACTCGCGGTGAACATCACGTATTTACAATTCAGATTTATTTCAACAGCATCAGTGCCGAAGCTGTGCGCGTTGAACTGTTTGCCAACGGCCTGAACGGAAGTGAGCCAGTGCGAAAAGAGCTGAAGAGGGGGAGGCGGCTTGTGGGGGCCGAAAACGGCTATCTCTACAGCGGGACGGTTCCAGGGACACGGCCGCCTGTGGATTATACCGCCCGGATAATACCATTCCGCGCTGGTGTTGCGGTCCCTCTCGAAACAACGCTTATCTTATGGCAGCAGTGACCTCCGGACACGTCCCCTAGTTTGGCACGATGGTCTCACATGCTCCGTTGAAAAGGCGCTGAGAGACGTGCCTTGGAGCGGAGAATAATGGATTCTGAACGAAACTTTTCCCACATTATGCATCTAGTGATTCGCCGTGGCTCTGTTTCTCAGAAATAATCGAGCTGTATTCAGAGACCATCAGCATTTGCCCAAGAAACCTCAATTTTTCACTTTATCTTCAATGTACATTTCTATATACTTCAGTCATACGGTACCTGACGATCAAGAACGAGGAGCCCGAATTCCTGAAATCTTCAACTTTTGGGAGACATTGAACGATGATAGTTTCCAAGCGCAATAGAGGGCAGAGGATATTCTCATATTTTGTGGGTCTGGTGATCGCCATGACGTCAGCCCACGCTGCCGGATCGGAAGAAATTCTGGGAGTGTGGAACACCGAGGGAAAAGAAGCAAAGATAATGATCTATAGGTGCGGCGAAAAATATTGCGGTAAAATTGTCTGGTCCAAGGACCCATACTATCCTCCTGATTCGAAGGAGGGTACGCCAGGAACACCGGTGCTCGATCATAATAATCCGAACCCGGGGCTGAGAAAAACTCCTATCATTGGTCTTCAGATCCTTTATGACTTCACGTTTGCCGGAGACAACTTATGGACTGGAGGAAAGCTTTACAATCCGGATGACGGCAAAACATACAGCGGAAAGATGACGCTCGTGTCTCCGAACCAACTGAATTTGAGGGGCTTCATCGGCATCTCTCTCCTCGGTAGGACGACGACATGGACAAGATAAAAGATGACAAAAAAAGCGAGCTAAGCTTTAACCGACGACCGGTTCCGTGACTGTGTCATTATCCTGGAATTCAGCATTACAACCGGCATAATCTCGTAGCGACGCTGAAATATAAGGAGGTCGTTTTGATTAAATCCGCGGAAATAACCGACAAGCTTGTGATGTATTTCATTGAACACGGCATGCAGATAGTAACTGGGATTGTCATCATAGTTGCTGGTCTTTTCTGCACGCGATGGGTGGGAAATGTCGTTCAGCGCTGGCTTGAAAAGCACAAGCTCGAACCGCAGGTCCGACAGTTGATCACCAAGTTGTTGCGGCTCATTGTATTTGCCGGGTTTGTCGTCATGGCGCTGGGCCAGATGGGCATTCAAATCACCCCGCTGCTCGCTGGTATAGGCGTCGCCGGCGTAGGGCTCAGCTTGGCCACGCAGAGCGTCCTAGGCAATCTCGTGGCCGGCCTCAACATCATCTTCAGCAAGCCGTTTACGGTCGGAGAATACATTGAGCTGCTGGGCGTCTATGGCCAGGTCCAGGATATATCCCTGTTTTCCACGACCCTGCTGCATGCGGATAAATCCCGGGTGGTGGTGCCGAACCGCAAGATCGTTGGGGAAATCCTGCATAACTACGGCAAGATCCGCCAAATGAGCTTGTCGGTAAACGTTGCCTACAATGCCGATGTCAAGTTCGCCATAGCGACCATCAATGAGATCCTGGACCAGAACCCGAGGGTGCTGAAGGATCCCGCGCCTGTTGTCGGCGTTTCCAGCCTAGCCGATTCATCAGTTGTCATCTCGATCCTGCCCTGGGTGGCGGTCCCCGATTATTTTAGCGCGCAGACAGAGGTCAATCAGGCGATTATCGAACAGTTCGCTCGGAAAGGGATCAGCATACCCTTCCCGCAGAGCGAGGTGAGGCTCATAGCCCAGGATAAATGAAACAAACGTCACTCTGCATTGATCGACTGGTTCGATCGTTTAACCGCGGAATCTAGCGGCAACTACGTTCAATATCACGGTTACTGCGTTAACTTCAAAGAAATGACTTGTCGTCAACATTCCTCCTCTCCGGAAGCAGAACTCCTCCATGTCCTCGTCTAAAATGCAATGCAGTACAGTACAGTGTTGTGATCTCTGGTAAATGACTATTCACAGGCAAGCGAAGAGCGTGGCTTGACAAAAAACAGGTGTGTGATATCAGCAAGTTTACGGGTGCTCCGGCGCTGATCGGCGATGAGATCAACAGCGGCTGGTCGGAGTTCTACTGGACAAAGATGGCAGCTTACTTTAGAGACGAGAAGGTGGCCGTGGTCCGGCGCTTCATGGAGGAGTTCAAGAACAAGGCGAATCTTGACATCGTTGATCAGCTGTTCGCACCGGACTTCGTCCTCCATTTGCCGGGTAAAGCGATACCACCCGGACCCGCTGGTCAGAAGATGGTAGGCAAAGCGACCTTTTCCGCTTTCTCATTCTGCTCTTCAAGCATTGTGGTTGGCGTGAAGCAGAGTACATGCATCACTGCAGCACATCGTGGGCATCTTTCCTAATTGGACTGAAGGAATTGCTTGACGGAGGCCAGGGAAGGCCTTTTGGTCCGCGCTACCTTCGTATAGGCCGGTGGTCTAGATAGGTTACTTATGTTGCACTCCTCGCGAGACATCGGGTAGCATCCTTTTACACCTCCCTCACTGCTATAATCGTAATCAAGCATGTAAAATTTACATCGACGAGTGTATCAACCCCTGCAATTTATTGTTATTTTATGCAATGGCCCCAGGAATACTCATTTGTAATTTATTTTTTTTATGCTAAGGTAATAATAAAGTTTGTCGCAAAGCAAAACATTCTTTCAAAAATCTCTTTTTTGGGATTTTCTGACGGTTTCTGTCCGTGTTCAGTTTACTCCTTGGTGCTCGCATGCATGCCCGACGTATTCTTGCTGGAGCGGACGTAAAGCTGCCTCATTGACGTAAAAAAAATACGTTATAGAAGCCTGAAGCGCCATGGAACATAAAATTATATCTATTAGCATCATAACGGTTCTATCTTTGATAATATGGCTATTTAGTTATGGCGTCGTACAAGCGGACGATAAATCTGCAGCAAGTTCTTCGCCTCAGGACGTCTTCTCTGGAGAGGCGGAAAAACCGAATGAAACTAAATTTTTGCCCGAGGGTAACCTTTTCCGACCGCTAATTGCTGACCCAAAGGAACTTCGATTTTATCTTAGTTACCGCCCCTACCAGCACGCCCCTTACTACATATCTCAAAGTACTGAAATATTCGCCGGCAGTCTCGGGGACATCTTTGGATTATATCGTTCCATCAATAACAGGGGGGGCTACAGCTGGCAGACGAACATCAGCGGCGGTATTTATAGCGAGTTTGATATTAAATATTTTTACCTGGTGGACAGCGATTATTTCATCGGTCTTCCTTTCACTTTACGGAAAGGGCCCGTATCATACCGGATTAACTTTTATCACCAGAGCTCCCACATTGGAGATCAGTACTTGCAGCATACCAGCATAACAAGAATCGAATTTTCATATGAGGCAATCAACTTCATAGGATCATACGAGTGGACAAAGTGGCGCATTTATTACGGCGGCGAATATATGGTTCAGGTGGAACCGAGCAACTATAGGCCGATCACTATTCAAAGCGGCTTGGAATATTACGGAACGAATAGATTTCTGCTAGGGGGGCGGGTCATTGGAGGTCTGGATCTGAAATGCACTCAGGAGAATGGATGGCCATTGAACACATCATTTAAAGCGGGCTTACAATTTGATGATTCAGATTCGCAAGGACGGTCAATTCGTTTTCTGTTTGAAGGATATAAGGGATTTTCACCTGTCGGCCAATTTTTTAACGATCGACTGACCTATATCGGTCTCGGAATCACTTTTGAGTTTAAGTGATTCATCAACCGAGACGAGTTTTGAAAAAATCGGGTTAGCGCATTTCATTATGAGTCAATGGATGAAGAAAATTACGATGTATGAATAAATTGTGCCTTTTGTTAGAGAATGTCGTCGACATCGAACTTAAAAACCTCAGGAGCGACCGATGTTCACTTCTCTTTTTTTGAAAATGCTGAACAGGGAAGCAGCGTCAGCCAGGAGCAAGCCCGAAGAGGTCATTGAAAGTCTTCAGATTCGGGAAGGGCAGATAATTGCCGATATCGGGTCAGGGGGAGGTTTTTTCACGCTCGCCCTCAGCCAAAAAACAGGCAAGACCGGTCGCGTCTACGCGGTTGATGTCAAAAAGAAGTATCTCGATTTTATCAAGCGCCGGTCTGAGCGGGCGGGACTCTATAACATCGTCCTCACGCTCTCGGGGGAAGGCGAGATGGATTTGCCGGTAGCCGGAGTCGACCTTGTTTTCGTCAGGAACGTGTTTCACCATCTTCCCGAACCTGCGAACTACTTCGCCAATCTCAAAAAATACGTGAAGAAGGATGGGAAAGTCGCTATCATCGAGCATAAAAAAAAGGGCTACGGCTTTGTCGCTTTGTTTGGGCACCATACGTCACAGGAGGTCATTGTAAGGACAATGGAGAAGGCAGGTTACTTCACGGAGGGGATCTTCGCATTCCTGCCGGACCATACATTTACCCTGTTCGGTGTTAAATAAACGCTGCCAACGTATGACCAACCATGAAGGGGTTGGGCTATAAAAAAATGATTGGATCTGTTTCGAATTGAGACCCCCCGGCATTGCATGTCGATTTTTTAAGACAGTTTCCCTTCATAGTGGTGCGACCTGCGTGATATGACGTATTGGACCTATTGAGCACCTGCAACGTCCTTGGACCGTGGGACAATCTCTTCAATTGACCGGAACAAGTTAAAAATTATTACATCCCCATACATGACCCATCCAATGCCCAATCAGTAGAATTGCCATGCCCAATTGAAAGACGCATACTTTAGTTGTCTTGATATTCTTTCAAGCAGTGATATCTTTTAATTAGAAGAGCTAAAGGCATCCAGAGCGTTCAATACTCAATCGCAATAAGAAGGAGATAAAAGTATGAAGACAAAAAAGATCGGCATCGTAGGATCAGGCCGTATTGGGGGAAATCTCGGAATCCTTCTCGCAAGGGCGGGACACGAGATTCTATTCAGCTCGAGACATCCTGAAACCCTCAAAGACCTTGTCACGACCGCTGGGCCTAAAGCCTGCGCTGGGAGCGTCGCAGAGGCAATAGCATTTGGAGATGTGATCGTGCTTTCGCTTCCCTTGAAGGCAGTGCCAGCCCTTGACGCAAAGACAAAAGACGCCCTGAAGGGCAAGATCGTCATCGACACCTCGAATCCTTATCCTGAGAGAGATGGAAAGATTGCAGAAGAGGCAAGAAGAGAGCCGGGCGGTACCGGCACCTTGGTGGCCCGTCTTCTGCCGGGCGCGAGAATAGTAAGAGCGTTTAATACTGTTTATTTTGAAGACCTCAAAAGAACAGTCAACAAAAAAGGTGAAAAGATCGGAATTCCGATAGCCAGCGACGACGAGGAGGGATTGAAAGTTGCTGGAAGGCTCGCGGAACATGCGGGTCTCGACCCCGTTGTCGTAGGAGGCCTGAGCGCATCAAAATTATTCGATGTGGGGACAGTTGTGTATGCAACGAGCGCCTCGGCGAGGGAGATCAGGGAAAAATTAAATATAAAGCTTGCCGGGTCAAGGAGTGCGGCTTAGCCGGCTCGAATAGTATGACAGATCTGCGTCTGTGTTTGTGAAGGTTTACCTGGCTCATGATGAAATGTGATGGGTTTAGGATGAAAGACATGAGATGTCTTCCTAATATGCGGGGCATCCGCAGTCGGCGGCGTTTTTCGCCGGAAAGCGGGCCGTAAGGGAGGCGCTATGAACAGGATAGAAAAGAAGGAGACGGCACCTCAAGCTGCCAAGTTGTTTGAGGAGGAAGTTCTTGAATTGAAGCCGGATATTTCTCGCAAGGAACTGTGCGATATGGTCGACGACTATATCTACTATCAGACGGACGGTATGAGCAAGGATGAAGCCGACGCGATAGTTGATGCAACCTGCAGATTAGCCTTGAAAAAGCGGCGTGGTCCTCCTCTTAAGCATCATTTGCCATGATCGACCATCGCTGCAAAATGTCTAGTGTCAGAACGCGGTCCGCGTGGACAATAAGAACCGTCACGACATCACGGGTTCGATAGTGCTGTACCGCGAGATCGCGCCATCGTCGCCCTTGCATCGCACGGGGATGCACGACCGCAGTTGAAGGTGCACTTTCACGGGGCGCGGGGCGCTCAACGACGGTCTCACGCGGAAGAAAGTTGTTGGATTGATAATCCAAATGGCGGTCTACGCCGGTTTTTGCAGCGGCAGTGAATGGCTCATTTTGTGGCAAAAGAAGTGTTTGCAGAACGGGATCGAAAAGGTTTAAAATGATCTCGCTTTTGCGTAATGAGCGGTATTGAACAAACCAGAGCGTAAGATTAAACTGGTTTTCTCTAAAGGAGGCGTGACATGTTTGAAGGACTTTTTCGACCGATGCATTTGCTTCTTATTCTTATTATCGTATTGATCATATTTGGCCCCGGAAGGCTGCCAGAAATTGGGGAAGGATTAGGGAAAAGTATAAGAGCATTTAAGAAAGCCATATCGAGGGAAGAAGAGCCAAAAGATGAGCCCAAATCCAGCGGGCAAAAAGAAGAGAAAAAGAGTTAATTTCCATTGAACTGTCCGTCCTAAGAATATGGGGGAGAACCAGCAAAGACATCCAACGACACGGCTGGTTAACCCTTATAAATTGGTTAATGCTGCTTTGCACTAGTCGTGGTAAAGACGGGGGCCGTGAGGCCCCCTACCTGCTCAATGATCGCAAGCCTCTGAACATACCTTTTCAGGCATCACTCGCACACACTCAGCTTTAAATCCTTATCTGATTTATTCTCGACGTCATGTGTGTTTCAGAAGAAGCACAAGGTCATTTCCCGATTTCCCTGCTGACCTGATTCTCCTGCTGATTTAGCGTGCGCTGTTCTTGCTTGGTAATATGACCGCCATTCTGCTTGGCCATTAACCGCTCTTCCTGTCGGATATTCCTGTCCTCATGATGGAGTTTCTTGGCTTCGGCTTTCGTCATATCCCCATTTTTGACTTTCGCGTTGATACGATTATTTTGATTTTTCAGCCGCTTGTTTACCTGGGTCCGACGCGGATGGTCCTTTGCCCAGTTCGATTCTGCATAAACAGGAATCATGCCACCGAGCAGAAAGACGGAGACAATTACCATTGCTAATAACGCCGTAAGTTTACTTTTCATATTCTCACCTCCTTGGGTTTTGGATTTTTCCGAAGCAGCAACAAGTTCGCATTCTCTCGTTATAATCTAATCGACAATTTTTCGTGATTCTTTAATACTATGGCATCACTCGGACCTATTGTTCGAAAGAGCCGGAGAAAATCCTGTTAAATTACATGTTTCAATTGTCAGTCAAGTATTGCTCCTTGACTGTCGGAGTCCTGTCGTGACAAAGAATCAACACTTCACCTTTGTATTGTTTATTGAGGCTATAACTTTAGTATCCTTTTATAAACGCCCTATCTATTGTCGGTGCTGTCTTTCGATCTCTGCTATATTTTAATTGCCGGGCTAAGGCCAAAGTGATCGCAGGATGGGGTGCATTTGATCTTATCTTAAAACCAAGATCGCCGAGTCACCGAAAGATGATATAACCGGAATAACACGAATTGTGGGTCAGAGTTTTTCCCATGAATGCGATATAACTGTTTGCGTGCAGCAAACAAAATAGTCTTCATGACGATCGAATGCATTGGATGATTGATCCCGAACGTAATAACTTTCAAAGGAAAGGAGATCGCATCGTATGAGACAAAAGAGACCGGATTTCCAAACTTCAAGGATTCTGTTATTGTTCATCTTCACCGTTGTCCTGCCTGCACTGGTTTTAGGCATAACGACAGATTCTTACGCAAAGAAAAAGAGCGCAGAGGACCCGGGGAAAGATGCAGCGCTTATCGATCTTAATAATGCCGATCAGAAAACCCTGGAATCCCTGCCCGGCGTGGGGAAATCGACGGCAAAGGCGATCATTGCAGGGCGACCGTACAAGAGCGTGGACGATCTGAAGCGCGTCAAGGGCATGAGCGATAAAAAGATCGACGCGATCAGAAATCTGGTCACCGTAGGCGCGGCAACAGCCACAGCTGCTCCTGCCGCAATGCCTTCTGCGGCGCTCATCGATCTTAACAGTGCCGATCAGAAAACCCTGGAATCCCTGCCCGGCGTGGGGAAATCGACGGCAAAGGCGATCATTGCAGGGCGACCGTACAAGAGCGTGGACGATTTGAAGCGCGTCAAGGGCATGAGCGATAAAAAGATCAACGCGATCAGAAATCAGGTCACCGTAGGCGCGGCGGCAGCCACGGCTGCTCCTGCCGCAATGCCTTATGTGACGGAGGGACAGGAGAAGGCGTCCTCAGCGGAAAAGGCCATGACCGGATCGGCTGAAAAGTCCAAAATGAAGCTCGCACCCGGTCAGCACGTCAACATCAATACGGCGACCAAGGAAGAACTCGATGCCCTTCCGGGGATCGGCCCGGTCAAGGCTCAGGCAATCATTGATGGCAGGCCTTTTAGTAAGCCCGAAGACATCATGAAGGTCAAGGGGATCAAGCAGAAAGAGTACGAGAAGATCAAGGATTTCATCACGGTTCGCTGATGCACCGAGACGTTATTTGTACTCCCATGGTTTCCGTGTGCACTTCTCCGGCGGTGTCGAACCGCCGGAGAGCGTTTCATTTTATCAATCGATGCGGGTTTGCAGGATTCTGTTCCTGTCAAGCCGCACTTTTAGGACAAGGAGAAGACCATGAGCTTATTTGATCAACTCAAAGGGGGATTGGCATCAAAACTGGGCGGCACCAATGTCTCCGGCATTCTTGACCACGCAATGAGCCTCATCAACAATCCAGCTACCGGGGGGCTTCCCGGGTTCATCGAAGCATTCAAGAATAAAGGGTTAGGCGACATTGTTTCCTCCTGGATAAGCACCGGAGAGAACAAGCCTATTTCTCCTGACCAAATCAAACAGGCGCTCGGATCCGATAAGATCCAGCAGATCGCAGAAAAGCTGGGCATTTCCAAAGATCTGGCTTCGCAGCATCTGTCCGATTTGCTCCCCCAAATAATAGACAAACTGACACCCAACGGGAAACTCCCGGAGGAAGGCAAGCTGGGTGAGGCATTGAGCCTGCTCAAGAGCGCGTTCTTGAAGCCCAATTAGACTGCCAGCGCAAAGCTAATAGCCGGTGATTTTCGCGGATTGCGGCTTTCATGCGAATTGCCGAATGACCCGGGCATGACACCAGAGATAGGAGGCATTGATATGCTGAAAGACTTCAGAGACTTTATCATGCGAGGGAACGTCGTGGACCTGGCGGTTGGTATCATCATTGGGGCGGCTTTTGGGAAGATTGTTACATCGCTGGTAAATGACATCCTGATGCCTCCGCTGGGCCTCGTTCTCGGGAAAATGGACTTCAGCGGATTATTCATCAATCTTTCCGGAACCCAGTATCCTTCACTGGCGACGGCCAAAGCCGCCGGAGCAGCCACGATCAACTACGGGGCATTTATCAACACGATCGTAGATTTTCTCATCGTATCAGCCGCGATTTTTTTCATCGTCCTGCAGATAGCAAAGCTGCGAAAACGGCATGAGCCGCCGGCGGCTCCCAGTACGAAAGAGTGCCCATATTGCCTGTCCGCCATCGCAATAAAGGCGACTCGCTGCCCTCACTGTACATCTGAAGTGAAAGCCGCATAGCCGATCGCAACTTTGCGGGCCGGTGACCGGCTGAATTAGTGCTTTCAAATGGAACTCTCATCGCTACGATCTCCGTTTCCCCAGCAGATCGTACAGCATGCCCCAACTGTGTGATATTTCCAGAATAGCCCCGCTCAGCCAAGACATTTTGTCGATGAATACAGACTTTTGACCTTTCCGACGGTCCCTGGGACGGAAAGAACTTTCCGGCATCAGACATTCTGATACTTATAAGATCAATCACCATTATCACAGGGGTAATTGCCAGCGTCTACTGACACGGCTGGAGCCTCAAGACCGGTTCGTTTGCGCTATACTAGGTGGCCTGTACGAATAGTACAAAATATCTTACGCAGCGTACGAACTCGGCACCGCTTAATTCATGCATAACATGTTCGGCCCGGACAAATTAGCCATACGGATCATTTAAGAGTCTGTGCTGGCAGATGCGCAAGCTGTGGAAAAATATTCTGATACCTGTTATTATGTATTGCAAGGATTTGACAAGAGTTTAACGAAAATTATAGGAGCAATAAACCATGAAAAGATCGCTCATTGCAGCACCTCTGGCATTATGTGTATTGGTTTTCATGCCGGCAGGTATCCATGCGCAAAACGTGCCGGGGACAGGAGAACAACCTCCAATTGCCCAGCCATTGGTCCGGGAAGGAGATTTGGCAGTCAAGCTTGCTGATGCGCTTAAACTGGGAAAAGCCAGCAGCGAGGCTGAAGCAGAGAATCTTCTTGCGAATGCCGGCATCATCCCCCGGAACGGGTGGATTGCCGATTACCCGGTTACTCCTGATATTGCCGGAGAGCTGATGCAGTCCATTAATGCTGCTGCAGAAGCCAAAAGCCTGAAAATGGGGAAAGATGAAGCATTGCAGGCCTTTCAGGATATCTTGGTTGAAGACCACTTGGCTGTCAGAAGTGGCGGTCCCGGGCCGATGCCCCCGCCAGGTGCAAATAATATCATGCCTCCTGATGCTGCCGTGTTAAACACTTATTATTACGACCAAGGTCCGCCGGCTGTGACCTACTATCCACCGCCTCCGGATTATGTTTACTTGTATACGTGGGTTCCGTATCCCTTCTGGGGGTGGGGTTACTGGTGCCCAGGATTTTACGTTCTGGCCGACTTTCACAGGGTTGTCCATGTTCATGGCAGGGTCGAGGTCATCTCCAATCATTTCGTTGACCATCGTACAAACAGGATCGTTCGAATCGATCCGCTGAGGAGATACAACGGACGGACCTTTGCAGGCATAGGTGCACCACACGATGAAAAACGTTTTATTTATACCGGAGTCCGAGGAAAGAATGAAGTGATCTTCCGGGGCTCCCGTGAACGGGCGACACACGACGGAAGGCGACCGCCTCCACCGCCTTCTCATGGGGGGAGGGAAGGCCAGCACTCGGGTGGCGATAGAACACCGTCCAGGGAGAGAAGAGAACGGCAATAGCGTCACTCTTTAGGTCCGGACTGCGCGGCGATAATGGGCCTCCTGGCTGCTCGAGAAGCTTAAAAGCCGAGGGGGGTATATTGCGCGAAAAAGTAGAAATTCTTAAATATAACCTCAAGGCTTAATAAAACGGGAGGCTTTTCATGAGATTGCGCTTTTCCCCTGTTTTGCCCTTTATGGCGATCTTCGTATTATCACCGTGCAGCGGCATTCTGGCACTGGAAGCAAGGTCGGAAAAGGCAACAGAAGCAGTTCTTGCTGAAGAAAAAAATAGAGAAAACCCAAGCGAAGAGCGTTGGCAATCGCACCTTACCGTCATTAAGGTGTTTTTTGAAGATACCAACGAACCACAGTCCCGCATCAGTCTCGGCATCACGCATAAGGCAAACCCAAAGGCGATCAGTGGATATACCGAGAAAAAGAACCAATCCGGCACATATATGCGCACTCAGTTTAATGTCCTGATCTGCGAGGCCGGTCCGTGCGAACAAGTATGGTCAGCAGGGTTTGTTTATACTGATGAGATGGGGAACAGGGACACCTTCGGGCTTACGTGGAAACAGACCGTTTTTAGCGGGATCACGCCGAAGGGGACGGTCAAGAGAGAATTACTCTACTGCTTGAACGGACGATGCAAGAGCCTTGAAAATTATGAGAGTAACAGGGCTGCGCCCCTAATCGCAGAGTTCGGGAAATATCATTTAACATGGTCCAACTATTCAGTCATCATCAGACGTTCCGACCTTATCAAGGAAGTCGTTGATGCCGGACGATCGGTGGATGCTTATTAGTGAGACGTTGGCTGTAAGACAATTGTTGCGGCACAAAAACTGAACGACCCTTACCAAGCCGCTGTGCCTTACAGTATGTAGTATCGGCATCTTGAGCGGCAATCTCATACTGAAGGTTGCCTCCAATCTTCCTTGGTGCCATTGGTGGGCAGACAATGCGATAAATAGGTGAATCATGGCTGAGCTGACATTGACGACCTTTCTTACGCTTGACGGTGTCATGCAGGCGCCCGGTGATCCATCCGAAGATACGAGCGGTGGCTTCCCTCATGGTGGCTGGCTCGTTCCCTTTGCCGACGCTGATATGGGGAGGGCAATAATCGAGGTATTCTCGAAAGCGGATGCGTTTCTTTTAGGCCGAACAACCTACGACATTTTCTCGGCCTATTGGCCCCGGGTCACTGATCCCGACGATCCGATCGCCACCAAGCTTAATTCGCTTCCGAAGTTCGTGGCTTCGCGAACGAGGACTGCGTTTACCTGGAATGGAAGCACTCACATCCGAGACGTCGAGGAGGAAGTCATTGAACTCAAAAAGCGTTTTTCACGAGAGGTGCAGGTTCACGGTAGTTGTGGCCTTGCCCAGACTCTAATCGAGAAAGATCTCATCGACGAATATAGACTTTTGACTTTTCCGGTGATACTCGGGACCGGCAAGAGACTCTTCGGTGCAGGCGCGGTCCCAACCTCTCTCACGCTCATCAGATCGAACGCTACTAGCAGAGGCGTTGTTGTCAGTGTCTACCGGCGGGGCGGGAGCCTCAGGACGGGCTCATTTGCGATTGACTGAAGCCCCGGGGCGAAGATCCGTATTTTCAATACATTGCGAGCAATGTGGTTGGTCTCATCGACAGTATTCTTATCGTTGAATTTAGAAACCTGCTCACCTCTGCGTTAACCAGAAAATGTTTGTTGTATGAAAGAGCATCCCTCAGGAGAAAGACCATTTGGCCAAGAATCAATGTTCTTTAGCAGGTAATCTTGATCTATGTCTGTCTTTTTCTACAATCTTCCAAAAAATATCTTCAAATGCTTTAGCGGTTATAATATTCTCTGGCATCTCCTGGCGATTATGCTTACGTACGTCATCGTGACTTCAAGCTTTGACTGGCTCTATTTTGAATCTTCCAGAAGCTCCCTTTTACATTCCGTCCTTTTCCCTGCCGTGAGGCTTGGTAGCCGAGTGCCGATTTTCGTGCCGCTCGTTCTCTACGTATTCGGCAAAATCGCGAGAAATTTGAAAAACGTTCGCACAGCCGGCGCATTAGGTCAATCGGTTCTCATCGGCGCGCTGGTCGCTTCTTTTTACAAAGCACTGACTGGAAGAGTTCATCCACCAAGGCTGCTCACACAGGGAACGATCGATATCAGCCGGGATTTTCGGATTGGGTTTATGCGAGGGGGGATGTTCTGGGGCTGGCCATCTTCGCACACTACCATCGCTTTTGCTATGGCCGTAACGCTATTGGTGCTGTATCCGAAAAATGAGGTCATAAGATATCTTGCAATTTTTTATGCGCTTTACATCGGATTAGGAGTATCCATAAGCATTCATTGGTTTTCCGACTTTGTGGCTGGCGCAATTATAGGAACGGTAATTGGGGCAGTGGTGGGAAAAAGTTTTTCTGATTCAACAACAGGAAGAAGCATGCAATCTGTCCCGAAATCCGATAGTGACTGAGAAGATTTCATTATTCTTGCTCTCAAAAATCCTCTGCCATGACGGTCAGATCCAGGCACGCAACGGACAATACATGGTGCATTGGCCTGCAACTGTGCTTGATCTCGTCAGAGGCCGGGTCTTACTACGATCCCGACCTTATTGACTCCACTGCAAGCGAAATAGACATCGCCGCCTGAAGTAGCCGCCATGTTGCGGATAACTCCACCGCCTGAAGGCACGTCCCATTTCAAGAAACGTCCCGTTTTGGGATCGAAGCGAACTATCGTGTTCGGCTCGACGCCTGATTCACTATACCAGATTGCGCCGTCCGGGGTTATCGTCATGCCATAAGGCCGTGAATTATTACCTCCAGGTGATCGCCATTCATCGACCTTGCCGTTCTTCGGGTCAAGCCTGCCGAGGTATCCACGCCGGTAATCTGTATAATAGATCATATCGTCGGCACTAATCGCCAATCGTCGAGGTCGGGCCCCCTTCGGGAGCACATATTCAGTGATTTTCATGGTCTCGCGATCGATCCTCCCGATCTTATTGGTCCCAAACTCGCAGAAGAAAGGGATTCCTTTTGAGTTCACGGAGATTCCATAGGGCCTTGAATCAGCTGTCAGAGACTGCTTTAGCGTAATGATTCCGGTTCGGGGGTCAAACCTGCCGACGAAGTTGCCGGTCTGCACTGTGAACCAAAGCGATCCCTGACCGTCGAAGACCAGGGAGTGCGGGTCCCGCGCTGAAGGATCAGGCAGGGGATATTCAGTCACGACTCCCGTTTGCGGATTCAGCATTCCGATGTAGCCTTTGTAGTTGGCGGTAAACCAGATTTTCCCTTCCTTGTCTGCAGCAAGCCCGTGCGGGCCGGAATCGGCAGTCTTGAGGGGATACTCTTTTATCTTTCCCGTCGCCGGGTCTAATTGTCCGAGCGTATTGGACAGAATACCTGTATACCAGAGCGATCCATCCGGCCCCACGGCGGGATCGTGCGGGGACGAATCCGGCGTCGGGACGTCCCACTCTCTTATTGATATCCTGTCTGCCCTGGATGCAGCGAGTGGAAAAAGCGCTGCAAGGAGAATTGCGAGGGCGACTACCCTTCCCTGTTTCATATTCATCTCCTCTTATATCTATCGACTAATCTAATTATACTCCATAACGATTGCCGTCTCTCAGTCCATACGATGCCGTGATTTGATTGAATTTCGGTTCTGGTTAGGAAGAGTGACTTACTCGCGAAAGTGTACGTAATATGATTTTAAATGCAATAGCCGACAGTTATAGCTGGCAAGTATAGGAAGTATAGGTATGTAATGAAAATTTTTTAGGGGAAGCTGTTTTATTAAAACAAAGTGAGAGATATAATAATATAGATATTATAATATTAGAGGAAAGCTTTTGACGGCGCTTTTTTGCACAATAAGGGGGGACCGGCTGCGTAAAATACGATAAAAATGGTCTCGATTAAGAGAAATGCCGTGATGCATGGGTGAGAGCCTGCGTCTGGGTAAATTCTCTGTTATCAATTGTAGCTGGTGAATTTGCAATGGCTTTTATGACAGGGAGGGGAGGGTAAGTATGACAAGCACAGAGAAAATAAGTGACGTAAAATCAATGGAAATCGGTAAGGCGGGAACGGCTGTAAAGGAGGGGATCGTAAGCAGCCTCAAAGGAATCAACGAGATAGAGGCAGAAATAGTCAGCCTTGTCCGGAACACCGTGGTCGAGGCGCTCCGCGTAACGGGCTCCGCGGCGAGTGAGGTTACAAATATTGCAAAAGATGTCATTAAAGGCGCGATTCAAGCCACGGAAGAGGTCGGTACCGGGCTGATCCTGAGCACCAAGAGCGTAGCGAAAGGAGTTCTAATGGGGGTGGGCGATGTTGGTGGTGACCTGGTTTCCACTGCAGGGTCAACGGTTAAAAGCGCTGTCAAGGGAGCGGCCGATATCGGCGCGGATGTTGCCATGGTGGCCCGGCGGGCAGTTGACGGCGTTATTGAAGCAATGAGGGAAATTGGCGGCAACGTTGAAGAAGTCGCAAAAACAGCCGTTACGGGTGCCATAGATGCCGCAGCAGCAATCGGCAATACTGCAGTCAAGGCAGTCAAGGACATGTTGATCGGCGTCGTTGAAGGAGTAAAAGAGGTTGCGGCCGGTGCACTTCCCAAGGCAAAGGCGGCTTGAGGCTGAAGGATCCAGGTCGGGGTCAGGAGAGAATCTTAATGGACATGGACGGGTTGATTATATTTCCATGTCTGAGGAGATATAGTATACCCATTGAAAGCTGGGTGGCAATGATGTTACGATAAGGTGATATCGGGTTAGCAGGATCGATACGAAAGGACCATGTATGAAATATCTTATTCTTATACTTGTCATTGCGGTGGTCAACAATCTGGATAATATCGGCGTCAGAATTGCATACAGTATTCGTGGGATCAAGATTTCGACCCTGATAAATTTGTGGATTTCGGTAATTACATTTATCATATCTGCCGCCGCGGCTTTTTCTGGTACGCTCATGTTAGTATTTCTTAGCAAGCGACTTGCCTCGGTAGTCAGCATGCTTCTGCTTTCCGCAATAGGTATATGGATCATCATCGAGCCTGTTATCAAGAAGCACCAAAGTAATTTGAAACCATCAAATGAAGCAGGGGGAAAAGGTTTTTGGCATGTTCTCGGTAATCCGAACCATGCAGATAGAGACGGCTCAAAACACATCGATTTTCAGGAGGCAACAGTGCTCGGAATCGCTCTGTCAATTAACAATATTGGTGGAGGGATGGGAGCCGGGATGATCGGCTTGAATTCATTTCTGGTGGGGTTATTTTCAGCCATATTCAGCTTTCTTGCATTGTGGGCGGGCAACTACATAGCAGAGTTTTTTATGAGATGGAAATTAGGCAACGCTGCCACTATCGTGGCAGGTATGGCATTGATCGCCATCGGCATCGAGCAGATCTTGTGATTAACCCTTCTTTATAGTATGCTGACGGGGAGCGGGTATTTTTGACCAGCGGTGCTCAATTGGTCCTCGGAATTTTTGGGCATGAACATGCTGGACGTTGTCAAACAGCTGCAAGGCGCAGACTGAAATCCGGCTCCCGGATGTGGGAAGGCTAAGATTCCACGATACCCCCTTCGATTGAATCGATAGCGACTTTCTCTACAGCGTCAAGAACTTTTTCGGCAGCCTGTTCGATTACTTCATCCGACGTTTTTGCCTTAGACAAGATGAAATAACCGTGCTTTTCAAGAAACCCGACTATCTGATCACTTCTGATTGTTTTTTCATCAAAGTGGATTAACGCGCTGCCGGTCAAAGGATTGGTTTCCACGGTCACTATCCCGCTTAATTCCTTCAGATTTTTTTCAAAAACTACCGCATTTTGGGGATTATGGTAAAGGTATGGCGTTCGAATCCTTAATCTTCCCGGCTCCAAATTATAATAGTAGTCCATTGAGATGTCCTTTTAACGAGAAAAGCTCAACTGTTATTCTGTTATGCATATTATAAGAGAAATTATTTAGTAAATGAAGATGATAAACATGCACACATCTAAAGGCCTTATGCCTTTTCTTTTAATCTAATGTGCGAACGGGGTCAGTCTGCAGGAAAAAAAAATATTGGGGCGCTATACGACAATGAGGAATCTGACTCGATGGATTGAGATGGCCGGGATTTTTCTCGGTGTTCCCATTCTCCTCTACGGTACGTTCATCCCGCATCTCAAAAGCACAGTACTGTTGGTTGTTTGCATCATATGCCTCGTGCTATTGCTCCGCGACAGGGCTTTCGATCGCAATCGTTTTGGATTGAACGGTTTTTGCGACTGGCGCATATTGGTCACGCGGTTCGCCATTATCGCGTGCGGCCTGTCGCTGTACACTGTTCTCGTCGAACCGGAAAACACGTTGTCGATCGTCCGTCACAATTGTTCGCGCTGGTCGTTGATCATGATCACCTATCCCGTCCTCTCTGTCGTGCCTCAAGAAGTCATCTATCGGGCTTTTTTCTTTCACCGATACGGCCCTCTATTTAAAGAGAAAAGAACAAGCCTGTTGGCTAACGCGGTGCTCTTTGCATTCGCCCACATTCTTTTCAGGAACCGGGTCGCTGTAATCGGATCTTTCGTTGCCTCACTTCTGTGGGCGACCACCTATCTGGGGAGCAGGTCTCTTCTCGCCGTAACGGTTGAACACGCGTTATATGGCAATTTGGTGTTTACGCTCGGCATCGGGAATCATTTTTATTCACCGGACTTTTGACATATCGTTTCTGATAACCGTATACTACTTTGTTATGAAAGTTTCGCTTGGTTGGAGCAGTGTCCCTGAAAAAATGCAGTGCAGCGGTGATATTGATCACAGATTATTATTCCCGAATCCGATATCATTACTCTGACAGAGAAGGACGGAAATCTGGTATGATGCGGATTTCCCTGATGGGCTGCGGGATCGACCATCGGGACGAATACGGATATCGGAGAATAAATATGCTAAAACAGGATGAGATGATCGAGGTCAATATACCGGGTCGGAATACCGTCTTGAGCGCGGTCAAGACCGAGGAGCAGGGAATTAACGCGATATTCAAGGGCAGTAAGATCACCGGCAACATGGTCGTGAACCAAGACCTGCAGATGAACGGCGACCTCGAGGGGAATATCACCGCCGAAAATAATGCAAGCATCTTCATCAAAGGCAAATGCAAGGGGAACATCGATGCGAGGGGCGGCAGCGTCGAGATCGAAGGCGAAATGAGCGGAGGAAATATTAGTGCCGGAGGGTACGTGAAGGTGACAGGCAAATTCCTCGGCGGCAAGATCCAGGCAAAAGACAGGATACACATCAACGGCGAGTTCACGGGCAGCCTTGAGAGCAACGAAGTGGAGCTCGGATCCGCCGCACGAGGCAAGGGAGAAATTTTGTACAAGGAAACTCTCTGCATTCAAAAGGGAGCGAAAGTGGAGGGCAAGGTCACCCGAACCGGGATGGTACAGATCCCCGGACCGGAACGAATACCCGACCGAAAAGGAGAGCCGAAAAGGAAGGGTTTCTTCGCGTCTTAGGCGCGTCTTCAAGATAAACACTGTCATGCCCGAGCTTTGCTTTTCCCAAACAAAAGCCCGCTCCAATCTGGAGCGGGCTTTTCACTTGTAGAGGTCCACATATGAACATGTCCATATCTGCTTTCATCGCTACCTGCGGCATGGCGTGTAATTCCCGCCTTCGAACGATTGAAGGTGCCTTATTCTCGATACTCCTTCCAGACCCCGACAGCGACAATAATAAAGCTCTGAAGCAAATGCTGGCGGTATGATGCAAAGAGCTGTTATCACGGTCCGCCATATTTAGCCGTGGCCACGGTCAGGAAGCCGGCAAAACGGCGATCATCTTATAGGACTCATGAAGTAGTCACGCAAACACAACGAATGCCGCAGGTCCCATCATGACCGAAGAATGTGACCACGGGGGTAGTTTTGCTTGCAATATTGATATTGGTTTGATACCCTCATATAAGATGCCGCATCGCTGGACATGCATTCGGGCCGAAATACAATTGGCAGGGGCAAAGGGGAACACGCAGTATATCGCATAATGTTGTAGAAGGCAAACAGGAGGGGGATATCCCATGTTAGAAGCGAAGGATTTTGCTACCGGATGTCTGACAATAATTCTGTGCGTCGTTTTATTTCCACTCTTTTTTGTTGTCTTCAAATTGACCCTCATATTTGCAGTCTTACTTGCAATAGTGATAGGTGTTGTCTTGGGAATAACCATTGTTGGAAGAATTGTCAGGCTCTTTATTACTGGGAAATAATGCTTCCTCATGCGGAGAATAAGTATTTTGGGAGCCTTTCATCAGAGCAAAAGCTGAGATTGATCGGGACGTCTGATCTGTGCATACGACGGAACGAGACCTCATGAGAAGGAGAAACAATGGGGCACATTAGTGGCTTGGAACAAGCGTATGGCTCATTACAGAAACGTTTAGTTCAAAGTATCCAGGGGGCCGCGGATTCGCCCACGTTGATGAAAATATTAAGCATGCTTTTCTCGCCCGAAGATGCGGCATTGGCGCGGCGTCTCCCACACAAATTGGCTTCCCTGGACACCCTGTCAAGAAACCTTGAGATCCCCAGGGAGGAATTAAACGACAAGTTGACCGATATGGCGAAGCGGGGCCTCGTACTCGATGTCGAGCACGAAGGCCTGCGCTACTACGTACTCGCTCCTGTCGTTATCGGTTTATTCGAGCTTACTTTCATGCGTATGCGGCCGGATATGCCGATGAAGGAACTCGCCCTCCTCTTTGAAGAATATTTCTTCGAAAATAACGCCGATTTCGTGCGCACCCTCTTCGAGGGCAAGACACAGTTGTTCCGGACCCTCGTCAGGGAAGAGGCGATTCCAACGGGCACATATACTGAGGTCCTCGATTGGGAGCGGGCAACCAGCATCATCGATTCAGCAACAGCCATATCTGTCGGCATCTGTCAGTGTCACCATATTGCACAACATGTGGGACAGGCTTGCAGTAGGTCCCCGGAAGCGTGTCTGACGTTCAACTACGCCGCTGAAAGTCTGGCGAGGAATGGTATTGCCCGGTCCATCACGAAGAATGATGCAATGGCTATCCTTGCCCGGAGCAAAGAATCAGGCTTGGCCCAAACAGCGGACAACGTCCAGAATAAGGTGACGTTCATCTGCAACTGCTGCGGATGCTGCTGCCACGTGATGAAAGGGATCAAGGCCCTTGATCACCGGCCGGGGATCATCACCTCCAACTTCATCATGAATGTGGACACGTCTAAATGCAAGGGTTGCGGTAAGTGCGAAAAAGCCTGCCCAGTTGAAGCGATCAGAATCGATAAAAAGATGGATGGAGCACGATTGATAAAATGGGCAGTGCGCAATGAACAGGCCTGCCTGGGGTGCGGGGTCTGTACGACGGTCTGTAAAACCGGAGCGGCAACGATGATGCAGCGTTCACAGCGGGTGCTGGTACCCGAGACCGTTTTTGACCAAAGGGTCATGATGGCCATCGAAAGAGGCAAACTAGCAGATTTGATCTTCGACGATCCGGAAAGACTCAGTCACCGCGCTCTCGGCCGGGTACTGGGAGCTCTGGAGAAGACCGAACCGCTCAAGGCGGTCATGGCGGCCCAATCACTCAATTCATCCTTTATGAAAAGAATAGTAAAGGCAGCGAAGAAAAAGGCGAGAGATTTTGCGAACATCGTCGCATAGCACTGATTGTGGGGCCCTCGCTCATCGGTCGGCGGAAAAAATAAGAGGTGATATGTTTTTCTGAAGTCATATCACCTCTCTCGCGGATCCATTGTGTCCCGGTCATCTTATCGGTTCTGCCGTCACGTTCGCGTGCCCGGTGCCGAGATG
>Ga0187777_10000305_pt1 | contig 36277 bp, 37 predicted proteins | sample 1015_Q2_SP5_10_M_FD_132416 | JGI IMG/M metagenome (GOLD analysis project Ga0187777, IMG submission 132416) | Tropical peat soil microbial communities from peatlands in Department of Meta, Colombia - 1015_Q2_SP5_10_MG | ecosystem: Environmental > Terrestrial > Soil > Wetlands > Peat | place... | reverse complement strand
GTAGCATCGGGGTTGTAGCCTTCCGATTGCGGTTTCGACACGGCTAACACAATGTCGCGATGTGTGTCGTCGATAGTGAGAACGCCGGTGGTGCCGACGATGCCGACCTCGAGCGAATAGACTGCACCCGGCCAGGTTACCGGCAGCGCCCATGAAATATTGAGATGATACACAGAGCCATCATCGAACATGATCATGCCTGCGGTGGCGTCGATGCCCTTGTAGGAGGACCCCAGCACCTTGTCGATTGAACGCGCGTAGCATTCGACCGGCTTTTTCGGATCGAGGCACCACATGCAGATGTCGAGCGCGTGGGTCCCGGAGATCACCATTGGGGAAATCGTCGCCGGATCGTCGGTGCGCTTGTAGTTGTCGATCGCTACCAGGCGATTCATGAAAGCACGCGAAGTCACCATGGTCACATCGCCGAGCGCGCCGGTGCGGCACTTTTCCTTAGCGGCCAGCCAGCGGCGGCGGAAGCGCTGGGTGTAGCCGACGACCGCATCCAATTTTGCGGACTTGATCGCCTTGAGCACCCGTTCGGATTCCGCAAGATTGGTAGCGAGCGGCTTTTCAATCAGCATCGGGATGCCGCGCTCGACGGCGGCCATGATTGGATCGACGTGCAGATGTTCGTCGGTGCAAATGATCGCGGCTGTCACCTCCGGGCGCTTGAGCAGCTCCACGTGGCTCTGCGTGACAAAGTCGGCGTTAACCTTGGGGCCCACTTCGCCCGCACGATTGGGGTTCTTTTCGGCCAGCCCGATCCACTGGACCGCCGGATGGCGTGCCGCTACCTCGCCGCGGAATAATCCGACGCGGCCACCACCGATGATCGCGAGACCGACGCCTTTAGCCGACTGTTTCATTGGTTCACTCCCGCGCGGATTTTCTGCTTGAACTCGGCAATTGCTGAAATTGTTTCGTTCGACAGCGGCAAATCCACCGGCTCGTTACGGTCAGCGGAAAGGTCGGCAGCACTGTAGGTTTCCATCACCCGACGCGCACTTTCGGGTGTCACCATCACCGGAGTATCGCGGATACAGGCTTCCAGGAAGTGGATCGTTTCCGGACCCATGCCGCCAGCAAATACGTGGTCGACCCACTCGCCCGGCATTGTCGACATTGTGAATTGCTGGCCGTCCTTTTGCGTATTGAGCCAGTTGTCGCGCTGGGTGTCGTCGAGAAACAGTGAACCTTCAGTGCCGGTGATCTCGATCCAGGTGGCGCAGTAGTTTGGATAGCTCGGCGGCAGATTCCAGCCGCCGCCGATCATGACCGCCGCACCGTTGTCCATGGTTACGGTGGTGAACATGACATCGTGCGAGCCGTTGATCGGCTGCATATATCCATAGGCGCCTTGCGAATAGACGCGCACCGGCTTCGCCGGCTCCAGCAGCCAAAGCACAAAGTCGAGGTCGTGCGTGGATTCCATGACAACCGGTGAAAGCCGCACGCGGCTGGCGATCTTCTTGCCGAGACTGCGCGAGAGATGCCGGCTGACGAGCACGGACACGACCTTGCCGAGCGTGCCATCCGCGATTTTCTTCTTGGCGTAAGCGATTTTCGGATTGAAGCGTTGCGAATAGCCGATGGTGAATTTCAGATTGTTGCGCTTGGCGAGCTGGATGAGTTCGTCGGCCTCCCACAATTCCAGCGCGATCGGCTTTTCCAGCATCACGTTCTTGCTCGACTTCAGGCAATCGCGGCAGATCGGGTAGTGGTTCGACTCCGGCGTGGTTGAAATATAGACGACCGAAATGTTCGGATTCTTGATGATGTCATTGTAGTCGAGCGTCGCGCTGGCCGGCTTGTAGAGAGCCTTTACTTCGGCGAGCCGATCAGGCCGGATTTCGCACAGGTGCAATTTATCCACCAATGCCGTGCGCGAGAGTGTGTCCGCACGCGTGCCCCCGACCCAGCCGACACCGATCACCGCAGCTTCAACCGTTTTCACGCACGAATTCCTTCCGTTTCTTATAATTTCTGCGACCGGGCGGCCGCGCGGCGGCACACTAGCCCACGCGCAAAATAACCGGAAGGGCGTGCTTTTCAACGTGCGAAAGCAGCTGTGCCGATCCCGAAGACCTGCGCTGCAAATTGCGGGTAGACCTCTGCGAGCTGCGGCGCGACCACCTTCCTCATGACTGTGAGCGTTTCGGGCGACGGAGCCGGCGTTTCCTGGACCTCGCGGGGCCGCTCGAAGTCGAACCCGGTGTTCTCGATGATTTCTTCAGTCGTGTGGCCGGGATGAACGCTTGTGAGCGTGAAACGCCCCTCGGAAAACGTGAACAGGCAACGGCTGGTAACCAACGCGATTGGTCCGCCCGGCCGATAGATGTTCTCCAGGCTCGTGCCAGGCGCGCTGACGAAGTCGACCTTGGGCACCAGTGTGCGGCGCGAATGCTCGGTGCGAAACAGGATCACTTTTGGCACGACATAATAGAGATAGGCGGAACCGAACGAGCCTGGAAAACGTACCTTCGGATGTTCGTAGTCGCCGGTGTTCACGAGATTGACGTTGCCCCGACCGTCGATTTGTCCTCCTGAAAGAAAGAAGACATCGATACGGCCCTGACCGGCGCAATCGAACAGTTCGCGCGCCCCATCGGTGAAGAAATTGTGTTTGCGGCTCTGCAACAGCGAAACATGGAGACGGCCCTTGCCACGCTCGCGCGCCAGCAGCGCCGCCGTCGCTGGAATTGGCGAGGCATTTCCGACAGCCACATGCCGAACGTTGCCGATTAGCCGCGCAATCACATCGGCGAGCAATTCCTCGTCGCGAAATCCGTTGTTACGCGGCACTGCGTTCATAGACATACTTGTCCAGGTAATCGGCAAAACCTTCCGGCGTACCTGCCACCCGCGCGTATTCCGCAAGGTGTTCAGCATCGGCTGCGTAATAGTCCGGCAGCCCGAGGGGCCAGGCGCCACGTTCGGCTACCGCGACACTTTCGATATAAAAGCCGGGCAGCGTGCCGGCTGCGAGCACAGGATTGTCAAGCAGATTGCCGTCATGGATTTTTTCCACCGTAGCGACGGTTTTCTCCGCAGCGTGCACCATGGTGGCGAGTTCGCGTTGCCTTCCGATCCAGACATTGCCGAATTGGTCTGCCATTGGCGCATGGATGAGCGCTACATCAGGCCTGATGGCGGGGAGCAGAACGATTGGATCGTCGTTTGCGAACGGACTATCGATAACCTTCCAGTCGTCGCGGTATTTCAGGATGTCCGACCCGATCAACCCGCGCAGCGGCATGAAAGGCACGCCCTTTTCGGTAGCCTGCAGCGCTGCGTGAATTGCGGGACAGGTCGCGTCCTTCATTTTGATGGCGCCCGAAGTGACTGCGGCAGTGAAACGCGGTGCCGGCCCGAATTCGCCAAGGCTCACCGCACTCGTCTCCAGCGTCTCGACACAGCCCGCACCGACCAAAAGATCGGCTTGCAGGCTCGATGTCGGCAACGCCACGAGATGGAGACGCTTGACCCCGCGTTTGATGAGCGCGCGGGTTGCCGCCATCGGCACGCCCGAGACTTCGCGCGGCACCACCAACATGCAACCGTCGCCAATCAGCGCGATTGCGTCATCAATTGATTTCGCCTGCTGAAACATTACCACCGTCAAGTTACACGGCATCGCGGCCGCCGCCATTTTTCCCATTGTTACCCTTGCAACGTCCACTGGATTTTGCGACTGGGGTTAGATGCCGACGACTTTGCAGGAAAAGCTGCGCGCCCGGCGCTTCGTTGTTACAGCGGAAGTGACACCGCCGGTGTCAGCCGATCGCGGCGAATTGCTTGCAAAGGCGCTGCCACTCAAGAACCTTGCCGATGCGGTCAATGTTACCGATGGCGCCGGAGCTCGCCCCCATCTTGGGGCTGTGACCGCCGCGGCGATGCTGGTGGAACAGGGCATCGAACCGATCTTGCAGCTGACCTGCCGCGACCGGAACCGCATTGCCTTGCAGAGCGACCTTCTCAGCGCCGCGGCTTCCGGCGTACGCAATCTCTTAATGCTGCGCGGCGATGATACGAGCGCCGGCGACCAGCCGGATGCAATGCCGGTGTTCGACCTCGATCCTCGCTCGCTCTTGGCGACTGCACGCAGGCTGCGCGACAAGGGAGAGCTGCCGACGGGCCGCAAGGTTGTCGGCCGCATCGATTTTTTCCTCGGCAGTGCCGATAACCCGATCGATCCGCCGCCCGGTTGGCGCCCTGCCGGCTTGCAGGCCAAGGTTGATGCCGGTGCGCAGTTCGTGCAGACGCAATTCTGCATGGATGCCGGCATGGTGCGCCGTTACATGGCGCGACTTGCCGAGCATCGTCTGACCGAAAAACTGTCATTCCTGATCGGAATTGTGCCGCTACGTTCGGCCAAGTCTGCGCGCTGGATCAAGGAGAAACTGTTTGGCGCTGTGATCCCCGATACGATCATCGATCGCATGGAACGCGCGAGCGATCCGGCGATGGAAGGCCGCCGCATCTGCATTGACATGGTGCGCGAACTCGCCGAGATGCCGCAGGTTGCCGGCGTCCATATCATGGCGCCCGGCAATGACGCGGCGGTGCCGGAGATCATCAGGGCGGCGCGCGACAGCGTTAAGCGGCTGGCGCTGGTGTAGCTTTACTCGATTACCTCGTCGGCGCGTGCGAGCAAGGCCGGCGGTACGCTGAGACTGAGGGTTTTGGCGGTTTTCAGATTGACCACCAGCTCGTACTTGGTCGGCGCTTGAACGGGCAAGTCACCTGGCTTGTCACCCTTGAGGATGCGATCGACATAGCCGGCCGCATCGCGGTACTGCTGAAGATCGTCATGTCCGTAAGACATCAAGCCACCTTTGTCGACAAAGTATCTTCTATAATAAATGGCCGGCATCTTGTATTTGGCGGCGAGCGCAACGATCACATCGCGATGGGCCGACGCCGACGCGCTCGGTGTCACGATCACGCCGGCGTTCGGAGACTGGGCGAGAGTAGTGATGGCGCGCTCAATTTCGCCCGCATCCTGCATGCCGACCGGGCTCGCCTGTACCCCGAGCGACTGTGCTACGGCTTGAATTGCGCCAAACAAAGCGATTCCGGCGGGATTAGTGGCATCGCGAAGGACAGCCACGCGCGTGACGCTCGGCGCAATCTGCTTGAGGATTTCCAGCCATTTCCCGCCCAAACTGTATTCATAAATCATAAAGCCGGTAACGTTCCCGCCGGGGTGCGCGAGGCTATTGACGACCCCGGCGCCGACCGGATCGGTGACGCCTACAAACACGATCGGTAGGCTGCGACTGATGCGCTGCAATGCCGTCACGCTCAGAGTGCCGCTAGCAATGACGACGTCCGGTTCGAGCGCGACCAATTCAGCCGCATATCTGCGATGATGCTCGACATCGTCCTCGCCCCAGCGGATGTCGAGCCGCACATTGCCGCCATCTCTCCAGCCTAATTGTTGCAGAGTTTGCTGGAGTATCAGGAGCCGGGCCTGACCTTCTGGGTCGCTTTCGGCCCGATTAAAGAGCACACCGATGCGCCGCAGTCGGTCGGATTGCTGCGCGCGCCCTGCGAGAGGCCAGGCAGCTGCTAACCCTGCAATAACTTTGATGAAATCTCTCCGGCGCACGCGAAATCCCCCATACGACGCCAGTTCCTTATCAAAGCCTAGCAGATTGAAATCCTGCAGAAAGAGGCGTCGAGTGTGAACGCAAGCCGGCCACTATTGCTCTGGCTTGAAACCACGAAACGCCCATCCGGCCAGCAATCCGAACAGCAAAAGAGCAATAGGCGGGCCAATCAACAGAACCGGGATCGAGAGGAATTCATTCGGGCCCTGGAATCCGCTGCGTATGCCGTAGAGGATCAGATAGACGATCCAGCCCATGATCCATGCTGCAGACACCAGCAGCCAGACACGCAATAATCCGCGCCGCCAATTCAGCTGCGCCGCTTTACTTCCCTTCTCATTGGCTTCTCGACGAGGCACTCCAAAGCGCTGCATCGCGGCTGTTCCTAAGTGAGCATTCAGTGTGTGAATATTATTCCCTTCGGGGTTGCCCTTGGGCGGCAAACGCTCGTCAGACGAGGCGGTTCCTTCGCTCATTCGCTTTTGCCCAATCGGATCCGAAATTTCAGCTCAGCGCCGACTTTACACGATCCGGTGAGAATGGCACGCGGCGGATACGTACGCCAGTTGCGTCGAAGATAGCATTGGCGATGGCAGCCGCGACGGGCCGGATCGATGGCTCGCCGGCGCCGGTTGGGGCGATCTCCGGACGATTGATCAGCACCACATTCACCTCGGCTGGCGTCTCCGTAATATCGAGGATCGGATAAGTCAGCCAGTCGACACTGGTCACGGACTTGCGGTTGAAGGTGACCTCCTCCCAGAGCGTACGGCTCACGCCCTGGACGATATTGCCCTCGATGCATTTCACCAATCCGTCGGGATTGATGATCTGCCCGCAATCGTGCGCAACGGTGAACTTGCGCGCCCAGATCCTGCCGCTCGATCGGTCGATATCCACTTCGGCAACGATTGCGACGCGTGTGCCATTTCGCTGTGCATAGGCGATGCCGCGGCCTGAAACCTTGTTGCCGTTCTGATCACGGCGAGGCGAGGGTCGCGTTTCCCATTTTGCCTTCTCGGCCGCCGCCTTGATCACGGCGACGTCGCGCGGCTCCTTGACGTAGCGCAGCCGGAACTCGATCGGGTCGGCATTTACTGCGGCCGCCAGCTCGTCGATGAAGGATTCGCTCGCAAAATGGATTTGCGGGCCGACCGGATCGCGCAAATGTGCGCTGCGCAAAGGCGAGGAACGATCGAGAAGTGGAGGGATGGTCTCCCATGCCAGCCGCTTGTTATCGAAGGCGTAGGATTCTGCCGGCACGCCGAATCCGTCGCCGGACCTCAGCACAACTCCGCGCATGTGTCCGGCGAGCGTATCGTGGGGTTGCGAGCCATTTGTGTTCACATCGATCCGCGAGAAGCCCTTGCTGGTGAACTCGTAAGCAACGATCTTGCCAGTGGCATCGATAGCTGCCCGCGCGTGATGGATCGACGCGGGTCCTTTGGGATCCCAGCCGGTGCCCTGTTCACGCATGTATTGCAAGCGCACCGGTTTGCCGATGGTTCTCGCCAAAACCGCTGCATCCATGGCGCAATCGTCGGCGTCGTTACGGCCGTATGAGCCAGGGCCCAATACCCAGATGACTCGCACGTCGTTGACCGGAATGCCGAGTGTCAGTGCGATGCCCTGCTGCTGGTAATGCGACTTCTGCGTCCCGCTCCAGCAGGTGACCTGCCCATCCTTGATCTCAACCACTGCGCAGGCGGGGGCTACACTGGCATGCGACTGAAATGGCCATTCATATTCGGCCTCGATCACCTTCGCAGCATTCTTGAGTGCATCGTCAACGTTGCCGTTTTCCTTGGCGACCTCGCGTTTGCGCACCGGCGCCTTGCGGATGTGATCGTAGAGCGCGACCTGCTCGGGGAAGGGCGGCTCGACCTGGGACCATTCAACCTTGAGTTTCTGCGCGGCCTGGATGGCGTTCCATTCTTTGCCTGCGACCACGCCAAGGAAGCCCTTGTCCCAGACGACCTTCGCGCCCGGGATGTCCTTGATCGAGCTCTCGTCGATTTTTACCGGCACCGCGCCGGCGACCGTCGGACGGATCATCCGTCCGTGCACCATGCCAGGCAGCTTGATGTCGGTGACGAATTTTTCCTGCGCAAACACTTTCGGCGCCACGTCTTCGCGCTTGATTGGCTGACCGACAATTTTGTGCTCGCGCGGATCCTTCGGTTGCGCCTTGCCGGGCGCATAAAGGGGGTTTCCGTATTGCTTGTTCCAGTCGAGCTGAACGTTGAAATATCTTCCGCCGATCAACTCCGCATATGAGATGCTTTTCGACTTGCCATCAATTGCGCTTATCATGCCGTCTGTGACGATAAGCTTGTCGGCCGGCACCGATAGCTGGTTCGCCGCCATCTCGACCAGCACGCGACGCGCTTCGGCCGCCGCCATGCGCATCTGCTTGCCGCCATTTTGAATTCCGGTCGAACCGGAGGCGCCGCCCTGGTTCACGGAACTGGCGGTGTCGCCCATGATGACGTTCACGCGCTTGAACGGTACGTCAAGTTCCTCCGCCACGATCTGTGCGATGGCGACACGCAGCCCATGACCCATGTCCATCTTGCCGAAGAAGGCTGACACGCTGCCGTTGGCGTTGACTGCGATATAGGATGAAAGTTGTTCGGGCGTGAGCGGCGGTTTTACGCCTTGCGCGTACGCCGCTTGCAGCGACAGCATGGTATCGAGCGGGATTGCCGCGCCAACGGACACAACCAGTGCGCCGCCACCAAGCAATACCGAGCGGCGGGTGAATGCCGAATTTTTTTCAAGCTTTGTCATCGCACCCTCCCTCAACCCATCATCTCGGCGGCACGCTTGACTGCCTTGAGAATGCTGATGTGCGTGCCGCAACGGCACTTGAGGCCCGAGAGCGCGTTTTTGATCTCGGCCTCTGTCGGCTTTTTCTTGTCGCGCAGGAAGGCCGCGGCTGTCATCATCCAGCCGTCGATGCAGTAGCCGCATTGCGGCACCTGCTCCTCGATATAGGCAGTCTGCAATGGGTGCGGCTTTTCAGGTGTGCCAAGGCCTGCGAGGGTCGTGATCTTGGCGTCACCGACCGCTGAAATCGCAGTGATGCAGGAGCGCATCGGCTGACCGTCGACATGCACCGTGCAGGCACCGCACTGCGCGAGCCCGCAGCCGAAATGTGGATTGCTGAGGCCGAGCTCGTCGCGTAGCGCATAGAGCAACGGCAAATCTGGATCGGCGTTAACCGTGTGGGACTTGCCGTTGACATTGAGGGTAAAGCGTTGGGTCATGGCGCCCAGCTCCCTTGAACAAATTGTGGGGGGCCAGCGCTTACGGCCGACCGCCCACGTCGCGTTTTGTGCCGACGCTTGCGGGCCAGAGCCTAGTCCCGCACAGTGGGCTTGGGAACGCCCTCAGGCAACAAAATTGATGATAAGATTGCCGGAATATGGCCCGGACAGAGGCCAAGCATCACCAGGGAGGAACTTCATCATGCGCATCGCCGCGTCCAAGCATGTCGCTATTGGCACACTCGGCGTCGCGGCTCTTGTGTTCTTGCACTCCGCGGGTGCGCAGGAAAAAGTCTGGAAACATGGCCTGATCAACGCCAAGGCAGATGCCGGCATTTTCCTCATGGTGTCGACGCGCGACTTTGCAAAGAAGCAAGGCCTCAAGCTCGAAATCTCGCAATTTAAGGACGACCAGCTTGCGCTGAAGGCCCTGATTGCCGGCGAACTCGACAGTTTCGAAGGCGGACCACAAGGCGTGTTTGCCGTCGATGCTAAGGGTGGTGACGTCAAGCTGCTGGGTTGCCACTGGATCGTGGTACCGCACGGAATCTACGCCACTGACAAAATTGCCAAGGTGGAAGATCTGAAAGGCAAGCAAATTGCAGTATCGGCGCCGAACTCCATGCCGGATATGTTGGCACGTTCGGCGCTGGCGAAATTCGGCGTGTCCGACACCGAAGTGAAACTCGCCGCAATCGGCGGCGATAACGACCGTTACCAGGCGCTGATCGGTGGTGTCGTCGATGCCGCCGTGGTGTCCAATGAATACCAGCCGGTCGCGCCGAAGAACATTCGTCTGCTGGTGGCTGGCCGTGATGCGGTACCGAATTTCCTGCGCGTCTGCATGGTGTCGACCGCGAAGAAACTGGCCGAGCGCGGTGATGACGCCGTGAAATTTCTGGCCGCCGAGATGAGCGCACTGCGTTTCGCGCTTTCGCATCGCGATGAAACCATCGCGCTGACCCGCGAGATCACCCACGCCAAGTCAGACGATCCGCGTCCGGCGTTTGTCTATGACGATGCCGTCCAGCACCATGCCGTCGATCCAACGCTTCCATTGCCGGCCGGGAAGATCCAATGGATTCAGGATCAGATGGTGAAAGCGGGCAGACTGAAAGCGCCACTCGACCTGAACACCGTTACCGCGCCGGAATATCGTGAGAAGGCGCTCAAGATCATCGGCCACTGACATGCTTTTGCATTTGGAGAATTGAATGGGTGAGGTGATTTTCCTCGACGTATCCAAGCGCTTCTCATTGCGTGTGGACGGCGAGGTACATCATGTGCAGGCGCTTGACCGCGTGAGCTTCACGGTTAGGGACGGTGAGATTGTTGCGCTAATAGGTCCGTCCGGCTGTGGCAAGACAACCGCGTTGCGCGTTGCCATGGGTCTCGACCCTTCGAGCGGCGGCCGCGTCACCGTGGATGGGCGCGAAATTGACGGCTGCGGCCATGACCGCGGCATGGTGTTCCAGCACGCCGAGCTTCTACCGTGGCTTTCCGCTCTCCAGAACGTGATGTTCGGGCTGGAGATGAAGGGGGTGCGCGGGCCCGCATTGCGCGGCACTGCCGAGAAGTACCTGAACCTTGTGGGCTTGAAGGATTCGCAGAACAGGCGCCCACATCAGCTTTCCGGCGGGATGAAGCAGCGCGTCGGCATCGCGCGCGCTCTCGCCATCGATCCGAAGGTTCTGCTCATGGACGAGCCGTTCGGCGCGCTCGACGCCCAGACCCGCGAGACGCTTCAGGGAGAGTTGCTGGATATCCACGCCCGCACCGGCAAGACCATCTTGTTCGTCACTCATGATCTTGACGAAGCGGTTCTGATCGCTGACCGGATTGTGGTCATGAACAAGGGCCGCGTGCAGAAAATCATGGCCGTACCGCTCAAGCGGCCGCGCCCTGATCTCGGTGTGGTACGCGGCCTGCCGGAATTTTCAGAGACGCGCTACAAGGTCTGGCGTGCGCTGCACGACGGCGCGACGGTGCACTGATGGCCGATATTGCTGAGAGCGGCAAAGTTACGACTACGCCGGCCGCCGAGCCAGCAGAGCGGAAACCGCTGCCCCGCTGGATCATCACGCTGTCGTCCGTCGTGGCAGTATTGATTCTGTGGGAAATCTTCGGCCGTCAGGTCAATCCGGTTTTCGGGTCGTATCCGTCGGCCATAGCCGCCGCGTTCTGGGAGCTGGCGGTGACCGGGCAATTGTGGTCGGCGCTCTACGACTCATTGCGGCCGTTCCTGCTCGGCTATGCACTGGCGATTCTGATCGGAATTCCGCTCGGCCTTATCATCGGAGGCTTCCGCGTGGCGGAGGCCGCGCTCGGCATCTACATCACGGCCGGCTATGCCATGCCGCTTGTTGCGCTGGTGCCGCTGCTGATCCTGTGGCTCGGCCTCGGCTTTGCGGTCAAGGTCGCCGTGGTATTTCTCATGGCGTTGTTTCCGATTGTCATCAACACCTGGCTCGGCGTGGTTGCCGTACCGAAGACTCTAATCGAAGTGGGAAAGTCGTTCGTGGCTCCCGATACCGTAATCCTGCGCCGCATCGTGCTGCCGGCAACTCTGCCCTACATCATGGCCGGGATACGGCTTGCCGTTGGCCGCGCGGTGGTTGCTATGGTTATTGCGGAATTTTTCACCACTATTTCCGGCCTCGGCGCGGTGATTATCAATTCCGCCAACAATTTTGACACTGCCACCATGTTCGTACCGATCATCATATTGATGGTAATGGCCATCGGACTGAACTGGCTGATCGGCTTCGTTGAACGCACCGTTGCGCCCTGGCAGGCGGAAATCGCGGGACGGGAACGGGAATAATCAGACAAGTGCTTTCATAGCGGCGAGCAGTCCGCGCACCTGCGCTTCCGAAATACTATGCGTGATGAATACGACGCGGCTTCCCCGAGTTTCGTATGGCCAATGTTCGAGTTCTACGGGCGGGTGCGCGAGATGCTGCACGAATTGCACCATCACCGGCCCCCTGCAGCCCTCCACATTGAGAAAACCCTTGATGCGCAGCAGATCCGGTCCGCGTAGTTGCATCAATGAATCCATGGTTTTTGCAAATACGGCCCACGGCATCGGCTTGTCGTCGGTCAGCACAAAGCTGCCGATACCGTCGCTGTGCGCCGCTTCCGCCACGAACGCATTGCGCTGACCGGAAGCCGGCTCGATCAACTGGCCGGGATCGATCTCGCCATTGACCGCCTCAAGAATTTCCGCGCCTGGGTTGAGCGCACGCAATTGCGCTGCGATTTTCGCGGCGGCGCCTTCGCCGGCAATGTCGGTTTTGGTGATGACCAGCCGGTCGGCGAGGATAGCCTGCTTGCGTGCCTCTGCCGACCAGCCGAGCGTCCTGCCGCCGGTTTCCGCATCGACCACGGTCACAACTGCCTCGACGTGAAACACGCCACCGAGTGCGCGATCAGTCGCAAATGTCTGCAAGATGGGCGAGGGGTCAGCGAGACCGCTGGTTTCGATCACGATACGGCGGAAGTCAGGCAGCTCACCACGTTCACGCTCGACCACCATGCGTCGCAGCGCCTGCTGCAAGTCAGTGCGCGTGATGCAGCACAGGCAACCATTGCCGAGCAACGCGGTTTCATCGGCGCTGGCACGCACCAGGGCATCGTCGATGCCGATCGCGCCGAATTCGTTGACCACAACCGCGGTGCCTTGCCCTTGCGGCATTCCGAGGAAACGCTTGAGCAGCGTGGTCTTGCCGGCGCCGAGAAAGCCGGTGATCACCGTGACCGGCACGCGCGCTCCACGCTCGCGCTTGAGCCTGCGCCCGAAACGACCCGCAGCGGGTGAAGGGAAGAGCTCGTTCAGAAGTCCATCTCCAGCGTGTAGAGCCCGCCGGTGTGGCGGTCGACGGTATAAACGATCTGCCGCTCGTCGACGAATACGTCATTGAGCTGCACTGCGCCGGCCGGCGTCCCCTTGGGCGGGGGCGGCACGAAGGTGGCGACTTCCATGGGTTGATACGGGTTGGAAATGTCATAGGCGCGCAAGCCGCCGTTGAAGAACGTACCGATCACGATCTGATCCGATTGCCAGGCTGTCGGCACCGCTATGTTCTCGTGGATATTGTGCGCGCCGAAACGGCCGCCGCGGTCCTTGTAGGCATCGACCGGTGGCAGCGGACAGGTGGCAATGGACACCGGATGCGCTTCGTCGCGCATGTCGAGGATCCAGATCAGCTTCGGCCAGTCCTTGCCGGCATTTTCCGTCGACTCATCGGTCACCAGCATCAGGTTGCGCTCGAACAGCGGCACGGCCGTGTGCATGAAACCGGTATAGGGCGGCGAATTGGTCCAGTGCGAGATCACCTTAGGATTGGCCTTGTCCTTGAGGTCCATCACGAACATGCCGCCGTCGATGTAACAAAGATATAGCCGGTCGCCGCGCTGCGGGTAGACGTTGGTGTTATGCGCACGATAGCCCTTGTCGAGTGGATGGCGTGGCGGCGGCGCGACGTTGTCGGTGGCGCTTGTTCCTGGCATCCACCAGCGGCCGACTTCTTTGGGCTTGGAGGGATCGCGCACGTCGATGCAGCGGTAGAACTGATCGTCGAGCGGATGGCTTGGCTTGAAGTCGGGTGAGCCTGATGCCATGTGCACATATTCGCCGTCACAGAACCACAGCTGGTGCACGCCGCGTGATGTCGCGCCCGAGCAATCGAAGAACGAAATCGACCGTGGTTTTTCCGGCACCGAAATATCGAACAATTCCAATCCCGCCGGCTGTTGCCCGGCCTTCTGCGTCTGGTAGGCCACCGCCATGATGTTGCCGGCGGTCTCCAGCGAATTCGAGCGCATGTAGGGCTTGGGCAAATCGGTCTGCACCACGACTTTCGGCTTGCGCGGGTCGGAAACGTCGACTGCCGTAAAATTCTTCGGCGCGCTTTCATGCGCAAGCCAGATGATGCGCCGTCCGTCTCTGGCGATCTGCACCGACATGCCTTCACCCATGCCGCCGAAGCCGCCGAGGTCGTTCTGCGCGAGCAGCTTGAAATTCCAGGTGATCGGCTCTGCGCTTTTGTTGAGCGGATTGTTGGCAGCGGACATGCACGGCTCCTAGGTTGGTCAGTTCTTGTAGAAAGGCCGGCGCGGGGCGCGCCGGCCTGGGGTTGTGATGCTCTCGAACGTCAAGCCATGGCTTTCTTCAGGAAATCGGTACGCAAAGCCTTGCTCCAGTCAGGAATGGCCTTGATCTTGTTTTCCTTGAGCAGGATTTCGGACTGCTGCTGCATGTACGGGACGATGTCCGAAGGCCAGCCCGGCTGCACCTCGACACGCGCCAATGCTTTCGCGAACGTGTCCTTCGACATCGTGTAGCCCTTCGAGGTGTAAAACGAATAGATCGTCTCCGCTACCTTGCCGGGGTTGCTCTTGAAATCCCTGGCGACATCGAGCCAGGCCTTGAGATAGGCGACCACTGTGTCGGGACTCTTTTCCACGAATTCCGGTGTGGCTGCCATGAACACCGGCAGCTTGTCGAACTCATAGAATTCCGCAAGGGTGACGGCGAGCCCGTCAGCCTCAGCGATCGCGTTGTAAGGTTCGACGTTGTTCATGGCGTCGACGGTCTTGGCCGCCATCGCCGCGACCATGTCATCGACGTTCATGCGAATTTCCTGGTAGTCGCCCTTCTTTAAACCGGCCTTGGTCGCGATCTGGTCAACAAAAATGTTGCCGGTGGAAGAGCCCGTCTGGTTGGCTACCTTCAGGCCCCTGAGCTGCTCTACCCTGGTGATGCCGAGATCCTTGCGCGCCATGACCCGCGCAGTCTTGCCGACATATTCGATCATGGCGATGGCAATGAGGCCGCCTTTGTCATGGCCAATTGCAAAGGAAGGACCCGCGTAGGTGCCCATATCGACCTGGCGCGCCACCATTTGCTGCATGGTGAGATTGCCCGACGGCACGGCAAATTCCTCGAATTTGATACCCTGTTTTTCGAGCAGGCCCGAGCGCAGCAGATAGTAGGTTGGCATGCCCCACATGTTGGTCTGGTAGCCCTGCCGAACGGTTTCCAGGGCTGCTGCAGGGCGCGCGCCCAAGCCGGTTGCAAGTGCGACGGCTCCGGTTGCCGCCAGATAGCGGCGGCGTGTTATTCGGCCTTTTTCAACCATGATCGTCCTCCCTTATGCATTCGTCTTGCCGTTGGCTTTCGCCGGCTCGTTTGCGCCAGTGTCGTGCCCGAGATGGCGAAGCAGCTCCTTTTGAAGATCAAGAAATTCAATGCTGAGGGGATCACGCGGCCGCGGCAACGGGATACGAATTTCCGTTTTCACGGTGCCGGGATGTGGCGTCATCACGATGACCCGGTCGGCAAGGTAGACCGCTTCAGAGACGTTATGCGTCACGTAAATCACCGTCTTGCGCGTTTCCCGCCAGACGTCGGCGAGCAGGCGCTGCATGTCATCGCGAGTCAGTGCATCGAGCGCGGCAAACGGCTCGTCCATCAGCAGTACAGAAGGATTGTACGCCAGCGCGCGCGCGATGGCGACCCGCTGCTGCATGCCGCCTGAAAGGTGGTGCGGGTACGAACCGGTGAATTTGTCGAGCTTCACCAATCGCAGCTGCTCGCGGGCGATCCGCTCCCGCTCGTCCCTGGGCACGCCTTTCATTTCCAGACCAAAGGCCACGTTGCCGAGCGCGGTACGCCATGGAAAAAGCTGGGCAAAATCCTGAAAAACAACGCCGCGATCCATACCGTGTCCGGTCACCGGCTTCCCGCCAATACGAATTTCGCCGGCGACCGGAGAAAGAAATCCGGCGATGATGTTGAGCAGCGTTGACTTGCCGCAACCGGACGGTCCGACGATGCAAACAAATTCCGAAGCGCCTACGTTCAAATTAACGTCCTTGACGCCCGGCACCTTGCCTCCCGGCGTATCGTAAACCAGCGAAACGTCGCGAATTTCGATGGGGACCATGGCTGCTGCCTTGCCGCGCTAACCCTTCGCCGCCCGCATCATGCCCCACCGCATCACGGTCATGCGTTCGAGCGAACCGAAAAAGAGGCGCTCAAACGCGAATCCGATCAAGCCAATCACAATCAGTGACGCCAACATGACATCGGCGTTGAGGAATTCCTTGGCGTCAAAAATCACCCAGCCCAACCCCCAGTCGGAGGCGGCGATCATCTCGGCGCCGACCACCGCGATCCATGCACGCAGGAACGCCTGTCGCATGCCGGTGATGATGAATGGCGAGGCGCCAGGGATGATCACCTTCCAGAACAACTTGTGCTCGTCGGCGCCCATTGCGCCGGCTGCACGCAGCCAGAGCGGATTGACTGAGCGCACGCCCGACCACGTGTTGAACACCATTGGAAAAGTTGCCGCATAGAACACGATCAGAATCGTGGTCAAATTGCCGATGCCGAACCAGAGCATGAAGAGTGGTACCAGGGCGAAGGAAGGGATTGGCATCAATGCGCTGACCAGCGGCAGAAAGAAATGCTCTACGCGCTGAAAGCGCGCCATCAGGATCCCGAGCGGCAGCCCAACCACTACGGAGAGAGCAAAACCGAACATCACCCGATAAAGAGTAAAGGCGGCATGCCCGATCATGGTGCCATCGGCGAGAGTCGAGAACAAAGTGTGCGCGATCGCTGACAGCGTTGGCAGCAAGGCAGGGGCGAAAAAGCCGCTGCGCGCCATCGCTTCATAAACAGCTGCTGCCGCAAGCACGGCAAGCGCGCCACGCAGGAGCGAACGTTGACGCTGTCCCGCCTCTGTCATGATGTGATCATGCCCCAGCGCACGACGGTGTAGTTTTCGATCTTCTGAAACACGAATTTTTCCAGCACGAGCCCGATGACGGCAATCACCACGATGCCAGCCAGCATGATGTCCGTATTGAGAAACTTGCGTGCGCCAAAGATCAGCCAGCCAAGACCCCATGGCACGGCGGCAAGCATCTCCACGGCGACCAGGATGCGCCAGGCCTGCGCCAGACCAAGCCGCAACCCTGTAAGAATGTAGGGCAACGCGCCCGGCAGAATGACGTGTCTGAACAACCTGCGGTCGTCGGCACCCATCGCTTGCGCTGAGCGAACCCAGATTTCCTTCACGGCTTTTACGCCGGTCCAGCTGTTGAAGATGATCGGAAACGCCGAAACGAAGCCAACCAGCAGCACCGCCGAGATATTGCCAAGGCCGAACCACAGCAGGAACAGCGGCGCATAGGCCAGACCGGGTATAGGTGCGCCGATCGATACCAGTGGAAGAAAGATGTCCTCGGCCCGCCGCGAGCGGCCCATGAGGACGCCAATGGTAACGCCAACGACGCCCGCCAGAGCGAATCCAGTGAGCAGGCGGATGATCGTCTCGATGACGTGGTGGGGCAGGATGCCTGTAATCGTCAGGTGCACGAACGACGCGGCTATTTCCTCCAGGGTCGGAAATAGCCGATGCGGGAAGACGCCGGCCCAGGCGACAATCTCCCAGATCGCGCCGATGACGATGAAAGGAAAAATATTGCGGGCGATCAGCCGCAGGCGCTCGCCGGCCTGCGGGCGGTCGGAGACGCCAGTCACGGTCATGGTGGTGACGGCATCCTGCATCGCTGTCTGCGCTCCTCCTGAAATTCCCAAGCTGATTGGGCTTTTGCGTGAGTCAGCGGCCTTCTGCACGGCCTTGGCGGGAGGATAGTGCGCTTTGAACGCCGACCACAAGCGCGCGGTATTTCAGACACTCACCCGCCAAGCCGCCACTGGCGCAATTGCGGCAGAACGGCTAAAGCCCGGTCACGTGCGCTTTCGCCGCGCCAGGATTTCAACGGGAGAATTTCGTGATGTCGAAGAATGCGCAAAAGATCGGCTGGATCGGAACCGGTCGCATGGGCCTTCCCATGGCGGAGCGTCTGCTCAAGGCCGGCCACGACGTGTCGATCTGGAATCGCACACGCGCGAAAGCGGAGCCGCTTGCCGCCAAGGGCGGTAAGATCGTCAACAAGCTGTCCGATCTGGCATCCTGCGATGTGGTGTTCTCGATTGTGTCCGAAGGCAGGGATCTTGAACAAGTTTACTTCGGCAAGGACGGCGTTCTCTCCGGTGGCAAGGCACCAAGGGTGTGCGTCGATTGTTCGACCATCTCGGTGGAGGAATCCGCTGCCGCCCGCAAGCGGCTGAAAGAGCACGGCACCGATTACGTCTGCGCGCCGGTGTCTGGAAACGCGAAGGTCATCAAGGCTGGCCGTTTGTCCTCGGTGGTCTCCGGCGAGGAGGCTGCCTGCAAAGCGATGATCCCGCTCATGGAAGTCATTGCGCCGCAAGGCGTGTCCTATGTGGGTGCGGGTGACCTCGCGCGCATCTGCAAGATCGCGCACAACGTCATGCTCGGAGTGGTGATCGAGAACCTGATCGAGATCACGCTGCTGGTGAACAAGATGGGTGTGCCGCGCCACGCCTTCCTTGCCTTCCTCAACAACGGCGTGATGGGCTCGATGTTTACCCGCTACAAGTCGCCGGCGCTCGTCAATCTCGACTGGACCACGACGTTCACGCCCGAATTGCTGCGCAAGGATCTCGATCTCGGATTGGAGCTCGGCCGTGAGATGGACGTGCCGATGCCGGTGACGGCGGCAACGCGCGAAGTGCTGCAAGGCCATTTCGGCCACGCCATGCTGCAGTCTGATCCACAGGCGTATTTGAACAAAGACTTCGCGGCGCTGATGGAAACGATGGCAATCGGCGCAGGGATGAAACTCACTTCAGAAAACAAGAACGTGCCCACGGGGCTGGAGTGATTTCGGTCGTCCGACCAAACGTCTCGTGAGAGGCATGACAACATCCCGCATGCTGGATGCTGTGCACTAAAAAAAGGGCCCCGTGAGGGGCATCACAACATCCCGCATGCGGGATGTTGCACTTACAAAAAAAGGGCCCCGTGAGGGGCCCTGTGTGCATAAGGTGGAGGATTCACGCCGCCGTCTAAGCCTAAAGGGAGGAAAACGGCGGCTGCGCACGTGTTTAGTCAAACGGTCCGCCCTGAATCCCTCAAGTAAATTGACCGTAAATTTCATGAGGCATATGCGTTACACACATACCGCTTTCATATGGTCGGAGGATGAGACACTGTCGAAATGGAGTGCGTGCCATGGTCTTCAAACTCTACAATGCCCCTCAATCGACGTGCAGTCAGCGGGTTCGCTTTGTTTTGAACGCAAAACAGCTGCCGTTCGAGGAAGTAAAGCTCAATCTCCTTGAGGGCGATCAACTCAAGCCCGACTATCTCAAGCTCAATCCGAATGGGGTCGTGCCCACGCTCGATCACGATGGCGCGGTCATCATCGACTCTCTCGTCATCGCCGAGTACCTCGACGAAATCGCACCGGAAAACAGCTTTACCCCCGACGACGCGCTTGAACGTGCGCGCATGCGCGCGCTTATGCATTTCATCGACGAAATGCCGGCCGCCGCAGTGCGGGTGCCGACTTTCAATCTCGCGTTCTTGCCAAGCTTCCAGAAGATGAGCCGCGAAACTTTCATGGCAATGGCCGAATCAAAACCCCTGCGTCGCGAATTCATGTTCACCATGGGACAGACGGGATTTCCCAAGGCCGAAATGGACGCTGCGCTCGCACGGCTACGCCGCAGCTATGAGCGCATGGATGCGGAGATCAAGCGCAGTGGCGGCCCCTGGCTGCTCGGCAAAAGGATCACGTTGGCGGATGTCGCCGTGATGCCATCGCTGGTGCGCATCAATGATCTTGGAATACAGGATTGGCAGGATCTGCCGCGTGTCGTCACCTGGTTTGACAATATCCGCGCACACCCGGCGTTCAAGCCGACCTATTATCACGGCTCGCTGCTGAGCGAACGCTTTCCGCACTTGCGGGAGAAAGCGATGGCCTGAGCGATGTCGAACATCCCGAGGCGACTGTGCACTACCGGCGCATTCCGAATACAATGCTGCGGCTGTCCGAAATCGGCTTCGGCTGCGGTGGAAATGCCGGTTTGATGGTGCGCGGCAGCCATGACGAACAGCAACGGGTTATTGAGCGTGCACTCGAATTGGGCATCGACCATTTCGATACTGCGCCTGACTATGGCGATGGCGCCGCAGAGCGCAATCTTGGCCGGATCTAAACTCGTCCCTGCGTTTGGCAAGGACGAGTTCCGTGCTGAATTGCGCTCCTAATACCGGTGACTGATCGGCAGTTCCTCGGCCGGGAAGAGCGAGATCACACGGGAGCCTTTGTCGGTGACCACCATCTCTTCCTCGATGCGCGCGCCAGAGTAGCCATCGGTCGCTGGGCAATAGGTCTCAAGCGCGAACACCATGCCTTCCTGGATCTCGGTTGGGTGGTCGAGCGACACCACGCGCGAGATGATCGGCCGCTCATGCAGATTAAGCCCGAGGCCGTGGCCAAATTGCAGGCCGAACGCCGACAATTCATCAGGGAAGCCAAATTCCTGTGCCTTGGGCCAGGCGCGTGCAACTTCATCGGTCATCACGCCGGGTCTGATCAACTCGATAGCGCGATCGAGCCACTCACGCGCCTTTTTGTAGGCGTCGTGTTGTGCGGGCGTTGCACGGCCAACGTTGAAGGTGCGGTAGTAGCAAGTGCGATAGCCCATGAATGACTGGAGAATGTCGAAGAATGCCTGATCGCCCGGACGGATCATGCGGTCAGTGAAATTATGCGGATGTGGATTGCATCGTTCGCCAGAAATAGCGTTGACGGCTTCAACGTCGTCCGAGCCATGGCGATAAAGGAACTCATTCACCTTCGCGACGATGTCGTTCTCGCGCACGCCCGGTTTGAGCTCCTCGTTGATCATGTGATAGGCGCCGTCGACCATGGCGGCGGCACGGTTGAGCAGCGCGATTTCATCCGCCGACTTGATCTCGCGTGCCTCCAGCATGATCTGCTGGCCGTCGACGATTTTCATGCCGGCCTTCTGCAATTCGAACATCATGGCCGGCTCGATAATGTCGACGCCGACCGGCATCTTCTCGACACCCGCATCCTTGAGCAGACCGAAGATTTCCTTGGCGTGTTTGGCCATCAGCCCGAACGAGGGTTGAACGGTGCCGCGCAGGCCCAAAAGCCCCGCCTTGCAGTTTTCCGGCTTGAGCCATGGCGCATAAAGCCGGTGATGAACGGCGGCGGAACCGAAATCCCACAGGATCGGCTCATTGTCCCGCGTCAGCAGCGCCCAGCGGCAGATCTTGTCGCGTTCCCATTCGCCGATCTTGGTTGAGGTGAGGTAGCGGATGTTGTTGACGTCGAATACCAGCAGCGAACCGCATTCGGATTTCTCCAGCACCTGTTTGGCGCGGCCGAGCCGGTATCTATGCAGGCGGCGATAGTCGACGCGTTCCTCGAAATCGACGCCCATGGTGCCAAGCGCAGGCAACGCGCGCCCCCAGTTGTAGCGCGGGTTGATATCTTCGGCGCGGATCTGCAGCGGGTCGCGCGTTCTCTCGTCCATGGTCATCTCCTTACGCGGTATCGATTACCTGGCTTATAGCCCGTGGCGTCCGCGCATTATAGGCCTTGTAGGCGGCGCTGTCGGCACTAACGCGGAGACTATTACTGTAGCCGCTGGCGGCCCTTGACCGAGGTCAATTGGACTCGACCCCGGCATCTTTGATTACGGCGCCCCATACCTCGGTCTCCTTCTTGATAAAGGCTGCGGCCTCGGCCGGCGAGCCGCCGGCGGCACGCAAGTTGATTTTTTCAAAGTGATCCTGTGCTTGCGGGCTCTGAAGCACCTCGTTCACGGCCTTGTTGAGCTTAGCGACGATCGCCGGCGGCGTCTTCGGAGGTGCTGCGAGGGCGTTCCATGTACCGGACTCGAAGCCTTTCACCCCGGCTTCGTCGAGCGTCGGTATATCGGGCAAGCTGGGTATGCGCTTGTTGGTCGCAACCGCCAGAATGTGGGCCTTGCCGGCCTGGTGCAGTTTGATGGCCGACGCAAGCTCCATGAAAATGAAGTCCACATGGCTGGCGATGATGTCATTGAGCGCCGGGGCGGTACCCTTATAGGGCACATGGACAAGCTTTGTACCGGTCATGCGCTCGAAAAGCGCCGCGCTCAGGTGCGAGGTGGTGCCGATGCCTTGGGACGCGTAGTTGACCTTGCCGGAATTGGCTTTGACGTAGGCGAGGAATTCCTTCGCGGTCTTGGCCGGGAAGTCCGGGCGCACCAACAGCACGTTGGCGATCGAGGTCATGATGATCACCGGCTCGAACTGCGACGGATCGAAGTTCATTTTCTTGTAAAGCAAAGGATTGACGGTGAACGGCGCAGGCTGTGCGGCCAGCAGCGTGTATCCGTCGGGGTCGGAGGTGAAGACATATTCAGCGCCGATATTGCCGGCGGCACCGGCGCGATTTTCCACGATGACTGGCTGCCCGAGTTTCTGGTGCAGCCCTTCTGCAATGATGCGCGTCACGGTATCGACGCCACCTCCGGCCGGGACACAGACGATGATCTTGATCGGCCTGTTCGGAAAACTGGCCGCATCGTCTTGCGCCAGTGCGCTCGACGCCACAAACAGCGCGGAGATCAATATAAAAAGCCGGCGCACCTTGTTCCTCCCATTCGACAGTCCGGTTTTTGTTTTATGCAACGCGCGCTAGTTTTTGCGCCGGCAGTTTGAGGTTGAACAGCCTTATCGCATTGCCGCCAAGGATATTGCGTTTGGCCTGCTCATTCAGGAAGGGCAAATCATAAATGGTTGAAGGTAAATCGAAATCCCAATGCGGGTAATCGGACGAATAGAGGAGCTGTGTTTCCGCCTTGATCATGCGGAAGGTCTGCTCCAACGCCGCTATATCGGCCATTTCCATCGGCTGTGACGAAAAATACATGTCCCGCATATATTCGCTCGGCTTTTTCTTCAGTGCCGGCGCTTCCGACGACCGCATCATGTACTCATTGTCGAAGCGCTGCATCATGAACGGTACCCAGGCGAGACCGCTTTCAACCCACAGAACTTTCAGTTTCGGAAACCGTTCCGGCAGGCCATTGGTAATCCAATTGGCAAGATGCACCATGCTGTAGAACACGAAACCAAGCGCATGGACCGAGATGAAACGGTTCATCATGCCAACGGTCTGGTCGTTCCAGTTATAGCCAGCGTGAAACGCGATCGGCAGACCCATTTCCTCCAGCAGCGCGTAGGTCTTCATGTAGGAATTGTGGTGCACCGGACGGTAGCGCGCGGATGTCACCATGAAACCGACGACGCCCTTGCTTTGGCCGAACTCCTGCACCGTGCGGAATGCTGCGTCCGCGTCGTTGAAAGGCAGGTAAAGCATCGACCTGATGCGCGGCTCATGCGAGAGCACGCGTTCAGTGAGCCAGCGGTTATAGGCGCGCGCCAGCGCCACCTCGACTTCGACTTGCGGGTGCAAGCCGAGCTGAAGCATCGGCGTTGGGAACATCACCGCAATATCGATGCCGATGGCGTCCATCCAGCGCCGCGTCAGTGCGATGTCACGGTGAACTCCGGCTTCGGTCTTTTCCAGGCCCCGCACCGCGTAGCGCATGACGCGCCCGCCCATGTCCTGGTAACCGACCCCGGAAGGCAGCATGCCGACGCTTTTGGCATTGGCCTGGCGCGCGCTACGCGCGAGTTGCTGAAGGACCGGATCGTCCATGTACTCGAGAATTTCGCCGATCGACTCGCTTTCGTAGTGATGCGAATCCACGTCCACAATCGGAAAATTCTTGTAGCCGCGCTCAGCCGCCTGCCGGCTCGCATGTGCGAGCAGTTTCGAGGTTTCGAACTCCTCGACTGCCATGCGTCGAAAGTCGCTGAGCGGAAGATCCATTTGCTACTTCCCTGACCAGGCTTGCCACATGCCGAGCTCAAATACCTGCAGGTTTACGGCTTTGAGCATGGCGGTGATCGTCACCATGACATCGGTTGCGGTGGCGGCGTCGGGCGCAAATGCGGGCAGGGCGCCGTCCCGCTCGGCCGCGCGTTCAGCGTAGAGCCGTACTGCTTTCGCCAGCGCGTCCTGGATTTCGGCGTCGCTTGGCCTTTCGAGCGTATCAAGCTGCGACGACATAGATATCCTCCCCGCGCCGCACTACCTCGAAGCTCTTCAGCTTCAGGCTTCGATCCGCGGCACATTCGCCGGTTTTGAGATCGTATTCGTAGCCATGCCAAGGACAGACGAAGTGTATTTCATGCCCGGAAAACTTATGACCCAGCCAGCTGCGGTCGGGTCCAAGTACGTCTTCCACCTTGTGCATCATGATCCCTTCGCAGGCCGGGCCGCCCTGATGCACGCAGAGGTTCTCGTAGGCGTAGAACTTGCCTCGCCAGTGGAACACGCCGATCTCACGTCCGCCATGAGCGACAATACGACGCTCGCCGTCGGGAAATTGCGAAATTTTGGCAACGAAAACATCAGGCATGCAAAAAGTATGGCATCGAATCGCCATTGGCGGCAACGAAATCATCCGTCGCCCGGGTCTATCTGGCGTTCGAAAGCTCGATATGATCGAGTTGGTCCTATCGCTCGTCGTTTTGCGGGGCTTTTGCGATGAAAATCGTCGATCTTTCCCACGTCATGAATGTGCACACACCCGGATGGGTCGGCTATGCCGGCAACAAGATGTACTACGCCCAGAATTTGCAGACACAGATGATCGTTGCACAGCGCATCGACACTGCGCTGCATGTCGGAACTCATTTTGATGGCGCTATGCACGCGACCGACAACCGAAAAGGGGACATGGCGTCACTGCCGCTCGACTACTTGGTCAATCGCGGCGTGGTCGTCGACATCTCGAAACACATGCACGATTGGGCCGTGATAACACCGCAAATGATCGAAAGCACCGGCGCCGATATTCGCGAGGGCGATATCCTCATTCTGCACACCGGGTGGTACAAACACTATGAAGGTCAACCCCAACAGGATCTGGTGAAATATTTTTGCTACCACCCGGGACCCAATCTCGACACGCTACACTGGATGCTGAAGAAAAAAATCAGATGGTGGGGCATGGATTGCGGCTCCTGCGACCATGCCATGAACACATCCATTCGCCGAATGCGGCCGGATCTTGCCGACGAATTCACCAAGAAGCACGGCAAGACGCCGGCGGAATTCTTCGGAACCTTCGAGTTCACGCACAAGAAGTCCGGCCGCAAAGTGCGACAGGACATGTTCCCGTTCCACAGCTGGGCTTTTCAGGAAGGCCTGCTGCATGCGGAAAATCTCGGTGGCGACATCGAGATGATGCTCGGCAAACGCTGTATCATCGGTGCGTTCCCCTGGCGCTATGAGGGTCTTGAAGGCTGTCCCTGCCGTATCGTTTGCTTCCTCGACATCGACATGTCGGTCGAGGCGGTCGGCGACGCCGCCAAAGCAATCATGCGCAATTAACGTTTTGCTTTTTTGCGTTTCGCCGGTTCGGGATCCTTCAAACGTGGATCGCGACGATTATTTTGCAACGTCGACTGAATGGCTTCGCGCAAGACCTTGTATTTTGTCCTTGGCCATTGCGCGACATGGATATCTGCAAGCGGCTTTGCGGACTGTCCGAAAACCACGATGCGGTCGCCCACACTGATTGCTTCTTCTAATTGATGCGTGATCAGAATTGCGGTTGAGCCGCACTCGCGCGCGAGTTTGAGAAAGGTTTCGCGTAATTCCGCGGCCGTCACTTCGTCCAGATGTCCGAAGGCTTCATCCGCCAGCAAGATATCGGGCTCAACGGCGAATGCGCGCGCGATCGCAACGCGCTGGCGCATGCCGCCCGACAGTTCGTGCGGATAGGCGTTGGTGAATTGGCCCAGGCCCAATCGCTTGAGCCAGGTGAGCGCGCGTTCGCGCTGCTCGTCCTCGGGCAAGCCGATGAGCTCGAGCGGCAACCGGGCATTGTCGAGCGCCGAGCGCCAGGGCAGCAAACGATCCTGCTGGAATACGGTCGCGATCTTGCCGCGGAAATAGTCGAAATCGGCGTGCGGGCTTTTGTCGCCGATATGGATGAAGCCTTCGCTCGGCGCTTCCAGCCCAATCATCAGGTCAAAAAAAGTGGACTTCCCGCAACCCGTCTGGCCGACGATCGCCACAACCTCGCGCGGAGAGATGGTCAGATCGAGACGATCGATGGCGATTACCGACTGTCCCGTGGTTGTCTGCCGGAATACCTTGCGGAGACCGCGCACTTCGATCCGGGGAGGTCCGCTCACGCGCGCCACCGCAAAACGCGCGCCTCAACACGCGCAACCATCGCTTCGAGAAGGAACAGCAATGCTACCAACACCAGCGTCCACGCAAAAACGTCGGCCACGGAAAACAACTCCTGGGCCACCGACAATTGATGCCCTATGCCGGTGACTGCGCCAACCAGCTCGGCGATGGTGACGACGCGAATTGCGAGGCTGATATTGATCTTCCAGCTTGTAAATACAGTCGGCACGATTGCCGGCAGCAATAGCTTGAAAAAATACTGCCATGCCGTTGGCCGGAACGATCGCATCATGTGACGCAATTCGCGCGGCACGCCGCGCATGGCGTCAAGCGCATCGACCAGGAATACAGGCCCGCAGACAACGACCAGCACGAAACCGATGCGGAATTCGACGCCGGGAAACCACAGCACCGCAAACAGGATCCAGGACACAACCGGTACGGCCATCAGCAGGCGGACCATCGGATGCAGGTATTTGTCGAGCGAATCTGAACGATACATCGCTACTGCCAGGGCAAGTCCCAGCACAAACGAGACGATAAGTGCCGCGATCACGCGCGCCAGTGTGACTGCAATATCGATTGGCGTGATGGTAGCGATGCTCTGGGCGATCCGCGCGAAGCTCGGGATGGCGAACGCCGGAATCCCCAGATAGGGCGCGATATGCGACAGAGCCTCCCAAACAACGGCAAAAACGAGAAGGGAAACGAAAGTGTGACGCGGAAACGTCAGTACAGGAGCCGACTCGCGCAGCTCCGTACTCATCGTAAAGACGCGCCCACGCGCTTATGGGGCATAGACGATCTTCTCGTCCGGCATCTTCTCGTAGAAGCCCGCCTTTACCGCGCGCTCCATCATGTCCGTGATTGATTTGCGCGTAGCCGGCTCCCAGGCTGGCTGGATGATCATCTGCAAGCGTTTGCTTGCCAGTGCGGCGGTTAAAATGCCGGGCGGAAGCTTGAGCGTCTCGTTGGCGATCTTATCGGCCTCGGCGGTGTCGGTCTGCATGAATTGCGCGACATCCTGCAGCGCGGCAATCAGCATCTTGGGCGCGTTTGGATTTTTCGCGATTGCGTCGCCGCGCATTGCGGTGACGATTTCCCAGCCGTCCTGTCCGGTGATTTCCTTCCAGCCCTGCGCGCCATTGAAAATCACTTTCCAGTCGGGATTCTGCTTGAGAATGATACTCGCCAGCGGCTCGATGACCAATGCAGCGTCGACGCGGTCGGCCTCGAGCTGGGCGCGCGCAACGGCAAAATTGGCATTGACGACGATGATATCTTTGCCGAGATCGATGCCTTTGGCGGCAGCGTACATCTTGGTGACCTGGAATTGCGAGCCACCCATGTCGACGGCGAGCTGTTTGCCTTTCAGGTCGGCCAACGACTTGATGGCGTCGTTCTTGGTGAAAATAACGAGATCGGCGAGCGTAAAGCCGGTGCCGATGATGCGCACCGGGACGCCTTCCTGGTAGAGCTTCTGCAGAATCGTCGGGCCGCCGATCAAAACGTCGGTTTCGCCGGTGGCGAAAGCGGCATAGAAAGCCGAGATCGAGGGATAAGCCCTGGCGTCAAGCTCGAAGCCGTGTTTGGCATCAAAGCCGCGCGCCTTCATGATGTTCCACACCAGCGGGTTGAACACCGGCAACGTCAGGCTTGAGACCTTGATGACGGGCTTTTGTTGTGCCTGTGCAGGCGGCGTGACGAAGCCAACGATCGCAAAAATAAATGCCGCAGCGAGTGCTATGAGGCCGCGCCGAGAAAACTTGACCATGGACATCCCCCTCGTGGTCACTTCAAGCCGTGATCTTGCGCGCCACTTGGCCTGAAGGCGAGCGCGACTTTACTCCGCTTTCATTTGCGTGCAAATAATTGCCTCGTGTAACCGGAGGGCGTGATGCCGCACATCGCTGCGCGGGACGGTGTCCGGCTGTACTACGAAGAGGCCGGTAACGGCACGCCGGTGGTCTTCGTACATGAGTATGCCGGCGATTACCGCAGCTGGGAGATGCAGATGCGGTACTTCTCCCGCGCGCATCGCTGCATCACCTATAGCCAGCGTGGCTACCCGCCATCGGATGTGCCATCCGACGGCGCGCGTTACAGCCAGGACATCGCACGCGACGACGTGCTGACGCTGATGGATGCGCTGAAAATCACTAAAGCGCATGTCGTCGGCCATTCCATGGGCGCCTACACCGCACTGCATGTCGGCATCAACGCGCCTACCCGCTGCATATCAGTCGTCGCTGCCGGCTGCGGCTGGGGCTCGAGCCAGGATGCCAAAAAGCGTGAAGAAATGAAGGTGCTCGCCGCCGAAACCGGCAAGATGTTCGCCGAAGAGGGCATCGCTTCGGCGGCGGCGAAATATGCCGATGCGCCAATGCGCCAGGCCCAGAAAAACAAAGATCCGCGGGGCTATGCCGAATTCGCGCGCATGCTGGCGGAGCATTCCGCTGAAGGCCATGCACAGACCATGTTCAATCTCCAGCTCAAGCGGCCGACGCTGTGGGAAATGGAAGCAGCGCTGAAGAAATTCTCCGTGCCGTTACTGATTATTGTCGGCGATGAAGACGAGCCCTGCATCGACGGCAGCGTGTTTCTCAAGCGCACCGCGCCGACCGCCGGCCTGTTAATGATCCCGCGCTCCGGCCACAACATTCCCACCGAAGAACCGTCCGCGTTCAATGCGGCACTGGCCGATTTGTTTGCCGCATCGGAAGTCGGTCGCTGGCTTGTGCACAAACCACCGAAATAGGAATTGTGGAGGAAACAATGGACCTCAAGCTCAAGGGCAAGACCGCGCTAGTCACCGGTGGCAGCGAAGGGATCGGCAAGGGCATTGCGCGCGCGTTGGCCAAGGAAGGCGTCGATGTGGCTATCTGCGCGCGGCGCAAGGAGCCGCTCGAGGCAGCGGCGAATGAAATCGCCAAGCAAACCGGACGAAAAATCGTCGCCATTCCGGCCGATCTGCGCAAGGACACGGATGCCAGGAACTTCATCGAGCAGGGTGCCAAAGCGCTCGGCCGCGTCGACATTATGGTCAACAATGCCGGCTCGGCGGCCGGCGGCGTCATTGAACACTTAAGCGAGGATGATTGGGAGAAGGGCCTTCAGCTCAAATTCATGGGTTATGTGCGTTGCCTGCGTTACGTGCTTCCGCTCATGGTCAAACAGGGTGGCGGGCGCGTCGTCAATCTGATCGGCAATGACGGGGTAAAGCCCTCGTACTGGGAGATTTGCCCGGGCGCGGCCAATGCCGCGGGGCAGAACCTCACGCTCTCGCTGGCCGGACAGTATGGCAAGAACAACATCAGTTTTGTTGCGGTCAATCCTGGGCCGGTGCGTACCGAACGTTGGGCTGGTTTGATCAAGGCGATGTCGCGCGACATGAAGATTTCCTATGAACAGGCTGACAAGCTTGCGCCGGCCTCAATTCCCATGGGTCGTATTGCGGAAGTGGAGGAGGTGGCGAGCCTCGTGACGATGCTGGCATCTCCGCTGATGGAGATGGTCAACGGCACCATGATCGAAATCGACGGCGGCCAGGACAAGCCGCTGATGGACCGCTTCCGTGATAAGCCGACGGCATAAACGCACGCCCGCGTTGCATCCATGCAGATGTGGGCGGCTTGACAAATTCAGGCATACGGTCGGACTATTTGCACATAAACAAGCCGCCAGAGGCAACAGACATCGGGGATTCAACGGCGCCGTTCCCAAATGCAGGCAGCCGGCACGCAGGGAGCTTCGGTCATGAAACCTACGCGTCACGCATTCACGCTTGCGCTCGTCGGCAGTCTCGCTGCCGGCTCGCACGCTTTGGCCCAGCAGACGATCAAGGTCGGCGAGCTCAATAGCTACAAGGCGCAGCCCGCCTTTCTTGACCCTTACAAGAAGGGCTGGGAGATGGCGGTTGAGGAAATCAACGCCAAGGGCGGGGTGCTCGGTAAAAAACTGGAAATCGTCTCACGCGACGATGGTGCCAATCCAGGAGAGGCCGTTCGCGTAGCCGAGGAACTGGTCACGCGCGAGGGCGTGTCGATGATTGCTGGAACATTCCTCTCCAATGTCGGACTGGCGGTCACCAACTTTGCGGGCCAGAAGAAAGTATTCTTTCTTGCCGCCGAGCCTTTGACCGACAAGATCACCTGGCAGAACGGCAACAAATATACCTATCGCCTGCGAGCCTCGACCTACATGCAGGTCGCCATGCTGATGCCTGCTGCAACCGCGGCGAAAAAGAAGAAATGGGCGCTAGTCTATCCGAACTTCGAATATGGGCAGTCAGCGGCCGAAAACTTCAAGACGCTCATTAAAAAAACGCAGCCCGACGTCGAGTTCGTCACTGAACAAGCAACGCCCCTGGGCAAGGTTGACGCGGGCGCGGTGGCGCAAGCGATCGACGACGCCAAGCCTGATGCGATCTTCAATGTGTTGTTTGGCGGTGACCTCGCCAAGTTCGTCCGTGAAGGCAATACCCGTGGTGTGTTCAAGAACCGCACGGTGATAAGCCTGCTTTCGGGTGAGCCGGAATATCTCGATCCGCTTAGGGACGAGGCACCGGTCGGCTGGGTTGTTACCGGCTATCCCTGGGAGAAGATCAAGACCAAGGAGCACTTGGCCTTCGTCGACGCTTACCAGAAAAAATACAACGACTATCCGCGGCTGGGCTCTGTGGTCGGTTACGTGACGATGAAATCGGTTGCCGCCGGCATAGCCAAGGCTAAATCCACCGACACCGAAAAGCTCGTGGAAGCTTTCAAGGATCTCAAGGTCGATAGCCCCTTCGGTCCGTTTGTCTACCGCGCCAGCGATCATCAGGCCACGATGGGCGCTTATGTCGGCAAGATTGCGCTCGAGGGCGGCAAAGGCACCATGGCCGACTTCAAGTATGTCGACGGCGCGTCAGTTCTGCCGACTGACGCTGAGGTCAAAAAGTTACGGCCTACGGAAACGAATTGATGCCTTGCCACGGACTCGCTTTCCCTCTCCCCTTGTGGGAGAGGGAAAGGGGAGCCGCGGCGGGCATCACATGAGTTTCAGCGCATTCCTGTTTCAGGCGCTCAACGGGCTATCCACCGCCTCAGGCTTGTTTTTTGTCGCGGTCGGGCTTTCGCTGATCTTCGGCGTGTCCCGCATCATCAATATTGCCCACGGCTCTCTTTATATGCTGGGCACTTACATTGCCTATTCATTTGCAACTCGCATCGGCGGCGCTTTCGGATTTTGGGGCGGTATTGTCATCACGGCTCTTATTGTTGGCGCAATCGGGGCTGTGATCGAAGTCGCGCTACTGCGGCGCATCTATCGCGCGCCCGAGCTTTTCCAGCTGCTGGCAACCTTCGCGCTGGTACTTGTGATCAATGATGCCGCGCTCTGGCTTTGGGGGCCGGAAGATCTGCTTGGCCCGCGCGCGCCGGGCTTGCGCGGTTCGATTGAGGTACTCGGCCGTCAACTACCGAGCTACGACCTGTTTCTTATCGTCATCGGGCCGTTGGTGCTGCTCGTGTTGCATTTTGCCCTCGCGCGCACGCGATTCGGCCGGCTGGTGCGGGCAGCGACGCAAGATCGCGAGATGGTGGCCGCGCTCGGCGTCAACCAGGCAATCCTGTTCACGTCGGTGTTTGCGCTCGGCGCCGCGCTTGCCGGCCTCGGCGGCGCATTGCAGGTCGCGCGCGAGCCAGCCAATCTCTCGATCGATCTGGTCGCGATCGGCGACGCTTTCGTGGTCGTGGTGGTGGGCGGCATGGGTTCAATTACCGGTGCCTATATTGCCGCAGTGATCATCGCCGAAGTGAAAGCCATTTGCATTGGTATCGGCGTCGTCGACTTCGGTTTTGCGACCGTAAACTTCTCAAAGCTTACGCTGGTCGCCGAATTTCTGGTCATGGCGGTGGTGCTGATCGCGCGGCCTTATGGGTTGCTCGGGCGGCCGCAAGGGCAGGTACGCTCGATCGCCGAGCCCGAGGATCCAAATCGTCCTGCCACACCGGCGCTCAAAGCACTCGGCGCAGCCGTTTTGGCATTGCTCCTGTGCGTGCCTCTGCTGGCGCAAAGTTCGCCCTATCTGGTCATTCTCGGCATCGATGTACTGATTGCTGTGATCTTCGCGACGTCGTTGCACTTCATCATGGGGCCGGGCGGCATGCACTCATTTGGCCATGCCGCCTATTTCGGTCTCGGCGCTTACGGCGCTGCACTATTGGCAAAATGGCTCGCGGTGCCGATGGGTCTGGCGCTGACCGCCGCTCCCCTGGTCGCGCTCGGCGGCGCACTGCTGTTCGGCTGGTTCGCGGTGCGGCTATCGGGCGTCTATCTCGCGATGTTGACGCTCGCCTTTGCACAGATCGTCTGGGCCCTGGTTTTCCAGTGGGAGGCGCTGACCGGCGGCTCCAATGGCGTGATCGGTGTCTGGCCGCCGCCACCGTTCGACAAGGCGTGGGTCTATTTCCTGCTCACGCTCGCACTCGCGGTTGCCGGCGTGCTGTTGTTGCGACGGTTTCTGTTTGCACCCTTCGGCTATGCCATGCGAGCTGGCCGCGATTCCGTGCTGCGGGCAGAGGCCATTGGCATTGATGTAAAGCGTGTGCACTGGCTCGGATTTGCCATTGCCGGCGGCGTGTGTGGCGTGGCCGGCGGGTTGTTCGCATTCGCCAAAGGCTCGATTTCGCCGGAGACCATCCACGTCGGCCGCTCGATCGACGGACTGGTCATGGTGCTGCTCGGCGGCATCCAGACACTCAGCGGCCCAATCGTCGGTGCGTCGGTCTTTGCCACGCTGCAGGACACGGTGATGCGGCAGACCGAGTATTGGCGGGCGCTGCTTGGTGTCATCATTCTGTTGCTGGTGCTGGCTTTCCCGCAAGGCATTGTTGGCGGGTTCTCGGCGCTCTGGCGCAAGTCAGGGGCAAAACCATGAGCGTGCTTGCCGTTCGCTCGTTATCCAAGGCATTCGGCGGCGTGCGCGCGGTCAGCGATATCAGCTTTGAAATTGCGCCCGGTGAATTTCTCGCCATGATCGGGCCGAATGGCGCCGGCAAGTCCACTTGCTTCAACATGATCAACGGCCAGCTGCTGCCGGATTCCGGCGAAATCCTGTTCGAGGGTCGCGATATTTCCGGGCTTGAGGCGCGCGAAGTCTGGCGGCTCGGCGTCGGCCGCACGTTCCAGGTCGCGGCTACATTCGGCTCCATGACGGTTGCCGAAAACGTACAAATGGCGCTGGTTTCCCATGCCCATGAGACCTACCAGCTTTGGCGCCCGGCGGCTGAACAACATCGCGACCGCGCGCTGATTTTGCTCGCACAAGTCGGCATGCACGAGGCCGCCGATCGTCCCAGCCGTGAGCTTGCCTATGGCGACGTCAAGCGCATCGAGCTTGCCATCGCACTCGCCAATGATCCGCGTCTGTTATTGATGGACGAGCCGACGGCTGGAATGGCTCCGCGCGAGCGCAATGACCTGATCGCGCTCGTCAAGCGTCTGGTGGTGGAACGCGGGACCTCGGTGCTTTTCACCGAGCATTCGATGGACGTAGTGTTCGCCTTTGCCGACCGCATTATCGTGCTGGCACGCGGACGGTTGATTGCCGATGGCAGCGCGGCAGCGATCCGTGAAAATCCTCAAGTGCGTGAAGTCTATTTCGGTACCGGAAAGGCCACGGCGGGAGTCGTGGCATGAGCGAACCCATGCTCACCATCGAACACTTGAGTGCCTGGTATGGCGCCGCACGAATTCTTTATGACCTGAGTTTTGAAGTTGGCCGCGGGGAGGTGGTGGCGCTGATGGGTCGTAACGGCGCCGGCAAGTCTACCACGATGAAGGCGATCATGGGTCTCCTGGCCAAGCGAGAGGGCATCGTGCGCTTTAACGGCGAGGATATTTCCAGCCGCAAATCGTTCGAGATCGCGCGGCGGGGCGTCGGCTTTACGCCGGAAGACCGCCGGATTTTCGTCGACCTTACGGTGATGGAGAACCTCGATATCGGACGGCAGCCGCCGCGCCAGTTCGCTGATGGCAAGCCAGCGCCATCGTGGACGCCATCGCAACTGTTCACATTGTTTCCCAACCTTGCCGAGATGCCGGACCGTCTTGGCGGCAGCATGAGCGGCGGCGAACAGCAGATGTTGACCGTCGCACGCACATTGATGGGTAACCCGCTGCTTGTATTGCTCGACGAACCCTCCGAAGGTGTAGCGCCGATCATTGTTGAGCAGATGGCGCACACGATTCTCGCATTGAAGAGACAGGGATTGTCGATCCTGCTGTCGGAGCAAAATATCTATTTTACCCGCCTGGTGGCGGACCGCGTCTATGTGCTGGAAAAGGGCCAGATTCAGTGGCAGGGATCGGTGGCAGAACTCGACACCAACGCGGAGGTGCAAAGAACTTATCTGACAGTATAGGATGGCCAGACTGAACGGCCCTTTTTCTGTGAAACTCCTGTGACAGCCGACGGAATACAAGCATGAGGACATTGCAGCGGGAAAAACTGAAAGTCGTGGCTGGCCGCGATTCTTCCGAGCAAGGTCGCTATGTGCTTGACGACCAGATCGGCTTTCTCATGCGCGTCGCCATGCAACGCCATACGTCGATCTTTATGTCGCGCATGATAGAGAGGCTGACGCAAACTCAATTCGCCGCCTTGGCGAAGCTGTACGAAGTCGGGCCGTGTTCGCAGAATCATCTCGGCCGGCTGATCTATCTCGACGCGGCGACCATCAAGGGCGTGGTTGATCGCCTCCAGGCCCGCAATTTCGTTACCGCCTTGAACGATCCGAGAGATCGCCGCCGCCGTGCGGTTGCCCTCACCGACCGCGGCCGGCATGTGACGGAGGCCGCGATAGAGGTTGCCGCTGAAATCACCTCCGCAACGCTCGTGCCACTGACCGTGGAAGAGCAGCGGACAGTCGCAAAGCTTGTGCGCAAGCTTGGCTGACGCGGAGGAAATACCGGTGTTCAACGTAGGCGATGCCACGATCACGCGAGTCGAGGAAACCAATCTTCCGAGCTATCCGCTCCGGGACATATTTCCTGAATTTACCGATGCGCACATGGCCGAACACAGATCGTGGCTCGCGCCGCACCACTATGACGCGGAAAAGGGACTAATCCGGCTTTCCGTCCATAGCTGGCTCCTGCAGGTCGGCGGCAAGAAAATTCTGATCGACTCGTGCTGCGGCAATAACAAGGTCAAGCCAGGGCGGCCGTTCTGGCACATGCTCAATGTGCCGTATCTCGAGAGACTCGCCGCAGCGGGTGCGCGGCCGGAGGAAATCGATCTCGTGATGTGCACGCACTTGCACCACGACCATGTCGGCTGGAACACGCGGCAGAAAGACGGCAAATGGGTGCCGACGTTTCCAAACGCCCGCTATGTATTCTCGAAGCCGGACGTCGATTATTTCTCAAAAATCGATGCGGACGCGAAGGAAGGGCCGGCGGAACTGGGCACGTTCCGCGAGTGTGTTGTGCCGATTCTTGAATATGGCAAGGCTGACCTGGTGAGCGGCGGCAAACACCGGCTCAATGAATTCATTGAAATCGATTCGGCGCCTGGCCATTCACCCGGCCACGTGTTCTTCAAGCTGGAAAGCAAGGGCCAGCGCGCCGCGTTTATCGGCGACGTCTGGCATCATTTGCTGCAGGTCTATTATCCGGACTGGAATTTCCCGAAAAATTCGGACGCTGCGCAGGCGCGAGTCAGCCGGCGAAAGGTGCTTGACCATTGCGCCTCAAGTGGCGCGCTGGTGTTTCCGGGCCACGTCGGCATGCCCTTTGCGGGTCATATCGAGACGGCCGGGAAGGGCTACCGGCCGCATTTCATGGCGTAAGCTACTAGAATCCATAAAGTTTTGCAGGGTTATCAACCAGCGCCTTTTTGCGCGCGGCTTCGTCGGGGATCCAGTCGAGCAGCATGTCGAGCATCCAGGCATCGTCCGGAACGGGCACGCCGGGGGTCGGGTGCGGCCAATTGGTCGCCCATAACATGCGTTCCGGTGCGGCATTGGCCAGCGCCTTCGCAAGCTTGCCAACGTCGTCGTAGTTCGGCGGTCCGATTTTGGAAACTTCGTAAGGCGCCGACAGTTTAACCCATGTACGGCCGCCGTCGACCAGGCCTTGCAACGTGCGAAAGCCTGGATGATTTAGCGGAACCGGCTCAAGGAATTTTCCGACGTGGTCGATCACGAGCATGCTGGT
>Ga0187777_10000304_pt1 | contig 36322 bp, 36 predicted proteins | sample 1015_Q2_SP5_10_M_FD_132416 | JGI IMG/M metagenome (GOLD analysis project Ga0187777, IMG submission 132416) | Tropical peat soil microbial communities from peatlands in Department of Meta, Colombia - 1015_Q2_SP5_10_MG | ecosystem: Environmental > Terrestrial > Soil > Wetlands > Peat | place... | reverse complement strand
TCTACGGAATCGAGCAGAAGCTCGAGCTCGGGCCCGCCTTCGAGGGCAACGCCTACGAGTCGGACGTGCAGCGGTTCCCGCACGCGATGCGGGAGGCGATCGCCGCGCTCGAGGACGGGAAGGTCGCGCGGCAGCTGTTCGGTGACGAGGTGATCGATCACTACCTGAACTACGCGCGCACCGAGCAGCGTTTGTACGACCAGGTGGTGACGTGCTACGAGCGCGAGAGGATGTTCGAGCGGGGATGAGCCTTCCGGTCGTCGGGATCACGACGTACGTGGAGCCGGCGCAGTGGGGGCACTGGCAGCTCGACGCCGCGCTGATCCCGTACATGTACGTGCAGGCGATCGAGCGGGCCGGCGCGATGCCGCTGCTCGTGCCTCCGGTCGAGGGCGGGGTGGAGGAGACGCTCGACGCGCTCGACGGCCTGCTCCTCTCCGGCGGCGCCGACGTCGACCCGGATACGTACGGCGCCGAGGCGCACCCCGAGACGAACGGGACCCGGCCGGCGCGCGACCGCGCCGAGCTGGCGCTGCTCGAGGGCGCGCTCGCGCGCGACATGCCGGTGCTCGCCGTCTGCCGGGGCTCGCAGGTGCTGAACGTCGCGCGCGGCGGAGACCTCGTGCAGCACCTGCCGGAGGTCGTCGGCAGCGAGGCGCATCGCGAGGTGAAGGGCGTCTTCTCCGAGCATCCGGTGCGAATCGAGGACGGCTCGCAGCTCGGGTCGCTCCTGGGCGAGCGGGCACCGGTGAAGTCGCACCACCACCAGGGCTTCGGCAAGCTCGGCGCGGGGCTGCGCGAGGTCGCGTGGGCCGACGACGGGACGATCGAGGCGGTCGAGGATCCCGAGAAGCGCTTCGCGCTCGGCGTGCTCTGGCACCCCGAGGCCGGCGCGGACACGCGGCTGTTCGAGGCTCTCGTCGCGGAGGCGCGCGCCTACCGCGCCGAGCATCGCGCATGACCGCGGTCCTCAACCCCGCCACCGAGGAGACGCTCGCGGACATCGCGCCGGCGGGCGTGGAGGAGACGGACGCCGCGGTCGCCCGCGCCCGGGCGGCCTTCCCCGCCTGGCGCGCGGTGGCGCCGACCGACCGGGCCCGCCTGCTGCGGAGGCTGGCGACGCTCGTCGAGGAGCACCACGAGGAGCTGTCGCGGATCGAGTCGCGGAACGTCGGCAAGCCGATCGGCGGCGCCCGCGGCGAGGTCGGCATGGTCGCGCAGGTGTTCCACTTCTACGCCGGCGCGGTCGACAAGCACCACGGCGAGACGATTCCCGTCGCGGGCGGCGTCGACATGACCTTCCGCGAGCCGCTCGGCGTCGTCGGGCTGATCACACCGTGGAACTTCCCGCTCAACATCGCCTCCTGGAAGCTCGGTCCGGCGCTCGCCTGCGGCAACACGATCGTGCTGAAGCCGGCGGAGCTGACGCCGCTGTCGGCGCTGCGGCTCGGCGAGCTCGCGCTCGAGGCGGGCATCCCCGAGGGCGTCGTCAACGTCGTCCCGGGCAAGGGCTCCGTCGTCGGGCAGCGGCTGATCGAGCATCCCCACGTGGCGAAGATCGGCTTCACCGGCTCGACCGAGGTCGGCCAGCAGGTGATGCGCGGCGCCGCGGGGACGATCAAGCGCGTGACGCTCGAGCTCGGCGGCAAGTCGGCGAACGTCATCTTCGCCGACGCCGATCTCGAGAAGGCGGCGGCCGCCGCGCCGTACGCGGTGTTCGACAACGCCGGCCAGGACTGCTGCGCCCGCTCCCGGATTCTGGTCGAGAGGTCGGTCTACGATAGCTTCGCGGGGCTGCTCGTCGAGGCGACGCGCAACGTGAAGGTCGGCGATCCCGAGGACGACGCCACGGAGATGGGACCGCTCATCTCCGCGGCGCACCGCGAGACGGTGGCCTCGTTCGTCGAGGGCGAGCCGCTCTTCCGCGGCGAGGCGCCCGCCGGCAAGGGCTTCTGGTTCCCGTGCATGCTCGTCGAGGCGTCCCCGGACGACCGGGTCGCGCGAGAGGAGGTCTTCGGGCCGGTGGCGGCGTTGATCCCGTTCGCGGACGAGGCCCAGGCGGTGCGGATCGCGAACGACTCGGCGTACGGGCTCTCCGGATCGATCTGGACGCGCGACGGCGGCCGCGCGCTGCGCGTCGCCCGTGCGATCGACACCGGTGTGCTCTCGATCAACTCGAACTCGTCCGTACGTCCCTCGACTCCGTTCGGCGGCTTCAAGCAGAGCGGCTTCGGCCGCGAGCTCGGCATGCACGCGCTCGAGGGGTACAGCGAGGTGAAGAACATCTACTACGCGACGGAGGGCTGATGGGCCGCTTGGACGGCAAGGTGTGCGTGATCACAGGCGCCGGCGGGGGGATGGGCGCCGACGCGGCGGTGCTCTTCTCGGAGGAGGGCGCGCAGGTGTGCGTCGCCGACGTGAACCTCGAGGCCGCCGAGCAGGTGGCTGCGCAGGCACGCGACGCGTTCGCGGTGGAGGTCGACGTCGCGGACGAAGGGTCCGTGGAGGCGATGTACGCGGCGACGAGCGCACGCTACGGCGGCATCGACGTGCTCTACAACAACGCCGGCATCTCGCCGGCGGACGACGACTCGATCCTCGAGACAGACCTCGACGCATGGGAGCGGGTACAGGCCGTGAACACGCGCGGCGTGTATCTCTGCTGCAAGCACGGGATTCCGTACCTGCTCGCCCGCGGCGGCGGGTCGGTGATCAACGTCGCCTCGTTCGTCGCGCTCGTCGGTGCCGCGACCTCCCAGATCTCGTACACGGCATCGAAGGGGGCGGTGCTGTCGATGAGCCGCGAGCTCGGCGTCCAGTTCGCCCGGCAGGGCGTCCGGGTGAACGCGCTGTGCCCGGGGCCGGTCGAGACGCCGCTGCTGCTGCGGATCTGGAGCGAGACGCCGGGAGCGGCGGAACGCCGCCTCGTCCACGTGCCGATGGGGCGGATGGCGAAGCCGCGCGAGATCGTCAACGCGGCGCTCTTCCTCGCGAGCGACGAGTCGTCCTACGTGAACGCAGCGACGTTCCTCGTCGACGGCGGACTCACTGCGGCGTACGTCACGCCGCAGTAGCCGTCATTCGTTCCCGACGACCTGGACGAGCCAGCGCCGGTCGCGTTCGCGGTCCAGCTCGATGAAGAGCACCCGCTGCCACGTGCCGAGCTGGAGCTCACCGTCGCGGACGGGCACCGACTCGCCGGCGGTGCCGAGCAGCATCGCCATGCAGTGCGAGTGGCCGTTGCCCTGGTCCATGTCCTCGGGGCAGATGTTCTCGGTGCGGCGCTCCCAGTCGTCGTGGGCGTAATAGCCGTCGCGCGGCACGAGCCGCCGCAGCAGCTCGGCGAAGTCCTCGAGGAAGCCGGTCTCGAACTCGTTGACCCGGACGCAGCAGGTCGTATGCGGCGAGTAGATGCAGGCGATGCCCTCCAGGACACCGCTCGCGCGCACGGCCTCCTGCACCTCCTCCGTGATGTCGGTCACGGTCAGGCCGCCCGCCGTCCGGAGTCGAGTCTCGTGCTGGAAAACCTTCACAGGGCACCATTGTGCGGCATGGCGCGCCGGGATTGAACGGAGAACCGCCTGCCTCAAGAGAATCTGCAGCGATACCCTGCGGGTACGGGCGGGCCCGTAGCTCAGCTGGTCAGAGCAGGGGACTCATAATCCCTTGGTCCCTGGTTCGAATCCAGGCGGGCCCATGGCGATCCACGGAGCCAAGCCACCGCATGGTTGCGCGGGTCAGATACGTCAGGAGTGACGCGGATGCCCGCGCGGTGCGCCCCCGGTGCCCCCTCGAGCCCTGGGAGACTTCCGCTCAGGCGTAGCGGAGCGCATCGCCGGGCTTGAAGCGGACGGCTCGCCTGATCGGAAGGACGGTGATCAGGAGGGCGAGCAAGATCGTCCCGGCGAGGGCGACGGCGACGTTCCATACGGGGAAGGTGAAGGGCACCTCGACGAGGACGACCTTCTTCGTCATCCAGCCGAGGAAGACGTCGAGAAGGAGCCCGACCGGAATGCCGATCAGCCAGCCGAGAATGGCGAGGACGACGGTCTCGGTGGCGAAGATGCGGCGAATGTCGCGGGCGCGGGCACCGATCGAGCGGAGGATGCCGATCTCCCTCGTTCGCTCGAGCACGCTCATCGTGAGCGCGTTGACGAGCCCTGCCATGCTGATCGCGACGATGAGGAAGCCGAGGACGAGAACCGACGTGGTCAACGTGCGGTCGTGCGCGACCTCGTTCGCGAGCTGCACGTACACGATCTGGGTGCCGATGTCGTAGCCGTTTGCCGTGAGCGTCTCCTCGACCCGGGCCGTCGTCTGGTCGACGAAGGCGTGAGCATGGGAGGTCGTCTGCACCCACAGGTCCCCTCCGCCTGCCGGCACGCCGGGCATCAGCGCATGCATCGTCGCGAGCGGCACGTACAGCGCGGTGCCGTTCTCCTGCTGGTTGGAGGCGAGCCCGATGACCCGGAAGTTGAAGTCGCCGGAGGCCATCTGAACGTGGATCGTCTGATCGAGACGGGTTCCGGTGGTGCGGGCGATGTCGCGCTGGATCACCGCGACGTGTGCGTGCTCTGCCTCCTCCACGGCCGTGAACCAGCGTCCGGCGACGATGTGGTAGTGGAACATCGTCTGCCGGCGGACGGCCCAGATCTTGGCGTCCTTCCCGGCGAGCCTGACGTCGACGACGAACTTCGGCTCGACGGTGGCGACGCCCGGCGTGGAGCGAACGAGCGTCGCGGCGCGCGCGTCGAGGTAGGCCCCTTGCCCATCGACCTCGAAGTCCTCTCCGTGGTCGTGCCAAGAGGCACGGCTGGTGTTCGCTACGCCGGTGCCAAAGCCGACCAGCGCAAGCAGCGTGCCGACCGCGAGCGCGATCACAACAGCCGTCGAGAAGGCCCGCCGCCGCCGCCGGCCGACATTGCGCAGGCCGATCTGTGCGCTGCGGGGCAGAAACCGGATGCGGCGCAGCAGCCACTCGCTCACGCTCTCCGTGCCCACGGCTGAGCCGGTGGCTTCGAGCGCTTCCCGTACCGGGACACGGGTGGCGCGTCGGATCGCCGGCAGAGCTGCCAACGGCGGCCCGAGCAGGCCGACAGCCGCGCTTGCGAGGATGACGAGCGGGTCGGCGCCGATGCCGACGCCGACGCCGTAAAAGTGTGATCCGAAGTAGCGGGTCAGGAGGTTCGCGACCACGAGCCCCGTCACGATCCCGATCACGCTTCCGAGCGCCCCGACCAGCAGCGCCGTCTTCAGGTACACGGCGGCGATCTGTCGGCGGCGACCGCCGACCGCTTTCATGATCCCGATCTCCGACGTCTGCTCCGAGACGAGCGTCGTGATCGTGTTGGCGATCAGTACGAGCGCTGCCAGCAGCGCCAGCACGGTGACGATGTAGAAGAACTTCGTCAGCTTCGTGTAGCTCGACTTGCCGGGCCAGTCGCCCGAAGCACGCACGTCGGGCAATCCGGAGAACCCGCGGAATCCCGGCATTGCCGCCAACGTCCGCCTGATCGCCGGCAGCGTCGCATCTACAGCGGCCGGACGGGAGTTGTCGAGGCGGAAGTAGAAGGTCGTGTAGCCGGGGCCTCCGCTCAGCGACGCCACGGTGGCCGGCGACGCGTACAGCACGATCTCGCCGTCGGAGACGACCAACTGGGCTCCGTCGAGGTTCTCGGCGGTGCCGCTCACTCGCAGCGACTGCACGGTGCCGGTCGCGTCCAGCACCCTGATGGTGTCACCCGTGCCGACGTGCAGCAGCCCTTGCGGCCCGTTGCGAATGTCCACGAGCACCTCGCCGGTCCTGGGCGGCGAGCCAGAGGCGAGGTGCACGACGTCGACCTGCTGGCTGGAGAACGCCGGAATGCCGCGGACGTACACGTACGCGGGGCGGGCGCCGACGTACATCTGGCCGTAGAACTCCGCGGCTGCTTCGACGCCACGCACGTTCGGCAGCGCCGACAGCTTCGCGAGTTGAGCGCCGGGCGTGAACGTCCGCGTGTACACGGTCAGATCGGGCAGCCGATCGGACACGACCGCGGTGTGCATCGACCGGCTCATCAGGCTCGGGAGCGCGAACAGGCCGACGCTCGTGACCGCGAGCGTCAGCGTCGCGACGGTGAAGAACGTGCGCGACCTGCGCCGGGTCAGATCGGTGATCGACTTGCGAAGCAGCGCCGAGGACATGGCGGCCTCCTCACGCGACGACGACGCGGCCGTCGCGGATCGAGATCGTCCGGTGCGCGCGTGCCGCGAGGTCTCGGTCGTGCGTCACGTACACGACCGTCTTCCCCTCGTCGTTCAGTCGACCGAAGAGATCGAACATCTCCCCTGCCGTGACCGAGTCGAGGTTCCCGGTCGGCTCATCGCCGACGACGAGCGTCGGGTCGGCAGCGAGCGCTCGCGCGATCGCGACACGTTGCTGCTCACCGCCCGACAGCTCGGCGGGAAGATGGTCGGCCTTGTCGGCGAGCCCGACGAGGTCGAGGTTGTGCCGCGCCCGCTCGAACCGCTCCCGCTTCGACCCCCGGCGGGCAAAGTCGAGCGGAAGCACGGCGTTCTCCAACGAGGACAGCGTCGGCAGCAGCTGGAAGAACTGGAACACGACCCCGACATGCTCGCCGCGCCAGACGGCGAGCTCTTCCTCGCCCAGCTCGTCGATACGCAGCCCGTCGACCGTGACCGACCCGGAGGTCGGCCGGTCGATGCCGGACACGAGGTTGAGGATCGTCGTCTTGCCGCTCCCCGACGGGCCGACGATCGCGACCAGCTCACCGGCGCCGATCTCCAGGTCCACCCCGCGCAAAGCGGGGTAGTCGACCCGGCCCATCCGGTACGACTTCTCCACCCGGACCAGCTCGATGGCCGGTGCACGCCTCTCTGTCTCAGCAGGCGCGCGGCTGCTCGCAACCATGGTCGTCATGCCGCCCCCTCGGACGGGTGCCGGAGCCACGACCTGCGGTGGTCGCGGCTGCCTGCCGTGCTACCACCATCGCTCCGGTGTGTACGAAGGCGTCCGCACTTCCTACGGGGCTGCCTGTCAGCACAAACTACGCAGGTCTGCGAAAGGTCTCCGAGCCAGGCGGCTACCTCAGGTGGGCTGGTCGAAACCGACGCACTCGAGGACGGAGTGCGCGATGTCCGACGAGCCACCGGGCGGTCTCATCCGCGGCGGTTCAGCCGTCGCCGGGGTAGGAGGGCGGCGGCGGTCCGTTCGCGCGGGTGCCGGCGATGAGCGAGAGAAGTGCCTGCGGGCCGGTGCCGCCGAGGACGCGGATCCGCTCCAAGCGGTACGGGTCCTCGCTCGGCCGCGCCCAGCCCGGGATCGTGGTGGTGGAGCCGACGTATCCGGCTTCCCTGACGGCGGCCTCGACGGTCGGGTCGTAACGCCCGGACGGGTAGCAGAACCAGTCTGCCGGGACGTGGTACCGGTGCTGAATCAGCGTCCGCGACGCGGCCACCTGGTAGTGCAGCTCGGCCGCGTTCAGGGTGGTGAGGTCGGGGTGGCTGAAGGTCTGGCTGTCCAGCTCCCAGCCTGCTGCGACGAGGCGCCGGATCTGTGTCCGGGAGAGGCCGCCTTGCGCCGGGGGAAGGCCGCTGAGCTGCAGGTCGAGGTCTCCTCGCCAGTGCAGCCGGCGCAGGACCGGCAGCGCCTGCAGGTACTGCGACCGGTAGCCGTTGTCGAAGGTGAGGACGATCGGCCGTCCCGCGGGAAGAGGCACGCCGCGCCGCCAGCGGGCCTCGAGCTGGTCGAGCGTGACAGCGTGATAGCCGGCCGCCGCCAGAGCTGCCATCTGCGCTGCGAACTCGGCCGGCGGCACGTAGAGGCCGGGAAACCTCGCCGAGGGCGGCGGCGCGGCGATCACGTGGTACATCAGCACCGGGGCCGCCGGTTCCGCGCGGCGGCCGAGGGGCTCCGACGTCCCCGGCGCGGCGGTAGCTGCAGTGACTGCGCCGATCACGACCGCGCCTGTCAGCCCTCCGACCCAACGGCGCCCCCGTGGCCCGGTCATGGGAACACGAACGGAACGGTCGTGGTCGCGACGACGAGGAGGACGAGCGACGCCGTGCGGATCGTGAGGTCGGCACGGCGGCCCCGTCCGAGCCACGCGAGCCCCCAGAACAGCGGCGGGGCGAGCAGGCCGAAGCGGCCGATCGAGTCGAACGACCCGCTGAACACGGGCAGGACGACGACCGCCAGCGCCGCGAGCAGCCACGGCCAGGGTGCGCCCGCACGCCGGGCTGCCGCGAGCAGGCCCAGGTAGACGAACAGCGCGACGACGTCGCGGGCGAGCCCCGGGTCCTGTGCGAGCGTGCCCGGCAGATGCGTGAAGGCCTTGACGAAGCCGAATGCGGAGAAATGCCGTCCCCATGCGTGCTCGGCGCGGTTCCAGGCGAGCGGGTCGTGCAGCACGCGGTCGAGATACGCGGGAAAGGAGGCGAGCGCGGCCGCCGGCGCGACGACGGCCCCGACGGCGAGGCCCCGCTCGACCGGCGACAGCTCGCGCCGCCGCCTCCAGGCCGTGGCGAGGATCGGGAGCGCGACGAACACGCCTTCCGGCCGCGCGAGTGCCGCAGCCGCCGCACACAACGCCGCGACCCACCAGCGACCGCGCACGGCGGCGAACCCGGCGAGCGCGATGGCGCCGAGCACGACGCTCTCCGGGTAGTCCATCGAGAAGACGTAGCCGAGCGGGAAGACCGCGGCGTACACGGTCGCGCGGCGCGCGAGCCGCGCGCCGAGCAGCTCTCGGGACAGTGCGTGGAGCGCGAGCAGCGCGACGAGCAGCGCGACGTTCGAGATCAGCAGTCCCGCCGCGGCGTAGCCGATCCCGAGCGTGTGCACCGCCCGCAGCAGCAGCGGGTAGAGGGGAAAGAACGCGGGGTCGCTCTGGCGCCCCGGCACGAGCAGGTATCCGTCGGCTGCGACCATTCGGTACCAGCGCCCGTCCCAGGCGTCCAGCAGTCCGAACACGTGGGCCTGCTCGTCGTAGCGGAGATAGCCGCGTGGCCCGAGGACATCGACGGCGAGCGCAGTCGCGAGGACGAGCGCGCGGCCCGCGAGCCACCAGCCCGCGATCCAGGCCCGCGCCTCGAGCCACTCGGCTGCCGCCGCGAGAGGCGGCGCCGGCGCGACGGGCTCGACCCGCTGGCTCACGGCCGTCCTTCGATCAGGTGGAGGAGGCCGGGCGTCAGCCGCGTCAGTCGGATGCGCCCGCGGCCCGAACGGCGGCCGCCCGTCACGGAGACGGCGATCGGGCGGTCGGTCTTCGGCGCGAGATAGAGCACGATGCGCGTCCGCGCGGTCGGGATGCGCACCGCGAGGGCCGGGCGCCCGGCTGCAAAGGCCGGCGTGACGTGGACGCGGCGGCTCGACTGCACGAGCCCGCCGAGAAGCGGGGCGAGGATGCGCGGGCAGCCTGCCAGCTCGAGCTGCGCGAGCGGCAGCCCGTACGGCTCGCCGCCCGGCGCGCCGTCGATCTCGAGGCTGTGCGGAGGGACCGCGACGAGCGTGACGCCGTCGTCGAGCTGCAGCAGCGTGCCACGGTCGACACGGCTGCCCGTGGTCGGAAACCAGCCCTCGAGACAGCGGCCGTGCACCACCGGCCCGCCGTCGATCCGGAAGCTGCTCTCGGCCAGCCGGTAGCGGAGCAGCCAGGCCACGGCCCGGGCGGCGACGCGGTCGCTCCGTTCGGGCGGCGGCAACGACGCCGCCTGCACCGCCAAGCCGCCCGTGAAGGTGGCCAGGCCGACCGTGCAGGCGACGAGCAACGTCACCACCGGCGACCGCACGCGCCCGAATCTAGTCACCGGGGAGGGGCGCGGGCCCCTTTGCGAGCGCTCTTTAACGACGCCTTAACCGCAAGTACGCAGACGCCGATCACGACGCGTCAGAGCGTCGACCGCCTTGCGGTCTCGAACTGGATCGTCCAGCGGATCATGCTCCAGAGGATCAGGAGGGCGACGAGGTTGAGCGTGGCCGCGAGCTGCTCGGAGGTGTAGAGGAAGATCTGCCCCACCGTGATCTCGAGCAGTACGGCGTGGTCGTACCAGTGGAGTGCCGACAGCAACGATCTGGACAGCCTGATCGCGCCCATCAGGAGTGCGAGGTCGGCGACGATCGTCGTCAGCGTGAACGCGCGTTGGCTGAAGGAGAGGTGGCCGAGCCCGTCGCGCAGCAGCCAGCCCGTCTCGGCGGCCGAGATCGCGGCGGCGGCGCCGAGCAGGGCGAACACCCCCTCGCGGAACAGACGGTGCTCGGTGAGCGCGATCCAAAGCCGTGCGAGCGACGTGGAGAGACGGTGGGTCACCGATGAGCGCAGCTGGGGCTCGGCGGCAGACCGCTCGAGCTGCTCGCGGACGCTCCGCGCCAGAGGGCCGTCGGCCCCCGTGCCGACCATCAGGCCGAGGACGCGCCCGCGCCGCTCCGCGCTCAGGGCGCCGACAGCGGCACGCTGGAGCGCCTCGAGCCCGATCAGCGTCGCCTCCTCCGCGCTGAAACGGCGGCGGGACAGCCAGCGGATCACGCCGAACAGGACGACGAAGCAGACGTAGATGATCGCGATCGCCGGCCGGTAGAAGTAGTTCACGTCTTTCGTGACGAACTTGCCCACCTCGTCGATGAAGAGGCCGAAGCCGGCACCGCCCACGACTGCGGCGGCCGGCTTTGCGGCCGGGCTGAGGAAGGCGAGCGTGGAGAGCAGTGCCGCAAGCAGCAGCAGGCCCCCCCACAGCACGTGCGCGATGTGCAGCTTCGAGCCGCCGACCTGCGGGTAGCCGGTCGCGGCGAGGAAGCCACGGGTGAAGACCACCGTCGCGACCGCGCAGACGAAGAGCGTCGTCAGCTGCTGATGCAGGTCGTAGCTGCGGGCCGGCCGCCGCAGCCTGACGCCCCCGAACGCGCCGGGTTTCTCGCCGTCGGCCACCCGAGCACGCTATAGGGCCGGGCCGGTGGTCGCTGGAACGAGTGATTCTCCGGTTCGTCCCCCGGCAGGGGGATGCCCCTCCCCCAAAGCGACCTACGGTGAGGCCCGGAGCCGATTGGCTCCTGCGGCAACTGCGGCCTGCGCGTAAGCGCAGAAGGGAGTTTGTTGATGAAGCCAAGCTCGAGTGGCGTCGGCTCGCGGGCCAACGCGCTCTGGGGCAGAGGAGGCCGTCACGGGTCTCGAGGCCGGGTGCGTCCTGTGGCTGGGGGCGTCGCGGTGCTCGCGGCAGTGGCGGCGTTCGCGTTGCCCGCGGCCGGCGTGGCGGCATCGCCCGGCGCGGGGATTCCGGGATCGGCGGTGGCAGCGAGCAACGGTGGCGCTGCGGCCGGGTCTGCGATCTCGGTGCTCGCCAACGCGTTCGGTGTGTCGAGCCACAAGGCGGCCGGCCTGCCGCACGTTGGTGGTGCGAACGGCCCCGTCATCCCGGCGAGCCTGCTGAAGCAGGTTCAGTCGAACCCCAAGCAATCGTTCAACCTGATCCTGCAGGGCAAGCTCGGGAGCGTCGCTGCTCTCACCCGTGCGCTGCACGCGGTGGGCACGGCCCGCACCGGCAAGCCTTTCAGGTCGATCCCCGGTCTCAACGTGACGATCAGCGGCAAGGACCTGCTGAGGGTCGCGCAAAAGTGGCCGAACCTGCTGTCGGCGATCACCGTCAACCAGACGATGAAGACGGCGGACTATCAGGACGGCACGATGTGGCCCTCTTCGGCCGACGTCGCACCGCTCTGGAACTCGTACGACCCGAATACCGGTGACGTCATCGGACCTGCTCCGCAGGCTCCGGCGATCGCGTTCATCGACAGCGGCGTCGACGCGGCGGACACGACCGACTTCGGGTCGCGGGTCGTGGCGAGCGCCGACTTCTGCTCGCTCTGCACGGACACCGGTTCCGGGAACGACCTCGAGGGTCACGGCACGATGGTCGCCGGCGTTGCGGCGGGCTCGGGCCCTGAATACCCGGGCGTCGCCCAGAACGCGCCGATCGTGAGCGTCCGTGTCGCGGACGCGAACGGCGAGTCGATGGAGAGCGACGTCATCGCGGCGGCCGACTGGGTCCTCGCGAACAAGGACACGTACGGCATCAAGGTCGTCAACATCTCGATGGCGGGCTCGTCGCCGACGAGCTTCCAGTTCGACCCCCTGGATCAGGCGGTCGAGCAGCTGTGGCTCTCCGGCGTGACGGTCGTCGTCGCGGCCGGCAACTTCGGTGACGGAGCTCCGGTCGACATGTCGGCGGCTCCCGGCAACGACCCGTTCGTCATCACGGTCGGCGCTCTGGATCAGAACCAGACGATGGATCCGTCCGACGACACGGTCGCACCGTGGTCGGCCTACGGCTTCACGGCCGACGGCTTCTCGAAGCCTGACATCGCGGCTCCGGGTCGCTACATGGTCATGCCGGCTCCGAACACGGACGCCACGATCCCGCAGACGGTGCCTGACCGCATCGTCGAACCGGGATACATGTGGATGTCCGGGACGTCGTTCGCGGCTCCGGTGGTCTCGGGCGCAGCGGCGCAGATCCTCGCCCTGCATCCCGACTGGACGCCGGACGAGGTGAAGGGCGCCCTGATGCTGACGGCGGCCTACCTGCCGAATGCCGACTGGCAGGCGGCAGGCGCAGGCGAGGTCGACGGGGCGTCGGCGGCGAGCCTCCCGTTCGATCCGCCGAACCCGAACGAGAACCTCGACACGTTCGTGGGCACGGATCCCTCGACCGGACAGCCGACGTTCGATGCGGCGGCCTGGGCGAGCGCGGTGTCCTCGGACGCGGCGTGGAGCTCGGCGGCGTGGAGCTCGGCGGCATGGGCGAGCGCCGCCTGGGCGAGCGCGGCGTGGGCAAGCGCCGCGTGGAGCTCGGCAGCGTGGAGCTCGGCAGCGTGGAGCTCGGCGATGTCGACCGCCTTCTCCTACAGCGAGGCGACCTACTCGCCGTAGGGAGCCGTGCTGACAACGAGCAACAGAACGACAGGGCGGTGGCGGCCGGAAGGCCGCCACCGCCACGTCTTTGGGTGCTTTAGCGGCGTCGGCGGAAGGCCGATACCCGGAATGAAGTAGGCGGCATCACCATTTCGGCGTACATGAATCTGCGGCCACGTCTGTTCTCGAACCGACCACCTCCGAGGTGGACCCTGACCCTGCTCGCGTGTCTGGCGGTCGGATGCCTCTTGCTCGGACTGGCTTCGGCGCCAGCGGGCGCCGCGACCTACTCGTCCACGCTCTACCTGTCGGGGGCGAGCTCGAGCGTCGTCGGCGGCGGATATCAGCTCGTCGGCAGCGTGGGGGCGAGCACCACTGCCCGCCCTGCGCCCGTGTCCGCCCTCAACTGTTCTTCCTGCGGGGGCAACCTCGGCGTCCCATCCTCGACTGCGTACTCGTACAAGTACACGCTCGTCGACGCGGGCGGCGAGACCTCGCCGAGCGCGGTATCGAACACGACGTCTGCGCTGAACGGGAAGATCACGGTAAGCAGCCTCCCGACGGGTATCACCGTCCGCCTCTACCGCGCGAGCAACGCCAACGGCCCGTGGAAGCGGGTCGTCGAGCTGACGAACAACGCCTCCTCGACCTACCTCGACAACATCGCCGACGCGAGCCTCGGCGCCCTGATGCCGCAGGCGCAGACGCGTACCACCCTCAGCACTGGTACCGGCTACTACGAGTACGCGCCCGGCAACGCGCTCAGCGACTCCTCCACGAGCAACGACTTCGCCAAGGTGGCGGGTGGAACCCCGGTCTTCGACGGCAAGGGCTGGGTCGTCGACGGATCGGGCGGCGATTCCTTCGCCGCCGGTACCTGGTCCGTCACGGTCAAGATCACGAGCTCGGCGACCACCGGCACGGCCCGTCTCGACGTGGGAATGTGGATCGTGAACGACTCGGGCGCCGTCGTCGGCTCGTCGCCGCTCAAGCCGCTGATCGACCCTGCCTGCACGGTCGCCCCGTGTGGCTCGGGCGGTGTCCCCGGCGAGAACGGCAGCGCCAACATCGCCACCGGCGCCGGGACGGCGAGCGCGATCACCACCAATTTCACGTTGCCTGCGTTCTCACTCGCCCGCAATCAGCACCTCTACGTCCAGTTCTGGCGCCACCAGACGGCGGCCACGCTGGCGGGCAACACGGTCTCGACGCTCGCCGCCTACGACGGCGTCAACCAGATCACGCACCCCGCCGCCAACGCGTTCCCGAACGTGCCTGCGCTCGGCTCGATCGCGGCCCGCGTCAACGCGGCGCCCCAGCTGGCGGCCACGTTCTCCGATCCCGACGCCTCCGACACCGGCACGATGTCGTTCCAGATCTGCTCGGACCCCGCCTTGACCACGAACTGTCAGAGCGGCTCCTCGTCGAGCGGGATCCTGAACGGATCAAGCGGCGGATGGACTCCTCCGGCCGCACTCGTCGACGGGACGACGTACTACTGGGACGCCCAGGCGACCGACTCCGCCGGCAACGTCTCCGGCTGGTCGAGCACGAGCAGCTTCGTCTACGACACGACACCCCCGACGGTGAGCGGCGTCACGGCCTCGAACGCCAACGGCGCCTACAAGGCCGGCCAGACGATCCACGTCCAGATCGACTTCCCCGAGGCGGTCAACGTCACGGGCAGTCCGAAGCTCGCGCTGAACACGAGCCCGGCCGAGTCGGCCACATACGCCTCCGGCTCGGGCACGTCGACGCTCACCTTCGACTACACCGTCCAAGCCGGCGACACCGCCGCCGCCCTCGACTACGCCGGCATCGGCGCGCTCACCCTCAACGGCGGCACCATCGCCGACCTGGCCACGAACAACGCCACCCTGACGCTCGCCGCGCCGGGCGCGGCCGGCTCGCTCTCCGCCGGCAAGAGCCTCACGATCGACACCACCGCACCGACGGTGAGCTCGGTGTCGGCGTCGAACGCGAACGGCGGCTACAAGGCCGGCCAGACGATCCATGTCCAGATGACCTTCTCCGAGCCGGTCAACGTCACCGGCAGCCCGCAGCTGGCGCTCGACACGACGCCGGCCGAGTCGGCCGCCTACACATCGGGCAGCGGCACCTCGACGCTCACCTTCGACTACACGGTCCAGACCGGCGACAACGTCGCCACCCTCGGCTACACCGGCACCGGCGCGCTCGGACTCAACGGCGGCACGATCGCCGACCCGGCCGGCAACAGCGCGACCCTCACCCTCGCCTCGCCCGGCGCGCCCGGCTCGCTCTCGGCTAGCAAGAGCATCAGGATCGACACCAACCCGCCCGCCACGCCGAGCCTCGGCGCGCCGACAGACGGCTCCTACCTCGGCGCCGCTCCCGCGCTCCACGCCACGTTCTCGAACAGCGACCCAGGCGACACCGGCACGCTCGACTTCCAGATCTGCGCCGACGCGGGGTGCAGCAGCGTCGTTCAGAGCGGCTCGTCGGCGAGCGGGCTCACCGACGGCGCGAGCGCGAGCTGGACACCGAGCGGCCTCGCCGACGGCGTCTACTACTGGCATGCCCGGGGCACGGACGCCGTCGGCAACCAGTCCGGCTGGGCGGCCGTTCGCAGCTTCACGCTCGACACGACCGCACCGACGACTCCTGCGCTCGGGGCGATCGCCGCCCGCATCACCACGACCCCCCAGCTGTCGGCGACCTTCTCCGACCCGGGCGCAACGGACAACGGCACGCTCGCGTTCCAGCTCTGCTCGAACAGCAGCTGCGCGTCGGTCCTGCAGAGCAGCACGACGGGCGCGGTCGCAAACGGCGCGAACGGGAACTGGACGCCGAGCAGCCTCGCCGACGGCGCCTACTACTGGCGCGTGCGCGCGCAGGACTCCGCGGGCAACCTCTCCTCCTGGTCGGCGACCAGCGCCTTCACCGTCGACACAGTGGCGCCGGGACTGCCCACGTTCGGCTCACCCGCGAACGGGAGCCGCACGAACAGCGCCCAGCTCGACGCCACGTTCGTCGACAGCGACGCGACCGACAGCGGCACCGTCGGTTTTCAGCTCTGCAGCGACGCGGCCTGCTCGAGCGTGCTCTCGAGCAGCACCTCGGCCACGGTCGGCGGCGGCACCTCGGTCAGCTGGACGCCGGGCGGCCTCGCCGACGGCACCTACTACTGGCGTCTGCGGGGCCAGGACGTCGCCGGTAACCAATCCTCGTGGACGTCGAGCCGGAGCTTCGTGCTCGACACGAACCCGCCGGCCACGCCGAGCCTGACGAGCCCGGCCGACGATGCATACCTTGGCGCCGTTCCGGCCTTCGGCGCGACGTTCAGCAGCGCCGACGCCGGCGACAGCGGCACGATCGACTACCAGCTCTGCAGCGACAGCGGCTGCAGTGCCGTCGTGCAGAGCGGCTCGTCGTCGAGCGGCCTCGCCGACGGCGAGAGCGGCAGCTGGACCCCCGGCGGGCTCGGCGGCGGCACCTTCTACTGGCGCGCACGTGCCGACGACGCCGCCGGCAACCAGTCCGCCTGGTCGGCCACCAGCGAGTTCACCGTCGACACCGCCGCGCCATCGGTGCCGGTGCAGACGGCCCCAGGCGACGGTGCCCGCGTCAACCGGCCCGCCGCCCTCGACGCCACCTACTCCGACGGCGGCGGCGACGCCGGCAGCGTCATCTTCCAGGCCTGCACGACGAGCGCTTGCACGACGGTCGCCGCGAGCGCGACCGTCGGCGGCGTGCCCGACAACACCGGCGCCGCCTGGACGCCGACCGGCCTGCGCGACGGCACCTACTACTGGCGCGCCCGCTCACAGGACTCCGCCGCGAACCAGTCCGCCTGGTCGTCCGTGCGCAGCTTCACCATCGACGGCACGCCGCCCGCCACCCCGGTCCTGGTCGGCTTCGCGGGCGTCCACGTGCGGACGGCGCCGGCGCTGACCGCCCTCGTCGACGATCCCGGCGGCGACGCGGCCGACAGCGTGCGCCTTCTCGTCGAGCTCTGCAACGACCCCGCCTGCACGGAGGTCGTGACGACCGGCTACTCGGGGAGCGTCCCTCCGGGCACGCTCGCGGGCTGGCAGGCGCCTCAGCTTCCCGACGGTTCCTACTATTGGCGCGCCCTCGCCGAGGACCTCGCCGGCAACCAGTCGCCGTGGTCGGCGGTGGACAGCTTCGTGATCGACACCGCGGCGCCGAGCGTCCCGGCCATGGTGGGACCGGCAGTCGGTGCGATCGTCAACACGGCCCGCCTGAGCGCCGTCGTCACCGGCCTGAGCAGGGGCGGCGACAGCGGCCTCGAGTTCCAGGTGTGCGCGGACGCTGCCTGTGCGAACGTCGTCGCGAGCGGCTACGTCCCGGTGGCCGCCTCCGGCGGCGCACCGACGTGGACGCCGACGGGCCTCGGCGACGGCTTCTACTTCTGGCGCCTCAGTGCACACGATCAGGCGGGGAACGAGTCGGCGTGGTCGACGACGATGAGCTTCGTCCTCGACCGCACGCCGCCGGGGAAGCCGCGTGGGCTCACGGCCAAGCTCAACGGGAGGACGCTCACGCTGCGCTGGAAGGTGCCGGCGCGCGCCCACTACCTCGCCGGCTACGTGCTGCTCGTCGACGGCCGGCGCGCAGGGATCGTCACGGCGAAGACGCACAGCATTCGGCTCAAGCTGCGGAAGGGCGAGGCGCGCCTGTTCGCCGTGGCCGCCTTCGATGCGGCCGGCAACGTCGGCCGTCCCGCGATACTCGTCGGGCCTGACCTGATCCGCCTGACGATCGAGCGGGCCCGCGGCGCGGCCACGCCGAAGGCTCCGGCCGGGCCGCACTCGTAGTCCGGGCCGGCGGCACAGGGTGCCGCTGCGCACGTACCCTTTCCGCGTGAGCTTCGGCAAGCCGGCGACGATGGTGACGGTCGAGCGGGCGCTTCCCGGCCGGGCCGAGGCGATGCCCGTGCCCGCGCGCCACGTGGTGCTCGGCACGCCGCTGCCGCCCCCGTTTCCCGAGGGGTTCGAGCGGGCGATCGTCGGGATGGGCTGCTTCTGGGGAGCCGAGCGCGTCTTCTGGCAGGCGGCCGGCGTCTACACGACCGCAGTCGGCTACGCGGGCGGCATCACGCCGAACGCGACGTACGAGGAGGTCTGCTCCGGCCGCACCGGGCACACCGAGGCCGTCCTCGTCGTCTTCGACCCGGACCGGACGAGCTACGAGGAGATCCTGCGCCTCTTCTGGGAGAACCACGACCCGACGCAGGGGATGCGCCAGGGCAACGACCGGGGCACCCAGTACCGCTCCGCGCTCTACTGGACGAGCGAGGCCCAGCGTGAGGCGGCCGAGGCGTCGCGTGCCATGTACCGGCAAGAGCTCACACGCGCCGGGTACGGGGAGATCACGACGGAGCTGGCCGAGGCCGGCCCGTTCTACTACGCGGAGGACTACCACCAGCAGTACCTCGCCAAGAACCCGAACGGCTACTGCGGGCTGGGCGGCACCGGCGTTTCTTGTCCGGTTGGAGTGCTGCGCACCCCGACCGCTTCTTAGGTTGTGCTCCGCAGAGCAGACGCCGGCCGAGCCGGCGCCGCAGGTTCAGCCTCGGCCCTCATGAACGCCGACGGCTGGAGCGAACCACACTGCCTGAAGTGCGCAGCACTTCAGGCAGTTTCGCCGCCGTCGACCGAGATCACGGCGCCGGTGAAATAGGCCGCGTCGTCGCTCGCGAGGAAGGCGAACAGCGCGGCCATCTCCTCGGGCCGCGCGTGGCGGCCGAGCGGAATCGACGCGTCGACCTCGGCCAGCATCGCCGGCGTGTACTCGGCCTCCTGCATCGGCGTGAGCACGTAGCCGGGACAGACCGCGTTGACGCGGATCCTCGGCGCGAGCTCGCGGGCCAGCGTCCGCGCGAGCAGGATCACGCCCGCCTTCGACGCGTTGTAATCGGCGTAGAAGGGGTGACCCGTGAGGCCGTTCGTCGAGGCCGTCACGAGGATGACGCCGCCGTTGCCGGCGTCCATCCGCCGCGCCGCCTGCTGCGCGCAGTGGAAGACGCCGGTGAGGTTGACGTCGAGCACGCGCCGCCAGTCCTCCGACCGGATCTCGAGGAACGGCTTGCGGATCGAGATGCCGGCGTTCGCGACGAGGACGTCGACGCCGCCGAGCAGCTCGTCCACGCGTCCGAAGGCGCGCGCCACCTGCTCCCCGTCGGCGACATCGCAGAGCAGCGCGGCCTCGAGCCCGTCGATCCGCTCGTGCGCGGTCTCCACCTCCCGCTCGCCGACGGCGAGCGCGACGACGCGCGCCCCCTCCGACGCGAAGCGGCGGCTCGTCGCCTCGCCGATGCCGCTCGTGCCGCCGGTGACGACGACTCGTTTGCCCGTGAGCCCCCTCACGACGCGACAATGTACTCGTGGGCGTCTTCCGGCCGTCTGCCCGTGCCACCGGCCCCGACGGGCGCGAGTGGGAGATATACGCGTTCCGGTTCACACGGCCGCCGCGCGGCAAGCTCCGTCGCTACCCGATCGATCTCGTCGCCGCCGCGCTGCGCGCGCGGCGGTCCGACACATGGACGATCGAGGCGGTGACCTGGGGCGGGCATCGCGAGCGGCACCGCTGGCTCACGACCGCCGAGCACCGGCGGCAGGTGCTGCTGCAGGTCGAGGGCGGTCTCGAGCGCGGCCACGATCCTCGTCCGAGGAACGCGACCTATGTCGGCTGAAGCCGCTCGGCGAGGTAGCGGAGCGCGACCGGATACCGGTACTCGATGCCGCTGTGCGTCGCGTCGAACAGCTCGAAGAAGACATCGGTGACGCCGATCCGCTCGAGCGCCTGCCGGAATCCCGCGGCGCCGAGGTCGAGAAAGTACTGGTCGCGCTTCCCCGCGTCGATGTAGACGGCCCGCAGGCCGCGCAGCGCATCCGCGTACCTCTCGGCCATCCGCACGGGATCCCACGCGAGCCAGCGCTCCCACACGTCGGGACGAAGCCGCCCGGTCTCCGGCTCGAAGGGCAGGTCGATCGACCCGTCGGCGTTTGCCGAGTAGCACGCCGCCATCGCCCAGGTGTTGAGCAGTGCGTAGTCGGTGGGCTTCGTGAGTGCCGGGCGCGCTCGGAAGTCCTCCCAGAACTTCTCGAACGAGCCGTCGTATGAGTCGCGCAGCGCACGCACGGCCTCGCGGAAGTCGGGGAGGTAGCAGAGCTCGAAGAGCGCGTCGCCGGCGTGCGTCGCGAGCCCGCCGAACAGGTCGGGGCGCAGCATGGGCGTGACCATCGCGCCGTAGCCGCCGCTCGACTTTCCGGCGATGCCGCGATGTGCGGGCTGCGCGAGGGTTCGGTAGCGGGCATCGACGAACGGGACGATCTCGTCGCAGAGATACGTGTGGTAGCTGCCGACGCCGGGCGAGTCGAGGAACTGGGAGCCGCCGTAGGACGTCCAGGCGTCGACGAAGACGACCAGGGCCGGCGGGCAGCCCTCGGCTGCGAACAGCCGGTCGACGAGCTCCGGGGTCGTGAGACGGAACGGGGAGCGGTTCCTCCACATGTCCAGCTGGCCGGTGTGACCCTGGATCAGGTAGAGCGACGGGAAGCGGCGGCCGGGCTCGGAGTCGTAGGCGGGCGGCACGTACACCCACAGCGGCCGCGCCGCCGGATCCCCGAGCGGATTCCCGTGCAGCGCCTCGCTGACGAGCTCGTGCTCGTCGAACCGTCCGGCGAGGTCGCGCGACCACGGCTCCACGGCGCGATTCTCCCATCCGGCCGTCGGACCGTGCGGCTACAGTCGGGGCGATGTCCGGCCGGAGGCTCGTGACGACGCTCCTGCTCGGCGCCACCCTCGCCGTGCTCGCCGGCTGCGGCGCCGCCGCCAACCGCCCGTACACGGCGAAGGGGACGGTGAAGTGCCTCACCGGCAAGGGCTTCACGAACGCCACCACCGACCCGCTCAAGGTCGGCCTCATCGCCGGCGTGGCCGAGAACGGCGGCATCCGCGCGACGGCGCCCGGCGGAAACGTCGTCACGATCGCGTTCGCGCAGGATGCGGCGGACGCCGCCTCGACGAAGGAGACCTTCCGCGCGAACGCGACGCCGTTCTACCGGCGCCACATGGCCGACATCATGGAGTCGCAGCGGAACGCCGTGCTCGTCTGGACTACATCCCCGAGTCAGGTTCTGCTGAGCACCGTTCTCGGCTGCCTCGCGCCGTAACGGCCTCGCTACACTCTCCTCATGGCCGAGTTCGGGACGATGCGCGTGAAGAGCGGCCTCGCCGAGATGCTCAAGGGCGGGGTGATCATGGACGTGGTCAACGCCGGCCAGGCGAAGATCGCCGAGGCCGCAGGAGCCGTCGCCGTGATGGCGCTGGAGCGCGTCCCCGCCGACATCCGCGTGCAGGGCGGCGTGGCCCGCATGTCGGACCCGGAGATGATCCGGGAGATCCAGGAGGCCGTGACGATCCCCGTCATGGCGAAATGCCGCATCGGCCACTTCGCCGAGGCCCAGGTCCTCGAGGCGCTCGAGGTCGACTACATCGACGAGTCGGAGGTGCTGACGCCCGCCGACCTCGAGAACCACGTCGACAAGTGGCGCTTCACGGTGCCGTTCGTCTGCGGCGCGACGAACCTCGGCGAGGCGCTGCGCCGGCTCACCGAGGGCGCCGCGATGATCCGCACGAAGGGCGAGGCGGGCACGGGCGACATCGTCAACGCGGTCACGCACATGCGCGCCGTCTTCGGTCACATCCGCAAGCTCACCTCGCTCGCCGAGGAGGAGCGGTACTCCGAGGCCAAGAAGCTGCAGGCCCCGTACGAGCTCGTCCGCTGGGTCGCCGAGCATGGAAGGCTGCCCGTCGTGACGTTCACGGCGGGCGGCATCGCCACCCCGGCGGATGCGTCCCTTTGCATGCAGCTCGGCGCCGACGGCGTCTTCGTCGGCTCGGGGATCTTCAAGTCGGGTGATCCGGAGCGGCGCGCGAAGGCGATCGTCGAGGCGACGACGCACTACAACGACGCGGAGATCCTCGCCCGCGTCTCCGCGGGTCTCGGCGAGCCGATGGTCGGCATCTCGACCGCCTCGCTCGACCCGAGCGAGCTGCTCGAGACCCGCGGCTGGTAGGGCCTCGCGGCGCCGTCCGGCGGGCGGCTCACGATTCGCGGCGTGAAGCCCGCGAAGCCGCGCTGGACGACGGCGTCGTTCCTGCTCTACGCGGGCGGGCTGACGGTGCTCGGCGCGGCGCTCGCCGCGCTCGGGTATCTGGCGGGCCACTTCGGGAAGGCGGCGTACGCCGGCTGGGCTGCGCTCGTCCTCGTCGTGCTGTACGCGCTCGCGCACGCGTACCGGCGCCGCGACCGCTGGATCGCCTCCGGCGTCTTCGGGTTCGCGTCGGTGATCGCGTTGGCCGCGTTCGTCGGCGCGCTGTGGAGCTGGTTCGGCTGGCTGTCGAGCCGTTCGGCGTCCTCGTTCGGCCACTTCTCCGTCGCCCGCCTGTCGCTCGAGCTGCTCGTGCTCGCGGCGGCGATCGACGGCGCGCGCCGCTTCCGCTTCCCTTTCATCGCGTCCATCGCGGTCTCCGTCGGCTGGTTCTTCGTCCTCGATCTCCTCACGGCCGGCGGCAACTGGTCGGCGGTCGTGACGCTCCTCGTCGGCCTCGTGTACCTCATGGCCGGCGCGGCGAGCTCGCGGCCGACGGCGTTCTGGCTCCATCTCGCTGCGGGCACGCTCATCGGCGGCAGCCTCCTCTACTGGTGGCACGGGAGCGACGCCGACTGGGCGCTCATCTCGGTCGTCGCGCTCGTCTACGTCGCGATCGCGTACGGCTCGAAGCGGTCGAGCTGGGCGGTGCTCGCGACGCTCGGGCTGATCGCCGCGGGCTCCCACTTCGCGGGGGAGTGGGCGCACGGCTCGATCGACGTCTCGACCTCGACCGTGCCGTCGATTCGCGGCTGGGTGCCGTCGCTCGTCTTCGCGTTCGTCGGCTTCCTGCTCGTCACGCTCGGCCTCGCCTCGCGGCGCGGTCCCGACACGTAGCGGGCCTGCGGCCCCGACTACACTTTTCCTGTGGAGAAGCCGCTTCGCATCGGCGTCCTCGCGGTGCAGGGGAACTTCCGCGAGCACGCGGCCGTGCTGCGCCGCCTCGGCGCCGAGCCGGTCGAGGTGCGGCTGCCGGAGCAGCTCGACGGGCTGGACGGGCTGATCGTCCCCGGCGGCGAGTCGACCGCGATCACCCGCCTGATGCACAGGTACGGCGTCGACACGGCGCTTCGAAGCTTCACGGGCCCGATCTTCGGCACCTGCGCGGGGATGATCGTGCTCGACCGTGACCATCTCGGTCTCGCCGACATCCGCGTCCGCCGGAACGCGTTCGGCCGCCAGGTGCGGAGCTTCGAGGCGGACATCGACGTCGGCGACGGCGGCGGACCGCTGCGCGCGGTCTTCATCCGCGCGCCGTGGATCGAGGACGCCGGGCCGGAGGTCGAGGTGCTCGCGGAGGTCGAGGGTCACCCGGTGCTGGCACGCCAGGGGCGCATCCTCGTCGCAGCCTTCCACCCGGAGCTGACCGACGACGTGCGCGTCCACGAGCTCTTTCTGAACCAGGTACGGGAGGCGACGAGTGTCCGGGCATAGCAAGTGGTCGACGATCAAGCACAAGAAAGGCGCGGCAGACGCGAAGCGCGGTCAGCTCTTCACGAAGCTCACGCGCGCGATCATCGTCGCGTCGCGGGAGGGAGGGCCCGATCCGGCCGCCAACCTCGCCCTCCAGAACGCGGTCGAGAAGGCGCGCTCGTACTCGATGCCGCGAGACACGATCGACCGCGCGATCGCGAAGGGCTCCGGTGCGGACGCCGACGCGAGCCAGTTCGAGACGGTGGTCTACGAGGGCTACGGCCCGAGCGGCGTCGCGGTGATCGTCGAGGCGCTCACGGACAACCGCAACCGCACGGCCGGCGATGTGCGGCACACGTTCTCGAAGAACGACGGGAACCTCGGCGGCTCCGGCGCGGTCTCGTGGCTGTTCGAGCGCCACGGGGTCGTGTTGGTTACGGCGGCCGGCGTCGACGAGGACGAGCTGATGCTCGCTGCGGCCGAGGGTGGGGCGGAGGACGTCTCGCTCGACGGCTCGACGTTCGTCGTGACGAGCGCGCCCGAGCAGCTCTCCGCCGTGCGCGAGGCGATCGAGGCCGCCGGCTTCACCGTCGACTCGGCCGAGCTGACGATGGTGCCGAAGACCACGGTCGAGGTGGCCGACGAAGGAGATGCGAAGAAGGTGCTGCGCCTGATCGACCAGCTCGAGGAGAACGACGACGTCCAGGACGTCTACGCGAACTTCGACATCCCGGAGGCCGTGCTCGAGATCGTCGCCGGCTAGCTTTCCGGCTCCAGGAAGGGGTCGTCCGACTCCCGGCGTACCGTTTCGGCGTGAGAGTCCTCGGCATCGATCCGGGAACGGCTGCGTGCGGGTACGGGATCGTCCACGAAAGCGACGGGCGCCTCAGGGGCATCGCCCTCGGGTGCTGGTCGACACCGGCGGACGAGACCATGGAGCTGCGGCTGAAGACGATCTTCGAGGGCGTGGCCAGCCTCATCGCCGAGCACGCGCCGGATGCGGTCGCCCTCGAGGAGTCGTTCGTCGGCGCCGACGCCCGCACCGCGCTCTCCGTCGGCCAGGCGCGGGGCGCCGTGCTCGTCGCGGCCGCCCTCGCGGGCGTGCCGTGCGCCGAGTACGCGCCGGCCCGCGTCAAGCAGGCCGTCTGCGGCTACGGGCGTGCGGAGAAGGTGCAGGTGCAGCGGATGGTGAGGGCGATCCTCGGCCTCGAGGAGTTGCCGACGCCGCACCATGCGGCGGACGCGCTCGCCGTCGCGATCTGCCATGCGCTCGCACCGCCGCTTCTCAAGCTGGTCGGATGAGGTGAGGCCGTGATCTCGCGTCTGAGAGGAACGCCGGTCGCCTCGACGCCCGACGGGCTCGTGCTCGACGTCGGCGGCGTCGGCTATCTCGTCGCGGCAACCCCGTCTGCCGTCCGCAAGGCGAGCGGCGCCGACGAGGTCGTCGTCGAAACGTATCTCTACGTGCGCGAGGACGCGCTCCAGCTCTACGGCTTCGCCGACCGCGCCGAGCGCGAACTGTTCGTCCAGCTTCTGACGGTGAACGGCGTCGGCCCCAAGGTCGCCCTCGCGGTGGTGTCCGGCTCGCCGGCCGACGAGCTGCGCCGCGCGATCGTGCGCGAGGACACCGCGCGCTTCCAGGCGATCCCCGGCATCGGCAAGAAGATCGCGGAGCGGATCGTGCTCGAGCTGAAGGAGAAGATCGGTGCGGGCGCGCCGGAGATTGTGGCCGCGTCGTCTTCCGACTCGCACGTCGTCGCCCGCGACGCGCTCGTCGAGCTCGGCTACACCGTCGCCGACGCCGAGCGTGCGCTCGCCGACACCGATCCGGAGCTCCCGGCGGAGGAGCGCGTCCGGCTCGCGTTGAAGAGGGCTGCATGACGCAATTTCTCGCGCCTGTGATCGCCGCGGAGGAGGAGGAGCTCGAGCAGACGCTCCGCCCGCGCCGGCTCGACGACTTCATCGGCCAGGATCGCGTCAAGGAGCAGCTCGGGATCGCCCTCGCAGCGGCGGCGGCGCGTGGCGAGGCACTCGACCACCTGCTGCTCGTAGGGCCGCCTGGGCTCGGCAAGACGAGCCTCGCCTACATCGTGCACGAGGAGCTCGGCGTCGGCATCCGCTCGGTTGCCGGGCCGGCGCTCGAGCGGAAGGGTGACATCGCGGCGATCCTCACCGCGCTCGAGCCGCGCGACGTCCTCTTCGTCGACGAGATCCATCGGCTCAACAGGACGATCGAGGAGATCCTCTACCCGGCGCTCGAGGACTTCCGGCTCGACATCGTCGTCGGTCAAGGCCCGGCGGCGCGGACGCTGACGCTCGACCTGCCGCCGTTCACGCTCGTCGGCGCGACCACGCGGACGGGCCTGCTGACGACGCCGCTGCGCGACCGCTTCGGAATGACGTTCCGGCTCGACTACTACGAGGCGTCCCACCTCGGCACGATCGTCCGGCGCTCCGCACGCATCCTCGGCGTCGAGATCGAGGACGACGCGGCAGACGAGATCGCGCGCCGCTCGCGCGGCACGCCCCGGATCGCGAACCGGATCCTGCGCCGCGTCCGCGATGTCGCGGAGGTGCGCCACCAGGGCGTCGTGACGACGGAGATCGCGCGCGAGGCGCTCGAGCTGCTCGAGGTCGACGAGCTCGGGCTCGACCGCGAGTCTCGGCAGCTCCTGCAGACGATCGCCGGCAAGTTCGAGGGCGGCCCGGTCGGGCTGAACACGCTCGCGGTCTCGTTCGGCGAGGAGCCCGACACGATCGAGGACGTCTACGAGCCGTATCTGCTGCAGCTCGGCTTCCTGCAACGGACGCCGCGCGGCCGCACGATCACGACCCTCGGCCGCGCCCACGTGAGCGCCGCCGCGGCCGATCCCGACAGCCGCCTCTTCTGACCAGCCCGGTCCCGTCGAGACATCTCCCGGTGTCAGACACGGTTCGCGGAACTGTCACGGGATCGCACGGAGCGAAGCGGGCTCCAGGCCGCAAACGTCACCGCTTCCTCGCGGTTAGCCGGGCCTGCCGACATGTCCCTGTGTCAGACACGGGGAGGTGCGCGGTACGCTCCGCTCGTGCCCGAGCTCTGGACACCCGTCGTCGAAGGGCCACACGAAGCGTTCGTCGAGCGGCTGTACCGGACGATCGCGCGCTTCGCGGAGACGGCCGGCGTGCAGACACCCGTCGTCGAGGTCGAGCTCGCCGACACCTCGCGCTTCGTGCTCGACCGGATCGAGCCGGAACCCGGCTTCGGGATGATCACGATCTACGTGCACGGCGTCCGCGACGACGCGCCGGACGCAATCGTGATCCCCGTGGGCGCGATCCGGCGGATCGAGCTGCGCAAGGCGCCGGCGGATCGCGTCGCCCGCTTCGGCTTCAGCGTGCCGGAGCCGGGCTAGCCGGAGCCGAGCTGGTGTGGGTTCTCTTCTTCGCCCCGTGCCCGACGCCAGACGGCCGCACGGCGCGGGACTTGTACGAGAAACGCCTCACGTGGATCGACGACGAGATGCGCGCCAGCGCGCGCGAGCTCGGCTGCACGTTTCACCGCGCGTGGCACGCCGCCAACGGCTCCGGGTTCTACGCGCTCGCGCACTGGCGGACACGCGAGGGAGCGAGCGCGTTCTTCGAGCGCTGGCAGATCGCCGAGGAGCCCGGCGAGGTGGCGGTCATGCTCGAGGGCGATGTCGGGCTCGTGCCCCTCGGCGGCGACTGACGACGCTCGTCAGGCAGGCGCCGGCGCGAGCCGCATGCGGCGCGCCCCGGCGACGAGCCACGGCGCGACGAGCAGCGCCATCACGTCGAACCAGACGTAGCCGCTCGCGACGCCACTCGGCGGGTTCCCGTCCGGGATGCCCAGGCCCGGCAGCGACACCGCCCAGCGCCACGTCCCGATCGACGTCCCGTACAGCTCGAGCGCCGCGACGACGAGGAAGACGCCGGCGTACGTCGCCCGCGCCCGCGAGCGCCAGAGGAAGAAGCAGAGCAGCGGCACACCGACGGCGCCGGCGACGTCGAGCCGCGGCAGCACGGTCAGCCCGGCGAGCCCCCAGCCGATCGAGCCCGCCGCGGCGGCCGCGACGAGGGGGCGCTCGCGCACGGCGCGGCTCACGGCGAGCCCGCTGAGGTAGACGAGCCCGTGCGCCGGCGGGATGAACCACGGCAGGTTGTGCAGCCGGTAGTGGTAGACGCCCCAGACGAGCGAGCCGGTCACCTCGCCGACCGTCGCGAAGGCGACGACTCCCAGTGCCTGCGCGCGCGCGAGTCCGGGCAGCGGACGCAGCGCGGCGAGCAGGACGAGCGAGGTCAGCACCCCGAGCGCGCGCTGCCCGCCGAGGCCGAGCTGGGTGTCCACCGCGAGCAGCGCGGCCAGATAAGCCGGGCCGGCCGCCGCGTACCAGCGCGGCGGGCTCACCGGCGGTACTGGACGTCGCGCCAGCTGGGCATCGGCAGCAGCTCGAGGAGCGGCCGGCCGCCGTGCGGGTCGCGATAGGAGAACTCCGCCTCGTCGTCCTCCCAGCCGACCTCCAGCTTCCCCTCCTTCACGCGATGGTCGAGCCATGCGCCGCGGAAGACGAGCTTCTTCAGCCAGTAGACGAGAGACTCGCCCTCGACGAGGGAGACCTCGTCCCAGCGGCGAACGAGATAGCGGCCGAGCGCGCTGCGGGGCTCTTCGATGGCGTCCCGCTCGACGAGCTCGACCAGGTCGGCCGTCTCGTCGTCGTCGAGCTCGTTCCCCGCAAGGAGCCCGAGCTTGACGGCGGCTGCCGTCACACGCTGCTCGAAGTCGTCGGCGTTGAAGCTGAAGCGGAAGCCGAGGAACTCGACGAGATAGTCGTCGCCGGATCTGTAGTTCGTCTCCTCGCTCACGGCCGAAGCGTACCCTTGCCCCGTGCGTGCACTCCGCGTGCCTGCCGTCCTTGCCGTCGTCGCCGTCATCGTCGTCGTGACGGCGTGGATCATGGCCTGGCCCGTCGAACGGGCGGTCTACCTCGCGCCGGTGCTCGTCGTCGGAGTCGCAGCCGTCGTCGGGCTCATCGTCCTCTGGGGCAAGATCGCGATCGAGTCGCTCCGGGAGAGCCGGCGGCCCCGTCTCGTGCTTGCGCTCTGGCTCGCGGGGATCGGCCTGATCGTGCTGCTGACCGTGCTCGGCGTCGAGCTGCCCCGCGGGGGCTGACCACCCGTTCGGGCGTTAAGAGGGCCGGCCACCCCGGCCGATAGCATCCCCCTGGGGTGGAGTTCGTTCGAGTCTCCCGGAGGTGTGGAGTGAAGAGGGTCGCTTTCGCCGCTGCGCTCGTCGCGGCGGTCGTCGCTGCGGCACCCGCAGGCGCTCGTCAGGCATCGAATGCGCCCGGTCCCTGGTGCGGCGGCACGCTCTGGAAGCTCATGACGCTGAGCGACAGCAGCAAGGGCGCCGTGAACTGGACACCCATTCCGACCGGCATCGCGGACATCGCGAAGCTGGCCGCCCCGAGGCGGATCCTCGCGTCGCGGAAGAACAACCCGTTCGAGTTGAAGACGTGGCAGATCACGGCGGTCATCGAGCGCTACCGCGTCCAGTCGAACGGCGAGATCGCGCTGGAGATGAACGACGTTCACACGTCGACGTACATGAACGCATACATGCCGAACCCGAAGTGCCTGTCGAAGAGCACCCGCGGTCGCACGGACATTCTGGCCGCGCGCACCGCGTTCACGAAGGCCTGCCCGGCGCCGACCGCGGCCTGGCAGACGCTCGGTGCGACGGTGCAGCTCTCCGGTGTCGGCTTCTGGAACCCGGTGAAGACGACGCTGGGCGCGCTCGGGAACGGGGCCGAGCTTCGGCCCGTCACCCGCTTCACGCTGATGGAGGGTTGCGGCAAGTTCTGAGCGCGTGAGGGAGGCGTCGGGCAGCCGCCCGACGCCCTCCCTTGCGCTACGACGGTCCCCTGCCGGGACGGGGCGGCGGCAGGAGCACCTGAAGCTTGTCCCACGGGAACAGCGGCGAGAGGTTGGCGGCGTACGGGACGCCGGCCGGTGTCTCGAGCGGCAGCTGGACGCCGACGGCGGGCCAGTCGACGGCGTTGCCGCCCTGGTTGACCTGGTCGGTGGCGATGATGCAGAGCGTGGTGCCGATGTCGCGGACGAACATGCCGTAGCGCTGCATCGCGACGGCGATCATCGTCTCGAGCGGAGGAAGCCCGAGCGAAGGGACGTCGACGGTCGGATCGAGCCGCAGCCATGCCCCGAACGGGAGTCCGTTCCCGGGCCCCGGGGTCACGTGTCCGGCCGGGTACACGGGGGCGGAGCTGCCGACGTTGGGCATCGAGATCACGAGCGGGTGGTCGATCACTCCGGACAGGACGTCGGCGGGGGTGATCGGACCGGCGCCGAGCGGGAACCGTGCCGCGTTGGCGCCGCCGACTCCCGTCTCCGACGCCGCGCCGGGGGCCGTGATCGCGGCCCCGTCCGTGCTGACGATCTTCATGCTCACCGGGTCGTACTTCGCGAGGCCGAAGTCGTAGTCGGTGCCGTCCGAGCCCCGTACCAGCAAGGACTGGTCGAACGTGTTTCCGGGCCTGGTTCCGAGCGGGATGGGCGCGACGATCTGCCTCACCGCCTGACCGGTGATCGGGACCGCGTAGGCGGGCGTGTCGGGCGGTGCGTCGACCCACGCGACGGCCGCCTCGAAGTAGGTGCCGGCGGCGACCGCGTAGCTCTGGAAGGCGGCGACCTTCGCGGCCGAGTCCGGGTCGACCGTCGCCGTCTTCGCATTCCACGTCCACACGGGCGTCCGCGCTCTGGTGGCGGCCTTGGCCGCGCTGGGGACGGTCCTGTCGGCCGTCGCGACCCCGCGAGTCGCCATGTCCGCCGAGGAGGCGAACGCCACATGAGCGAGCGCGAAGCCTCCGAGCCCCAGGACCGAGACGGCGACGATGCCGACCGGTCGCCGCAGCTTCTCCAACTCGCGCATCAGCCCAAACCTCGCCCCCTTACGCGGGCGATTCTACGCTTCGAGGTGCTCTGGGGCCGCGGGAGGCGCGGAGGGCTCCCGGGAGGACGGCGAGCAGCCGCTCGACGTCCTCCCGTCGCGTGTACGCGGCCACGGAGAGCCGCAGCAGGTCCTTCTCGGGTCGCATCACCGGCACCTCGATGCGGTGCTCCACCCAGAGGCGCCGCTCGAGCCCCGCCCCGTCGCAGCCCTGCGGCAGGCGCACGCTCGCCATCTGCGCCAGCAGCTCCGGCGCCGCGATCGGATCGGTTCCGAGCAGCGCGCACAGCTCCTCCCGCGTCTCGAGGGCAAGCGCGCGGCAGCGGGCCTGCACCTCGTCCCAGCCGCGGTCGCGTTGGAAGGCGATCGCGTCGGGCACCGCGAGGTAGGCGGCGGCGTCGCGCGTTCCCTGCCGTTCGGTGCGCGAGACGAACGTCGCCGGCTCCCGGTAGCCCCAGCCGACGATCGCGCCGTCGACCCCGGTCTGGTGCTCAGGACGCACGTGCAGGAAGCCGGCGCCCTTGGGTGCACAGAGCCACTTGTGGCAGTTGCCCGCGTAAAAGTCGGCGCCCAGCGCGTCGAGGTCGAGCGGTAGCTGGCCCGGGCCGTGCGCGCCGTCGACGATCGAGACGAGTCCCTCCACCCGGGCGCGGGCGACGATCGCCTCGATCGGCAGCCGCAATGCCGTGTCCGACGTGACGTGGGAGACGAACACCGCGCGGGTGCGCTCGGTGCGCCGTGCGAACAGCGCCGTCACGACGTCCTCGTCCCGCGCGACGGGCAGCGGTACGCCTGCGCGCACGAAGTGGGCTCCCGTCCGCGCGCAGAGCCACTCCCAGGCGAGGTCGCAGGCGCCGTACTCGAGCTCGGTGGCGAGGATCTCGTCGCCTGGGCGCAGGCGGAGCGAGCGGGCGGCCAGGTTCACGCCGGTGGTCGCGTTCTGGACGAAGGTGAGGTCGTCCGCGGCTGCACCCAGGTATTCCCCGAGCACTGCGCGCGCCTCCGCGAGCAGCGTGGGCAGCCTGCGCGCGATGAAATCGACAGGCTCCCGCTCGAGCTCGAGCTGCCGGGCCTGGTAGCGCTCGAACACCGGCCGTGGGCAGGCCCCGAAGGAGCCGTGGTTGAGGAAGGCGACGTCCGGGTCGAGCAGGAACTCGTCGCGTAGCTCTGCGGCTGTCGGCACGCGAGGAGTCTAGGATCGCGGCGTGGGGGTCGGGCGGGAGACCGAAGAGCGCCTGCCGCGCCCACGCGGGCCGTGGCTGCGCGCCGCGAGGCGGTTCGCCCGCCGCCCGCTCGGCGTGGCCGCCCTGCTCGTGTTCGCCGTCCTGGTGGGCGCCGCGCTCCTCGGCGGGCGGATCACGCCCTACTTCGTCAACCAGATGAACATGCAGCTGATCAACAGACCCCGGAGTCCGACGTTCCACGGCAGCCACTTCTTCGGCACCGATGTCTTCGGGCGCGACATCTTCAGCCAGTCGCTGTACGCGCTTCACACGACCGTGCGCATAGCGCTCCTGGTCGCCGCGGTCGCAGGCATCTTCGGCGTCGTCGTCGGCGCGACCGCGGGCTACGCCGGCGGCTGGGTCGACGCCGTGCTCATGCGACTCGTCGACCTCGTGGTCACCGTTCCGGCGCTCGCGGTCATCCTCGTGCTGTTCGTCTACATCTCGCCGGTCACCGACGAGCACATCGGGTACGTGCTGATGGCCTACATGTGGACAGGCGTCGCCCGCGTCGTACGGGCGAGGTGCGTGAGCCTGCGCGATCGCGAGTTCGTCGAGGCGGCGCACGCCTCGGGCGCGTCGCCGCTAAGGATCGTGCTTCGTCACCTCCTGCCGAACTGCTCGGGCGCGATCATCGTGGCGACGACGTCGGTGTTCGGCCAGTTCATCGTGCTCTCGGCGACTCTCGACTACTTCAACGTGGGCACGAGCCAGCTCTCCGGGCCGACGCTCGGGAATCTGCTCGCCGACGCGACGAAATACGGGCCGCTCAGCCAGGCGCCGTGGTGGACGTACGTCATGCCCGCGCTCGTGCTGGTCGTTCTGCTCGCCTGCGTCAACTTCGTCGGTGACTGCCTCGACGACGCGCTCGCGGGCTAGACGAGCCGAATGCGCGGGTCGAGCCAGGCGCATGCCAGCTCGCCGAGGATCCCGGCCACGACGACCATCCCGGCCGACACGAGGACGATCGCCTCGATGATGAAGGGGTCGCCGAGGCCGTACGTGCCGGTGACGAAGACGCTGGCGAGGCCGTTGAGCGCGAAGACCCAGTCTGCCGCGATCGTCGCGGTGAAGAACATGCCGAAGTCCAGTGCCAGCGCGGTCGCGAGCGGAACGAGCGCGAGACGGAGCACGTGCCGGAAGACGACGCGTCTGTCCGAGAGTCCCTTCGCCCGCGCGACGACTGCGTACTGCTCACCGAGCTCTGCGATCAGGGATGTGCGCAGGTAGCGGCCGTACACGCCTACGAAGCCGAGCGCCACGGCGAGCGCGGGCAGCGTCATGTGCTGCACCCAGTCGCCCGCTCCCGTCGGAGGGCCGGCCACCGCGAGCGGGTAGGAGCGCCAGTGCCTGTTGAGCGCGATGCCTCCTTCGTAGAGCAACAATGCAAGCAGGAAGCCGGGCGTCGCCCAGGCGGTGTAGGAGAAGGTGCGCAGCCCGAGGTCGAGCGGCGAGCCGCGGTGCCGGGCCGAGAGCGTGCCGACGACGACGCTCAGGACGACGACGAGCACGATCGAAGCTGCGACGAGCTCGAGCGAGCGCACGAGCGCGGACCCGACGAGCGGCCCGACCGGGATGTCGGCGTAGACGGTGCGGCCGAGGCCCTGGCCCTCGAAGAGGCCCTTCAGCCACAGCCAGTAGCGCACGAGCACCGGGTCGCTCAGGTGGGCGCGCTTCGCCGCCGCCACCGCTTCCGGCACGCGCGGGTCGTTCCAGTACTCCCACAGCGGGTTGAGCGAGCCCGCGAAGACGATCCACGACACGAACGAGAGCACCGCCATCACGAGCGCCCCGAGCGCGAACCGGCGCACCAGGAACCTCACCATCTGCCGTAGAGCGTACTCGGGGCGCCGTCCGACGCCGCCCGTACCGTGATTTCACGATGCACGAGGGCACCTGGACGATCCGTCCGTGTCCGCACCGGGTGCAGGCCGAGCTCGCCCGCTCGCTCGGGATCGGCGAGCTGACGGCAGCCGTCCTCGTCCGGCGCGGGCATGACGACCCCGCGGAGGCGCGCGCCTTCCTCGAGGGCGAGCTGGAGCCGCACGACCCGTTCCTGCTCGGCGACATGCGTGCCGCCTGCGAGCGGATTCGCGCTGCGGTCGCCGACGGGCGCCGCATCTGCGTGCACGGCGACTACGACGCCGACGGCATCGCCGCCACGACGCTCGCCGTCCTCCTTCTACGCGAGCTCGGCGGCGAGGTCGTCTGGCACCTGCCGAGCAGGTTCGACGAGGGCTACGGCGTGCGCGGCGAGACGCTGGCCCGCCTCGCCGACGAGGGCTGCGGGCTCGTGCTCACCGTCGACTGCGGCATCACCGCCGTGGCCGAGGTCGCCGAGGCGAAGGAGCGCGGCCTCGAGGTGATCGTCACCGACCATCACCGGCCCGGCGAGACGCTGCCCGATTGCCCGCTCGTCGCGACGCGGCCGTCCGGCTATCCGTTCCCCGAGCTGTGCGGCACCGGTGTCGTCTACAAGCTCGGCCAGGCGCTCTTCGGCGTCGACTCGGAGATCCCCAAGCGGCATCTCGACCTCGTCGGTCTCGCGACGATCGCCGACGTCGTGCCGCTGCTGGACGAGAACCGCTCGCTCGCGATCGCAGGCCTGCGCTCGCTCGCGCGCACGCAGAAGCCCGGGCTCGAGGCGCTCATGCGCGCGGCCGGCGTCGACCCCGCCACGGTCGACGCGGGCGCCGTCGGCTTCCGGCTCGCGCCGCGCATCAACGCCGCGGGGCGGCTCGGCCATCCGCGCGCGGCGCTCGAGCTACTGCTCACCGAGGACGCGGACGACGCCCGCCGGCTCGCCGACTCGCTCGAGGAGCTGAACCGCGAACGACAGGCGGTGGAGGGCCGGATCCTCCGCGAGGCGATCGCGCAGGTCGAGGGGTGGGCCGAGGACGAGCGCCGTCGCCGCGCGTACGTCGTCGCCGGCGAGAACTGGCACGAGGGCGTGATCGGGATCGTCGCCTCGCGGCTCGTCGAGCGCTACAACCGCCCGGTCGTGCTGATCGCGGGCGGCGAGGGCGACTGGAAGGGCTCCGGCCGCTCGATCGCCTCGTTCGACCTGCACGCGGGACTCGCATCCTGCTCGTCCCTGCTCGAGCGCTGGGGCGGCCACCGTGCCGCGGCCGGTCTCTCGATCAAGCCGGAGAACGTCGCCGAGTTCGCGCACCGGTTCGCCGAGCACGCCGCGGGACTGCTCGCCGAGGAGGACCTCGCTCCGCAGATGCGCGTCGACGCGATCGTCCCGCGCGGGACGCGGCTGACGCTCGAGCTGTGCGCCGAGCTGGCGCGCCTCGCCCCGTTCGGGCTCGGCAATCCCGACGTGACGCTGCTCGCGCCCGGCTGCGAGCTGGGCGAACTCGCCAGCGTCGGCGAGGGGAAGCACCTGCGCTTCCGCGTGCGCTGCGACGGCGCCGACGCCGGCAGCGCGATCGCCTTCGGCCTCGGCTCGCAGCTCGACGCCTACCGCCGCGAGGGTCGCTACGACGTTGCCTTCCGGCTCGCGGAGAACCGCTGGAACGGCACCGTCGCGCCGCAGCTCGTCGTGCGGCGGGTCTTCGCCGCAGGCGAACGCTTCGGCGAGCTGCGCGACTGGCTCGTCGCCGAGTACAGGAAGCCGGCCGAGGCCCGCGATGCCGAGGCCGCGGCGATCTTCGCCGAGCTCGAGCTCGGCGAGACGGGGCCCGGCCGCCGGCATCTGCTCGAGTCGGAACGCTTCCGGGCACTCCTCGCCGCGCCGCCGGCGCTTGCGCACGCGGCCTGACGCGTTTCGATCGCGTCAGCGGCGAGCCGACGCCGTCGCGTACACGGTCTCGGGCAGCAGCTCGCGCAGGACGAACTCGTCGTAGTCGAACAGCGTTGCGGCGATCGACGAGATGCGCCTCGCACCTTCGAGCGGTGTCAGCTGCCGCCTCTCGACGGCGGCGCGGACATTCGTGACGAGAAGCTCCGCGGCCTGCCACTTCGGCTCGATGCTCTTCTCGAACTCGTCGGGCGTCATCGACGCGTAGCGGTGAACCAGCGAGGTCGTCCTCGTGTGCGCCATGTGGCACCCCCTTGACCGGGACTGGGACGTGTACCCGGACCTTCTAGCGGCTCGGCGGCACGTCGGGCGTTGCCTGCGTGACGACGAGCCCGCAAAGAGCGGGAATCGAAGGGTGCCGTTTTACAGAGGTTTTACGGAACGCGGCCGACGAAGATCGCCCAGCCGAAGAGAGCGCGCTCGTAGCGCAGGTAGGCGTCACGCGAGGCCTCGTGGCGCAGGCGGATCTCGCGCGCGTCCGGGTCGTCCGGGTGCTGTGCGAGCCACTCTTCGACCGCGCGCCAACGCAGTGACTCATACGTGTCCCAGTCGTCCTCCGAGGAGGCGATCAGCGTCACGAGCGCGAGGCCGGCGCCCTCGAGCCGGGCGACCGTCTCGCACAGCGGCACGTAGCCGTCGTCGTCCACCCCCTCCGGCAGCGGCCACGTGCGCCAGAACGGCTCGCCGACGACGACGTGCCCCCCGGGCGGCACGGCCGGCGACAGCGCCTCGAGCGCCCCCTCGAGCCCGTGCCAGACGAAGCTCGCGCCGAGCTCCATGACGACGTCCCAGGCGCCCGGCTCGATCGGGAAGGCGGCCGCGTCGCCCTCGACGATCTCGACCCGATCGGC
>Ga0187777_10000303_pt1 | contig 36354 bp, 33 predicted proteins | sample 1015_Q2_SP5_10_M_FD_132416 | JGI IMG/M metagenome (GOLD analysis project Ga0187777, IMG submission 132416) | Tropical peat soil microbial communities from peatlands in Department of Meta, Colombia - 1015_Q2_SP5_10_MG | ecosystem: Environmental > Terrestrial > Soil > Wetlands > Peat | place... | reverse complement strand
TGGCGAACAGCCGCCGCGCAATGGCGCGCTGAGTTGCATTGGGCTTCTGGCCGGTGGCCAGTCTGATTTTTTCATCGAGCGTGTCGTCGTCGAGCGCGGTCCACGCTGCAAGAGTTTCAAATACGCGCGTCGCCATATTGGCAGCGGCGGCCTTGGTGAAGGTGATGCAGAGGATTTTCGCGGGATTTTCGCCGCGCAGCAAAAGATTGATCACGCGCTGCACCAGCACATGAGTCTTTCCTGAACCCGCATTGGCGGAGACGAACACCGAGCGCTCCGGATCGGCGGCCGCGATCTGACGGGCCTTGGCGGCATCCGGAATTTGCCGGGCGAGATTCATGGCTCGAACTCGCTTTCGCCGCCGGATGCGGCCCATTCCTTGACGCGCGCGAGGTGATCGTACTCTCCATAGTGCTTCTTCCACATCGGGTGGACGAGCGAACGGTAAGGTTCGCCTTCGACCAAAAACTTTTGCGCAACGCCTGCAAGTCTCTGCAGCGCCAAGTCGGCGCAACTGTCGGGCGTGCCTTCGGTGATTCTGATGTTCCTGGGCTCAATCGCCGGATCACCGCCCTTCAACCGTACGTATCCGATCTCAGATACTGTGCCTGCGGGAATGTCATGGAATCCGCCGTTACGCAAAATGGCCGCTTCAAGAGTGAGTTGTGGCGCGAGCCCGCTGCGCACTTGTGGTTCGGTCGGGGGCTGCCCGGTCTTGTAGTCGAGGATTGCATAACTGCCGTCCGCGCGCCGCTCAATGCGATCGGCGCGCGCGCTGAGAAAGAAAGCTGTTTTTCCGAGCGGGATTGAATGTTTTCCGGAAATCTCGGCAAAAATCTTGGTCGCGCCGGCACGCCGCTCGCGCTCCCAACTTTCGAACCGGTTTGCAATGCGCAGGAAACGCGTCCACCAGAACGCGCGGGCTTCCTCGTAGTCCGATAGAGATGCGAAATGCTTCTTGCCGAGCGTGGTCAGCTCGCGGGCGACATCGGCCGGCAAGGCATCCGCGAAGGTCTTTGTGAATTCGCCGACAGCTTCATGGATAAAAATACCGCGGTCGGTAGCGCCCGGTGGCGTGTCGACGGCTTCGAGCGGTAACAGCCGCAATACGTGCTTGGCATAAATCGTATAGGGATCGCGCAGCCAATTCTCGATATCGGTGACGCTCAATTGCGATGGCCGCGCTTGCGGAGGCGGTACCGGCTGTGGACGCGGGACAGGCGACACTTTGGCAGGGTGGTCGATCGCGCGTGCGTATCCCGCGTAGATTGCGCCTCTTTCGAGCGCCGCCTTCCAGCGCTTTTCGCCGGCGACTGCCGCCAGCCGCTGGAGAAAACGCGAGCTCACCGTCGGCGCGCCCGCCTGCCGCGCCGCCCGCGTCAGAATGACCTCGGGCGCACCCAATCCTTGCGCGAAATCGTGCGCCGAGAGGCCGACACGCAGCTCCGGCAGATTGAGGCCGAGTTCGAGCCGCATCGGCCGGCTTAACCACGGGTCGCTGCTTGTTTCCGGCGGCCAGGTGCCCTCATTAAGTCCGCCGAGCAGGATGCGATCGGCGCTCTGCAGCCGCGCCTCCAGCAGACCGAAAATGCGCACGTGCGGATTGCTGGTTTCGGCGCGCCGTTCAGCACGGCCCGAGCAGAGCAAATGGAAAACTTCCGGGTATTCATCTGCGGAAAGGTCTAGCGTCCGCGACGCCTGACTTTCGGAAAGAGTCTCGAAAGTGCGCTGCAATTGCAGACCATAGGTGCCGGCGTAGGCGGCAATCGCACCATCCTCATCAGAGAGCGCCTCAACGACTTTGGCATGAGCCTGCGCCAACGTGAACAGGTTGTTTCGGTTGTGGCCAAGCACTTCCAGCGGGGCGAGCGCTTGCGCGAGCCTGTCAGCCAGGCGTTTGGCTGCATCGAGATCGCCCTCCGCGACGACACGGCGCGGATCATTCCGGTGCAGCTCCTTGCGCGTGGCCTTGAAGGTCGCAAGCGCGTGCGCAAGACCAGCCGAACCGCGGCGCGGCCGCGGACCGCGCAATACAGCACGCTCAAGCGTCGCCACCGCGCGCGCATGCGCGCGGACTTCGCCGCCAAGCCGAAACAACGAGTTCTTAAGCAGCGCCAATAACGGCGCCGGTTCGAGCCCTCCCAGCGCGACTTCCGCAACCAGCCGTGCAAAGATTCCAGCGGGCGTGTCGGCGAGCGCATCGCGGCCAGAATCATCGACCTCGACTTGCCAGCGTTCGAGTGCCGCCACCACGCGGCGCGCCAATGCGCGATCTGGCGTCACAAGGGCGGCAGTTTTGCCGGGCACCTCGACTGCCTCGCGCAAGCAAACCGCGATTGCCAACGCTTCCTCTTCTGCATTGGCGGTTTCGATCACGCTCACACCGGCCATTGCCCGGTCGGCAGTGGCGGCGAAATCTGCGGCCTCGAAGCGAAATTGCCAGCGATCGGTCGTCGCAGCCGGACGCAGCGCCTCCGAGGCAAGCATCTCGCGACCGTGCGCAGCCGGCCCGGCAAGTTGCGCTACCGCGGCGCGCGCAATGCTCATACGTGAAAGTAAGGCCTGCATGGCGAATTGCGAATGCACGGCAGCAGGCGCATTTCCTTCGTCATCACTGCTCGCGATCTTGCGCCATGACTCTTCATCGAGATCGGTATCGAGCCCAGGCAACACGACCGCGCCATGCGGAAGCTGTGCGATCGCCGTCAGCAGCTTTGCGGTTGTCGGCATCGAGCCGGTGGAACCAGCGGCAATTACCGGCGCATTGCTGCCGGCGAGTCGCTTGATTTCGGACTCGATGAGCTGGTCGCGCCGTGTGGTGGCATCGATTTCGCCTCGTTCTTTAAGACGTTCCGGCCAAAAACTGCGTGCGATCTTGAGGAAGTCGAGCGTTAATTGCCAATATTTGTCGAACTGATCCGGCACCAGGCCGTCGAGCTGCTGCCAATCCATCTTGCGGGTGATGACGTCGTCAATCAGCCGGCCGAGATCGTCGGCGAGCACGAGTGATGCCGCCGGTGTGTTGGCGATCAACGGTGTCCCCTGTTCCGGGCGAAGTTTTTCGGCCCAGCGCACAATCAGCTGTGACAACAAAAGTCGCCGCTCAAGCGGCTTGATCGCCGGCGCGATCGCCAATGCGTCTTCTGCGAGTTCTGTGGTTGCGGCTTCTGCAAATATGATCTCGTCTTCGTCGAGATCACCAAGCGCAACGATGCGTGGCAGGATCGCGGCGCTGCCGTTGGGCGTATTGAGAAATGCGTCGCGAGCCGCGCGGCATGCCCGTCGCGTCGGGAGATAGAGAGTGGCGCGCGCCAGTTCCAACGGATCGGCCGACGCCGGAAATCCAGGAACCAGCTTGCCTTCGCGCAATGCCGCGGTCAGCACCGGGAGGAACGGCGCTGAAGCGGGGATATTGAAAACGCGGGGCGTAGTGGTGGGCATGCGAACGAATCATACACGCTTGCGCGTGCCGTCAATCACCGTGTACTGCTGCGAATCGCTGCTTCTGCCGCCGGGATAGCATCGGGCGTGCCAACGTGCATCCACCGGCCCTCCAGTCGCAGGCCATAGAGTCGTCGTGCTTGCGCCGCATGCCCAAACAACGCCCCGAGCGGAAACTCGCCTTGCGGCGCGTTCTTGAACAATTCCGGCGAAAGAATGGCCACGCCGGCATATACGAAGGGTGCAATTTCGTTTTCGGTACGTGGCCGCAAACGGCCGTCCGGCGCCATGGTGAAATCGCCGCGCCCGGTGTATCCAACGCTCCCTGTCGTGGGCGCAAGCAACAAGAGCGCGTCCATTGCCGCAGGATCGAAAGCATCGGCCAGTCGTGCCAGATTTGGTCGCGGCCCATCGATCCATATTGTATCAGAATTGATAAGAAAAAATGGCGCATCGCTCAACTCGAGCAGAGCTTTCCTCACGCCGCCGCCAGTACCGAGCAACAATCCGCGCTCGTCGGAGATCGCGACCTGCGGATGGTGCCGTTGCGCCAGGTGTTGCCGCATCTGTTCGGCAAAGTGATGCACATTGACCACCGCGCGCTCGACGCGGGCCTCCGCAAGCCGGTCGAGCACGTGATCGATGAGCGGACGACCCGCGATCTTCAGCAGCGGTTTCGGCGTCTTGTCGGTGAGCGGACGCATACGCGTGCCAAGGCCGGCCGCAAGCACCATGGCGTATCGAGGCATGACTTTTTTTGACATTGCGGCCATCTCTCAGACCTTCAACGGCGGTACGTTCGTGCGATACCAGGCGGCAAGCTGGGCCAATTCCGGGTGCGCCAGAGAGCGCTGCAAATAGGCCCAGACGCGCGGCAAATGCCGCAAATATTGCGGCTTGCGGTCACGCCGCTCCAAGCGCGCGAAGATGCCGAGGATCTTGGACGCGCGCTGCGCGGCTAAAGTGGCATATGCGAGTGCGAACCGAGGCGCATCGAAAGCGGCGCTGGCGGCAAGGCGCGCGCGTGTATAGCGCGACAGCAGCGCGATCTCCATCATTTCCGATATGTCCACTCGTGCATCCTGCAACAAGGAAGCCACGTCATAAGCCGGCGGTCCTATCACCGCGTCCTGAAAATCGAGCAAGCCGATGCGGCCCGTGCCCTCGCGTTCCGGCAGCCAAAGTAGATTAGGTGAATGAAAGTCGCGTAGCACCCATGTCTGCGTCCCATCCATCAACGGCGAGAGCGCATCGTGCCAAAGCCTCCGGTAAGCCTCGCGCTTGGCGTCGGCGATCCTGGCTTCGAGTTTGGGGAGGTACCAGTCCAGAAGCAGCTCTACCTCAACGAGAAACGCATCCATGTCGTAGCGCGGCAGCCGGTATTCGACACCTGGCTCCACCGCCAAAACGTCGCCCAGGTAATTACGATGCAATTCCGCGAGCAGGTCGGTTGCGACCTCATAGCGCGCTTCGATCGGCTTCGGCGGATCGCCATCAACGATAAGCTCATCGCCGAGATCCTCGATCACCAGCAGACCCGCTTCGCGATCGCTGGCAAAAATCGCTGGCGCTGACAACCCGACCCCGCGCAAGGCTTGCGCCATTGCGACGAAAGGCGTCACGCTCTCCGCCAGGTGCGCAATTGCACTGTAGGACTTGCCGTTGCGTATCGGTGGTCCGTCCGGCCGTTTTGGCGAATTCATCAAGATATACGTCGCGCCATCGCGGGTGAGCCGCTCGTAACTGCGGGTGGAGGCGTCGCCTTGGATGCGCCGCCGCTCCGCTTCACCAAAACCGGAGCGGTCGAGGAAATGCCGTATGGCAAGAATGCGCTCGGCCCGCCGCGCAAAGCCGCCATATCCCGTGACGCAGGCATTGCGCACGCTTGGCCCGTGCTTCGGCGACAGGATCAATTCAATATCCAGCCGGTCGGCTGGCAACAATCCGGTGGCACGATCCGGCCATTCCACGACCGTCACCGTCCCCTCGGGCACATCCTCGAGGCCGAGCTCTGTCAGCTCTGCCTGTGATGTCAGCCGATAGAGGTCAGCGTGCATTAGGGTAAAACGCGGCAAGACGTAAGTCTGGATGAGCGTGAAGGTTGGGCTCGGTACCTCGATGCTCTGGTCACCGGCGAGATGGCGGATAAGCGCACGGGCAAATGTGGTTTTTCCTGCGCCAAGATCGCCCGAGAGTGTAATCAGGTCGCCAGGCTCGATCAGCGCGGCGATGTCCGTCATCAGCCGATAGGTAGCCGCTTCGTCGGCCAAAGCCGCCGTAAAGCTGTAGCCGCCGGAGCTGGTGGGGACCATCGAATCATCCGCTGTAGGGCAGGGAGGTTATAAACGGATGGCGTCGTCGAGTAGAGCGCCGCAGGATTTGCGGCTATGCCGCCGTCTGCTTCTTCTCCGCTTCCTCCACCGGAAACTGACATGTGACCGTTGTGCCGTGCCCTGGAGTGGAATCGATCATTACGGTGCCCCCGTGCAATTCGACGAAGGAGCGCACAAGCGAGAGACCGAGACCAGGCCCGCGATGCTGCGATCCCATGGAATCGGTCTCGAACCAATCGAATACCTTTTCCTTCGTTTCTGCTGGAATGCCCGGGCCGTGATCGGTGACGCTGAAAATTACGGTGTTGGACCGCCGCTCAGCCAACAGCGTAACTGTCTCGCCGGCCGGCGAGAAGCCAACCGCATTTGAAAGCAGGTTGAACAAGATCTGGCGCAAACGCCGTTCATCGGCAGTGAGGCTTCCGATATTGGCCGGCGTGCGGATGTCAAGCGTGATGCGATTCTTGACCAGACGGTCCTGTACGCCTTCCGCCGCGGCTTCCATACTGGCGCGGATGTCGACGTCGGTCTTGTTCAGTGTCATGGCCCCGGCATCGATCGTGGCAAGATCGAGAATGTTATTGATCAGCGCCAGCAGGGCGTTGGTCGAGGCGGTGATGTAACCGAGATATTCAGCTTGCTTTTGATTGAGCGGGCCAAATGTCGGATCGCCTAACAAGTTCGCAAAACCGATGATGTTGGTGAGAGGCGAGCGCAACTCATACGACACATGATGCACGAAATCGATTTTGATCGTATCTGCGGCTACCAGTGCTTCGTTGCGCTCGCGTAGGGCGCGCTCGACATTGATCGTGTCGGTTATGTCACGGAATGCGACCAACGTGGCGCCGTCGGGCAAAGGCATGGTGGCAAGGTCGATGACTGCGCCATCATGCCGCTCGATGCGGGCGACGAGCGGCTCGCGATTATCGATCGCGGTTACGGAGCCACGCAATTTCCGCCAAACGGCATTGTCATCATGCAGCGCCTGGCACCAGGCCGTTACAGCGTCAATGTGCGGACGTTGGTCAAGCGCCTCCGGCAATAGCTTCCACATGCGGCTGAAAGCCGGATTATGCAGTCGAATGCGTCCGTCGCTGCCGAACACGGCCACGGCTTCCGCCAAATGATCGAGTGTCTCGCTTTGTACCTTAATGAGCGCGTCATAGCGGCGATGCATGTCCAGCCGCTCGCTGACATCCTCATAAAGATATGTGACGCCGCCTTCCGGGTTGGGCGCGGTCACGACGCGCAAGGTGCGCCCGTCCGGCAGATGCCAGGTATGCTCCTTTGGCTCGACTGCGCGGTATGCCTCATGCAGCAGCTGCTTCCATTGCCGGAAATCCTGCTCCTCCGGCAGCCTGCGTTTTCTGCGCAACGTATCCAGTACGGCGTTGTCGGCCGGCGTCTGATCGAGAAAACCCGCGTCGAGTTCGAATAGCGAACGGAATGCGGTGTTGTAAAAAGCGAGTTTTCGGTTGGCGTCAAAAATGGCGACTCCGGTCGCGAGCTGGTCGAGCACGCGCCGATGCGCCTCGAGCATGCGCGCAAGTTCTGCGCGCATGGCTTCCACTTCAGTACGATCAATTGCAATGCCCGCGCTGCCTGTGCGGCTCGGCGCATCAACGACCTCGAAAATGCGGCGTGCGCCGGCCGAAATGGCCGGCAATCGGCCGGCAAATGTCTCGCCTGCGGTACGTATGCGAGTGATTTCCGCGCGCGCCGGTTGGTCAAGCAGTTCCAGTTCACGCGCCACTGCGTCAGCGGGGTCTTGTGCTTCGACCGCGCGCGCGTAAGCCGAATTTACGAAGGCCAGCCGTCCAACGCTGTCGCGGGCCCACACCGGCGCGGGTAGCGAATCGAGCAACGTCCTCATTATTTCAACGTCGCTGAGCAATTGGTCATGCCGCGCCGCAAGATCCAAAAGCTCATGCTCGATGCCGCTCACATCCCGCAGACGCAAGACCGCACGGCCGCCGATGGCGCGCCCCTCCACTTCAACCGGGCGTCCAGCGCGGGTGGTGAGAGTCATTACGAAACTACGTCCGTCGCTGCGCAAAGCATCAACTGCCTGCTGTATGCGGTGCGCCGCCGTGGGCTCGAGCCACGTGCCGAAAGCGAGTACTCTTTCCGGAATGCCGCCCGGCGCGACGATACTTGTGTCGCCCAGGATCTGCGGTTGCTCTGCAGCCACCCAGGTCACCAGGACCTGGGGCTCGGACAACAGGAGCGCCTTTAGGCGATCGACCTCCGCATGCAGTGCGACTGACTCGTCGCGGAAATCGGTTTCAATCCGGCCTGTATGCCTGCGCGTGCGCGTATAAAGCAATGCGATGGTTGCAAGCAGGGCAAGGCTGAGCAGAGTGAGAACCAGCGTGAGCGCTGTTATTTCGCGCCCGCGAAGGATCGTGATGGCGTTGTGGACGGCAGCGACCGCGGTCGCGCCAAAATGCCCATCCGCGCGAGCGGACGTGACGGGTATGATGCAAAAACCTGCGGTCACGAAGGCGGCGAAGAATCCGTCTCGCCACGGACGAAAACGCGGCCTCTCGTTTGCCGTCCGGATTGTCTCCGGCATTCAGACTTGCCCCAGGATTGCGGGTGGCGTCCGCCACGCCATTCCGCGAATCGTTGGACTTTACCCCTAAGGGGAATCGCGCCGAAAGAGTCCAGACCGTGAACAGGCGTCGCTTGGGCCTGAAATTGCCTGCTATTTCAAGGTTTCGGCGCGCTTGACCATATCGTCGATATTGATCCTGCCAAGCGCGACCAAGAAGGTGCGCTCGGTTTCGGCGAGTGCCGGCCGTACGACGTCGTTGAGCAACGGCGAGCCCGGCAAGGGCGACTCGTCGATGTCTTCGGCGGCGATAGCTGCACGCAGAATGTCATCTGCTGTAATGCGGTTGCGCTCGCGCCCGAGCGCGTAGCCGCCGTGCGGTCCGCGGATACCCTTAAGAATGCCATCGTGTACGAGCGCTTGCAGAACCGGCTCGAGATGGCGCGGCGGCAGCTGGTGACGGGCAGCCAGTGTCTTTGCTGATACCGGGCGGCTGCCCGAGTTGATTGCAACATCGACTACTGCAGCAATGGCAAGCACGCCCTTACGAGACATCACAGGCATTTCGGAAACACCCAGCACAAACGAAGGTTGCGGTAATAGGCTACGCTCACCCACCCGTCTAGGGCGAATGACCGTCCTTTTTTCTCAACTTCCGGTAGAGCCAAAACCGCCGCTTCCGCGCGGCGTTTTATCGAGAGATGCAACGTCCACTATATGTGCGCGCACAACCGGTGCGATCACCAATTGCGCGATGCGCATCCCGCGCGCGATGGTCACTGCGTCGCCGCCAAGATTCGCCAGGAGTACCTGGATTTCACCGCGGTAGTCGGCGTCAATGGTACCTGGTGAGTTGAGCACGGTTACCCCGTGGCGGGCGGCAAGGCCGGACCGTGGCCGCACCTGAGCTTCATAGCCTTGTGCAAGGGCAATCGCGATGCCGGTCGGAACAAGTGCGCGAGCGCCGGGTGAAAGCGTGAGAGGCGTGGCGTCTGGCAGCGCTGCGAGCAGATCGAATCCGGCAGCGTGCTTGCTCTGATAGGACGGCAGCGGAAGATCCTTCCCATGTGCGAGGCGCATTACCTGGATTTCGACTTCGCTCACCGTTTGCCTCCGTTCAGCGCATCAGCAATACGTGCGATCAGGGTCGCGGCTACGTCTTCCTTGCTTTGCGGCTTCCAGGCTTCTGTTCCCGAGGCGCGCACCAGCGTGATTGTGTTGCGCTCGCCGCCCATGATGCCCGACCGTGGCGAAACATCATTCGCCAAAATCCAGTCGCAGCCCTTGCTCATAAGCTTTGCCTTCGCATTCGCCACCACGCCTTCAGTCTCGGCAGCGAATCCGACCACCAGCTTTGGGCGCTGGGTTTTTCGTTTGGCAATGGTGGCGAGGATATCGGGATTCTCCACCAGCGACAGTTCCGGCGTTGCCTTGCCCGCCTGTTTTTTGATTTTTTGTTCGCCGGCATTGGCCACACGCCAGTCGCCAACGGCCGCGGCAAAGATTGCAACATCCACCGGCAGCGCTTGCTCAACCGCTTTGAGCATTTCACGCGCGTTTTCCACCTTTATCACCTTGACGCCCGGCGGATCGGAAATGTTTACCGGGCCGCTCACAAGTATGACATCAGCGCCGGCAGCCGCGGCGGCGGCGGCAATGGCGTGACCCTGTTTGCCGGACGAACGATTGGTAATGTAGCGCACAGGGTCGATCGGCTCATGCGTTGGACCGGAAGTGACCAGCACGCGCCGACCTTGCAGCGACTGGTAGGTTTTGCTCGTCAGCAGCCTTTGTGCTGCTGCGGCAATCTCCAGCGGCTCGGCCATGCGGCCGACGCCACTTTCATCTGCTTCCGCCATTTCGCCTTCGTTTGGACCGACAAGCGCAAAGCCGTCGGCAATAAGCTGCGCCAGATTGCGTTGCGTTGCTTTGTTGGCCCACATGCGCGGATTCATCGCCGGCGCCAGCAGTATCCTGGCGGTGGTCGCAAGCAGCACGCAGGTCGCCAGATCATCAGCATGACCGCCGGCCAGTTTGGCCATGAGATCGGCGGTTGCCGGCGCGACTACAATCAGATCGGCCTCACGGGCAAGCCGAATATGGCCGACGTCGAACTCACCAGCCGGGTCGAACAAATCGGTAAACACGTGCTCGCCGACGATGGCGCCCGCCGACAATGGCGTTACGAATTGTTCGGCAGCCTTCGTCAGGATGCAGCGCACGGCGATGCCGCGTTCCTTCAGCCGGCGAATGAGATCAAGCGATTTGTAGGCCGCGATGCCGCCCCCGATGATCAGCAGCACGCGCTTCGTTCCCGCCGGCAAAGCAGAGCGGGAACTTCGCGTGCGGGATTTCAGCGTGGGTGACTCGATCGGGTCAGGTATCGCGTGGCCAGTTTCTTCGGCGGCTTCGCGCAGGATGGTACGCACTTCGTCCTCAACGGAGCGGCCGCTCCTGGCGGCGCGCAGGCGCAGCAGCTTTTTGAGCCGTTCGTCGAGCTGGCGGACAGTAAGCGAGGCCATGAAATCCTCTTTGCTGCGAAGAGCTTAGCACCGGTATGATTGCATTGCAATCAGTGCAATCATTCTCCGATATCAGGACAACGCCCGCAACGCCGCGCGCAGGTTGTCGGGGCCACCACGCGGAATCGCTCGTTCGATTTCGGCATGGGCTCGTGTCCACAATGGAAACGCCCGGCCCAGCAACGCGCGGCCGGCCGCAGTAATTGTCAGTCGGCGGCTGCGCTTATCCTCTTTATCGACGGAAACCTTCACCAATCCCCGGCGTTCAAGGGGTTTGAGGGCCGCCGTCAGCGTTGTGCGATCCATGACGAGCAATGCCGCAATACTGCCGATGCTTGGCGGTTCCGGTCGGTTCAGCGACATCAGCAGTGAGAACTGTCCATGCGTAAGATCGAGCGGGCGGAACACCTCGTCGAAGTGACGGGCAAGCGCACGTGCGGCCCGCTGCACGTGCAGGCAAAGACACGCATCGCGCACCTGATGGGTGGCCGAGAGCGGTAAGCCGTGACGGCTTGACATGGGCTATAATAGGTTGATATCAACATATTTGTCAACATTGGGAACCGCAGGAGGAGAAGTTATGCAGGTGCAATCGTATCTATTTTTCGATGGCCGCTGCGATGAAGCGATTGCGTTCTATCAAAAAACGCTTGACGCCGAGGTCGGCATGTTGATGCGCTGGAAAGACAGTCCCGACAAATCGATGTGCACGCCCGGCAATGAAAACAAGGTGATGCACGCTTCACTCAAGATTGGCGAAACAAGAGTTATGGCCTCTGATGGACGCAACACTGGCAATCCCAAGTTCGACGGGTTCGCGTTGTCGGTCGATGCCAAGGATGAAGCGGATGCTGACCGGCTCTTCAACGGACTTTCCGCTGGCGGGAAAGTCGTCATGCCTCTGGGTAAGACTTTCTTTTCGCCGCGCTTCGGCATGATACAAGACAAGTTCGGCGTGAACTGGATGGTTATTGTCGAGCCGAAGTGAACGCAGCGATAAACCCTCCGTCGTACGGAGTGTCAAGCCCCACGACCAAAAGCGCAAGCTTTGTAATGGCGGTCCGAATTTTCGGTTTAACGAGGCCATCTCATTGCAGGTGCGCTGCGAGACGCAGGCCGAGGTCGATTATTTCTGGAGCAAGCTCTCCCAGGGCGGTGAGGAGGGGCCTTGCGGCTGGTTGAAGGACAAATACGGCTTGTCATGGGCAAAATTAAAGCAGGCCTACGAGGGGCAAGCCGCATAGGTCAGGCTCGTTGCCGCTACAGGAGCATCCATGTGATTACAGCCAGTAACGCTGCAATCACCCACAGGGCGGCTGCCGTCCAGCGATTGCGCCGCGCTTTCGCCGCGCCGATCTCCGCGACGGTTTGCGGTGAGAGCACCAGGCCGTCGCGGGTAATGTCATCGAACTGATCGAGCAGGGTGCCTGCACGGGTCAGCAGGCCTGGCACCTGCCCGAGAAAACGGCCGATCTCGCCGGCGCCTTCCACCGCATCCTCCAGGCGCCCGACCGGCCCCAGATTGCGCGAGATCCATTCGCGCACAACCGGATCGGCGATTACCCACATGTCGAGCTTGGGATCAAGGGAGCGCGCGACGCCTTCAACCACCACCATCGTTTTTTGCAGCAGCAATAATTCGGGCCGCGTGCGCATGTCGAACAGGCCGGTAACCTCGAACAACAGCATCAGCAGCTTGGCCATCGAGATGTCTTCGGCAGTCCGGTTATGAATGGGCTCGCCGATCGCGCGGATCGCCTGCGCAAAGCTTTCGACGGAATGTTGCCTTGGCACATAGCCGGCGTCGAAATGTATCTGCGCCGTCCTTTGATAATCGCGCGTAATGAATCCAAATAGAATCTCAGCGAGAAAGCGCCGTTCCTTTGGCCCGAGCCTGCCCATAATGCCAAAGTCGACGGCAACCAATTTGCCGTCGTCATCGACAAACAAATTGCCGGGATGCATATCGGCGTGAAAGAAACCGTCGCGCAAGGCGTGACGCAGGAAGCTTTGGATCACCTTGTGGCCGAGTGTCGGCAAATCGAAGCCCTTCGCCTCCAACGCGCCGTGGTCGCTCAGACGAATGCCGTCGATCCATTCCAGGGTGAGCACCTCGCGCGCGGTGCGATCCCAATCGACCACCGGAACACGAAGATCGGTATCCTCGCGCGTGTTTTCCGCCATCTCGGAAGCCGCTGCCGCTTCCAGCCGGAAATCCATTTCGATGGCCACTGAACGGGCAAGCGTTGATACAACCTCGACCAGGCGCAGGCGCCGGGCTTCGGCGGAGAGGCCTTCCGCCTTTCGGGCTGCGAAGAAAAAAGCGTCAAGATCAGTTTTGAAGCGGCGCTCGATGCCGGGACGGAGGATTTTTACTGCGACCGGCTTGCGCTTGCCGCCGATTTCAACTTCAGCACGGTGAACTTGCGCGATGGATGCCGCAGCCACGGCGGGGCCGAAACTCGCATAAACCGCGCCAAGCCGCTTTCCGAAAGCAGTTTCGACCGCTGCTTCCGCTCCGTTTTGCGGGAAGGGCTCCATCTTGTCCTGCAAGCTCTCGAGATCGCGGGCGATCGCAGTGCCAACCACATCGGGCCGCGTGGCGAGGAACTGGCCGAGCTTGACGTAGGTGGGCCCGAGCCTGGTCAGCGCGGCGGCGAGACGGCTTTCGCCGCTTTTTGCACTCGGCCGCTCGAACAGCCGTGCTATGGCAATTCCAGTCTTGGCAGGCAGCGGCAAGGGACGCGTATCGACCAGGGCGAATACGCCTTCACGCGCAAACACGAAGCCAGCGCGGGCCAATCGGAGCAGATGAGAGGCCGCTGCGATCACAATCGCCAGCCCGAATGCAACGCCACGACGCCACCGGTCATCGACGTGAAGGATACTCGGCGGAACCCGGCGGCCTCAATCATCTGCGCAAAGACTTTCGGCTTGGGGAATTTGCGGATCGACTCGACCAAATACTGGTAAGCTTCGCGGTCACCGGCCACCAATTCTCCGATGCGCGGTATCACCTGAAAGGAATAAAGCTCGTAAAGCGCGTCGAAGCCCGGAATGTCGACTGAGGAAAACTCGAGACACAGGAACCGGCCGCCGTGTCTAAGCACTCGATAAGCTTCTGCAATCGCGCGCTCGATGCGCGGCACGTTGCGAATACCGAATGCAATTGTAACGCAATCGAAATGACGGTCGGGGTAGCCCAGCTCCTCGGCGTTAGCCTGCTCGAATGTCACCGCATGATCGAGCCCGCGTTCAGTGGCACGCTCGCGCCCGACCGCGAGCATGTCGGCATTGACATCGCAGACCGTGACGCGGGTGCCGGAACCGCCGGCCTCCACCACGCGGAACGCGACATCGCCGGTTCCGCCGGCTAGATCGAGCACGGCAAATTCGCGTTCGCTCTTCGGCGGATTGACCGCAGTAACCAGTGCGTCCTTCCAGGCGCGGTGCAGCCCACCCGACATCAGGTCATTCATCAGGTCGTAGCGCCGCGCCACCGAACGAAAGATCTTGTCCACGCGCCTCTGCTTGTCGTCGAGCGGCACGCTCTCGTAGCCGAAATGGGTCTGCTCACTACCCCGGGCCATGGCCAATAATCCTTTGCGGGCAGGACCATAGCGCGGGCGGCCGGGGGGCGCTATGTGTCAGCGCAGGAGCGGTTAATCATGCCGGAATTGCCTGAAGTCGAAACCGTGCGCCGGGGCCTGGCGCCTGCCATGGAGGGCGAACGCTTCGCGAAAGTCGAAGTGCGGCGTGGCGATCTTCGCTGGCCGCTGCCCAAGGGTTTTGCCCAACGGCTTCACGGCAAGATCGTGGAAGGCCTCGGCCGCCGGGCAAAGTATTTGCTGGCAGATCTGTCGTCAGGGGATGTTCTAATGATGCATCTCGGCATGTCGGGCTCGTTCCGCGTCGGCAAGAACAGCGCGCCTGGCAGATATTATCACGAGCGCTCCAGGAGCAGGTCGCACGACCACGTTGTGTTTCACATGTCGAACGGCATGGTCGTGACATTCAACGATCCGCGCCGTTTCGGTTCGATGAAACTGGTGCCCCGGGCGAAGCTCGAGAGCGAACCACTGCTGCGTGCGCTTGGACCGGAGCCATTGGGAAATGAGTTCGACGCGACAATGTTGGCGAGAGCGTGCGCCGGCAAGAAGACCTCGCTCAAGGCTGCGTTGAGCGATCAACGTGTCGTTGCGGGCCTCGGCAATATCTATGTCTGCGAAGCCCTGTTTCGTGCGCGGCTGTCGCCCAAGCGTATCGCGTCGACCATTGCTGACCGTTACGGCAATCCCGACGAACGGGCGCAAAGACTGGTCGAAGCCATCAAGGCGGTGCTCACAGACGCGATCGAAGCCGGAGGTTCGTCGCTGCGCGACCACCGCCGCGCTGACGGCTCGCTCGGCGACTTCCAGCACAATTTCCAGGTCTACGACCGGGAAGGCGAACCATGTCCGTCGTGCAAGGGGAAGATCAAGCGCATCGTGCAGGCAGGCCGATCGACGTTCTATTGCCCTTCATGCCAGAAGTAGGCCACGCTAGATCGTCAACGGCGGGGATTTTGTTCATGCGCAAACTGGGTCTGTCGGCGCTCATCCTTATGCTCACGTTGACTGCTGCGGCGGCAGACTATCCGGATCGCCCGATCCGGTTCATCGTTCCGCAGGCCGCTGGCAGTGCCACCGACACGGTTGCCCGTATTCTGGGTGCGGAGCTGACCAAAGAACTGGGACAACAGGTCGTCGTCGATGATCGGCCTGGCGGTGCACTGACCATCGGTCTCGACCTTGTCGCCAAGTCGCCGCCTGACGGGTACACGATTGGCATGGGCCCGATTGGCGCGCTTGCGATCACCCGCCATATGGTGGCGAAGCTTCCGTACAACATCGAACGCGACTTCCAGCCCATTGCGCTGGTCGCGCGTGGACACTTGCTGCTTGCTGTTTCGCCCAAGCTGCCGGTCCATTCGGTCAAGGAGCTGATCGACTATGCCAGGAAAAATCCCGGCAAGCTGACCAACGCCTCATCCAGCAACGGTTCACCGGGGCATGTCGGCGGCGAATTGTTCAAATACATGACCGAAACCGAGATTGTGCATGTGCCTTATCGCGGCGGCGCGCCAGCAATCACCGATCTGATCGCCGGCCATGTCGACCTCATGTTCGAGAGCCTGCAATCGATTGCGCCGTTCGTGCGCGACGGCAAGGTGCAGGCGCTTGGGGTGAGCGGCGCCAAACGCTCGCCCGCATTCCCCGAACTGCCAACCATCGGTGAAACCGTTCCCGGCTATCTGGCGCCGACCTGGACCGGCGTTATCGCTCCTGCAGGTGTGCCGCGTCCGATCGTCGACAAGCTCAACGCGGCGATCAATAAGGCGCTTGCATCGGATGCATTCAGGGAGAAATTTGCCAAAATCGGCGACGAGCCGGCCGGCGGCACGCCGGAAGACTTTGCGGCGACGATCAAGGCCGACTCGGAAAAATGGGCGGACGTGGTGAAGCGTTCTGGCGCGAGATTCGATTGAAGATTTAAGGAAAACCCATGACCTATCAAAACATCATTGTCGAAACGCAAGGCCGGGTCGGGATCATACGCCTCAACCGCCCGCAGGCGCTTAATGCGCTCAATAAAGCGCTTATTGCCGAACTCACCCGCGCCATCGCGGCCTTTGACGCCGATGACAAGATCGGCTGCCTGCTGCTGAGCGGAAACGAGAAGGCCTTTGCTGCCGGTGCAGATATCAAGGAAATGGCCGACAAGCCGTTTATTGAAGCCTATCTTGGCGATTTCGTTTCAAACTGGGATGCAGTCGCGCGCGCGCGCAAACCGGTCGTCGCAGCGGTCGCGGGCTTCGCGCTCGGTGGCGGCTGTGAACTCGCCATGCAGAGCGATATCGTCATCGCCGCGGACACCGCCAAATTCGGTCAGCCAGAGATCAAGATCGGCGTCATCCCTGGCATCGGCGGCACCCAGCGGCTGGTCCGTGCGGTCGGCAAGGCCAAAGCAATGGAAATGATCTTGACCGGCCGCACGATGGATGCGGCGGAAGCCGAAAGGTCCGGTCTGGTGACGCGCGTGGTCCCAGCCGCCAAACTCATGGCAGAAGCCATGAAAGTTGCCGACGTGATCGCAAATATGTCGCTGCCGTCGATTCTCGCCGCAAAGGAAGCAATTAACGCCGCGTTTGAATCCTCGTTGACTGAAGGCGTGCGTTTCGAACGCCGGATCTTCCATTCATTGTTCGCAACGGAAGATCAGAAGGAAGGCATGAAAGCCTTCGTCGAGAAACGTTCGCCAAAATGGAAAAACAAATAGCTATTTCCGTACACAAATGATTCGCACCACGGACTCCTTGGCATTGCCCTCATGCGAGCCGATACTGACATTATGCGCGGCGAGAAAATCGCGGATGGCTGCGGCAGTGATCAGCCGCATTGGCGGCGCTGCCGGCTCGGTGCTGGCGAGCACAAAATTGCGCATTTCCGTCATGCCGAGGAATTGCCCTTGCGCATCGAGGGCGGCCGCGCCGGAAAAGCCCGCCATCGGCACAGGCTGACGCAATTCGATTGCGTTGCCATCGGTCAGCCTGGCCTTGATTTCGCTGAGCGCCTTGGCGCCGGACTGCTCCTTCGGGTCCGGAATACCAACAAGCGTTACATCGCCCTTTTTATATGAGTCCGGCGCAAGTGCGAGCGGCGAAAGCTTGCGCGGGCCGTACACCCGGAGCAGGGCGAGGCCACTATCCTTGTCTTCGGCAATACGATCGGCATCGCCAAGGCCGGCGGCGACAATCACCTGGCAACCGGCCGCCAGCTTGCGGTCGGTAATAATGTGGCCGCGCGCGCTCACGATCAGTCCGTTGCCATATTCGACTGATTTTGCCATGTCGGCAAACAGCATGCTGCGTGCCGGGAATGGAGAGAAGGCGCTCACCATTGCCGCCGTCACCGGCGCAACGATGGTTTCCATCATCTGGTCAAATAGCAACGTGAAGCCCCGGACTTCCCCGTCGCGCGCATACGCGCGCACAGAGAATTTCTTCAGCCCTTGCATGCCGCTGATATAGAAGCCGTCGTCGCGAAGTGTGCTGGATTCGATCTTCCGCGTGGCGGGCTCTTTTTTCTGTTGCTCGAACAGGGCGGCGAGCTTCAGGTTGCTATCCTTGATACGAAACGTTTCGACCTGCACCTCTCCGTGCACCGATGACCAGCGCGTGCCGCGCGTGGCCTCGCGCGCCTGCGGCACCAGCTTGAGGGGCAACCCTATGCGCACGCCGGTTGCCGGATCCATCGCAATGGTCCAGCCAAATTCGTCTTCATGAGTCCTGGCGGCCGTCAAAAGGTTGGCGCGCTCGTTGGGCGTAAGCACACCGGTGATTTTCGACCTGGCGCGCTTTTGATAGTTTTTGATGGCCGAGAAGAGAGGATCTTCGCCGCCGATCGAGCCGGTATAGTCGCCCGACCACAGCAGTGCCGCCTGGATTTTCAGGCGATCCTCGGGCGAAATTTCAGACGATGCAGACGTTGAGTCTGCCTTGGCGGGTTCGGCAGTTTTGGCGCCGACAGTCGCCACCGCGGCAATCTTTGGCGTAGCTGCCGCCAGCCTGTGTGCCAACTTCTTCGCGCCATCGTTTGCCGGTTTTGCGGTTGCGGCCGGCTGCTGGGGCTTGGGGATGATGCCAGGCGGCGATTCCTGCACCAGCGCCGGAGTAGCGCCGAGCAAAAACGCGAGCATTGCCGCCGAGCCGGCCCCACGCATTGTATTGACTTCCCCCAACCGTATTTTGTGGCCACCTTAGCCGATCGAGACGGAGGTGCAAGGCAGGCTGGGGATTTGCGGAAACCAGCGCGAGGGCTGGCCCGAAGCTTCGCGCCACCATAGGGTTAGCGGCAATGCTCGACGCCAAAGAACTTGAACGCTACGCCCGCCACATCGTGCTGCGCGAAGTGGGCGGCCCCGGCCAGGCCAAACTCAAGGCCGCGCGCGTGCTTGTTGTAGGGGCAGGCGGCCTCGGTGCGCCTGTGTTGCTCTATCTCGCCGCCGCGGGCGTCGGCACGCTTGGAGTGGTCGACGATGACAATGTGTCGCTGTCAAATCTGCAACGGCAGGTCATCTTTGTAACTGGAGATATCGGCAAGCCGAAAGTCGAATGCGCCGGTCACGCGGTGAAGAAACTTAACCCGCACGTGAATGTCGAGGCGCATCGCGCGCGGCTGACGGCAGAAAATGCACTCGATTTGATGGGGCGCTACGACATCGTAGCCGACGGTTCCGACAATTTCGCCACCCGCTATCTGGTTTCCGATGCGTGTTACTTTGTGCAAAAACCGCTTGTCACGGCGGCGGTCGGTACTTTCGACGGGTCGCTCACGTCAATTCGCGCGCACGAAAAGCGCGCCGACGGAACGCGCAATCCGACCTACCGCTGCCTGTTTCCCGAACCACCGCCTGCCGGCACAGTGCCGGCGTGTGCCGAGGCGGGGATCCTGGGCGCGCTGCCGGGCGTGCTTGGCTCGTTGATGGCGCTGGAAATAATTCGCGAGATTGTCGGCTTTGGCGAAGGTCTCGTTGGCCGCCTGTTGATGATCGACGGCCGCTCAATGCGGTTCGAGACGCTCAGCTATGCGTGGGATCCGAACAATCCGCTGAGCGGCAACAAACCAACGATCAGGGATTTGTCAGCGCACGCGTAATGCCGCGCCGGATGCGCCTCACAACATCGACGGCAGGACTCGATCCGGTGGCCTGTGACCATCCATAAAAGTTCTTATGTTGATGATCACTTTCTCGCCCATGTCGACACGGCCTTCGATCGTTGCCGAACCGGTATGGGGGAGCAGCACGACCTTGCCGGCGCGGGCGAGTTTGACCAGCTTGGGATTGACTGCTGGCTCGTGCTCGAACACATCTAGTCCGGCCCCGGCGATCTCGCCGGCGTCGATCAAACGAGCGAGCGCATTCTCGTCGATCACCTCGCCGCGCGATGTATTAACGATGTATGCCTCCGGCCGCAGCATTTTAAGCCGCCGCGCCGAAAGCAGATGATATGTCGCCGGCGTATGCGGGCAGTTGACTGACACGATATCCATGCGGGCGAGCATCTGGTCGAGGCTTTCCCAATAGGTGGCGTCGAGTTCCTGCTCAATCTTTGGCGCGACCCGCCGACGATTGTGATAGTGGATTTGCAGGCCAAAAGCGCGCGCACGCCGCGCAACGGCCTGACCGATCCGGCCCATGCCGATTATGCCAAGGCGCTTTCCCCAAATTCTGTGTCCCAACATCCAGGTCGGCGACCAGCCGGTCCAATCCTTGTCGCCCGTGAGGACCTGAGAGCCTTCTACCAGCCGGCGCGGGACTGCCAGGATCAGCGCCATGGTCATGTCGGCGGTATCTTCGGTAAGTACGCCGGGCGTATTGGTGACGGTAATGCCGCGCTGAATTGCGGTGGCAACGTCGATATTGTCGACACCGTTGCCGAAATTGGCGATCAGCTTGAGTTGCTCGCCAGACTTGCTCAGCACAGAGGCGTCGATCCTGTCGGTGACGGTTGGCACCAGTACGTCAGCGGCTTTCGCCGCTTCGGCGAGCTGGCTTTGAGTCATCGGCTTGTCTTCGGGATTGAGCCGGGCGTCAAAAAGTTCCCGCATTCGCAGCTCGACAGAATCGGGCAGCTTACGCGTCACGATAACCAACGGCTTCTTGGTCTTCGCCATCTGCTCTCAATCGCGGGCGATTGGCCGCATTACCCCCGAATAACGCGCCGATTCAGCCCTCTTTAACCGGACTCCCCCACACTGTGCATCACGCGTGCGGGGTCGAAAACTCGTTCTTTTCCTACCAGATGGCCGTGACAACACAAAGCTTCCGGACCGCCCTGAGCCGCCTCGCCTTGGCCGCTGGCCTCGTGGCAATTCAGGCGGGGGGTGCCCAGTCCGCCGGCGAAGTCGGCACCGGCTCCGTCAGTGGCCTGCCGATTCCACGCTTCGTCAGCCTCAAGTCTGACCGGGTCAACGCCCGCTCCGGCCCGAACAAGGACCAGGAGGTGCGTTGGGTCTACACACACGCCGGTATGCCAGTGGAAATTACCGCCGAGTTTGAAAACTGGCGCCGCATCCGCGACTGGGAAGGCGCCGAAGGTTGGGTCTATCACTCGCTATTGTCGGGCAAGCGTATGGCCGTTGTGGTGCCGAAATCAAAAGACGCGCTGGTGCCGCTCTACCAGAATGCGGATCTGGAGTCGGCGGTCGCGGCTCATTTGCAGTCCGGCGTGCTTGGCACGCTCAAATCCTGCGATGGCTCCTGGTGTCAATTCAGCGGTAAGGGCTTCGACGGCTTTGTCCGGCAGGAGCGGTTGTGGGGTGCCTATCCAAACGAGAAAGTGGAATAACTGTCTGAAGGCCAGGCTTTTCGCAGCCGCCTAAAATGCAAATGCCCGGCACAAGGCCGGGCAAAATAAAGAAACCGACAGGCGTTACGTCAGCTCTTCCTCCGTAGCCGGACAACCACGTCGACGCGCGCAATCTCGAAGCCCTCCGGAGGTGTCGGAGTTTTTCCGACAGTGACCTCCGCATGCGGGATATCGAAGACCTCATCCTCGCCTTCGACAAAGAAGTGATGATGAGCCGTCACGTTGGTATCAAAATAGGCCTTGGAGCCGTCGACCGCGACCTGGCGCAGTAGGCCGACCTCAGTAAATTGGTGCAGGGTGTTGTAGATGGTCGCCAGCGACACTGGCACCTTCGCGCGCGTCGCTTCTTCGTAGAGCATTTCGGCCGTGAGATGACGGTCACCCTTGCCGAACAGGATCCAACCCAGCGCCATGCGCTGGCGGGTGGGGCGCAAACCAACCTGACGCAACATGGCCTTCACGTCATGCCACGGGCAACCTGTGAGCGCCGAGCGGTCCGGCACATCGGCCTTCTTCGGTATTATTATGGTACGCGGTGCGGTCATCGGTGGTTTTGACGGCAAAAAGTCGTTTCAAACGGAACATATACGCAATCGACCCGTCAGATGCAACCGCCTCGCAACTGAGAACAAGGCCGATTTGTCGCGGTTTTATGAACGATTCCTGCTGTCTAGCCGTGGTCCCGGCATCTTTGCCCGCTAGCTTTGGTATGTTACCAACTGGTCATGGGAATTCAGCCAAGTCCCCTGCGCGGTGAAGCGACGCCTACGGAAAATCGGCGGCACAGCTTCGAGTATGAAGATTTGCTCGCTTGCGGCCGTGGCGAACTGTTTGGCGCGGGCAACGCGCAATTGCCACTGCCGCCAATGCTGATGTTCGACCGCATCTCCGAAATCAGTGAAGACGGCGGCGAGCACGGCAAAGGCATGATCCGTGCCGAGCTCGAAGTGAAACCGGACCTTTGGTTCTTCCTTTGCCACTTCAAGGGCGACCCGGTGATGCCGGGATGTCTCGGACTTGACGCGCTTTGGCAGCTGGTCGGTTTCTTTCTCGGGTGGCTGGGTGCGCAGGGCAAGGGCAGGGCGCTTGGCCTCGGCGAACTGAAGTTTTCCGGTCAAGTGCTGCCGACCGTGAAGAAAGTCATTTACGGCATCGACATCAAGCGAGTCATGCGATCAAAGCTCGTACTAGGCATTGCCGACGGCTGGCTGTCGGCGGATGGCAATATCATTTACCGGGCCAGCGACCTCAAAGTCGGCCTGTTCAAGCAGGACGAGGCATTGCAGCCGAGCGGCGCTTGAGCCCGGCGGACGGCCTTGCGGAAATATCTTAGCCGGCCAATGTGTGGCCCAATCACCAAGAAACCGTAGCGTAAGGGCGATAGGTAAAATGCGGCGGGTCGTCGTAACCGGAATGGGTATCGTTTCATCCATCGGCAACAACACGCAGGAAGTGTTGGCGAGCCTGCGCGAGGCAAAATCCGGCATTGTACGCGCCGAGAAATATGCCGAACTTGGCTTCCGCTGTCAGGTGCACGGCGCGCCGCGGCTTGATCCTGAAGAAGTCGTCGATCGACGTGCGATGCGGTTTCTCGGTGGTGGCGCTGCGTGGAATCATGTGGCGATGGAACAGGCGATCCGCGACTCGCGTGTCGAAGAAGAGAATATTTCCAATGAACGCACCGGTATCGTGATGGGCTCGGGCGGGCCATCCTGCCGCGCCATTATCGAGGCTGCCGATACCGCTCGCAGCAAGGGACCCAAGCGGGTCGGACCCTTTGCCGTGCCCAAGGCAATGTCGTCGACGGCGTCGGCGACACTCGCGACATGGTTCAAGATCAAAGGTGTGAACTATTCGATCTCCTCGGCTTGCGCGACGTCCAACCATTGCATTGGCAATGCCGCCGAACTGATCCAATGGGGCAAGCAGGATCTGGTCTTCGCCGGAGGGTGCGAGGAACTGGATTGGTCGCTCTCGGTGCTGTTCGATGCCATGGGTGCGATGTCGTCGAAATTCAACGGCACACCTGAAAAAGCCTCGCGGGCCTACGACAAGGATCGCGATGGCTTCGTGATCGCTGGCGGCGCTGGCGTGCTGGTGCTGGAAGAGCTCGAACATGCCAAGGCGCGCGGCGCAAAAATATACGCCGAGGTCGCGGGTTATGGGGCAACTTCGGACGGTTACGACATGGTGGCGCCGTCCGGAGAAGGCGCGGTACGCTGCATGAATATGGCGCTGGAAAATGTGAGGGCGCCGGTCGACTACATAAATCCGCACGCAACTTCGACGCCAATTGGCGACATCAAGGAAATCGAGGCAATCCGCGAGGTGTTTGGCGCGAAGTGTCCGCCGATCTCGGCCACCAAATCGCTCACCGGGCATTCGCTTGGTGCAACCGGCGTGCAGGAGGCCATCTATTCACTGCTGATGATGCAGAACGGCTTTATCTGCGAGAGCGCGAACATCGAAAATCTCGACCCCGTTTTCGCTGACATGCCGATCGTGCGCGAGCGCCAGGACAACGTGAAACTCGGCTGCATACTTTCGAATTCGTTCGGTTTTGGCGGCACCAATGCGTCGGTGGTGTTCAAGCGGCTGGATGCGTGATCTTAGGTTCCATAAAATTGAGGTTGTTATGCCCCGCGAAAGCGGGGCATCCAGTATCGGTGGGCTTGAAATTTCTTGAACGTGGGGATTACTGGATCGCTTGCCTGCGCGGGCGATGACAGATGTGGTGGCGGCAATGCCGGGGCTAATGGACGGGAAGCGCGGGCTGGTGATGGGGGTCGCCAACGACCACTCGATTGCCTGGGGTATTGCAAAAATGCTGGCACAGCATGGCGCGAAACTCGCCTTTACCTACCAGGGTGACGCGCTGGCGAAGCGGGTGAAACCGCTTGCCGAGCAGACTGGTTCATCGTTTGTGATACCTTGCGACGTCGAGGACATCTCCTCGGTCGACGCAGTGTTTGACGAAATCAAGAGGCAATGGGGCACGATGGATTTCCTCGTGCATGCCGTCGCCTTTTCCGACAAGAATGAACTGAAGGGCCGCTACGCCGACTCCACGCGCGAGAATTTCATCCGCACGATGGTGATCTCGTGCTACGCGTTCACGGAATCAGCCAAGCGCGCAGCGGCGCTGATGCCGAACGGCGGCGCCATGGTAACGCTCACTTACAATGGCGGTTTGCGTGCGATGCCAAACTACAACGTGATGGGCGTGGCGAAAGCGGCACTGGAGGCCTCGGTACGTTATCTCGCGGTTGATTTCGGGGCGCAAAAAATTCGCGTCAACGCGATCTCGGCGGGTCCGATCCGCACGCTCGCGGGCGCCGGCATCACCGACGCCCGCTATATGTTCGCATTCCAGCAGAAATACTCTCCACTTGGACGCGGCGTGACGCTGGAGGAACTGGGCGGCGCCGGGCTTTACCTGCTCTCTGATCTTTCAACCGGTGTCACCGGCGAAATTCATTTCGTGGATTCTGGCTACAACGTCATCGCAATGCCACAACCGGACGCGCTCAAATCCGGCACCCCGAAAGACAACGAGGAATAGCGGCCAAATAAACCTGGGACCCTGTATTCAATCCAGCCCGCCGTCAGTTGCTCTTGCCGGCTGGTTGTTGAAGCATGGGAACACGAGATTCGTTTTCCGAATCTTTTGGAATCAGGGAGCTTTGCAGCAATGCAGCGGGACCTAGCAGCGGAGTTTATCGGAACATTTTCGCTCGTGAGCGCAGTTGCGGCGCCGCGTTATTTTCCGCGCCACAGGCCGGGCTGATGGCTATCGCCTTTGCGGTGGGTCTATCGGTTATGGCGATGGCCTATGCTGTCGGCCATGTTTCAGGCGCGCACTTCAACCCGGCGGTGACCTGCGGTCTGGTTGCTGCGGGCCGTTTTCCCGCAGACCGTGCGCCGGCTTACATCGTCATGCAGGTGGTTGGCGGCGCGGCTGCTGCGGGCGTGTTCTACCTCGTGCTCGGAGGCGCGCCGCCCATCAAATGGAACACATTCACGCAGATTTCCAATTTGTACGGCAGTGGTGGGTTCACCATGGGCGTTGTCTTCCTGACCGAAACGGTGATCACCGCGCTGTTTCTCATAGTGATCGTCGGCGCCACCTCCCCGCGCGCACCTGCCGGGTTTGCGCCAATCGCGATCGGGCTGGCATTGACCATGTTCCATCTTGTGGCCATCCCCATTTCCAACGCCTCTCTCAATCCGGCGCGCTCGACCGCGACCGCGATCTTTAGCGGACCAATCGCGCTCAATGCGTTGTGGCTGTTTTGGGTTGCACCGATACTGGGCGGCGTGATCGGCGGTGTCATTGGCCGCGCGTTGCAGGACGAGATGCCCAAAAAGAGAGGGCGGCGCTAGGCCGCCCTTTCTGACTTTTATTCGGCGCCGCCGGCAGCCTCGCGCGGCTGTTCGCCGCCTTCTGGTCGCTGCTTGCCTTCGATGTCCTCACCGGTGGTCTGATCAACTGCCTTCATGGACAGCCGTACTTTTCCGCGCTCATCCATGCCCAGCAGCTTGACCTTCACTTTGTCGCCTTCCTTGACTACGTCGGTGACTTTGTTCACGCGGCGTGGCGCGAGCTGGCTGATGTGGACGAGGCCATCCTTGGCGCCGAAGAAGTTCACGAACGCGCCAAAGTCCATCACCTTCACCACAGTACCGTCGTAGATATGGCCGACCTCCGGGTCGGAGGCGATCGATTTGATCCAGTTAATCGCCGCCTTGATCGACTCGGCATTGGCAGAGGCGACCTTCACAGAACCGTCGTCCTCGATGTTGATCTTGGCGCCCGTCTTCTCGACGATCTCGCGGATCACCTTGCCGCCAGTGCCGATCACCTCCCGAATCTTGTCGGTTGGGATCTTGAACATCTCGATGCGCGGCGCGTGCTCGCCAAGCTCGGCGCGTGCAGCGGTGAGCGCCTTGCCCATCTCGCCAAGGATGTGCATGCGGCCATCCTTCGCCTGCGCGAGAGCGACCTTCATGATTTCCTCGGTTATGCCGGCAATCTTGATGTCCATCTGGAGCGAGGTGACTCCATGCTCGGTGCCGGCCACCTTGAAATCCATGTCGCCAAGATGGTCCTCGTCGCCGAGGATGTCGGAGAGAACCGCGTGGCGTTTGCCCTCCAGAATGAGGCCCATAGCGATGCCGGCAGTCGGTCTTTTCAAGGGCACGCCTGCGTCCATCAGCGCGAGTGACGAGCCGCAGACAGTCGCCATCGACGAGGAGCCATTTGATTCGGTGATCTCGGAAACCACGCGGATGGTATAGGGAAATTCAGTCGGTGCCGGCAGCATCGGATGAATTGCCCGCCAGGCGAGCTTACCGTGGCCGATTTCACGCCGTCCAGGCGAGCCGATACGGCCGGTCTCGCCGACGGAGAAGGGCGGGAAGTTGTAGTGCAGCAGGAACGTTTCTTTATATGTCCCTTGCAGCGCGTCAACGAACTGCTCGTCTTCTGCGGTACCGAGAGTAGCCACCACCAGCGCCTGAGTTTCGCCACGGGTGAACAGCGCCGAGCCGTGCGTTCGCGGCAGCACGCCAACCTCCGCCACGATCGGACGCACGGTCTTGTTGTCACGGCCGTCGATACGCTTGCCGGTATCGAGAATATTCCAGCGCACGATCTTCGCTTCCAGCTCCTTGAACACGGCGGCAACGTGCAGCTTGTTGTAGTCCGGATTCTCGACCCCGCCCGGGAAGTAGTGTTCGAGCACCTTGTTCTTGGCGGCTGCGACGGCGTCCTGACGCTCCTGCTTGCGCGAAATCGAATAGGCCGCACGCAGGTCCTTCTCGACCAGGCCGAGAATTTCCTTCTCGAGCCTGGCGTTGTCGGCCAGGCTGAGCTCGCGCGGCTCTTTTGCCGCTTTCTCGGCGAGCTTGATGATCGCTTCAATCACCGGCTGGAAATGCCGGTGGCCGAACATCACGGCGCCAAGCATGACGTCTTCCGAAAGCTCCTTGGCCTCCGATTCCACCATGAGCACTGCATCGCTGGTGCCGGCGACGACGAGATCGAGCTGGCTTTCCAGCATCTCGTCGAGCTGAGGGTTGAGCACGTATTCGTTATTGATGAAGCCGACGCGCGCGCCGCCAACCGGGCCCATGAATGGTACGCCGGACAACGTCAGTGCAGCGGAAGCCGCCACCATCGCAACGATGTCCGGATCGTTTTCCAGATCGTGTGACAGCGTGGTGACGATCACCTGAGTGTCGCAGCGCCAGCCTTCCGCGAACAAGGGACGCACCGGCCGGTCAATCAGACGGGAGGTGAGCGTTTCCTTTTCGGTCGGGCGGCCCTCACGCTTGAAGTAACCGCCGGGAATGCGGCCTGCGGCGAAGAATTTCTCCTGATAGTTGACGGTCAACGGCAGGAAGTCGACGCCTTCCTTTGGTTCCTTCGCTGCCACCACGGTGGCGATTACAGTAGTTTCGCCGTAGGTGGCGAGCACAGCGCCATCGGCCTGCCGCGCAATTCTGCCGGTCTCGAGGGTTAGCTTCCGGCCACCCCAATCGAGTTCAACTCGATGCATATCGAACATTTTATTTTTCTCTCATGTTTTCCGGCGAGCCCCGAAAGCCATGAGCAAGACGGCGAGAAGCTGTGACGCATCGCTACAATGCGGGGAATAACAGCGTCTGGCGATCCTGCCATGGCGTTTCGAACCTTGCCTCATCGCAAGAGCGATCCTTGTCGGCTCTTGCCAAATCGCCGGCCGCGCCCATCGCCGCCGGCTCAAATGGCGAATGCGTCAACGCATCCGCTGTACGAAACGCGCCGGGCGCATTCGCTCCCCGCGCGGAATAAATCATCGGCGAATGCCGAGCTTGTCGATCAAGTTCTTGTAGCTTGCTTCGTTGGTACGACGCAGATAGTCGAGAAGTTGACGGCGTTGGCCGACAAGCTTGAGCAGCCCACGACGGGAATGATTGTCCTTGACGTGGGTTTTGAAATGCTCGGTGAGATTGTTGATGCGCTCAGACAGGATCGCCACTTGCACTTCCGGCGACCCGGTGTCTCCGGGCTTCTTGGCGTACGATCTGATGACTTCGGCCTTGCGGCCGGCGGTTACCGACATCGGTCATCCTTTCTTGTGCTCGGCTCTGCCCATCAGGCCGGCAAGGTTGAACACGCGCTTGGGGACGATTTCGCCACGATCCAGTTCGGCCAGGGCCAACAGTCGGCCCGATACCGTCACGTAGATTGTGCCGCGGAAATTGGGTGCGTCCCGTCCGCGCAACATAACGGCTTGACCTCGATGAAGTCTCGCCGCATCAGCCCGGCTGACGGCCAGCGCCGGGATGTCGTCCAGCGCGGTCTCAACGGGCATCAGAGCGTCGGCGAGGCTCGCCTCGCCGGACGCGGCTCTATGGCATAGAGCCTCCAATTGTTCCAGCGAAATCATGGTTCTTTCGCCGAATGGTCCCACTGCGGTCCTGCGCAGCGAGCTGACATGGCCAAAACAGCCCAAACTGCGGCCAAGATCGCGAGCGAGCGAACGCACGTAAGTACCTTTTCCGCATTCGGCCTCCAGCATCGCATGGTCCGAATCAGCTGCGTTAACGAGCTCCAGCCGGCCGATCTCGACAAGACGGGGCTCAAGCTCAACCGCTTCTCCGTCGCGTGCGAGATCGTAAGCGCGCTCGCCCTCGACCTTGATAGCCGAATAGCGCGGTGGCACTTGCTCAATGGTGCCAGTGAAGGACGGAAGCAGCGCCCGGATGGCGGCCGCTGATGGGCGCTGATCGCTGCGCGCGGTCACACGTCCCTCGGCGTCGTCGGTGTCGCGCTCTTCGCCCCAACGAACCGTGAAGCGATAGAACTTGCGACCATCCATTACGAAGGGAACTGTCTTGGTGGCTTCACCCAGTGCAATCGGCAGCGCGCCGGAGGCAAGCGGATCGAGTGTGCCGGCATGTCCCGCGCGCTTCGCCTTGAACAGACGCTTCACCACGCTCACGGCGTGGGTCGATGTCATGCCGACCGGCTTGTCGAGCACGACCCAGCCATGCACGTCGCGCTTTTCACGCTTCTTCTGTTGCGCGTCCTGCGGCACCGGCTTCGATGCGTCCTCGTTCCGCGGCAAGATCAGATCACCTAATTCATTGTCGGTCACTCGTCGTCCTCGTGCTCGAGATCGCGCTTCACCTGCGGCGAGCGCAATAACTTGTCGATACGCTCAGCCTCCGCAAACCGTTCATCCACCCGAAACCGGATATCAGGTGCAAATTTCAAGTTGATACGGTGTGCCAGTTCGGCGCGCAGAAATTTCTTGTGCCGCTCGAAAGCGGCGACCACCTCGTCCGCATCGCGGCCGCCAAGCGACATCACATAGATGGTGGCGAGCCTAAGATCGGCACTCATGCGCACTTCCGGCACGGTAATGAGATGGCTTTCAATAACCGGGTCGTGCACCTCGCCGCGCGCGAGCATGTTGGCGAGCGCGTGCCGCACCAATTCGCCGACGCGCAGCTGGCGCTGTGAGCCGCCGCCCGAACCGCCGTCGCGATGATGTTGCTTATGCCGTGCCACAAGTCTCCACTTTCATTGTCGGGCCCCGCCTTGTGCCGGGCATCCACATCTTCCTTCAACGAAGGAAGTCAGTCGTGGATGGCCGGGACAAGCCCGGCCGTGACGGGGAAATGAATGGTGCGTCCTAACCTACTCGGTGAGATTTGGACTCACAGCGAGCGTTGAATCTGCTCCACCCGGTAACATTCGATAACGTCGCCTTGCCGCATGTCCTGGTAGTTTTCGAAGGCCATGCCACATTCCATGCCGGCGCCGACCTCGCGCACGTCATCCTTGAAACGCTTGAGTTGCGACAGCTTGCCTTCGTGGATCACCACGTTGTCGCGGATCAACCGCACATTGGCGCCACGTTCGACAGTGCCGTCGGTGACCTTGCAGCCGGCGATCTTGCCGACCTTGGAAATATTGAAGATCTCCAGGATCTGAGCGTTGCCCAGCATGGTTTCGCGCAAGGTTGGCGCGAGCAGGCCGGACATCGCCTTCTTAACGTCGTCCACCAGGTCATAGATGATGTTGTAGTAGCGGATCTCGATGCCAGCGCGCTCGGCCGTTTCGCGTGCTTCCTTGTTGGCGCGCACATTAAACGCGATGATCGGAACGCCGGACGCCTCGGCAAGTGTGACGTCCGATTCCGAGATGCCGCCGACGGCGGAGTGCAGCACGCGCGCGGCCACCTCGTCGGTGGCCAGTTTTTCCAACGCGCCGATAATCGCTTCGATCGAGCCCTGCACGTCGGCCTTGATCACCAGCGGGAATTCCTTGCGGCCCGAGGTCTTAGCCTGCGCCATCATCTGCTCGAGCGAGCCGCGCATGCCGGTCGCACGTGCTGCCATTTTTTCACGTTTTTGCCTCGCCCTGTAATCCGTGACTTCGCGGGCGCGCGCTTCGCTCTCGACGACCGCCAGCCGATCGCCGGCGTCGGGCGTTCCGGAGAAACCTAGCACCTCGACGGGAGTCGAAGGTCCCGCGCTCTGCACCGGCTCGCCCGTATCGGAAACCAGCGCGCGCACGCGGCCCCATTCGGCACCCGCGACAACGATGTCGCCGGGGTGCAGCGTTCCGCGCTGTATCAGCACGGTCGCGACAGGTCCACGGCCACGGTCGAGCTTGGCTTCGATCACGGTGCCCTCGGCCGCACGGCTCGGATTGGCCTTGAGATCAAGGATTTCCGCCTGCAAGCCGATCATTTCGAGCAGTTTGTCGATATTTGTTTTCTTGGTGGCGGAGACTTCCACGTCGACCACCTCGCCGCCCATCGATTCGACTTGAATTTCGTGCTGCAGCAAATCAGTGCGCACGCGATCCGGCTTGGCGTCAGGTTTGTCGATCTTGTTGATCGCGACGATGAGCGGCACTTTCGCCGCCTTGGCATGATGGATCGCCTCCACCGTTTGTGGCATGACGCCGTCATCGGCGGCGACCACGAGGACAACAATATCGGTAACCTTCGCGCCACGCGCGCGCATCGCCGTAAAGGCGGCATGGCCGGGCGTGTCGATGAAGGTGATTTTGGCGCCGGACGGCGCAGCTACCTGATAAGCGCCAATGTGCTGCGTAATGCCACCAGCTTCGCCCGCCGCTACGTCGCTCGAACGGATAGCGTCGAGCAATGACGTTTTGCCGTGATCGACGTGGCCCATGACGGTAACCACCGGTGCGCGGGGCTCGAGCTGCGCGGGGTCGTCAGCGACGTCGAACAACCCTTCTTCGACGTCGGCTTCCGCCACGCGGCGCACGGTGTGGCCCATTTCTTCGGCGATAAGTTGAGCTGTATCGGCATCGATCACGTCGTTGATCATGGCCATCTGGCCCTGTTTCATCAGCAGGCGGATCACGTCGACGGCGCGTTCGGACATCCGGTTGGCGAGATCCTGGATGGTAATCGCCTCAGGAATGGTCACCTCACGCACCAGCTTTTCTTTTGGCTCCGCGGAAGCAATGCCCTTGAGCCGTTGGGTGCGACGGCGGAAAGAAGCGACGGAACGCTCGCGTACGTCGTCGGCATTCAAAGCATTGATAACGGTGAGGCGTCCGCGCTGCTTCTCTGCGCCAGCGCGTGGAGCTGCACGTGGAGCTGCAGCCGGACGTCCCGATCCGCGCCGCGTGCGCGGCGCTTCGTCGTCGTCAGTTTCAAGCGCAAGCCGTCCGGGTCCGCCGCGCGGACTTTCTTCCACGCCAAAACGCTTTTTGGCGACCTCGCCGGCCTTGCGCTTGGTTTCTTCATCGTGCTTGCGGCGCTCTTCTTCGTCGCGCTTGCGCGTTTCCGCGGCCTCCCGCTCAGTACGGTCTACCTGCTCGCGACTGGCACGGCGACGTGCTTCTTCCTCCGCGATCTTGCGCTCTTCGGCCTCGCGCACGCGCGAATCGGCGAGCGCATGCGCACGGGCAGTGCGTTCCTCTTCGGTGAGCGTGCGCAGCACGACCCCAGACGGCTTCGGCTTGGGAGCAGCTTCTGCTTGCGCCAGGCCCGCCCCTGCAGCAGGTGCCGCCTTTGTCCTGCCCCTGGTCGCACCTGTGGCCTTTTTTGGTTCGGCGGCAGGGGTGGCTTCGGCCTTGGCTTCGCTCGCTCCACCGACGACTCGCCGTTTGACCTTTTCGACGACGACTTGCTTGCTGCGGCCGTGACTAAAGCTCTGGCGCACCACGCCCGACTCTGTGCGCGGCTTGAGCGTCAGCGTCTTGCCGGAAACGCTGAGCTTTTTCTCGCCAGGATTTTTTGTCGTCTCGGTCATTCCGTTACTTCATGTCCTTATGCGCTTTCGGTTGGCGCATGCACGTAACTGCATCGGGCGAACGTCCGGTCCGAAAACGCATCAAACGCGCAACGCGCGTGAGAAAAGTCTCGCTTCCGGGCCCGGCAAGCAGGGCAGCATGTACCACATTTGGGCAGCCCAGTGCCAAATCCAATTGGGCACCGGTAAATGCATCGATCACCATAATTTCGTGGGATTCCACGGCCGTATTGCGGTTCAAGGCGGCGGCCAGCTTGCGCTTGCCATTGTCGCTTGCGTCGGCGGCGTGGATCAACGCCAGGACGTTGCCCCGGTCGATCACTGCCTCGACCTTGGAAAAGCCAGTGGCCACCACACCGGCCTTGCCGGCAATCGCCAGCGCGTCGAGCGCGGCCCGTTCGATCAGGCGTTCGGTTTGTGCCGGCAGATCGGGCGCAACGCGTACATCCCGCTTGAAGCCGCGGGCGAAAACATTGCGTTCGACCGCGTCCTCGACTGCTGTGCGCGTTGCCGTGAGCCAGATGCCGCGACCCGGCAGCTTGCGCCTCACATCGGGCACTGCGTCTCCCGCCGGGCCGATCACAAAACGGATCATCTCCGCCGACGATTTAAGCTCGCGCGTGAGCGCGCAGGTGCGCTTCGTTCCCGGGGCGACACTGGCCGCTCCGCGATCGAGTTCATTGTCCTGCGCCAATGCCAGCATCGCCGGTGCTTTCCCCTCAGGCCTGCGCTTGTGGCTCGCCTTCCGCCACCGGCTCGGGCGCCGGCGGCGCTAGCTCGGCCTCTGTCACCCAACCGGCCTTCAGCCTCGCCTGCATGATCATATGCTCGGCGTCCTCACGCGAGACACCAAAGCCGTCGAGGAAGCCAGGCTCGTGCTTGGACTCGCCGTCCTTGCGTTCGGTCCAGCCGATCAGATCATCAGTGGCGCAACCGGCGAGGTCTTCAAGCGTTTTCACGCCGCTTTCGCCGAGGGTGACCAGCATCTTCGTGGTGACGCCGGGCACATCCTTCAGCGCGTCCTCAACGCCGAGCTCCTTGCGCTTGGCATCGAGTTCGGCCTCCTGAGCGGCAAGATATTCCTTGGCGCGCCCCTGAAGTTCGCGCGCGGTTTCGGCGTCAAAGCCTTCGATTCCGGCGATTTCCTTTTCATCCACCAGGGCAAGTTCTTCGATCGAGCCAAAGCCTTCCGAGGCCAGCAATTGTCCGACTACCTCATCGAGATTGAGCGCCTCGACAAAAACCTTGGTCCGGTTCTCGAACTCGGCCTGGCGGCGTTCGGATTCTTCTTGCTCGGTAAGGATGTCAATGTCCCAGCCGGTAAGTTGTGAAGCAAGCCGGACGTTCTGGCCACGGCGACCAATTGCCAGCGAAAGCTGCTGGTCCGGCACCACCACCTCGATCCGCTCCTTGTCTTCATCAAGCACGACTTTGGCAACTTCTGCCGGCGCCAGCGCATTCACCACGAAGGTAGCAATATCTGGCGACCATGGAATGATGTCGATCTTTTCGCCTTGCAGTTCGTTCACTACGGCCTGCACGCGCGATCCGCGCATGCCGACGCAGGCGCCTACGGGATCAACCGAAGAATCGCGCGAGATGACCGCGATCTTGGCGCGCGAGCCGGGGTCACGGGCGACTGCCTTGACTTCGACAATGCCGTCATAAATTTCCGGCACTTCCTGCGCGAAGAGTTTCGCGGTGAATTGCGGATGGGTGCGCGACAGGAAAATCTGCGGGCCACGCGGCTCGCGCCGCACGTCGTAAATATACGCGCGGATGCGGTCGCCGTTGCGGAAGACTTCCCGTGGCAGCAACTCGTCGCGCCGTACGATCGCCTCGCCGCGACCAAGATCGACCACGACGTTGCCGTACTCAACGCGTTTGACGATGCCGTTGACGATATCACCGATGCGGTCCTTATACTCCGCATATTGTCTGTCGCGCTCGGCCTCGCGCACTTTCTGTACAATCACCTGCTTGGCTGATTGTGCGGCGATGCGGCCGTATTCCAGCGGCGGCAGGGGATCCGCAATGGTGTCGCCGACCTGCGCAGCGGGGTGTCGCTTGCGCGCCTCTTCCAGGGTGATCTGATTTGACGGGTTCTCTACGCTTTCAACCACCAGCATATGGCGGGTGAGGCGCAGGTCGCCGGTCTTTGGCTCAATTTCCGCATGCACATCAGTTTCGGCGCCGTAACGCGATCGCGCTGCCTTGGCGATGGCATCTTCCATCGCCGCAATGACGATGCCACGATCGATTGCCTTTTCACGCGCGACTGCGTCGGCGATCTGCAAAAGCTCGAGCCTGTTGGCACTGACAGCCATAGCTCACTCTCCTCCTTTGGCGGCAGGCCTGTGCGGCCGATGCCGTGATTGTCTCTGTTCGCGTCGTTCTTCCTTCCGCGCCTCACGCGCCTTGCGCTTGGCGGACTTTTCACGTCGTAAAGCCTCGGTCACCAGCTCATCGGTGAGGACAAGCTTGGCCTCGCTCATTTCCTCGATCGGCAGGAGGATCTCGGCTTCTTCGCCTTCTACCGCGTCGTCGCGGCGAATGCATGCAGCTTCACCTTCAGTTCCGATCAAGAGGCCACGGAAGCGCTTGCGGCCTTGAACCGGCATTGTGGTCTCGATCTTCGCGAGATGGCCGGCGTAGCGCTCGAAGTCCGATTTGCGGACCAACGGGCGGTCAATCCCCGGCGAAGAAATTTCCAGCCGATAGGCGCGATCAATGAGGTCAGCGACGTCAAGCACCGGTGAAAGCGCGCGCGAGACGGTCTCGCAGTCCTCCACGTTCATGCTGCCATCCGGCCGCTCGACCATGATTTGCACGGTGCAACCTTCGGCGCTCGACACCCGCACCCGCACCAAACGGAACCCGAGCTGCTCGATGACCGGCTCGGTAATTGCCGCGACACGTGCTGGCATCCCCGGTTCAATGATGAGCCGTGGTTCTGTTTGTGCAGCCGGAGCGGCCGCTTTCGTGTGCAACGCGTCGCCTGAGGCCATTCGGTAACAAAAAAGAGCGGGTCCCGCGGGACCCACTCTCAAAACCCGTTCGGTTATGAGGGTGTCTAGTAACGCTGGAAACATAGCGATTTTGCAGGCGAATGCAAGGGTCGCGGCATCGCTGGCGGCTAACCCTTCCTTCAGAATCTCCCCTTAAATTTGCGTAAAACCGCCGGTTGGGCGGGTTCCATAGCGTTTTTGTAGGTTTTGCATGAGTGCCCCCGCCTCGCTGCTTCCCGAGTTGGAAGAGGTCGTCCAGCATGGCTCAGCGGAAAAACGAGCGGAGACACTGCGCCGCATAACCACATTATTCCTCGACGGCGCTCCCAGCTTCAACACAGAACACATCGCCCTGTTTGACGACGTTATCGGCTATCTGATCGAAGAGATCGAAGCCAAGGCGCTGGCAGAGCTCGCGCGTCGCATCGCGCCGGTTCCCAATGCGCCGGCCGGCGTTGTCAGCACGCTCGCAAAGAATGAGAGCATCGATGTCGCCGGCCCGATACTCGAGCAGGCGAAGCTCACTGACTCGGATCTCATGTACATCGCGGAAAACAAAAGTCAGGCGCATCTGCTGGCCATGTCGACGCGCCTTGGAATCAGTGAAGCACTGTCCGATATTCTGGTCGCGCGAGGTGATCGCGAGGTGGCGCGCTCGATCGCCAACAATCAGTATGCACAGTTATCGGGAAACGCTTTTACGACGCTCGTAAAACGCGCAGAGCAGGACGGCGTGCTTGCCGAGAAGGTCGGCATGCGCACCGACATTCCACCGCGCCTTTTTCGCCAG
>Ga0187777_10000302_pt1 | contig 36523 bp, 46 predicted proteins | sample 1015_Q2_SP5_10_M_FD_132416 | JGI IMG/M metagenome (GOLD analysis project Ga0187777, IMG submission 132416) | Tropical peat soil microbial communities from peatlands in Department of Meta, Colombia - 1015_Q2_SP5_10_MG | ecosystem: Environmental > Terrestrial > Soil > Wetlands > Peat | place... | reverse complement strand
CCTCAGTCCTTTCCGAAGAGCTCGCGCTCAGTCCTTTCCGAAGAGCTCGCGCGCTTGGGCGATGCGAGCCTCCCACTCGTCGTGGCGCGTGTACTTTTGGCTCGGCATGAGGGGCGGCTTGTCGAGCAGCCACGCGCCGTCGCGCGGGTCGAGCTGGACCACCTCGAGCTCGTACGTCGCCTCTCCCATCGGCTCGGTCTGAGCCGAGGCGTGCAACGCGCGGCCGCTCCGCACGTGCATCTCGAGACGGTGCATTCCGAATGGCGTGACGTCGTCGAACAGGACCACCCAGTCATCCCCGCGGCGGCGCGCGTTCTCCAGACGCGTAAGCGCGATCTCCTTCCCGTGCTCGCGCGTGATCTCCCGGTGGCGCTGGCAGAAGGCCGCGTCGGTCACCGCGGTCTGGTCCATCATCATCCCCATCGACGGCGACAGCCGCTGGACCATTTCGTTGCCGAGCGCGCGCCGTTCGTTCCAGGCCACGACGAGGTCATCCTCGGTGCGCACGTCGCCGAGCTCGTCGACGATCGCGCGCACGACCTGGATGTACTGCTGGTAAAGGGTGGCGTTCACCATCACCGACGGATAAACCGCCGCCTCGGCACGCCGCCACGCCGCGAGCGCGGCGACCCGAGCCTGCTCGCGCTCGACGCTCAGACGGTCCAGGTGTTGAGCTGGAATGCCTTCTGCCGCCACGCCGTCAGGGCCGAATCGAGCACGTCGAGGGGATGGAACGGCTTGACGCCGTCCAGCAGCAGGTCCTCGGGGAACCCGTACAGCGCCCCGGAGGCGAACCGGCACGCGTAGATATGCGCGCCCTCGTTGAGCAGGGTCTTCAGCTGGTTGTTGATCGCCATGTGGCCGGGGAACGCTTCGTCGCCGACCTTTGGGAACCCACGCGTCCCGGACGCCATCAGCACCCCGGGCCCGTACAGGATCAGGTTGGTGTCGAATCCCTTGCGGCGCAGGCGCGTGGTCGTCAGCAGGTTGACCAGCCCGACCGACCCCTCGTAGGGGACGGTATGCATGAACGTGTAGGCCTTCTCTCCCGGTTCCGCCTGAATGTCCTCGAACACCTTTTCGGCGGTGTCGAAGAGCTCGGTCCCTGCGGACTTAGCGTCGGCGAGGGCGCTGTTGTTCGCCACTGCTGCCTCCTTCGGAGTCTTCCCGCGTCCGCGCCCGCACCGCGTCCGCGTATCGGATCGTAGACGAGCATTCTTAGCGCCGTGTGCTGCCGAGGTCAAGGGCCCCGCGAGAAATATCGCCAATCCTCGTAATCGCGCGTACTTTTTAGCGCCGTGGAGGTCTTGCCAGCGCGTGTACTATGGTGAACGCGGTCGCGACCACCGGGCGGCCGCAGGACAGCTGTAGCGATGCCCAGCCGAACTGCCACCCTCCGCGCCGCCCCGGTCAGTCAGCTGCCCGAGATCGAGCGGACGGTCTCGGAGATCGGGGCCAAGGTCGCCAAGGCGCGCGCCGAACGCGGCTGGTCGCTTGCGCAGCTTGCCGAGCGCTCGGGCCTCTCGACCGCGGCCGTCCACAAGATCGAGAAAAGCGGGATGACCCCGACGATCGCGAGCCTGATGAAGGTCGCCGCGGCACTTGGGAAGAGCGTCGGGTACTTCGTCGAGGAGGTAGAAGCGACCCGGCCGGTCACGGTGATCCGCGCCGATGAGCGTACGCGCCTGTACACCTCCAAGCAGGGGCTCGAGCTCCAGAACATCTCGGGCCGCTACGGCCCGTTCTGGGTCGCCGGCGCGGAGGCCCGCCTCGAACCGCTCGCCGACAGTGGGCCCGAGCCGATGAGCCATCCCGGCGAGGAGCTCGTGCTCGTGCTCGACGGACGGATGACGTTCACGATCGACGGCGAGCCCTACGACCTCGACACCGGGGACTCGATCCACTTCCGCACGGTCCGCCCGCACTCCTGGGCGAACCCCGACAACCGGCCGGCGCGCGCCATTTGGCTCGCGATCCGCGGCTCGTAGGCCTCCGGGGATGACGCGATGCGAATCGTCGTCGCCATTGGGGGAAACGCGATCATCGCCGAGCACGAGCGTGGTACCTGGAACGAGCAGTGCGCGAACGCCGCCGTCGTCGCCGGCCAGCTCGCAGCGCTGAAGCAGGCCGGTCATGAACTGGTTTTGACGCACGGCAACGGGCCGCAAGTCGGCGCGCTGCACGTTCAGCACGCGCGCGCGGGCAAGGAGGTTCCGGCGCTGCCGTTCGACGCGCTCGTTGCGATGACTCAGGGGCAGCTCGGCTACCTCCTCCAGACCGCGATCGAGGAGGCCGATCCGGGCGTGCGCACGGCGACCATCCTCACGCGGGTCCGGGTGGAGCCCGACGATCCGTCCTTCTCCCATCCGACCAAGCCGATCGGCCGCTTCTTCGACAACGAGCGCGACGCGCAGCAGGCCGCGGGCAAGACGCTGACGGTCGCGCCCGACGCCGGCCGCGGCTGGCGCACGGTCGTACCAAGTCCCCGGCCTCAGGACATCGTCGAGTTTGAGCAGATCGCGGCGCTGGCGCGGGCAGGGATATTGGTGATTGCCGCCGGCGGCGGCGGTATCCCGGTAGTGCGTCGCACCGGCGGGCTCGCCGGTGCCGAAGCGGTGATCGACAAGGATCGCGCCTCCGCGGTGCTGGCCCGCGCCGTCGACGCATCGCTGCTCGTGATGCTGACCGGAGTCGACTGCGTGGCGCTCGACTTCGGCACGCGCTGGCAGCGCGACATGGCGCGGCTGACGGTCTCCGACGCGGAGCGGTTGCTCGCCGAGGGCGAGTTCCCGCCCGGGAGCATGGGTCCGAAGGTCGAGTCCGCGGCGCGCTTTGTCCGCGAGACCGGCGGTGCGGCGATCGTCACGTGCGCAGAGCGTCTGCTCGACGCCGTGGAGGGCGCCGCCGGCACCCGTGTCGTGCCGGATGCGGACGGTCCGTCGGCAACCGCATGGTCAAGTCCGGCCTCGGTCGCCGCGGCGTGAGCTGGCACGTTCGCGTGATCGCCAACCGGTACGCGGACAGTGTCCGGTTGATGAGCATCGCGCGGGCCGTGCGCGAGCGCGACGGCGTGACGCGGTGCGAGCTCGGGATGGGGACGCCAGCGAACCTCGAGTTGCTCGCTGGCTACGGAGCTGCCGCTGAGGCGACGCCCGGTGATCTCGTGATCGCGGTCGACGCTCAGGACGCTTGCGCGACGGACGCGCTGGAGTGGGCCGAGCAGGAGCTCTCCTCGCACGCGGCCTCCGACCGTGGCGAGGGCGGCGATGGTCCGACGCGGCGCTCGCGGCCTCGGTCTCTGCCCGCGGCCGCGCGCGAGCTCGACGGCGCCAACGTGGCGCTGGTCTCGGTCCCCGGCGAGTACGCGGCGCTCGAGGCCCATCGCGCGCTGTCGTCCGGCATGCACGTGTTCCTGTTCTCTGACCACGTGCCGCTGGAGGCCGAGGTCGAGCTCAAGCGACGCGGGGCCGAGCTCGGCTTGCTCGTGATGGGACCCGAGTGCGGCACGGCGATGCTCGGCGGGATCGGGCTCGGGTTCGCGAACGTAGTGCGGTCGGGGTCCGTCGGGATCGTCGCCGCCGCCGGGACCGGGGCACAGGAGTCGGCCTGCCTGCTCGACGCCGCCGGCGTTGGGGTGTCGCACATCGTCGGGGTGGGCGGGCGCGACCTGACGGCAGACGTGGGCGCGCTGATGTTCCGCGCGGGGATGCATATGGTGGCGGCCGACGGGGGGACCGACACGCTGCTGCTCGTGTCTAAGTCGCCTACCGCCGCGGGCGTGGACGCGATCGCGGGCGACCTACCCGATGGGGTGCGGATAGTGGCGGCGTTCGTCGGCCGGGAGGACGCGCCGGCGCCGTTCGAGGTTCACCCGACGTTCGAAGCGGCGGCGGCTGCCGCCGCCGGGACCTCGCCGCCGGACGTCGCGGACCTGGAGCTCGCGGTCGACGCCCGGGAGGGAGTCGCGTCCGGGCGGCGCCTCCTGGGCTTGTTTTCGGGCGGGTCGCTCGCGCACGAGGCAGTCACGCTGCTCGAGCCTGGTCTCGGCCCGATCGCCGGCAACGCCGGGCACGGCCCCGCGCGGCCTGACGGCGGCCACGCGCTGTTCGACCTCGGCGAGGCCGAGTACACGCAGGGCCGGCCCCACCCGATGGTCGACCTCGACGTGCGGAATGGAATGCTCGAGCGCGCCGCCGGCGACGAGCGGGTCGGGTGCGTGCTGCTCGACGTCGTGCTCGGGTTCGCTTCCCACCCCGATCCCGCGGGCGGGCTCGCCGACGCGATTCGCCGCGTGGCCTCAGACGCGATCGTCATTGCCCACGTCTGCGGCACGCCGGACGACCCGCAGGACTCGGTCCGCCAGGCGGCGACGCTGCGCGACGCCGGCGCGATCGTCGCTCCGTCGAACGCGGCCGCGGCGCGGCTGGCGCTGAGAGCGCTCCGATGAGGCCGCTCCGGATCGCGATGCTCACGTACTCGCTGCGGCCCCGCGGCGGCGTCGTCCACGCGCTCGAGATCTCCAAGGCGCTGGCCCGCCGGGGTCACGAGGTCGAGGTGATCGCGCTCGGCCCGCCGGGCGAAGGCTTCTTCCGCACGCCCTCGGTGCCCTCACGGATCGTCCGCCACCACCCGATCGACGCCCCGTTCGACGAGCGGATCATCGCGATGTGCGCCGCCTACCGGGACGGGCTCGCTCGGCCGTTGGGGCAAGGCGGATTCGACCTGATCCATTCGCAGGACTGCCTGTCGGCGAACGCTGCGCTCGAGCTGCGCGACGCCGGCGTCGTCCCGCACGTGATCCGGACCGTCCATCACATCGACGACTTCACGTCGCCGTCGCTGGTCGAGTGCCAGAACCGCTCGATCCTCCGGCCCGACGCACTGGTGTGCGTGTCGGAGCCTTGGGTCGCGCGCCTGAGCAACGAGTTCGGCGTGCGCGCCGAACTCGTCTCCAACGGGGTCGACACGTCGCGATATCGACCGGCGCGGGACGCGGCCGAGCGCCTCGCCGATCGGGCGCGCTTCGAGCTGGGCGACCGCTTCACGGTTCTGACGATCGGCGGGATCGAGCCCCGTAAGGGCTCGTTGACGCTGCTCGAGGGCTTCGCGAGGCTGCGCGCGCTCGCACCCGAGCTCGATCCGCTGCTGGTCGTGGCGGGCGGCGCGACGCTGTTCGACTACCGCCACGAGGTCCACCGCTTCCACGCGCGGGTCGCGTCGCTCGGCCTTGCCGACGCGGTCCGCGTGCTCGGCAGCCTGCCGGACGACGAGATCGAGTCGCTGTACCGCGCCGGCGATGCATTCGCGTTCCCATCGACCAAAGAGGGCTTCGGTCTCGCCGCGCTCGAGGCGCTCGCGTCTGGACTTCCGGTCGTGGCCACCGAGCTCGACGAGTTCGCGACTTTTCTCGAAGACGGCCAGAGCGCGCTGCTCGTTCCGGTCGGGGACGGCGAGGCGCTCGGAGCGGCGCTGGCCAGGCTGGCTCGATCGCCGGCGAGTCGCGCGGAGCTGCGGGCCGGCGGCCAGCACGTCGCCGCGGAATACACGTGGGACCGTGCCGCCACCGCGCATGAACGCGTCTACGGCGAGCTGCTCGTGTCGCTTGGAGCGGTCGGTACCGGGCGTGTCTGAAGACTTCGCGGTGACCGCCACCTGGCTGCGCGGGTTCCAGGCTCGCGTGCAGACGCGGGGACACGAGATCGCCGTCGACGAGCCGGAAGCCGACGGGGGGACCGACGCCGGCGTGATGCCAACGGACCTTCTGGCCGCTTCGATAGCTAGCTGCTTCTGCCTCGCGCTCGCTTTCTGCGCAGGCAAGCGCGGCCGCGAGCTGCCCGGCTTGCAGGTCGTGGTCCGGAGGCAGCGGGCGGGGCGCGAGCTCCGATACGAGCGGTTTGACATCGATGCGCGAGCGAAAGTGCCCGAGGAAGAGCTGGCGGCGCTGATGGAGCCGGCCCGCCGCGTGTGCTGGGTCTCGAACACACTTGCCCACGGTTTGGAGCTCAGCTATGGTTACACTTCTGTGGACGCTCGTACACAAAGGTAGACGCTTGGTCGAGAACCGGACAGAGCTTGAACAGGTACTTCGCGGGCGGCTCGGGGCGGCGTTCGCGCGCCACGCCTACGGGATGCGACGGTGGGTCGACCTGTTCGCGGTGAGGATCCCCGAGGTCAAGGACCCGTACCGGGCCGAGCTGGTCGCGGAGATCGTCCACAACAACGCGCGTCACGCGAGGCTGTTCCGCGAGCGGGCGATCGCACACGGCGTCAATCCCGATCTGTACGTGTGCCCGCCCGAGGGCGAGGCTACCTACGACGGGATGCCGCACGACACCGATGAGACGCTGGCCTACGCGCTCGGCTCGCTCGAGCACTTCGGCGATCTGCTTGCGCTGTACGCCGAGGTCGCCGAGTCGCCCGGCGACGCCGAGGTGCTGTCCGAGGTCCGCGCCGACAACGATCGTGCGATCGCGCAGCTGCGCGGGCTCGTGGAGCATGCCGGCAGCAGCGCTGCGGCCACCGCCCACGAGCTGTATCGCGTGCGCGAGCTCGCCGAGGCGCCGCTGTATGCCTACCGGCACTGACAGCGCGTACGCCGCGTCGTTCGCCGAGCTTCAGCGAGAACTTCCCGCCTCCTCCCCGCGCGCATGGCGGTTTCGCGCGTTGGCGGCCGCGTCGCGCGCCGGCGCGCTGCTGAGCGAGGGCCTGCGCGTCGGGCACGAGCACGGCTTCGACTCGGGGCCGTTCATGGACCACGTGTACAGCAACGAGCCGCGCGGACGGACCGCGCTCGGGCGCGAGATCGACCGCCGGCTGCTCAGCCGTCGCACGTGCCAAGCGTTCCGAGAAATCCGCGTGCTGGCGCGGGAGGCCCTCGCCGACGCGGCCTTGTCGTCCGCCGCTCCCGAGCCACTGATCGCCGATCTCGCCGCCGGTCCGGCCCCGTACGTGTTCGAGGTTCTGGCCGCGCACCGAGGTGCTCGCGCGCTGCTGGCGGATATCGACCCCACCGCACTCGCCCAAGCCTGCGCGCACGCTGCGCGACTGGGGCTGACCGACCGAGTCACGTTCACCCAGGCCAGCGCGTTCGACCGCGCGGCGCTCGAACGGATCGAACCGGCCCCGGATGTCGTCGTCGAGCTCGGGCTATACGGCATCTACCACGACGACGCGCTGATCGAGCGCCATTTCGCGGACCTGGCCGAGACCGTCGCCCCGGAGCAGATCGTGTTCAACGTGCAGACGCAGAACCCCGAGATCGAGCACATCGCCAGGGTATGGCGTGACCACCGCGGCGAACGGTGCGTGTGGCGCCTGCGTCCGGTCGAGTCGATCCTGCGCTGGGCAGGGGCCGCCGGTTATGAGCCGGCCTCGGTGCGCTCCGACAGCTTCGGGATCTATCGCGTGGGACGCCTGGTGCGCAGATGAGTGTCCTTACCTGGACCTCGGAGGCCCCCGCGCTCGAGAGCGTTCCCATGAGCGAGCGGCTGCGTCGCCTCCGCGCGAGCCACCACGGCATGTGGAACTACCTCACCTACCGGGATGCGATCGCGCTGCTCGGACTCGATCCCGCCACGATCTACCCACAGGGCTCGACGCGGCTCGATCCGGCCGAGTGGGCCGACCTCGGGTGGCTGACCTGCTTCTGTGGTCCGCCGGCGTCCGCCGTCGATGCGATGCGCGCCGCGGCGACCGCCGAGTCCTTGAACCAATACACCCCAGACCTGATCGAGCCCCTGCGCGACGCCGCCGCGTCCGCGTTGGCGCGTGAGCGGGATTCGGGGTTCGAGGTCATCGGGACCGAGGGTACGCAGGCCGCGGTCGCGCTCGCGCTGATGGCGACCGTCGATCCGGGCGACGAGGTGATCGTGTCCGACCCGGGCTACTTCCACATCCCGTCGGCGGTGCTCGTCGCCGGCGGCGCGCCGGTTGCCGTGCCGATCTCGTCGGATACCGGGTTTCGGCTGGACCCCGACGACGTCGCCCGCGCGATCACGCCTCGGACCCGGGCGGTCTGCATCGTCGACCCGCTCAACCCGTACGGAACCGTCCAGACCCGCGACGAGCTGACCGCGCTTGCCGAACTGGCCGACCGCCACGGCCTGCTGCTGGTCCACGACGTCACCCACGCCCCGCTCGCGCTCGACCCGGGTCTTTCGCGGTTTGCGTCGCTACCGGCGCTCGAGCTGACCGACCGCGCCGTGGCGGCGATGTCGGTGTCTCACTGTTATGGGATGGCGGGGGCGCGGATCGGATTCCTCGGGGGACCCCCCGCCTTTGTCCGCGGCTGCCTCCAGCTTAAGGCAGCGCTCACCCGGCTGAACACGAACCTGATCGCGCAGCACGGAGCGCTCGCGGCGCTCGCCGACGAGTCCTACCTGGCGGGCGCCGCGCGGACGGTCGCGGGCAACCTGGCGCATCTGGAGCGGACTCTCGAGACCGTTCGCGGCGTCCGGCTGGTCGTCCGCCCGGAGCGCGGCCTCGCGTGCGCGATCGACGTGTCGGGGACCGGCGCGAGTGCGCAGGAGCTGATGGTGTCGCTGTTCGCGCGTCGCGTCGCCGTGTATCCCGGCGACGGCCTCGGCGACACCGGCGCGGCTTCGACGGTGCGCATCAACCTGTCGCGTCCCGACGCCTGGGCGATGGAGCATCTGCGCTCGGTGCTCGGCGACGCGGTTGCAGAGGCCGCGTCGGGGCGGTGGCGAGGCGACGTGGTGTCGCTGCTCGAGCGCAAAGGCACCGACCGGGCGGCGCGGCTCGCGCGGCAGATCAGCGGGCGCACGTGAACCGCTCGCCCGTGTGGGTCGCAGACGTGGAGCGCTTCAGGTCGAACCTGCATGCGTTCGCGGCCGCCTGGCGCGAGCACTGGCCACGCACGGACGTCGCGTACTCCTACAAGACCAACCGCCTCGTCGACTTCCTGCACGCGGCCGAGCAGGCGGGCGCGGGTGCCGAGGTCGCGTGCGAGGCGGAGTACGAGCTTGCGATCGCGGTCGTCGAGACCGACCCGGGCAAGATCGTCGTCGACGGTCCGGCCAAGCCCGATGCGCTCCTGGCGCGCGCCGGCGCCGGCGGGGCGCTGGTGCTGGCGGACTCGATCGCCGAGTTGGACCGCGCCGCGGCCGCCGGCGTCACCCGGATCGGCCTCCGGGTCGCCCTCGACAGCTTCACCGGCGCGGTGACGCGGTTCGGGATCGCGCCGGCCGAGATCGCGTCTGCGGCGGGTGCCGCCGCGCGGCTCGGCCTGACCGTCGAGGCGCTCTCGACCCACCTCGTCTCGACCGACTTCGACCCGGCCACCGGCGCAGTCGTCGTCAACTGGCCGCGCCCACCCGCCGAGCACGCGCGCGCGGCCGCGCTGCTCGCGGACACGGCGCGCGGGCTGCGCGCCGGCGGTCATCCGGTCGCGACCATCGATCTCGGTGGCGGCTTCCCACCCGCGCCGGCCGTCGCCTCGCATGCCCGGTCAGTCGCGGCGGCACTGCGCCGGGGCGGCTTCGACGGGACGCTGCTGCTCGAGCCAGGCCGGGCGATGGTCGCCGACGCGGTCGACCTCGTCTTCACCGTGGTCGCGGTCAAGACGCTCGCCGACGGCTCGCGCTGCCTCGTCTGCGACGCCGGCACGAACTTCCTCCCCGGCGCGCTCACCGCGCCGCCGCGGATCGAGGCGATCGGGCCCGCTCGTGGCCCGGTCAGCCCCGCGCTTGTCACCGGGCCGTTGTGCCTGAACGTAGACGTGATCCACCCTCGCGCGCGGTTGCCGGCGGTGGCGCCGGGCGCAAGGCTCGTGGCGCGTTCGGTCGGTGCCTACCAGCAGTCCGCGGCGACGGGGTTCGGTGAGGCGCCTCCGCCGGTGACCGTCCGAAACCGTGCAGCACAACCTGTTTCTGTCTGAGAGAGGAGCCTCATGAGCGAACGTCTCATCGTGATCGGGGGCGGCGGCGCCGGAACCGCGGCGTCGACGATCGCCAAGCGAGCCAACCCGGACATGCGCGTCGGTGTGTTCAGCGAGTTTCCTGACATCGCGTACTCGCCGTGCGGGATCCCGTACGCCCACGGCCGCGAGATCCCCGAGTTCCAGAACCTGTTCCTCTCGACGGTCCAGCGGTATGTCGAGGACGGCCTCGAGATGCACATGGAGACGACGGTCACTGACATCGACCTCGATCGCCGGACGGTGACCGCCCGCAACAAGCACGAGGGGTTCGACAAGCTGATCCTATGCACCGGGTTCCACTGGGAGCAGCCGGCGGTGCCGGGCGCGAACCTCGAAGGGCTTCACTACGTCAAGGACATCCGGCGTGCGATGGAGTTCGACAAGGAGCTCGACTCGATGAAGCGCGCGGTCGTGATCGGCGGCATGTGGCTCGGCGTCGAGATGTCCGGCGCGCTCGCCCGCCGCGGACTCGAGGTCCAGTTCATTGACGAGGGGCCATGGCTCCTGTCCGAGCTCGTCGACCCCGATGTCGCCGAGCCCGCCCAGGAGGCGCTCGAGAAGCTCGGCGTGAACGTCCGCATGGGTACCAAGCTGCTCGGATTCGAGGGCGGCGCGGGCGGACGGGTGCGCGCGGTCTCGACCTCGGGCGGCGAGCTTGAGTGCGACGTCGCCGTGATCTGCCTGCACAAGCTGCCGAACACATCGCTCGCCGAGTCGATTGGCCTCTCGCTTGGGACGACGGGGGCGGTCGTGGTCGACGACCACATGCGCACGTCGGCGCCGGGAGTGTGGGCCGCCGGCGACGTGGTCGAGGTGCCGCACGGCCTGTCGATGCTCCCGATCACCGGGTTGACCGGCTCGCACGCCTACTCCCAGGGCCGCGTTGCCGGCGCGAACGCCGCCGGCGAGGACCGCGTGTACGACCCGGTCTGGATTCCGTGGGGCTTCATGTCGGGCGACTACACGATTGGCGGCTTCTCGATCGGCGAGACCCTGGCCGAGGCGATGGGGATCCCGTACGTGGTCGCCAAGGGCGTGGGCGTGTCCCGCGCGCGCTACTTCCCCGGCGCCGCGCGGACGCACGTCAAGCTGCTCGCCGAGCCCGGAACGCTCCGGTTGATCGGGGCCCAGCTCCACGGCGGCGAGGGGATCAAGGAGCGGTGCGACTTCCTCGCGTTCGTGGGCAAGCGGGGCGCCACGCTCGAGGACCTGGCCTGGATGGAGAACATCTACTCGCCACCGATCGGGGCTCTGTACGAGCCGATCCAGATCGCTGCCCAGAACGGACTGGCCGAACAGAGGGCACGCGAGCGTGAGGCGGTGCCGGCATGAGCCCGAGCGGCGTCACAGAGCAAAAGCGCCGGCTTCGCGCGCGGTCGGAGCAGGTCCTGCGGATGGCCGCGATGGACGACGTGGCGCGCCGCTACCCACGCCGGACCGTGCCATCCGCGCTGTCGGACGAGGGCCCGTTCTGGCGGTTTGTGTTCGTGCCGCTCTACCGGCGGGTGCCGTGGGAGTTCAAGGCCCGGGCGATGCGCAAGCTGAAGATGACCGCGCAGGGTTGGCCCGAGCAGTCGCGTCGTTTCGGCGAGCCGTGGCGCCCGCCGGCGCCTTCCGCGTCGCGCTCAGATCCCGAGTAACCCCTCACTCGCCACCCTCGGCACCGGTGAATTCAGATTCACTCGGTCATAGCCCGAGTTTCTCCGCGCTCGTCGGCGGCGCGGCGCCGAGTGCGGGGTTTCTCGGGTCTCACGCGGGCACCCCGGTAGCGCACGGGAGGGCGACCGCGCTCACCTCACCCGTGAGCGGAAGTGGGCCGAATTCAACTCGGTGAAGTGCTGCCACTCCTCGGGGACCTGATCCTCGGGGAAGATCGCGTCGACAGGGCACGCCTCCACGCACGCGTCACAGTCGATGCACTCCTCGGGGTCGATGAACAGCTGATCGACCGCGTCGTGCCCGGGCTCCTCCGGCGTCGGATGGATGCAATCGACGGGGCACACCTCGACGCACGAGTTGTCCTTGACCCCGATGCACGGTTGAGCGATCACGTACGCCATGGGAAATCCTCCGACGTTTTTTCACAGCTGCGCTAGGAAAATTATCAGTTTTCCAAACGACCGCTGTGCAAAACTTGCGCCGGCCATGGATCTCCCCGCGCGGCCCGACGATGTGCTCGCCCAGCCGACGCGCGCACGCCTGTTTCGACTGATCGGCGAGTTCCGCCGCCCGGCCGGAACCGAGGAGCTGGCCGACCGCCTCGAACTCCATCCGAACGGGGTGCGCGTGCATCTCGAACGGCTGCACGAAGCGGGGCTGATCGAGCGCGAGCGAATCCGCCAGGCGCGCGGACGGCCGCGCGACATGTGGGCAATCGCGCCCGGCGCACGACCCGGTGGCGCGCCCCCAAGCGGCTACGAGCAGCTCGGACGGTGGCTCGTGCGCGTGCTCTCGTCGACCCGGATCAGCGTGCGCACCGTTGAAACCACCGGCCGCCAGATCGGACGCGAGCTCGCGCCGCAGAGCGACCGCCCGGCCGAGGAGCGGATGCATTCGGTGCTCACAGCGCTGGGATTTCAGCCGCAACAGGAGCCGAGCGCACGTGCCGGGATCGCCTACCGCCTGTGCAACTGCCCGTATCGCGACGCGGTGCACGAGAGCCCAAAGGTCGTATGCACGCTCCACCGGGGAATGACCCGCGGCCTGCTCGACGTGATCGCCCCGGACACGAGGCTGACCGAGTTCGTACCGAACGATCCCGACCGGGCGGGGTGCCGGATCGAGCTCGCCGGCGGGCTCGAGACGGAGGGCCGCACCCGGCGGCCGGAGCCCGCCTAGACGATGCTCGCGCTACTGCTCGTCGCGGGGTCGCTCGGGCTCAACAATCTCGCGGCGTCGATCGCGATCGGCCTGTCCGGCGTCGATCGCGCGACGCGGACCCGGACCGCGCTGGCGTTCGGGCTGTTCGAGGCCGGCATGCCGGTGGTGGGCCTCCTGATCGGCCGCCAGCTCTCACATGCGCTCGGCGGCGCGGCCAACACCGTCGGCGGGCTGCTGCTGATCGGGGTCGGCGCCCAGGTCACCATCTCCGCGGTTCGCTCGGGGGACGACTCGCCGCGGCCGGTCGCCAAGGCGCCGATGGGCAGACTGCTCGTCCTGGCCGCGGCGCTCAGCATCGACAACCTCGTCGTCGGCTTCGCGCTCGGTGCCTACCGGACGCCGCTGGTCCTCAGCGTCGCGATCATCGCGATCGTCAGCGTCGGCCTGTCGCTGGTCGGGCTCGAGCTCGGCGCCCGCCTCGGCGAGCGGGTCGAGCGCCGCAGCGAGCTGCTCAGCGGAATCCTGCTGATCGGCGTCGGCCTCGCGATCCTCACGAACCTGCTGTGAGCGGAGCCTGGGCCAACGGCGTGACGATCAGCCGATTGGGTACCCGTCACGCTCCCGCTCGAGCCGGTCCTCGAGTGTTCGCAGTGCCCGGGTGACCTGATCGAGCTTGTCCTGCGCGTCCTCGACGAGCTTCTTGATCTCGCCGACCTGATCGGTCGGGGTCTTCGGTTCGTCGGCCACGCCGACTACCGTAGCGCTGGATACGCCGCCTCGCGCCGGCGGCTGTGCTCGGCTTCGGCGGGAACCGCGGCGGCCTGCGCGAGCAGCACGACGAGCAGGCCGGCGAGCACCATGACGCCGCACGCCAGACGCAGCGATGTGAGCTGCGCCACGCCGCCTATCAGGGGAGGACCGCCGAGGAAGCCGAGATACCCGAGCGAGGTGACCGCGGCCAGCGCCGGCCCGGTGGACACGCCGGGCTGATCCGCGGCGGCGCGGAACAGCGTCGGCACCACCCCGGCCAGTCCCAAGCCGAGCGCGGCGAAGCCGGCGATTGCCGCCGGCGCCGTGCCCGCCGCGAGCCCGGCGGCAAACCCGACCGAAGCAAGCGCGCCGCAGCGGCGGAGCAGCCCGACCGAGCCCCACCGAGTCCACAGGCGATCGGCCAGCAGCCGCCCCGATCCCATCGCGACGCTGAATACCGCGTACGTGATCGCCCCGAGCGCCGCCGAGGAGGCGAGGTCGTCGCGGACGAGCTTCGCGCTCCAGTCGGACGCCCCGCCTTCGGCCATCAGGCAGAACAGGCACGCGATCCCAAGCAGCACGAGCCGCGACGGCAGGGCCCGCCAGCGCATCGTCGGCGCATGCGCGTCGGCATCCTCGTCCCGCGCCAGCAGTGAGTCGGTGGCAATCAGCCCGGGCACGCCGAACACCAGCGCGGCCGCGGCGAAGTGCGGGAGCGGGGCGACGCCAAGCGCCGCGGCGAGCGCGCCAACCCCGGCGCCTGCGAACCCGCCGAACGAGAACGCGGCGTGAATCGAGGACAGGATCGGGCGCTGCATGTGGCGCTCGACGGACACGCCCTGGGCGTTCATCGACAGATCCATCGCGGAGTTGGCAATGCCGACGATGAAGAGCGCGGCGGCGAGCGCCGACACGCTCCGAGCGAGCGCCGGCAGCAGGATCGCGCCCATCAACCCGGCGAGCGCAAGCCGGGTGAACGTCCGGCTCGAGCGGCCCGGGAGCATACGGCCGACGAGCGGCATTGCGACCACGGCCCCGACGGCCGGCGCGAGCAGCGCCAGCCCGAGATCCCCGGTGGTGGCGCCAACCCGGCTCGAAAGCGCCGGAATCCGCGACGCCCACGTCGCGAACAGCGCGCCGTTGACGAAGAAAACGGTCGTGACCCCGGCGCGGGCGCTCATGCGCGGGACCCACCTCCCCACGAGCGCGGCCTCTCGCTTCATGCGCGCAGCACTTCGATGCCGAGCGCGCGATACGGAGCGAGCGCCGCGTCGTCCGCCTCGGTGTCGGTGACCAGGCATGTCACCGCGGTGAGCGGCGCGACGACGGCCGACATCGCCGTGCCGAGCTTGTCATGGTCGGCGAGCGCGATGACCTCGGCAGCGCCCTCGATCATCGCCGCCTTCACGTGGCGCTCGTCGAGGTCCTCAGTGGTCACGCCGATCTCGGGATGCAGGCCGCACACGCCGAGGAACACGACATCCGCGCGGATCAGCCGCAGCGCCTCGACGGCGGGGGCCCCAACGGTCACGAGCGAGTTGGGACGCAGCGTGCCGCCGACGACCGTCACCTCCAGGCCGGGATGGTCGGCCAGCGCGAGCGCGATCGGAGGGCTCGTCGTCGTGACGCGCGCGCGCAGCTGCGGCCTGTCGCCCAGCGCCCGCGCGACCTCGAGCGTCGTCGTGCCGCCGTCGAGCACAACGAGCTGGCCGTCGCGGACGCACTCTGCGGCGCGCCGCGCGATCGACGCCTTCGCCTCCGGCGCGCGGCGCGCGCGAGCCTCGAACGGCGCCGCGTCACCGTGGCGGGGTAGCGCGCCACCGTGGACGCGCCGGAGCAGGCCCGCGTCGTCGAGCTCACGGAGATCGCGGCGGATCGTGTCCGAGGAAACATCTAGCTCGGCGGTCAGGTCGGCGGCGAGCACACGGCCGTGCGTGCGCAACCGGTCGAGGATCAGACCGCGTCGCTCGTCGGTCAGCATCTGCGCGAGACTACACGATCGTGCCAGTTCATGCATGAACGTGCATGATTCCGCATCCACCCGGCGCCACATGGCATCGTCCACCGGAATGGAAAACGAGGCGCAACTGATCCTCGCCGGCGGCGGTCTGCTCGCGGCCGGCGTGCTGGCCTCGGCGGTGGCGGCGCGCGTCCGGCTGCCGGCGCTGCTGTTGTTCCTGGGGCTCGGGATGCTGGTAGGGAGCGACGGCTTCGGGTGGATCGACTTCGCGAACTACTCGCTCGCCCACCTCGTGGGAACCGTCGCGCTCCTTCTGATCCTTTTCGAGGGCGGGCTCACGACCGGGTTCCGCGCACTCCGACCGGTGCTCGGGCCGTCGGTGTCGCTGGCCGCAATCGGCACGGCGGGCACCGCGCTGATCGCGGGCCTGTCCGCGAGCTGGCTGTTCCATTTCTCGATCGCGGAGGGACTGTTGCTCGGCGCGATCCTGTCGCCGACCGACGGGGCGGCGGTGTTCGCGCTGCTTCGCGGGGTGCGCCTCCCGCGCCAGCTCGCGCTGACGCTCGAGGGAGAGGCCGGGCTCAACGATCCCGTGGCAGTGATGCTCGTGCTGGTGATGGTCGAGGTGATTCGCGTCCCGGGGTACGGGCCGCTCGATGCGATCTGGTTCCTGGTCAAGCAGCTCGTGGTGGGCGGCGGCGTCGGCGTGCTCGTCGGCCTGCTCGCGACGGCCGCGCTCAAGCGGCTGGAGAGCGCCCCGTCGGGACTGTCGCTCGTCGCGTCGTTCGCGGCCGCGGCGATCGCCTACGGCGCGGCAGCGTCGATCGACGGATCCGGTTTCCTTGCGGTGTACCTCGCCGGCCTCGCCGTCGGCGACGCGAAGGTGAGCTCGCGACGCTCGTTGCTCGCGTTTCACGAGGGCCTGGCGGCGGTGGCCGACATCGGGATGTTCTTCGCGCTGGGCCTGCTCGTGTTCCCGAGCCAGTTCGGATCGGTGCTTGTCCGAGGGACCCTGCTCGCGCTCCTACTCGCGTTCGTCGCCCGTCCCGTCTCCGCATTCGCGGCCACCGCGCGCAGCCGCTTCAACGTCCGCGAGCGGGTCCTGATCGGCTGGGCAGGTCTGCGCGGCGGGGTGCCGGTCGTACTCGCCACGCTTCCGCTTATTGAGCACGTGCCGCGCAGCCTCGAGTTCTTCAACCTTGTGTTCTTCGCGGTGCTGGTCTCGACCCTGATCCAGGGCGCTACTGTCGAGCTGCTGGCGAACCGCCTCGGAATCAATGCACCCGAAGCTGCATGAGGGTGATTGCGGTCGCCGTGCTCGTGGGTACCGTAGATTCAGAGGGCGTTCGGCTCGCCCGCCAATAACGCTCTGCGGCCGACGGACATGCTTCAGGTCAACCTTCCACACACGCTGCAAGCGCCGGGAATCGCCCGCCGCTCATTCGCGGACTGGCTCGCGCCGGCGGTTGACGCCAACGAGCTGGGTACGGCGAGATTGCTCGTCAGCGAGCTGGTCACCAACGCCGTGGTCCACGGCCACGGCGAGATCACGCTCCGAGCGACGCTCAACGACGATCGCCTGTTGGTCGAGGTGATCGACGAAGGCCGCGGGTTTGAGCTGGCGCTCAGTCAGCAGGATTTCGCCGGCATCGGCGGACGCGGGCTTGCGATCGTTGACGCCGAGGCCAGCCGCTGGGGGATTCACAACGGGACGACCCATGTGTGGTTCGAGCTCGAGCGGCCCGGGCCCTCGGCCGTGCGCCAGCGCATCGAAACCGCAAAATAGGCAGGTTCTACCCGTAACTTAGGTCGTCGCTCCCGATGCACTCAGGGCGCCCAGCACTTAGCGTCCGCGCATGCCTGATGGCCGCTCCCTCCAGGTCGCAACCGCGCTCGAATCCGAGGCTCCATCCTTGGCGCTCCCCGGCGTCGCCGCCCATGAGTCGCCTAGGCGTGGGGCCGGCTAGGGCGTAGGCGGGGCGTCTGATGAAGGTGAGCCTGCAGCTGATCCCGGAGCAGCCGGCGGCTGAGTTGCTGGACGCGATCGAGGCGGCGGACCGGCTGGGCTATTACGCGTGTTACGGCGCAGACGAGATCTACCACAAGGACACCTGGCTTCTGTTCGCCGCTGCGGCGGCGCGGACGGAGCGGCTGCGCCTCGGGGCCTGCGCGGCCCCTGTGTTCCTACGTGATCCCGCTCAGATCGCGCAGCTGGTCGCCACGCTTGACGAGCTCAGCGGTGGTCGCGCAGAGCTCGTCCTCGGCATCGGAAACCTGGCGACGCTTGACCAGTACGCGATCGCCTGGCGAGGCACGCGCCCCCTGGCCCGATTGCGCGAGGCCCATCACGTGATCCGGACCATGCTCGACGCCGGCGCACTCGACCACGCCGGCGAGTTCTTTCACTACTCGGGCATCACCACGGCGGCGCGCCCAGCGCAGGAGCGCGTGCCGATCAAGCTCGGCGCGATGGGCGGCCCGCGCTCGATGGAGCTCGCCGGCGAGATCGCCGATGGACTGCTCACCGCGTGTGCTTACTCGCCCCAGGCGCTGAGCTACGCCGTCGAGCACGTCAGCGCTGGAGCCCGACGCGCCGGACGTGCTGCAGCCGACCTGGACATCGGCGACTCGGTCCTGGGGTCGATCGCCCCGGACCGCGACGTGGCACGCCGCGCCGCTCGCGTCCTCGCGGCCTTCTACATACCTTCGATGCCGCCCGCGCTGCTCGCGCGTCACGGCATCGCGGCGACCACGACTGCCGCGGTCAACGATGCGTTCGCCGCCGGTGACGTTTCGGCGGCCCTCGCCGCGACCCCCGACCACGTCGCCGATCGCCTCCTCGTTGCCGGCACGCCGGACGACTGGCTCGCCTGGCTGAAGGACACGTACTCGCCAACCGGGATGAACCATGCCCTCGTCTCATTCACCGACCCGTACACCCTGCAAGCCTGGGCTGGCCTCGAGATCCCCGGCCTACCGGGGCTGATAGACCAGGTGCAGCTGATGGGCGAGCACGTCCTCCCCCGCCTCCAGTGACCCGCCGCGCCGTTGGCCCTCGGGTCAAAGCTCCATTGTGAATATCTGGCCCTGCCAGCCGTTGAGCTCGAACCGGCTCGACCGCGTGAATCCCTGCTTCTCGTACCAGCGGACGAGCCCCGGCGCGTGCGCCCAGCAGTCGACCCGGAGGATCTCCGCCTTGCGCTCGTAGGCGATTTCGATCGCCTTGTTGACCAGCGCCCCGCCGATGCCGCGTCCGATCAGCCGCCGCGAGCTCAGCAGCAGGACGATGTACAGCTCCGGCACCGGCGCCGCCGGAGCGTATACGGGCGCGGGGCCAACGACGAGAACGCCGACCGGCACTCCCTCGGACTCGGCGATCTGCAGTCCGCCGCCGACCCTGAACCCATACACGCGTTCCCGGATCCCAGGCCGCTCAGAGAACGGGGTTGCTCCCCACTGTCCCGTTTGTCCACGTTCGACCAGCCACGCGACCGCCTCGTCGAACATGGCGATCACGGCCGGGCCGTCGGCCTCGTCTCCCGGCCGGATCGTCAACCCGCTCACGGACATGGCGCGAGCCATTATCGGATGTGGAGGCCGACTACAGCGCCGCTGCCTGCCCGTTCCAACGGGCGGCTCAGCCGCGCCGGTACTTCCAGACGGCGATCGGCAGCGACACGGCGATGATCGCGAGTGCCCACAGCAGCGAACGGGTCACGTAATAGGAGCTGGGATGTCCGAGCAACGCCTGCGCCTGCGGACCGAGCGTCAACGCCCGCACGGCGTCGACCATGTACGTCAGCGGCTGGTGCTCGGCGAACACCTGCAGCCAACTGGGCATCGAGCTGACCGGGACGTACGCGCTCGAGACGAACGCGAACGGAAACACGATCATGCCCATCCCCTGCGCCGCCTGCGCGTTGCCGGCGAATAGGCCCATCGTGATGAACACCCATTCGAAGGCGAAGCCAATGACAACGACCAGCCCGAAAGCGGCGAGCCCGTCGAGCGCCGAGCCGTGGAGCATGAAGCCCACTGCGAACGCGACCGCCGCCGTGAACGCGGTGCTCCACGCAAGGATCGCCGTGTCCGCCGTGGCGCGGGCGATCAGGACGGAGCTGCGCGGGATCGGCAGCGAGCGCAACCGGTCGACGAACCCCTGCTCGAGATCCTCGGCCATCGCGGTCGCAGTCCCGATCCCCATGAACAGCACGCCGGTGGCGATGAACCCGGGGACGAGGTAGTCGACGTATGACATCCCGGCAATGTGGATCGCGCCGCCGAACATGTAGCGATAGATCAGGAAGAACAGCGACATCTGGACCGTGGCGAGCACGATCAGCTGCGGCGTGCGCACGTAGCGCAGGAGCGCACGGCGCGTGACGGTGAACGTGCTCTTCGCGAGCCCCGTCCGTCCCCCGGCGGCGCCGTGGGCAATTGCGGTTGTCATTCCGGATTCTCCTTTCTGGTTTTCGCTAGGCGGCGGGGGCCGCCATCGAGCCACGGTCTTCGGTTGGCCGGCCGGTCAACGACAGGAACACCTCGTCGAGGTTCGGCTGGCGCATCGCGATGTCCTCGAGCTCGACGCCCGAGGCCTCGAGCGACCGGAGCGCCGACATCAGCCCGTCGCCGCCAGAGTGCGCGCGCACGCTGACGCGGCGGGTCGCTTCGTCGATCTGCACCTCGCCGCCGTCGAGCCGCCCGAGCATCTCAGAGATCCGGACGAGGTCGTGCTGGTGACGGGCGTGGAGCTCGACGATGTTCCCGCCGATCTGGCGCTTGAGGTCGGCGGGACTGCCGGTCGCCACTGACTTGCCGTGGTCGATGATCACGACCAGGCTCGCGAGGTGGTCGGCCTCGTCGAGGTACTGCGTCGTCATCAGCACGTCGGTGCCGGCGTTGACCAGCGCCCGGATCGCGTCCCACAACTCGATCCGGCTGCGCGGGTCGAGCCCGGTGGTCGGCTCGTCGAGCAGCAGCAGCCGGGGCGCCCCGACGAGACTCGCGCCGAGGTCGAGTCGCCGGCGCATGCCGCCCGAATACGTCCGCGCCAGCCGGTCGCCGTCGCCGGACAGGCCGAGCCGCTCGAGCACCGCGGTGGCGCTCGCCTTCGCGGTGCGGCGGCTCTGTCCGAACAGGCGCGCAACCATCTCGAGGTTCTCGCGTCCGGTCATCGCCGGCTCGATCGCCGCGAATTGCCCGGCGAGCCCGATCACGCGACGGACCGCGGACGGCTGTTTGCGCGCGTCGTAGCCGGCGACCAGCAGGGTTCCGGCGTCCGCCCGCAGCAGCGTCGCCACCGCGCGGACGAACGTCGTCTTGCCGGCGCCGTTCGGACCGAGCACGGCGACCACCTGGCCTGCGTCGGCCGTCAGGTCGAGGCCGTCGAGGGCGGTTGTCTTCCCGTAGCGCTTGGTCAAGCCGCAGGCTTCGATCATCGCGGTCATCTAACTGTCCTCCTCGTGTTGTTGCTCGTCAGCGGGGAGGAACTTCGCCGCGAGCTCGCGCAGCCACTCCTCACTCCAGGTCAGCCGTCCTTCGCGTAAGTCTTCGATCACGCCGCGCACCCACAAGAGCTCGGCTTCGAGCATCGTCCTGCGGTACTCCTCCTCAAGCAGGAACAGACGTGGGAGCCCCGGCGGGGTGCTCGCCAGCCCTTGCTCCGCGAGGTCGAGGCCGGCTTGCAGCCTCTCGGCGCGCAACTCGAGCTCCGCGCGAGCGTCGTCGGGTTCCAGCCCGAACAAGAGCGACAGCGCAGCGACGAACTCTGGGTACTGGCCCTCGGTGTTGTGGAGCATGTCGCGCAGCCACTGGCGCGCGACCAAACGTCCCGCGTCGGTGATCGCATACACGACCCGGTCGGGATAGCCCTCGGTGCGACGGGTCTCGGCTACTTCCACGAGCCCATGGCGCTCCAGGCGCTCGATTGTCTGGTAAAGGCTCGCCCGGGATCGCACGTTGACGATCCGGTCCTTGCCCTGGGCCTCGAACATCTTCTGCATCCGATACACGTGCATCGGTCCCTGGAACAGCTGCCAGAGCACGATCAGGCCGAGGGACGAGCCCTGCGGGGTTCTTGGATTCGGCATGGTCGTGACAATACTAGTTATGAGATAGCTAGTCAAGATATGGCGTATGCGTAGACGGGCGCAGTCGATCCGTCCGGAGCCCTTGTCCCATCGTCTACCGTGTGCAGCAGCAGGGTTCGGGACCTACCACGCATCAAGGAGCAGCCCCTCATGTCTACCTACGACCAACCTGCCTACGGCGCGGCGCTCACGCGCGATCAGACGCGAGCGGTGTTCGGCCAGGTCATGGGCCTGGTCGCGGTCACTGTCGGGTTCTCCGCGCTCGGCGCGTACATCGGGCGCAACCTCAGCGGAGGCGCCGGAATCCTGTTCTTCATCGCGGCGTTCGCGTGCATCTTCGGCCTGAACATCGCCAATTCGCGCGGGCGCGAGCAACTCGCGGTCGCGCTGCTATTCGGCCTCGGGTTGTCGCTCGGGCTCGCGGTCGCGCCGGTTATCGCGGTCTACGCGAACGCGGACCCGGCCGCGCTCTGGCAAGCCGCGGGCGCCACCGGTGCATTCGTCGCCGGCTGCGGGGCGTTCGGCTACGCCACCCGCCGGGACCTTTCCGCGTGGTACCGCACCCTGTTCTGGGCGCTGCTCGCGCTGATCGTGTTCGGGCTCATCACGATCTTCATCTCGATCCCGCAGGCCAACATCATCTACGCGGTCCTCGGCCTGGTGATCTTCGGTGGTTTCACAATCATCGATTTCAACCGCCTGCGCCGAGCGAACAACTACGCCGCGGTTCCGATCGCGGCCGGCATCTTCCTCGACATCTTCAACGTCTTCCTGTTCTTCCTGCAGCTGTTCGGGAACGGACGGAACTGACGTCCGCACCAAGCCGGTCCTTCGTCCTGCAGTTCTCAGTCGACGAGATCCCGGCGCTTGCCGCACGGTTCCCGGGGTCGGACGATCCCTCGCGACTGGCGGTCGGCGTGGCCGCCCGACGACGTGGCTACTACACGCGCGAGGAGTTCCTACAGGTGTGCGCATGGAAGACGGTCCGTAGCCGCCCGAAGGTCGCGACAAACACCGAGGCCGCAATCGTCGACGCTACTGGTCGGGCCCTGGCCGCAGGCGACGAGGCGACCCGGATCACGGCCCTGCTGGAGCTCGAAGGAGTCGGCGTGCCGACGGCATCGACGCTGCTGTATTTCGCGTTTCCCGACGACTACCCGATCCTCGACATCCGCGCGCTCGAGTCGCTCGGAGTCAAGCCCCGATCGACGTATCCGGTCAGCTTTTGGCTCGAGTACCTCGTATCCTGCCGGGAGCTCGCGCACCGTGCCGGAGTCAGCCTACGCACGCTCGACAAGGCGCTCTGGCAGTACTCCAAGGAGCTCAGCCGAGCGCCAGCGTAACGGCGCGCGCTATCCGTATTCGAGCTTGGTCTCCCATTGGCCCCTGCCCTCCGGCGAGCGATCGAACACGGCCCACAGCGGCCACATGAAGTCGACGTGACGAGGGCCCTGGCCCTCGTCGTGGGTCACCCACCACAGCTCGCTGCTCCAGTAGTGATAGATCGCACCGTCGCGGCGGACGAACACGGTTGCCAGCGGCCACTGGTAGCCGTCAGAGTCGGCGGCGCCGTAGTCCTGTCTGTAGCCGTTACTCGCCGAGGACAGCAGGCGGGCGTGGCGCCAGCCGCGCCTCGAGCCGTGCTCGCGGAACTGGGCGATCGGCGCGGCGGACTCGACCGCGAAGCTCATCCGTTGCGTGATATGGGGAAGCGCCCCGTCGATCCCGTCGATGATCGATGTGCACGACGGGCACGGACCGACGAACGGCAGGCCCTGCTCGCGCGGGACGACCATGAAGCTGTATAGGAACAGCGTGTCCTTGTCGTCGTCGAACAGCTCGGAAAGGCGAACCGGCCTAGCCGCACCGGCGCCGTCCAACTCCTCGAACACGTAGTCGGTTCCCACGGCGCCACCGAGCGGTAGCTCGCGGCGCAGCGCCGCCATCCGCTCGATCTGACGCCGCAGGTCGACCTCCGCGTGCAGGAGCTCGTCCCTAGCCCGACGGTACTCGTCGGACTCGCCGGGGAATCGAAAATCATGCAGCGTCTGCAACGCCTCTGCCATTGCTCAGTCCTCCATGTCGGTGTCGTCCTCGGGCGCGGGCGTCGCCACCGCCAGCACCTGCTCGCGCGTGGGCACGAGGCCGTGCGCGTCGCGTCCGTGGGCCTGTGTCGCCGCCACCAGCTCGTCTTCGGTCCCGCGGGCGGTCCAACCACAGTCGCATACGATCTGTTTGATCATGCCGGCCGACTCTAAGGCCTCGGGGTTGCAAATCGGTTGGGATGTCGTAGCGCCCCGGACGCGCGTGTCCCTCGCCGGCGAGGTGTGCGTCAAGGATGCCGGCTGCCTTCGCACGAGCGCCTGCTGCTGGGGCCCCAAGGACGCCACCTGCGCGCGTTCCTCGCGGTCGAGCAGGCGCCGCTCCGCGAGCCGGCGTGGCGGCTGCTGATGGACGCGCACGCCGCGGCGGGCGATGCCGCGTCGGCGCTCGACGCGTTCGGGCGTTGCCAGCTCGCGCTGCGCGAGGCCGCTCGGCGTCGGCCCATCGCCGGGCCCGCGAGAGCGCCACTTCGCGCTGCTTGCCGAGGCGGGGTCAGAGAGGGGTCAGCAGGTCTCGCCGGCTCCGATGAGAGTCGGACCGCACCGATGTCTACCGCGCGGGTTACTTCGAGCGCTGCTGGCCGGGCGCGGGTCTCGGGCAAGAGTTCGAGTTCGTCAGATTGTTGGAGTGCGGCGACGCGGTGATCGTGACTTAAGAGGCGAGACACCTGACGGCCACACGGGCAGGAACACCGAGGTCCTTACCTTCAGAGGTGACGAGGTCTGCGGTACCGAGGTGTACTTCGGGTCGAATGTAGAGTGCCTCGGCCGATGGAACCGGTTGAACCGCTCTCCCTCCAAGCGCTCGCCGAGCTGTTGGCGGTAATCCCCTTTGCCGTCACCCTAGGTATGGAGCTAGTGTCGGCGACGGCCGACGAGGTCGTCGGACGGCTCGACTGGCGTGAAGATCTCTGTACCGCCGGCGGCGCTCTCAACGGTGGCGCGTTGATGTCGCTCGCTGACAACACGGCTGGCATGTGCGCGTTCCTAAACCTGCCTGCCGGCGCCGGCACCGCGACTATCTCTTCGTCGACCAATTTTCTCCGAGGCGTCCGTGAGGGGAGTGTCACGGCGACGTCCCGCCCTCTCCGCGTCGGCCGAACGGTGATCGTCGTCGAGACCGAACTGCGCGACGACGATGGCCGTCTCGTCGCGCACACGACCCAGGCGCAGGCGGTCATCGGGCCGTGATCCTTCGTCGTGAAGTCCCGACGACGCGCCGGCACTCCACGACATCGCAAAGCGCGTCTACATGTACAAGCGGCTCGGTTAGGACGCGACGGCCGCGGGGGTTTCGCGGGTGACCGGGCCAATGCCGAGCGCGCGCAGCTTCTCGTCGAACGCCAGGATCCGCCCGGTGTCCTCGTAGAAGTCCTCGTGTTCGACGATCTTGCCCCAGCGGGTCCGGGCCACGATCGCCACGCGGTTGGCGTACAGCTCCTCGCCGTTCGGGCCGGTGGCGTGATCGTCGAAGCGCGCGATCAGCGTCAGCGCCCACGGAGGGCCTGCGACCCACAGCTCGCGAATCTCGCCCTTGAGGCCGGCGGCGGTGAACTCGCGCAGGAAGCGCTCGATCTCCGGCTTGCCACGGTAATCGCCCGACCAGCGATGCGGACCGTCGTTGAAGTGGAGCACCGCGTCGTCGGCGTAGCCGGCGAGGAACGGCTCGTAGTCGCCGGCGTTGAGTCGGCGGACGTCGCTGCGCAACTTGAGCAGCGCCAGTCTCGGCAGAAGCGCGCGGACGGCGATCGCCGCACCGGCGCCCGCAAGCAGGCTGGGCTTGTGGATCATCTGGTCGTCTCCAGGTTCGTGGGCTCCTGAGTCAAAGAGGCTTTGACCAGCGCCACCGCGGACTCCGCACAGGCAGCCATCGGCTCGGTGCTCCGGAGCGAACGGCTGAGCAGAAACGCGCCCTCGAGGATCGCGAGCACGCTCAGAGCCAGCGGCCGGGCCTGGTCGGCACGAACACCCGCCCCGATGGCGTCTTCCGCAACCGCTGCCAGCCACGACTCGAACACGTCGGCTGAGGCCACTCGCAGCACCTCGTGCGTGCTGGCGAACTCGCCGGCGACGGTCGCGATCGGACACGCGTCTGCGAAGTCGGTGGCCTCGAGGGTTTGAGCAGCGCCAGCGAAGAAGTCGCCAACCGCGGTCGGGAAATCCGACGCCGCGCCGGCAATCGCCTGATACAGCGTCAGGAAAAAGCGGCCGCCCGTACGCAGCACGTCGTCGGCCAGCTGCTCCTTGCCCCCTGGGAAGAAGTGGTACAGCGAGCCGAACGGCGCACGGGCCTCGGTGGCGATCTGCTTGAGGCCCGTACCGGCATAGCCCTGGCGGCGGAACAGCTCGGCGCTCGCGTACAGGATGCGGTCGCGCGTGGGCGTGTCGGTGGCGCGGGACATCAAAGTCGCGCCACGGTATCACAAGTAGAACGTTCTATCTATTGGAGCCGAAAGCATCAGGAAGAGGGAATCCACCCCAACCGTGGCCTGCGACGCACGTGGGGACGGTGTCGCACAAAGCCGAAGCCCCGGAAACTGGTTGTGCTCCGATAACAAGTACCGACGGGCGACGCCTGGCCGGAGGCCGAGCTTTGGCTGCAGCTACGCATACTGCAGTTCAATGGCCGAAGTTCGCGCGGGACGCCTCGGTTGGTTGTGCGTCTCCGACAACGGCATTCGTTTATGCGACAAACCTCGGGACATGCTGGAGAGGCCACGGTCGCCGACTCGCGGCTCGTTTGGCGCGTGTTGCAGGTGTGGTGCGGCCGTACCGTTGTGGCGTGGATTGGCCGGCCGCTGAACCGATCGAGACTCCGCGCCTGACGCTCGAACCGCTGCGCGTCGGGCACGCCGGCGAGATGTTCGAGGTCCTTGCCGACTTGCGCTTGTACGAGTACATCGGGGGCGCGCCGCCGTCGCCGGCGCAGCTCAAGACGCGATACGCGCTCCAGGTCGCCGGTCACTCGCCCGACGGGCGCCACGGCTGGCTCAACTGGATTGTCCGCGAGCGCGCGACCGGCGCCGCGGTCGGGACCGTTCAAGCGACCTTGAGCCGCGTGGACACCCTGTTGGAGGCGGAGATCGCGTGGATCGTCGGCACCGCTTACCAGCGGCGCGGTTACGCCGGGGAGGCCGCCGGCGCGATGGTGGGATGGCTCCGCGGCATGGGCGCGAACACCGTCGTCGCGCACATCCATCCGAATCACGAGGCGTCGATGGGCGTGGCCAGGCATCTCGGCCTGACCCCCACCAACATCCTCGAGGGCGGCGAGACGCGATGGGAGTCGGTGGCGCAGTAAGGCCCGCACCGCCTCGTGGCCAGGCCGAGAAGCCGGGCCGGCGGCGGGTAGACGGCGGTCAGTTCTCCAGCCTGAAGCCCAGCTTCAGCCCGACCTGGAAGTAGTCGATCGAGCCGTCTTCCTTGAGGTGCCCGCGGATCTCGGTGACCTCGAACCAGTCGAGATGCCGGAGGGTCTTGCGCGCGCGTCCCAGCGCGTTCTTGATCGCGTCGTCGATCGTCCCGGGGGAAGATCCGACGATCTCGCTGACTGAGTAGACGTGATCGCTCACTTGAGCTCCTCGGTGGATGGAAGGACGGGCGGCCGCAGCCTACGCCTCGGATTGCCGGCGGGGCGTAACCGTTTTGCCTCGGCGACGTATGGTTGCTAACTGCTTGCATGACACCTGCTAAGCGGCAAGCGCAGTCGAGCAATCCCTCGATTCGCTTCTCGCGCTTGCACGCTTGCTAGACATCTGCTAATCTGCAAGCAGAACCGTTAAGAGAAACCGATCCCAGGAGACGTGCAGCTATGGCAACCACGGCAACCCCCAAGACCGGCGTTCCGACGTTCGAGACCGCGTTCGAGCAGGTCAAGGACAGCAGCGAGCAGTTCCTCGCGGCCGCCCGCAAGGCCGGCAACCTGTACCTCGACTCGTACGAGAAGGCCGTCGACCGGACCGCCGAGCTCCAGCTGAAGCTCGCCGGCCTGACCCAGCAGGAGTGGCTCAAGAGCCTGATCGAGGCCCAGGTCGACGTCTCGAAGGAGCTCGCCGGGTCCTACACCGCGACGGCGCGCAGCTTCCTCAAGTAGCACGATCGTCGGGACGCACGAGTAGCGTTCGCTAAGAGACGTTGTTCAGAAGCACCGGTGGATGTACCGCCGGTGCTTCACCGTTTAACGGTGTTTCGCTGGTACTTCGCAGGTTCTTCGCAAGGAGGTCGAAATGACCGTTGTGCCGCAATGCCCCCCGGTTCCCGCGCCAGGCATGGCTTCGGGCCTCCTCGAGAGCTGGCTCGACGCGGGCGCTGCCGCGCTGGAAGGCCTCGGCAAGTGCTGGGCCACGACCTTGGAGCGCGGACCGGCCGCGTTCGATCTTCCGCGCTGGCTCGCGGTAACCGCGGAGCGACGGGCGCCGGCGTGGACCACGCCGCACGAGATCGTGTTCGAAGGCCCGCTGGCGCGGCTTCGCGACTTCTCGGTCTCGAAGCGGCGAGTCGTGCCGACGCTCGTGCTCCCGCCCCAGGCCGGCCACGACTCTTGCATCGTCGACTACTCGGCCGACCAGAGTCAGATGCGGACGATCCTCGAGGCCGGGCTCGAGCGGGCGCTGTCGCTCGACTGGGTCGGCGCGACGAGCAGGACCGCTGACGCCTCGATCGAGGACTACATGGACGTGGTCGACCTGGCGATCGAGCACTGTGGCGGCCGCGTCAACCTGATCGGCGACTGCCAGGGCGGCTGGCTCGCCACGATCTACGCCGCGGTCCATCCCGAGCGGGTCAACACGTTGACGATCGCGGGAGCGCCGATCGACTTCCACGCCGGCGAGCCGGTGATCCACGAGGTCATGCGCCGCGTCGCGCCGGACGGGAACCTGCGGTTCTACGAGGCGCTGGTCGCGTCCGGAGGAGGAATCCTCCGCGGCCGGTACATGCTCACGGGGTTCATCATGATCCAGCCGGGCGCCGAGATCTCGCGTCAGATCGATCTGTTGCTGAACCTCGACGACCCGGCCCATATCGCTCGTTACCGCGAGTTCGAGGCCTGGTTCAAGCACACGCAGGACGTCCCGGGCGCGTTCTACCTCTGGATCGTGCGTCACCTGTTCCGCGATAACGCGCTGATCCGCGGGTCGCTCGAGGTCCGCGGCCAGAAAGTCGACCTGGGGCGGATCGGGATGCCGCTCAACCTGCTCGCGGGCGCCACCGACCACATCACGCCGCCCGACCAGGTGTTCGCGCTGGCCGAGCATGCCTCCGCCCCGGCCAAGCTCGTCACCCGGCACATCAGCTCCGGAGGACACCTCGGTCTGTTCATGAGCCATGAGGCGCTGCGCGAGCATTGGCCGCGGGTACTGTCCGAGGTCGTACGTCACTCCCGAGCGTCGGCTCCATCGAGTCTGGGTAGCCATCGCTAAAGAGAACCGGAGAAAGGGAGTAGCGATGGGAGATCGAACGCAGCGAGTCGCGGGCAAGGCCGAGGAGATGAAGGGCCGCGCCAAGCGCGAGACGGGCGCCGCGACCGGCCGGTCCGGCACCGAGGCCCGCGGCGCCGTCGAGGAGACGAAGGGCAAGGCGAAGAACGCGGTCGGCCGGGCCCGCAGCGCCATCAAGAAGGCCACACGCTAGTACCACCAACGCGCGTCGGCTCCTACTAAGGGGCGGGCGGGACGTCGTCGGCGGCACTCGCGCGGGCTGCGATCCCGTGGCCTGCGACCGGGCTCGCGCCCGCGGTCGCGCGCAAGTGCCGCCGGGGACGTCTGCCCGCACCTACTCCGCTACATAGTGGCGCTCGCCGGCGGGATCCACCCACACGCGCAACACCCGGCGCGTGCGCGGATCGCGGAAGCGCTCGCTGGTGGGCCGCCAGTCGGGCCCGGGCTTATCGGCCTCGCCGTGGCCGCGACCGCGGCGGGGCCGGGGCACCGGCGCAGAGACGGCGGGGAGCGGCGGTAGGTCAGCGACCGCGACGGCCGCCTGCTCGCGCGTCTGGGCCTCGGCCACCAGCGCCACCCGGCGCTCGAGCTCGGCCACGTCCAGCCGTCCTTCGGCGGCGTGGCGCTTGAGCGTCTCGTAGATCAGCTCGCGATCCGCGTCCCCCAACAGCATCTGCGACCACTATCCGACGCGATCGACCTTGACGGCCGTTCCGTACGCAACGATCTCGGTGAACTGCTGCCCGATCTCCGAGGAGTCGAAGCGGACCGCCACTATCGCGTCGGCGCCGAGCAGGCGCGCGTTGTCGGACATCCGGTCGATCGCGTGGCGCCGGGAGTCCTCGAGAAGCTGCGTGTACTCGGGGATCTCTCCGCGGCGAAGGCCCTTGAACGAGGCGGCGACGCCGCCGGTGAAGCCCATGCTCCTCACGACGAGCCCATAGCAGACCCCGAGGTTCTCGCGGATCCGCATCCCCGGCAGCTCGAGCGCCGTCGTCATCGGGAGATCCACGGTGGGAACGGACTCCGACATCGGCCGCAAGTTATCACCGCATACCCGCAGCGGGGCGAGGCCCCCACCTGCTACTCTGCGTCGTAGATGACCGCGCGCCATGTCCTGATGCTGATGTCGCTCGGCGCAGCGGGGTTGCTGGCGGCCTGCGGCGGCAGCAGTTCGTCGAGGACGAGCAGCCAGGCACAGGCCGCCGCGACGACGAGCTCGACGGCAGCCGCGACCAGCTCCACCACCGCTCCCAACGCGCCGTACGGCCCCGAAGGAATCCCGCTCGAGAAGGGCCCCGACCTTGCACCGGCCGCCACCACCACGCAGGGCGCCACGGTCGACGGCGTGCAGTGTGCCCCGGTCGAGCAGCTCGTCTACCACATCCATGCTCACCTGCAGGTGTACGTCAACGGGCAGCCCCGCACGCTCCCAGCGGCGATCGGGATGGTCGGGCCGGTGGCCGAGCAGACGCCGTACGGCCCGTTCTACGGGGCCCAGCAGTGCTACTACTGGCTTCACACCCACGCCAGTGACGGGGTCATCCACATCGAGTCACCGAGCGTGCGGATCTACACCCTCGGGAACTTCTTCGACGAGTGGAAGCAGCCGCTGACCGGCACGCAGGTGGCCGGCGACAAGGGCAAGGTCACCGCGTTCGTCAACGACAAGCCGTGGACGAAGGACCCGACCACGATCCCGCTGACTCCCCACGCGTCGATTCAGCTCGACGTCGGCTCGCCGGTCGTGTCGCCCCACGAGATCTCTTGGGCCGGCACGAGTCTGTAGCGCTGCTCAACGGATCCGTTGCCGACGCCGGCGCGAGATCTCGAAGCCGACCCCGACGAGGATGAGCACGCCGAACCCGATCCCGGTGGCCGTGCCGACGTCCGAGATGACGTCGAGCACCGGCGGCCCGGCGTAGTAGGCGGCGAGCCCGATCCCCACGGCCCACACCCCCGCGCTCACAACGTTCGTCACGTTGTAGATGACCGGGCCTGCCCGATGGATCCCGGCGACCCACGACGGCGCGAGCAGAATCGCGATCACCGTGAGCCGCTGGAACACCTCCTCCCCTCGCTCCACTGCTCTGAGGCGCAGACGACGGAACGGGCCGGGCCCGGTCATGACGGTCCGGCCCGCGACCAGCCCGACCCACCAGCCGATGAATCCGCCCAGCGCCGCACCGACGAATGCCCACAGCAGCACGGGCTCGATGTCGAGCTTGTGCTTGGCGGCCACGATCGCCGCGGCGATCAGCAGCGGCTCGCCCGGCCCGGGTATGCCGACCCAGCTCGCGAACGCGCCCAGAGCCAGCGCGAAGTAGTCGATCTGCGCGGCGCTGGCCACGTGGTGGTGAAAGAGATGGAGGGCGAAAACGAGCAACTGCGCCGATCGTGGCACACGGCGCAGCGCCTAGACTCAGCGCGGTGCTGATCATTCCACCCGGGCATGCGGAAACCGTCCGCGTCCGTTGGCGACTGTCGACGCGCGAGAAATGGATGATCGGCGGCGTGCTCGGCGTCGTAGCGGCGCTGGCCGTCGTGCTCGTGATCTCGTTCGCGTCGAGCACGCCGAGTTCGAAGTCGGGCTGCATCTACGCGACGATCCCCGCGGCCACCGGCGCCGAGCAGGTCCACGAGTGCGGAGCGACCGCGCGGTCGACGTGCGCGACAGCGCAGACACCCGGCGCGTTCAGTCAGCAGGCGGCGCAGGCGATCGTCAGCGCGTGCCGCAAATCGGGGCTCCCGGTCGGATCGTCTTAGGGGCCTCGCTCCGCTCGGCATCCGTGGGGCCGTTCCGCCGTGCGTCCATGCCCGGCGGGCCTGCCGCGCCACATCCGACGGACGCCGCGAAGCGGCCAATCGGAGCCCCTGAATCCCCGCAAACCCGCTGATTGCGGGATCCGCTTATCCCAATGTCCAGGACCCCCCTCGGTTTGCTGGACCTGAGGACATAGAACGCCCGAACGTCAACGCAGACACTAGTCGCGGAAATTGGCGTGCCAGGACCTCCCATGGAACGGGGTGGCCTGCGCGCGACGTCCTCAAGTGCAAGGAGATCCAGTTGCCGCTTGAAGCACCCAGTTGGCTCAACTCAGGAGATACCTCCTGGCAGCTCACGGCCGCGACGCTCGTCGGATTGATGAGCGTGCCCGGCCTCGCCGTGCTGTATGGCGGTGTGATGCAGAAGCGCTGGTCGATCAACAGCATGATGCTGACCTTTGCCACGTTCTCGATAGTGCTCGTCGTATGGGTCCTGTGGGCGTTCAAGATGGGCTTCGGTTCCCCATTCCACGGCATTTCGCACGACGGCTTCTTCGGGAACTTCATCGGGAAACCGGGGCCGGTGCTGTCGCACACCGAGCTGCAGCATCAGGCGAACATCCCGCTGATCGGCTCGATGGCGTTCCCGCAGTCCGCGCTCGTCTACTTCCAGCTCGTGTTCGCGGCGATCACGCCGATCCTGGCGCTCGGCTCGGTGCTCGGGCGGGTGAACTTCAAGGCCTGGATTCCGTTCTGTTTGCTCTGGATCACGTGCGTGTACGCGGTTGACGCGTTCCTGCTGTGGGGCGGCGGTTTCTTCGCGCAGCACGGCGCCGTCGACTTCTCCGGCGGCTACGTGATCCACCTCTCGGCTGGCGTGGCCGGATTCGTGGCGGCCGCGGTGATCGGACCGCGCCTGCAACGCGACCGCGAGATCGACGCACCGAACAACGTCGCGATGGTCGCGGTGGGCGCCGGGTTGCTCTGGCTCGGATGGAACGGGTTCAACGGCGGCGACCCATACGCGTCGAACATGTCCGCAGCGGCGGCGGTGCTCAACACCAACCTCTGCACCGCGGTCGCGCTCCTGGTCTGGATCGCGTGGGACTACCTGACCGGCCGCAAGCCGTCGCTGATCGGCACGGTCAACGGCATGATCGTCGGTCTGGTCGCGATCACGCCGGCGGCCGGCTACGTGAACGGCTGGGGCGCGATCGCGATGGGGATCATCGCCTCGACGATCGTGTACTTCGCGCTTAACTACCTCAGTCGTCTGCGTCCCTTCCGTAACGTCGACGACACGCTCGGCGTGATCTACACCCACGGGTTCGCCGGTCTCGCCGGCGGACTCCTGGTCGGCATCTTCGCCGACCCGGAGATGGCGCTGTTTTACAAGACGGGCCCGCACGGGCTGATCGCGTCCGGCGGAGTGGCCGGACTGGTCCACGGCAACGTGACGCTGCTGAAGTGGCAGTTCCTGGCCGCGTTGTGGGTGATCTGCTGGACCGCCGCGGTCACGTTCCTGCTGCTCAAGCTGGTCGGGCGATTCATACCGCTACGGATGTCCGAGCAGAACATGGAGATCGGCGACGTCGCCGAGCACGGCCACGAGGTCTACCCGTCCGACGTCCCGTCGCTCGGGTACCCCAACGGCATCCCCGGCACGGTTCCGACCGGAGCCGAACAGGCGGCCACACCGACGACCGCATGAAGGCAGTGGGCCATCGGGTTGGGAGGCGCTTCTGAGCGCCTCTCAGCCCACGCCTCTGGCGATCGTCTCGCGCGCCGTCGCCGGCGACGATGGTCTCGAGCGCGTCGCCTGCGCTGCATCCGACGCGCTCTCGCGTCCCGTGGCGATCGTGCTCCCATCGCTGGGCGCGCCGGTCGTGTGGCCCGCGGAGTCGATCCCCGAAGCGCTGCTCGGCGAATTGGTGCAGTACGCCGTGGCGACGGCCGCGGGCGCGCGGGGCGGTGAACCCGCGGCGGTCGCGCATGCGGTGCCAATCCGGATCGGGAGCGATGTCGTCGGCGTCGTGGCCGCAGTTCAGGGCAACGGCGCCGACGTCGCCTCCGGGGCGACCGACGAGCGGGCCTGGCTCGAGGCGGCTGCCGCCGCGGCCGCCGTGACCAGGCTGATGGACGACGGCCGGCGAAGCGAGCAGCAGGACTCGAGGCGCGTGCTGCTCAGGACGCTCGTCTCGGGGGCGGCACGCGATCCCGCCGTGACCGTCGCCGACGGCCGCCGGCTCGGGGTCGATCTGGGCGCCGGCGCGATCGCCGTCTGCGCCAGCGCGGCCGGCGAGCTCAGGAGCCCGTCTCCCGCCGAGATCGCCGACAACGGTGGCACGCTGGTTGCCGAGATCGCACCGGGGCGGGTCTTGGGGCTCGTGCCGCTCGCCGGCGAGCACCCCGAACGCGACGCCGGCGAGCTCGCTGATCGGCTCGTGGCGGCGGGGTTCGAGGCCGCAGTGTCGGCGCCCCGCCGCGTCCCGGCGGCTCTGCACGAGGCACTGCGGGAGGCGGAGCTGCTGGTCGAGCTCGACTCGCCGCTCGCCGGCCAGGAGGAGACCTACCGGCTGCTGATCGGGGTGCTGCTGCGGGACCCCGAGGAGCTCGAGCTGCTCCGGTCGAGCACGATCACCCCGCTGGTGGCGTACGACGCCGAGCACGACACCGAGCTGCTGGTGACGCTGGGGACGTTCCTCGCGCACCACGGCTCGACGACCGAGACCGCCGAGGTGATGGGCCTGCACCGCCACACGGTCGGGTACCGGCTATCGCGCGTGCACGAGGTCTCTGGGCTGTCGCCGTACGAGTCCGACGGCCGCGAGCGCCTCAGCCTCGGACTGAAGGCCGCGCAGATCCTCGCTGCTGCGGAACGAATATGAAACCCGGATAGGCTCGCACCTACCAAGACAAAGGAGATAAGAGTGGCCACCACAGAGAGCGAACACACGGCGATGGCCGCCGGTGCCACCAGCCCCGCTGAGGTGCTGGACTTCGCCACCGAACACGGAGTCCAGATGGTCGACCTCAAGTTCGTCGACCTGCCCGGCACCTGGCAGCACATGACGCTGCCGATCGGCGCCATGGACGCGGATGACTTCGAGTCGGGCCTAGGCTTCGATGGCTCCTCGATCCGCGGCTTCCAGGAGATCCACGAGTCGGACATGCTCCTGATCCCCGATTCTTCGACCGGCTTCATCGATCCCTACTACACCCGCCCGACCCTGTCGCTGATCTGCTCGGTGGCGGACCCGGTGCTCGGCGAGCCGTACGCCCGGGACCCCCGCTTCGTGGCTCAGAAGGCCGAGCGGCACCTGGTGGCGAGTGGCATCGCCGACGTCGCGTATTTCGGGCCGGAGGCCGAATTCTTCGTGTTCGACCACATCGCCTATGAGCAGGTCGAACATCGCGCGTTCTATGAGATCGACTCGGGCGAGGGGTTCTGGAATACCGGGAGTCCCGCCGCGAGTACCCCCAACCTGGCCTACAAGCTCCGCCAGAAGGAGGGGTACTTCCCGGTGCCGCCGGCGGACTCTCTCGCGAACCTGCGCAGCGAGATGGTCGCGACGATGGAGACGCTCGGAATCCGGTGTGAGTTCCATCACCACGAGGTCTCCTCGGGCGGCCAGGGCGAGATCGACATGCGCTTCCAGCCGCTCCTGCGGATGGCCGACCAGATGATGATCTACAAGTACGTGGTGAAGAACGCCGCGGCGGCCGCGGGCAAGACGGCCACGTTCATGCCGAAGCCGATCTTCGAGGAGAACGGGTCGGGCATGCATGTGCACCAGTCGCTGTGGAAGGACGGCGACCCGCTCATGTACGGCGCCGACGGCTACGCGCACCTGAGTGATCTGGCCAAGCACTACGTCGCCGGGCTGCTCACGCACGCGCCGGCGCTCCTGGCGTTCTGCGCGCCGACGACAAATAGCTATAGGCGGCTGGTCCCGGGCTATGAGGCCCCGGTCAACCTGGTCTACTCGGCGCGGAACCGCTCGGCCTGTGTGCGCGTGCCGATGTACCACGAGGCGCCCAAGGCCAAGCGGATCGAGTTCCGCTCACCGGATCCGGCCGCGAACCCCTACCTCGCGTTCAGCGCCCTAATGCTGGCCGGGCTCGACGGTATCAAGCGCGAGCTCGACCCGGGCGAGCCGCTCGACGCCGACATCTACGAGCTGCCCATCGAGACGCTGGCCAAGATCGCCACCGTGCCGTCGTCTTTGGACGGCGCGCTCGACGCGCTCGAGGCCGACAACGCATTCCTGCTCGAGGGCGATGTGTTCACGCCCGGTCTGATCGAGGCGTACGTGCGGTACAAGCGCGAGGCGGAGATCGACGCGATCCGGATGCGGCCGCATCCGTGGGAGTTCGCGCTCTACCACGACTGTTGAGCCTTTGTTCGGGGGCGCCTTCCCCCGTTCGCCCGCCGCTTGACGCTTCGAGCGTTGAAAGGTGAACGCGCTTCCGCGAGTGCGGGCGAACGGGGAATGACGCCCCCTTCACCGCCCATGGGCGCCACCCGCGCGACTCGCACCGGTACGGCCGCACGGCTCCGCGTCTGGGCAAAGCTGATCGCGAGCCCCCTGTGGTCGCTCCCGCTGCTGTCTAGCCCGTCAGCCCCCCGCGTTACCTCTTGCCCCCGCGTTACCCTCCTG
>Ga0187777_10000301_pt1 | contig 36631 bp, 29 predicted proteins | sample 1015_Q2_SP5_10_M_FD_132416 | JGI IMG/M metagenome (GOLD analysis project Ga0187777, IMG submission 132416) | Tropical peat soil microbial communities from peatlands in Department of Meta, Colombia - 1015_Q2_SP5_10_MG | ecosystem: Environmental > Terrestrial > Soil > Wetlands > Peat | place... | reverse complement strand
GGTAACGCCGGCGAACCTCGCGACCAACGTGAGCAACACGGCGCAGGTGGTAATCACCTTCAGCGAGGCAGTCAACCCGGCAACCTTGAACAACATCCTGGTCCGGGACGCCAGCGCCGGGTATAACAACTTGGCGGGGACTTGGGCCGTGACTGGAGCCAATGGCGCCCAGGTGACGTTTACTCCGGCGCAGCCTTACCCGGCGAACGCCCAAATCCAAGTGTGGACGCAGGACCGGGTTCAGGACTTGGCCGGCAATACCGACACCGCCTATGTCGTTACCACCTTCACGGTCGGCAGCACGCCGGACACAAGCGCTCCGACGGTGATTTCCGTATCGCCGGCGAACGGGACGACCAATGTAGGGCGCGATGTGAAGGTCGTGCTGACATTCTCGAAGTCCGTCAATCCGGCGACGGTCAGCGGGTCAACCATCCACGTGTTGGCTGGCGATACGGCCATCAACGTGGGTGGCGTCATGTCCGCCGACAACCGGACGTTCTCCCTCAATACAAGCGATCTGGCCGCTTCGACCACTTACACGGTTGTGGCCACGTCCCAGGTGCAGGATTTCTCCGGCAACGCCCTGCAGTATTTCCAGAGCCAGTTCACGACCGGCCCACTGATCTCGGCGACGGGTCCGGCGGTGGTGACGCAGCGGCCGGCCAACGGTGCAACCGATGTTCCCGCGAACACAGTCATTACGCTGTATACGAACGGCGCGCCGCTGAATCCTTCGACGGTGACCGGCAATTCCCTGCGCGTCTCACAGAATGGCGTGCTGGTATCCGGCAGCATCACCCTCTCGGGCAACAACCAGGCCATCGAGTTCACTCCCAGTTCGGATTTCACTCCGGGATCGGTAGTCACGATTCACATGGACCAGACCGTGACCGATGTAAACTCGGTCCCTCTGACAGGGGTCTACAGCGGCCAGTTCACCGTGGCTGGCAATCCCGCGAGTGTGGGGCCGCAGTTGATCGCCACGAATCCGCCGTACGGGGCCACGAATGTGCCGACCAACCCAGTAGTACAGGTAGAGTTCGACCAGGCGCTGGCATCCACAACCGTCAATGCGACCAACGTGCTTCTCTGCCCCCTGGACAACTGCTCCACGCCTGCAGCCGGGACGGTTTCGCTGATCGGCGTCAATAACAACGCCATTCAATTTGTTCCCTCGTCGCCGCTCACTTCGAGCACCGATTACTACCTGAACCTGCGGAACGTAACCAACGCGCAAGGGGTGCCTCTCAGCAACACCCGGTACACCTACTTCCAAACCGGAACGGCCACGAACACGACAGCGCCATCAGTCCTCTCGGTTGGGCCACCCAATAACGCCACCGGAGTGGGAGTGAATGCCTCGATCGTCGTGACCTTCAACAACCCCATCGACCCGGTCTCGATCAACGCATCCACCATCCAGGTCAGCGGCGGTTCGCAGACCGTGGTGCCCTCCAGCATCAATTTCGGGCGTTATTTCGTGGCCAGCCCGAACTTCGACTACGTCTCCATCACGCCGCAAGCGCCGCTGCCGGCGAATACGACGATGGCGATTGCCATCAATGGTGTGACCGATCCTGAGGGCAATGCCGTCACCGCGCAGACCACCCACTTCACCACCGGGGCGGCGCCGGACCTGACCGCCCCAAGCGTCGTGTTGCTTAGCTGGCAATATGGCGGCGCCGTGGCGACAAACGCCTCCTTCAGCGAGGAATTTAATGAGCCGATGGATCCGGGGACGGTGAACAGCACGACGTTCCTGCTGTATGACGTCACCGTTGGCGGCCCGTACCTCCCTGCCACCGTGACTCTTTCCCCGGACCTCAAGACCGAAACCGTGACGCCAAACTCGCCGCTCACGCCCGGCCATCAGATCTACGTGTACAGCCAGAATGCGCAAGATCTTGCCGGTAACACGCAGAATTCAACCTTCTCCTACGCAAATGTTGGATCGGGCACCGATACCACGCCCCCGGTGGTTCTGGAAACCAATCCGCCGGCGAACTTTACCGGGGTTCCGCTCAACGTTCCGGTCCAGATCGAGTTCAGCCAGGAGATTGCCCAGGACACGATTGGCAACGTCCAATTGCTGCAAGGGGGAAGCCCGGTGGCCGTGACCGCCTCCTTCTCGCGGATGAATGCGGTACTGACGCTCACACCGAATATGCCGCTCGCGGCCAACACCACCTACACGATTTCGATCGCCGGCGTGACCGACACGGCGGGCAACGTGGTGGCCGCGCAATCCCAATCGTTCACAACCGGCGGGACCATAAAACTGAGCGCTCCGGTGAAAGTCTCAGTCACGCCCTGCTGCAAACAGACGGGTGTCCCGGACAACACCACGATCCAAATCGTCTTCGACTCTCCGATGGATTCGCTGACCTTCGATACCGCCGTAGGATCCGCCGTGCTAGAGCTCACCAGCACCAGCGCGGTGGTTCCAACCACGGTCAGCTTCTCGCTCGATTACAAGACAGTGATTCTGACACCGTCGGCGCCGCTCGCGCCCTCGACGTCATACACGGTGGTGGTCAACTACGGGCAGGTGACGGACATGGCGGGCAACGTCTACTACAACTCGATCAGCGAGAGCTTTACCGCCCAGTGATTCCCCGGGACTTCTAAGTGCTGTGCTGGGACGGCGCCCGGCGCGCGGCGTCTTCTCGGGCGCGATGTGCCCGGAACTCTGACCCCCCTCTACTGCGTCTGGGAGCTCACCTCGAAGTAGGCCCTAGGTTGGTTGGAGGGCCGTACCCCGGAGACGTCGCCGGTCTCGACCGGGCCGGTGGTTGCTGCCCCGACGTTGCGTGCCACGTTGCCGGCGCCGAACACCTGGCGTCCTTTGGCACTGGTTTGCGCGGGATTGCGGATGGCCGTTAAGCGCAGGATGCCGGTCTTGCCTCCGCCCAGTTGCACGGCATAACTGTGCCCGGCGACCGCCGGCACTTCCGACTGGTACTGCACGCCCGCCAGCTTCCCACCCCCGAAGGCCGTGCCGAGGTCGGCGATGCCGGTCGGCGCTCTCAGAGTGAAGTGTCCGCTGGCAAGCTGCTCAACTGTGATCTCGAGGTCAGCCGAGCCGCAGGCCGCGCCCGCGCCGGAAGCAAAGCTGAAGCCGGCGCAACCTCCGTCGGCGATCTCGAGCGTAGCCCGCTGCCCCGCGGCCGCAGTCTGCGCGACACTCTGCGTTCCCGGCACACGCAAGAAAGCAAAGTGGGCCAGCGGCGCCGATTTCCCCAGCGTACTCGCCTGCGGGACTGTGTGGTTCGGGTCCACGACCACCGCCGCCTGAGGCGAGCGGGTAGCAAGGTTCGCGTTCGCCCACTCCAGCGCGGCCAGAGTGCTGGCGCCGGCGCGCAGGTCGAAGGTGTCGGAGGCAACGACTGCCCCGTTCACTACCAGCGCAATGGGCACGTGCTGGGCGTCGGCCTTGCCCGCGTTAGTTACGCGGAAGCGCACGCCCACCGTGTCTCCAGACTTGGGGATGGAAGGGGTGAAGGAGACGCTGGCGGCATTGAGTTGCAGGTCAGGAAGCGGGCCGGTTGCCGCAGGAGCGACCCGAGCCATGCCGCCGCCGCCAAAGCCGCCACGCGTCCAAGCGCCGGTCACGAACTGGGCGGCGCCGGCTCGACCCACCGCCGGGCAGGCGCCGGTGCTCAGATTGATATTCAGCGCGAACACCTTGGTGGCCGATCCCTGCGCGTTGCTGATGGTGACATCGAAGTCCAAGGTCTGCGTGCCTGTAATGCTGCTGGTAATCGCAAAGTTGGGCAGAGTGTAGGTGCCGGTGGCGCCGGACAGGGTGGCCGTACCATTCACCCCGCCCTGGCTCACCGAAATCCCGGCGGGAAACCCGCTCCACTGCCAGTTCACAGAGGGGATATTGAACCCGCTGACCGCGTTTATGGTGAACGTGAAAGCCGGTGTCTGTCCCCCGGTCAGCACCAGGCAGGATGGAGTGGCACTCAGATTGACGTCGCCGATGTTAAAGAAGAGCGTGCTCGGCTGCAGGCCGATGGCCGGCACCACGTTGGATGGCGTCACCGTAACACTGGCAGATCCCGTGGTCACGTTTCCGCTGGCATCGATGGTTGCGGCAAAGTCTACTGGTTCCGGAGTGGCATAGGGAATCGAGTTGAGTTGCGACGGAGTGCTCGCGATGGTTGACCCGGTAAAGGTGAGAGTCACGGAGCCGGTGGTGATACTGTCGGAGCGCGTCGCCGTAAGTGTCAGGGCATCCGTAAGCGGCCCATTCAGTTCCACTGCGTTGGCGCTGGTGGTGTTCCCCTGCGAAGACGCAATGATGATCGTGCCCGCGTTCACCGCCTCCGTCTGGGTGGCCGCGTTGGCGCCCGTGGCGGTGAACGCTCCCGTGCCCGTCACCGTGATCTGCGGCGAGCCCGCCGTGGTGTCCTTCATGTAGAAACTGGCGCTGTTGGCGCCGACGGCAATCGTCAGGTTGCTTGCCGTCACCGCTGTCGTACACAAGCTGTCCACATAGAACGTAGTCCCCGCCGGCCCCGAGGGCGCCAGCGTCTCGGTCGTGCCCACGTTGGACGGATTACCCACGCTGTCCTGCGACTGCACTGTGAGCGCCGCCGAGCACACTCCCGCGTTCAGCGTCTGCGCCGTGCTGGTGAAGACCAGCTTGGAGGGCGTTACCGTCTCCGGCTGCGTGGCCGTGGCCGTGAACGCCCCGCTGCCCGTCACCGTGATCCCCGGCGAGCCCGCCACCGATGCCTTCATGTAGAAGTTGGCAGTGTTGGAGCCGGTAGGGATCGTCAGGCTCCCCGACGTCACCGCCGTCGTACACCCGCTGTCGGTGTAAAACGAAGTCCCCGCTGGCCCGGAGGGCGTCAAGACCTCCGTGCTGCCCACGTTTGCCGGGGTACCCGAGCTGAGCTGTGACTGCAGCGTCAGCGCCGCCGAGCACACGCCCGACGGCAGCGTCTGCGCCGGGCTGGTGAAGGCCAGAGCGGAGGGCGCAGAAGAAACAATGGGTACGGGGACGGCCGGTGGAGTACCCTGCGGGAACCCGTTTGGGTATCGAAAATTCGTCACAAACAAGCCCTGACCTGGAGTCAGCGTCCAAACGGTTGTCACAGTTCCCAGCGAAGCGTGGTAAGTCGGCGGCTGGCAGGGCGAAATGTTTAGGCATGCGGGATCGTTCTTCAGGGTATAGATCAATTCCCAGTCCGCAGTCACAGTTGAGAGATTTCCGCTGGTGCTCCCCTGCGGGCCCACCAGGTGCACCTGCATGCTGGCGTACGTGGGAAACACGGTTTGCAGCGCTTGCTGCAGTGCCGTCAGCCCCGAGTAAGTTGGGTCGAAGAACCCTAGCACCGTTGACGCGCCGGCACTGCCGCAGCCGCCGCCCGCTGAACCGCTTTGCAGCGTAGCGAAAACCTGGGCAAACAACAGGGTGCACGCGACCGGATCCGTCAGGTAGTTCGGCGGATTGACCGTGACGGAGGCGAACATCACGGCGCTGGCGCCCAGATTGTCGGTCAACTGAAGTCGGACGACGTACTGGCCGGGCGTAGCGGGCGCGTTGAACGAAAACTGGGAGTCGGTGCCGACCGCGGTTCCAGCCGCCGGGGTGCAGGTGGGAGCGCTCGCCGCAGACAGCACAGTGCCGGCTGATGGCGTCGTCTTGAGGCTGGCGGGGTTGCACAGCGACCAGCTAAAAGAAACCGCGGCGCCGGCCAGCGTGTCGGTGGAGCCGCCGCCGTCAAGCGTAACCGGAACGCCCGGGTTCACGCTGACACCCGCCGGCGAGATGGCGGGAACCGGTCCGCCGAACATAAAACTGCCGGAGAGCGTGGTAGTACCGCCTCCGTTCGTTACGGTGATGTCCACCGTGCCCGCGTTCTCGGCAGGCACCGTCACGTTGAGTTGTGTCGAGCTGACGAAGGTGACGTTCGACGCCGCGACACTGCCGAACTTAACTTGAGTGTTCGCATCGAAATTCGCGCCGGTGATGGTCACCACTACCCCGCCGGTCGTCGGGGACATGGTGGTGGAGAGCGTCTTTATACTCGGGCCCTGCTGGGCGGCCTGCCCAGCCGGGACGATGGTGAACACTGCGGCCGAGGGTGCGCCGTCGGGCTTTGCCAGGGTAATGGTCGCCGGTCCGGGCGCGGCATTCGCCGCTATGGTCACGTGCACGCTGACGCTGGTGGCGGTCCCACCGGGGTTGAGCGCCACGGTGACCGCCGGATTGGAAGAACTAACCTGACTGATACCGCCCAGTTGCGTGCCCGTGATCGTCACGTCGGTCACGCTCCCTGGCGCCAGCGAATCGGGGGCCATAGAGCCGATCACCGCCGTCTCGGTGGCCGCGGTGAACTGCTGGAGCTCCTGCTGCGTCGCCGGACGCGTGACCGCCCCCTTGCCGGCAGCCACCACCGCCACTGTCCCCGGCGGGCATGGAACCTGGCCACCCTGGCCGGGAGCGTTGCTGCCGACCATCACCGTTCCTCCGGATATACACAGGATGGTGGTGCTGCCGATGCTGGAGTCGACGCCGAAGGTGGTACCGATCACACCCGCGACCGCAGTGGGAGTCTTGACCTCGAAGCTGCCGCCCGGCTGGGTGACGGGCGTGACCTCCATGCGCACGCGACCGTAGCCCACTTCGATGGAAGTCTGCTGCGATTTAGCGTCGTGTTTGATGATGCGCAACTCGGCCTGGGAGCCCACGGAGAGAATGGACTGGTCCATGAGGGTGATGCGGGCGCGCCCGCCTTTGTCGGTGCGGACCACGTCATTCCAGATAACCTCGTCGCCCTTCTTGGCGACGTTCGTAACCACCTGCTTCGCTGGACCACGCACGATGTTCGCCGTCGGCAGGAGCGCCGTGATGTTGCCGGCCTTGGTCCCGGTGGCTGGCGGCGTGTCGGGCGGCTCCGCCCCGGCGCTGGCTGCCAGAAAAAGTGCGGCAATAACGCAGCTAGCAATCAGATGTCTCATCCTTGTCCCCATGCCGTGCTCTCCCCGAGACAATTTGCCGGCTTGCGGCGGCTCACTTCGTCCTCATGACGTAAACACCATCCCAGTCCGGCGCGGGCGCCTCGCGCCGGTATTCGTGCGAGCGTTTGAGCAGCTCGTGCGAAGGCCCGTCGTCCGGATAGCACACCAACAGCGCCTCGAAACGCTCAATGGCCTGGTTCCAATCGCGCTGGCGATAAGCCGCCAGCGCCGCCGCAAACTGCGCCAGCAGATCCGCATAGCGTGGCGCCTGCGAGGCGAAGGCCAGCAATTCATAGATACTTACTGGCTGGAGCTTCCCCTTCACGCGAGTGTAGTCCAGTTCGCGGCAGACGAACTTCTCTCCCACTTCGCGCCGTGTGACCTCGCTGATGACGATGCCGGTGCGGTACTCCTTGTTCAAGCCTTCCAGACGCGACGCCAGGTTCACGGCATCGCCCATTACGGTCCAGGCCAGACGGCGGTCCGAGCCCATGTTCCCCACGTTCACCACGCCGGTGTTGATGCCGATGCCGATGGTCAGCGGCTTACGCGCCTCGGATTCCCACTTGCGGTTCAACTCCTGGAGGCGCTCCTGCATATCGAGGGCGCAGGCGCAGGCGCGCTCGGCATGGTCCGGCTGCGGGTAGGGCGAGCCCCAGAATGCCATGATGGCGTCGCCGATGTACTTGTCGAGTGTGCCCCAGCGCCGGAACAGAATCTCGGTCATCTCGCCAAGATACTCGTTGAGAAAAAAGACCAGTTCGTCCGGACTCATGCCCTCGGAGATGGTGGTAAACGACCGGATGTCGGCGAACATGATGCTCAGCTCTTTCAGTTCGCCGCCCCGGCGGAAGTATTTCTTGGGGTCCTGCTCGATCAGGCGGATGACCCCCGGAGAAACGTATTGCGAAAAGGTCTTGCGGAGCTTGCGCTTTTCGCGCTCCTCGAAGATCATGCGGAAGCTGGTGACGCCGGCATAGTTCACCACCAGCACGCCCGCCGGCAAAACGAACCACAGCCACCAGCCGATCCGCACGAAGCTTTCGTAGACCACCGCCCCGAGGACCACCAGCGCCAACAGGGCCGAAAGGGTGGAAAGCGACGGTTTGGCGCGCGAGAAAACTACGCCCATGCCCAGGCCCAGCACCAGGATGAAGACCAGGTCCACCATTTCCTGGTTCGAGCCTCGCCGCAGGAAGCTGCGGCCGGGCTCGCCCGTATGCAGCAGGTTGTCGATGGTGTTGGCGTGGATCTCGACTCCCATGGCGGCGGATTCGAACGGGGTAGCGCGCAGATCGCCGATGCCAAGGGCGGTGGCTCCGAGCAGCACGATCTTGTCGCGGTAAGCCTCCGCCGGGACCGCGCCGCTGATCACGTTCACCATCGAAAAATGCGGATACGTCCTATAGGGCCCGACATAGTTGATCAACACCGTGCCGTCACGTTCGGTGCGAAACAGGTGGCGGCCGAGCTGGATCCCCTCGAGGCCATTCTCCGACATGAAGGCGACGGTCTCCTGGTCGGTAACGCCTTCGAATTCCTTCACCGCCTGGAAGGAGAGCGAGGGGAAATAGTCCTGGTCCTGGTAGCGGACGATCAGCGGCTCGCGGCGATAGATCCCGTCGGCGTCAGGCGTGGCATTGAAGAAGCCATAAGTCTTGGCGGCTTCGGCCAGCAGGCGGATATTAGGCTCGATGCCCCACTCCACGTCGCCGAAGCGCGCCCAGGCCGCGTTCATGTCGAAGTTCCGCCCATTCCGCGTGACCTTGCGCACCTGGGGAAACGGCTGCCAGGCGAGCACATCGTAATAATCCTGGGCCGCCTTGGGGTCGGTGCCCTCGGTGCGTTCGCGGTCGAGAAAAATGTGCCCCAGGATGACGTTGCCGGCGTTCTTCATCGCTTGAGCGAGGATGGCATCGTTGTCGCTCGTGCGCTCGATGGCGCGGATCTTCTCCAGCGCCGCGGGATCTCTGCCGATCTCCGCCTGCAAGCGTTTCAGCGCGTCGAGCGCGGCGTTCTTTTCGGGCGTGGGGAAGTCGAGGTCGAAGCCGATGATGCGGGCGCCGCCGGCGTGGAGCCGGTCGACGAGCCGGGCGTAGGCATCGCGCGGGATGGGGAACGCGCCCAGCTTGCGCAGCGTGTTCTCGTCGATGGCCACGATGACGATGCGGGGGTCGTGCGGCCGCGCGCCGCGCATCTTGAAGCGCACATCGAGCGAGCGCAACTCGACCGTCTCGAGCAAGGAAAGCGCCCCGTGGGTCGCACCAGCGAGCGCCACCCGCCAGAACACCAGCAGGCCGGCCAAAGTAGCCACCACCGAAATGAGGAGGTCCACACGCCTCAGCGGCAGGCGCCTCAGAACTGCCTTCCAGAGTGATCTGCGGTCCTGGCGACTCTTTTCCACGGCTCCTCAGCGGCGCTTGCCGAACTTGTAAACGAACGTCATGCCGAACTGCCGCTCATCATAGTCGGTGATGGGCGTCAGGCCGGGAGGCGTCAGGAAGAAATAGTTATTGCGCAGGAACGAAAAGATGAGGACCTTGTTTTCATCGTTGGCGATCTTGTAAGTAAGCGCGGCACGGTACGAAGGACGGCTGTAGCCCGAGGGCCCGAAGATGGTGGCCGTGGTGGCGCGGAAACCCAGCTCGAAGATGAACCAGCGCGGCGCCTCAACCAGCAGCGCCGCCGTGTCCAGGCGGTTGGAGTCGTAGGTCTGCAGATAACAGGTGCTCAACAAAGGGTCGCACTGGTCGAAGCGATTGCCAAGAACGAAACAGCTCGGGTTGGCTACCCCGGGAGGACATTGGGCTACATGGCCCTGGCGCTCCAGCTCGAAACGAAAGTTGGGATTGATGTGCCAGCCACCCCAGTCGTACAGCCCGCGCAGTGCCGCATAGGCGCGATGGATTTGCGCACTCTGCGTGGCGTCGATGTTGTCAACCATGTGCCGCAGTTCGTAACCGAGAGTGACGTAGGTGGTGTGGTAGGGTACCGAAAGCTCGGCGAAGGGCATGCGGGAGAACTGGTCGACGCAGGTAGTGGTTACGGTCTTGCTCGTAGGAATACAGGGGTCCAGGTTGGGGCGCATCGGCCGTGTGCCCTGCACCTCGCGATCGCGATAGCCGAACTCCAGCACCGCACGCCGGTAGAAACCGAGGTTGTGCAGGGTAAAGTGCATCTCCGGACCCCAGAGTACGGTCTCGTAGCCCGTAGGCATGGCCGTAAGCTGGTCGCGCAGGTTGTTGTTTGAGCGGCGGACGGTGCCGTCCAGGGTCAAAAAGTGCGTCAACTCGTAGGAGGCGCGGAAAATGCCATCCTGCAGATCGTTGATCTGGCGCGCGTTCACGGACGTGAAATTGGGCTGGTAGCGCACGAATGAGCCGCGCAGCGTGAGCTTGTGCCAGCGGTAGCTGGCCTCCGTGCGGGCGCCCCAGTCGCTTTGCGTACCGATCCCCGGTTCCGGCATGCGGGTGTCACAAGGAGGGACATTGGTGGCGCATGGCAGGTTCGCGCCTCCAAACGGGGTGCGGATGTCGAAGTCGGTGAACGAGTAGGCGTACTCGGCGCTCAGGCGCAGTCCCCAGCGGAACTGGGTCTTCAGGTCGATGCTGCCGACAATGTTGTCAGCGGGCTGAGGCGCCGTGCCCAGTGGGGCGGGCGGCAGCGTACCGACGTTGTCCTTGCTGAAGGAGAAGTTAAATCCCAGCGTGGAGCGCTTGTTGATGTGGTATTCCAGGCGACTGCCCGCCAGCGAAGCCAGATACGGACGGCCGGGCACGTCTTGCCAGATTGAATTCCAGCGGTCGATGTACACTCCGCCGACGGTGGTCAGCTTCCAGCTATCGCCAAGCTTCCAGGACGTATCCACGCCGCGGATGTTCTGGTTGAACGAGAGATAGGAGAAATTGACCAAAGCGTCGCCGAAGATGTACTCGTCGCGCGGGCCATAAATGCGCAGATAGCCCTTCTGCAGGCTGTTGTGCGTGGGGTCGATGCTCTGATCGTCGGTGCCGCGGAACATGCCCAGCACCTGGATCCGGCGCGTGTCAAGAAAATGGCGGTCGAGGAAGTAGTTGAACTCCGCCAGGTCGTTCTCGCCCGGGACGAGGAACGACTTGGTCTCATCGCCATGGATCTGGGTGTAGCGGGTCATCAGGCGCAGTTCTCCCAACTCCTGGTCCTTGCCGGAGCTGGCGGCGCTGCCTAGCTCGAAAGTCGCCGCGCTGGGCTTCGGCTGCTCCGGCGTGGTCGTGGGCGGCGTCTGAAGCGGGTTCTGCGGCGGCTGCGGCTGGTTCTGTTGCTGGCCGCTGTCACCCGAAGGTGGAGGAGGATTTTGGGCGACTACGATCGCCGCCAGAGCCACACTGCACCAGAGCACTGCGAGCACTCGCATCGCACACCTATCGCTCAGGGCCCACTTTCCTTCCTAATGAGCTCTTCTGGACTTTGGGGGAGGCTCATCCTGCGAAAGTGCCCGCCATGGGCCCTCTCTGGTAATTAGTTATTTCTAGCTCTTAGGATGATGCCGCATCAGGGTACATCAAAAGAGAGGGAAAGCAAGCAAATTCAGCAGCTTGGACGGCCTATAATAAGCGCCCATGGGGCTCGAAGAATACCGGCGCAAGCGGCGCTTCCAGCGCACCCCGGAGCCTCCCCCGAAGGTGGTGAAGGCGTTGCGGCATCGCTTCGTGGTGCAGAAGCACCGTGCCACGCGTCTGCACTATGACTTCCGCCTGGAGATGGAGGGAGTGCTCAAGTCCTGGGCCGTCCCCAAGGGGCCCTCGCTCGACCCCGCCGACAAACGCCTGGCCATGCAGGTGGAAGATCATCCGGTCTCATATCTGGATTTCGAAGGCATCATCCCGCCGGGCAACTATGGCGCGGGCACGGTGATGGTGTGGGACATCGGCACCTGGGAGGTCGAGCTGCCCCAGGCGGTCCAAAATCGGATCCGCCCGGGGACCCTGGATAGGGATCAGGTTGCGTCGGAGATGCTGGCTCAAGGCGATTTGAAGTTCCAACTCCACGGCAAGAAGCTGCAGGGCGGATTCGTGCTGGCCAAGATGCGTTCGCGGCGTCCGGGGAGCAAGGGCACGGAGTGGTTGCTCATCAAGCACCGCGACCAGTACGCCGTATCCGGCTACAACATCGACGAGTACGACTACTCGGCGCTGAGCAATCGCTCGCTCGACCAGATCGCCTCCGACGCCGGTTCGGCGGAGTGGAAAAGCAGCCGGGCCGCGTCAACGACACCGAAGAACGCCTGGCTCGCCGAAACTCTGGCGAAGGTGCGAAGAAAGGAAACCGCAGAGGACGCGAAGGACACCGAGGGGAAAAGGAAATCCAAGACGGCTTCCCGGACCCTGCCCAAGCGGGAGGCGGGTAGACAGCAAGAAGAAAAGAATTCCTCGGCAGCCTCTGCGTCCTCGGCGGTTTTGAGTGGCGTCCCCGGCGCGGTGAGAGAGCCCATGCCCTCCGTCATCCACCCCATGCTCGCGACGCTGGTGGACCAGCCCTTCGACGACGACCAGTGGTTGTTTGAGATCAAGTGGGACGGCTATCGCGCGGTCGCCTTCGTCAACGATGGCGAGGTCCGCCTCGTCTCCCGCAATCAGAACGACCTGACGAAGGAGTACCCGGAGCTGCGCGGTCTTGCCGAGCAGATACGTGCGCGTACGGCCATCCTCGATGGCGAGATCGTAGCGCTCGATGAGCAGGGGCGCGCTTCGTTCAGCCTGATGCAGCAGCGCACCGGTTTCCGGGAGCCCGGCCGGCGCGGTGGCCGCAACGGATCCATCCCCATCCTTTATTACGGCTTCGACCTGCTCTACCTCGATGGCTACTCGCTCCTGCAAGTAGAACTCGAGCAGCGCAAGGAACTGCTGCGGGGGATCGTGGCGGCAAGCGACATCCTCCGTTACTCCGACCATCATGTTGGCCAAGGGACGGCCCTGTTCCGCGCCGCCGAGGAGAAAGGGTTGGAGGGCATCATCGCCAAGCGCCGGAGTAGCCACTACATCCAAAAGCGCAGCCGGGAGTGGCTGAAGATGAAGATCACCCAGCGGCAGGAATGCGTGATCGGCGGCTACACCGATCCCAAGGGCAGCCGCGAGCACTTCGGCTCGGTGATCCTCGGCCTCTATGACGACAAAGGACGACTCATCCACGTCGGCCAGGCGGGCAGCGGATTCACCGAGGCGTCGCACGCCGACCTGTGGCGGCGGCTGCAGAAACTCAAGACCAGCCGCAGCCCCTTCCACGGCGAAGTCCGGACGGGCCGCGGCATGCACTGGGTGAAACCCGAGCTGGTGGCGGAGACCAAGTTCACCGAGTGGACGCATGAGAGCGAAGGCGGCGGCCTGAAGATGCGGGCCCCCGTCTACGAAGGACTGCGCTTCGACAAGAAGCCGCGCGAATGCGTCTTCGTCGAGCCACGCTCGGCACTGAAGGAAGCGCGCAAGGCCGAGTCCGGCGATGCAGCTTGAACGTTCTGCTATCCTCTCCGCATGCCTGAAGGCGATATCCACGAAATGCAAGAGCAAGCCGAGGAAGCGCGCCGCGACCCTGGTCTCAAGCCGGTCAGCCTGACTATGGCAGTGATGGCCGTGCTGCTAGCGACGGTCACGCTTCTCGGACACCGCACCCACATCGAGCAGGTGATCGCCCAGACCAAGGCCAGCGACCAGTGGTCGTACTACCAGGCCAAGGGCGTCCGGCGCCACAACTACGAGGCCTTTGCGGAGCTGCTATCCGCTCTTACCTCAAAGGACCAGGCCAGGGAGGAACAAGCCAAGGAAAAGTTTCTCAAACAAGCCGAGCGTTATCGCGACGATCAGAAAGAGATCGAGGCGGAAGCCCGCAAACTCGAGCACGAGGTCATAACCGCCGGCCGCAGGGCCAACCGTTTCAACCTGGGCGAAGTGTTTCTGGAGATCGCGCTGGTGGTCACTTCCATCACGCTTCTGAGCGGCAACCGCGGCTACTGGGTGATGGGAATGGTGTTCGCGGCGTTAGGCGTGGTGGTAGCGGCGACAGGACTTCTAGTAAGATGATCCTGCTCCGGATCTTGTTGAAGGACAACGGCGTTAATCGTGACCATCCATGATTTGGCAGCAAGGAGAACTCCCAATGAATAAGAGATTGTTGATCGGAATATTGGTGATTGGAATTTGGGGAGCCGGGGCCGGACGCTCGGCGGCCCAAACGAGCAGCGGATCGCAAGCATCATCCGCTGGCGCCGACAACAGTGTACAGATTTCGGATCTGGACATTGAACTTCTGAGGAAAGACCTCCGCTCACAAAAAAAACAGATCGTGGCCGCCAATTTGAAACTTTCCGATGACCAGGCCACCAAATTCTGGCCTGTTTACGACCAATACATCGCCGAGCAGGTGAAAATCCACGATCAGAAGTACGCGATAATCAAAGAATTTGCAGCGTCCTGGGGATCGATATCTGACGCGAAAGCGGAAGATATGACGAGGAGGGCGCTTGCCGTCGACCAACAGGTGACGCAGTTGAGGATCAAATACGTTCCCAGCTTCTTAAAAGTGCTGCCCGGGAGGCAAGTCGCAACTTTCTTTCAGATTGATCGTCGTCTGCAAATGATGGTCGACTTGCAACTGATGTCACAACTGCCTCTGATCCAATCTCAATAGTCAAGCTGCACCGACTGACGACCGAGCGAACGGCCTTACTTCACGTCCTCCATGGCCAGCAGCGTGCTGTAATCGCGTCCTGAAGGCTCGGTCGCCCGCGCCGCCACTCCAGCAAAAGCCTCACGGAACTCAGGATGGCGTGCGACGAGGGCGCGGATTACGGCGATGTTGTCGTCGAAGGTCTTTTTCGTGTCGGAAACATCCGGCGCCCGGTATTTCACCAGCAGGTCAAGATTGTTGTCCACAGGCAGGGCGGACATCTGGATCAACTGAAAGGTGCGGCCACCGCTGGCCGCGAGCGCCACAGGGTGATCGCTGGTGGGCAGGTCGGAGGGGCGGACACTCTGCATCTCTTCGCTGAGCTTGTCCAGCCGGGGCGTACTAACGAAGTCCACCGGCGCGATCAGGTCCCAGGCAGTCAGGTAGTAAAACCACGCGTTGTGGTTGGCGCCCTTGGCCTTGTATTCCCGTGCCTTGTTCAAGAACCATTCACCATCGTGGCCACCGATCTCCTCCGGCTTGCTGTAGTAGCCCGCCAGCTTCCACACTCCGCCTTCCTGCTTGAGCACCGTAGTGAGCACGTATTTCACCTTGGGCGTGCTCACGTCCTGGATGACCAGGCCGTAGCGGCCGGGTGGCAGGTTGTTGATGCCGAAAATGGCCCAGCTGGGTGTCCCCCACACCCCGCACAGGAACTCGGCGTGTGCGATGGGCTCGGCGCCGGAGGCCTCCATCAGATAGGAAGCGCGCACCGTTGCCTGGGCCCCGGCGTAGGTTGACCTCTGATCGACCACCACCGCCTCGATATTGGCAAAGTTCGAGCTCAGACTGGCGATCGTGGACTGCTTAAGGTCGAACACGTCGCCCTTGGAAGCGTAATCAAAGAACTGGCGGGCGGTGCGTTCCAGTGCCGAGCGCGTACCCTCATCCAACTCCGCGGAGGACTCGCAGGTCTGCGCTGCTGCCGGTGGCCGGCACAACACCAGGAAGGCCATCAATACCAAGGGCTTGCTGATGTGGTGCAGTGCCATCTCGTTCAATATGAGGCTACTCGGATAGATGTTCAAGAGGTACTTGCGGTGTCAGCATTGTCCTTCGGTGTGGCCCCCAGGGTTGACGAAGGTGGGTTACAATCGAGACACAGCGCAGGTTTCCGCCGGTGTTGGGGATGATCCTTTTGTGGCGTCAAGCCGTGGCGATCGCAGTATCGCTTGTTTGCCTGTCAGCGTGTCTGGCGGCGCAGACACCACCTTCTCCGGCACCGCCAGCGGCGGCAGGCAAAGTGGGCCACGCCGGGGTACGCAAGCACGCTGCGCCCAAGCCGCCTTTGGCGCCGGAGCCTCAGCCTCCGCCGGCCCCGTTAACTCCCGAACAGATGCCTCCGGTACCCCCGCAGGTGAGTTACAGCAATGGCCTGCTGACCATCGTTGCTACCAACTCCACGCTGGCCGATATCCTCCAGGCGGTGTCGGTGCGTACCGGCGCCAGCGTGGATGCGCCCGCCCACCTGACAGGGGAACGGGTGGCGGCACGCATCGGCCCGGGAACGCCGCGCTACGTGCTTTCCGACCTGCTGAGTGGTGCTCGTTTCGATTACATCCTGCTTGGGTCGGACGGAGATCCAAACGGTGTGCGTAAGATCATCCTGGCGCCGAGCCAGTCTTCGCCCGGCACGAGCGGGGCCATAGCGCAGGCCCAGCCTCGTCCGGCCCCGCCTGCGCAGGAAGATGTGGACGAGGAAGTCGAAGAGGAGCAGGCAGCCCAGCCTGCACCGCAGCCCCCGCAGCCGGTGCAATCCCCGCGCCACCGACCGTTCGCACCGCAGCAACCGCCGGATCAGACCTTCACACCGCCCAGTGCGTCCCCCGAAGGTGGGCAACCTCCGCAGGTCAAGACTCCAGAGCAGTTGCTGGAACAACTTCGGAATCTTCAACAGCAAGACCGGCAACAGCGCTGACCGGGCAGCGGGAAGGCTTCCTGACAACCATCGCCGACAGGCTATCACGCCGTCGTCATTGCTGAATTGTGGCTTCCTGGGTGACGAGTCCGGTTGAAGACCCTTCGACGGGGCGCGGCGGGCGGGCGAAGGTGTGCAGGATGGCGTGGATGGCCGCGTAGGCTGAGACCACTCCCAGGCAAACCGCGGAAGTAACCGTTAGAAAAAGCGTGGATGAAACCAGAATCGTTCTCACTAAGCTGTCCTTCTGGGTGCTCGGTCCACCTTAGCTTGTCGTCCCTCGCCGGCTGAAGATACCGGTCGGCCACTGGCCCACGGTCGCAGCACCTTCGAGCCTGGCGCCAGCACTCACTTCTTCTTCTCCCGATTCCACACGGTCCTTGAGATTGCCCTCCCGCAAAACGGACAGAAGTTGATGGGATAAAGGTTCGGACGGTCCTCCAGTGAACGCACGGCATAGTCGGAATCCACTTCGTTCCGGATCCGTCCGTGCATCTGGTGCCTGGGGGCGTGCAGGACCGCCTCGCCTTCCACCGCCGTCTGCAGCATTTGGCAGCAATGCTCAGTCATCGGGACCGCACACTTTACCCTGCGTTGACGCCTCGCGCGATTAACAACTAAGATACGGAGTATCGTTGTGTCCAGCCGCTGCTGAAGCTTCCAGGGAGAGTGCCCGGGATCGGGGCAAGGGCAACGCAGTCATTTTCCATGGCCATCAACAAGATCACGGTCCACGGGGCGCGCCAGCACAACCTCAAGAACATCCACGTGGAGATCCCCCGCAATACCCTGACCGTGATCACGGGTCTGAGCGGCTCGGGCAAGTCCTCGCTGGCGTTTGACACCATTTACGCCGAGGGGCAACGCCGCTACGTGGAGACGCTCTCCGCCTACGCGCGGCAGTTCCTCGACCAGATGGAACGCCCGGATGTGGACTCCATCGACGGTCTCAGCCCCTCGATCTCCATCGAACAGCGGACCACCTCGCGCAGCCCGCGCTCCACCGTGGGGACCATCACCGAGATTTACGACTACCTGCGCCTGCTCTACTCCTCCATCGGCACTCCGCATTGCCCCAACTGCGGACGGGAGATCACGCGGCAATCGGCGGAGCAAATCGTGCAGCGCGTGTTGTCGCTGAAGCCTGAAGATCGCGTGATGATTCTTGCCCCCATGGTGCGCGGGCGCAAAGGCGAGTTCAAAAAGGAGATGGAGAAGCTGGTCCAGCAGGGGTTCGTGCGCGCGCGTATCGACGGGGAACTGCGCAGCATGGAAGAGGAGATCAAGCTGGATAAACGCAAGAACCACACCATCGAAGTCGTCGTGGACCGGCTGCTGGTCAAACCCGGCATCGAGCGTCGGCTGGAGAATTCGGTGGCCAGTGCGATGAAGATTGCCGGAGGCCTGGTGGTGGTGGCGGTGGTCGATGGCGAAGAGCGCCTCTACTCGGAAAGGATGGCCTGCACCGAGTGCGGCATCAACGTGCCCACGCTCGAGCCGCGCTCGTTCTCCTTCAACAGCGTGTACGGCGCCTGCCCGGAGTGCCATGGCCTGGGCAGCCGCTTCGACTTCGATCCCGCCAAGGTGATCGTGGACTGGTCCAAGCCGCTGCTGGATGGGGGGTTGGGACCGGGTTCCGGCTCGACTTACTTGAGGCGGATGTTGGACATCGCTGCCGAAGCCTACGGTTTTGACTTGCGCACGCCGTTCGAGAAGCTGCCCGCGAAGACGCAGAACCTGATCCTCTACGGGCCGGACAAAGGCGAGCCCCGGCGCGCAGGATGGCAGGGCGTGCTCGCTTTTCTCAAACGGAACCTGGAGGAGTCTTCGTCGGAGAGCTATCGGGAATGGTTGCTGGAATACATGTCGCCGACGGAGTGTCCGGCGTGCCACGGCCAGCGCCTCCGCCCGGAGAGCCTGGCGGTGAAGGTTAGTGGGCGGTCGATCGCCGAATTCACCGCCCTGCCGGTATCGCGCGCCATCGAAGCGGCGCAGGCCATCCGCCTGGGCCCGCGCGAGCAGCAGATTGCCGGACGCATTCTGCGCGAGATCATCGAGCGTCTGCAGTTCCTGAATGCGGTCGGGCTCGGCTACATCTCGCTCGACCGCTCCGCGGCTACGCTCTCCGGGGGTGAAGGACAGCGCATACGACTCGCGACTCAGATTGGCTCACGGCTGCGCGGCGTGCTCTACGTGCTCGATGAGCCTTCGATCGGCCTGCATCATCGCGACAACAACCGTTTGCTGGCTGCGCTCGAAGCTCTGCGCGACCTCGGCAACACCGTGTTGGTGGTCGAGCACGATGAGGAGACCATCCGCCGCGCCGATTACGTCATTGATCTAGGCCCGGGGGCAGGACGCCATGGCGGAGCGGTGGTCGCTTCGGGCAGTCCGGACGAAATCGTGTGCGCGCCTGAATCGCTCACCGGCAAGTACATTGCCGGTGAGATGCGGATCGAGATGCGTTCCGAGCGCCGCAAGCCCAACGGTCATGCCCTGGCCATCGTAGGTGCTCGCGAAAACAACTTGAAGAACATCGACGCCGGCTTCCCGCTGGGCGTGATGACGGTAGTTACCGGCGTTTCGGGCTCGGGCAAGTCCACGCTGGTGAACGACATCCTGTATCGGGCCCTGGCGCGCCAGCTCTACCGCTCGCGCGAGGAACCCGGTGAACACAGGTCCATCGCCGGCGCCGAGCAGATCGACAAGGTGATCCGCATCGACCAGTCGCCGATCGGGCGCACTCCGCGCTCCAATCCGGCGACTTATACCGGCGTGTTCACTCAGATCCGCGAGCTCTATGCCATGCTGCCGGAGTCGCGCGAGCGCGGCTACAAGGCGGGACGCTTTTCGTTCAACGTCCCCGGTGGGCGCTGTGAGGCATGCCAGGGCGAAGGGCAGAAGCGCATCGAGATGAACTTCCTGCCCGACGTGTACGTGCTCTGCGACATCTGCGGCGGCAAGCGCTACAACCACGAGACGCTGACGGTGAAGTTCAAGGGCTACTCCATCGCCGACCTGCTGGAGACTCCCGTCGCCGACGTGCTGCCCGTGCTGGAAAACATCCCGCAGGTGCGGCAGAAGCTGCAGACGCTGGTGGATGTCGGCCTGGGCTACATCCAGCTCGGGCAGTCCTCGACCACGCTCTCCGGCGGCGAGGCCCAGCGGATAAAGCTGGCCCGAGAACTTTCAAAGCGGCAGACTGGCCGCACCCTTTACCTCCTCGACGAGCCCACTACCGGCCTGCACTTCGACGACGTCAAGAAGCTGCTGGACGTGCTTCACCGGCTCACCGACCTGGGCAACACGGTAATCATCATCGAGCACAACCTCGACGTAATTCGCAATGCCGACTGGATCCTGGATCTCGGCCCCGAGGGCGGCGAGGAAGGTGGACGCATCGTTGCCCAGGGCACGCCCGAGCAGGTAATGCGCTGCCGGAAGTCGTATACGGGACAGGCCCTGGCCGAGTACTTTGCCAACGGCGTCCACCGCAGGGAACCAGCGACCGTGGTCTAAGCGCACCCGCGCAGCGATTTACAAATTACCAATTACCAATTACAAATTCTCTCCTGGCACGCGACAGTGTCCACAACTGACAACTCGCTCCCTGAGCCCCAGCCGCCGCTGGAAATGCCGCCGGCTCCGCCGCCGCGCGATCCCGTCTGGACTGGTTGGGACGTGGTGATGATCCTGGTGGTCGCCCTCTTGGGGCTCTTCGTCTTTGGGACGCTGATCGGCGTGGCGCTCACGGCCACGCACCACCCCGTATCCTCGACCTCACCGGGGATGTTGAGAGTCATGCTGCTGGCGCAGTCCCTCTCATACGTGGCCGTGCTCCTGTTCATGCGCGCCTTGGTGGTGCGCCACTATCATCGCCGCTTCGCCGACGCGGTGCAGTGGCATTGGCCCCGCGAGCATCGCTGGCTGGTCTACCTATTGGGCGGCATGGCGCTCGCGGTGCTCGTGCAGCTCGTGTCGGCGCTGCTGCCGATTCCTAAGACGCTGCCGATTGACAAATACTTCCAGAGCCGCAGCGCTGCCTACATCATGGCGGCGTTCGGCATCAGCATGGCGCCGCTGGTAGAGGAACTCTTCTTCCGAGGATTCCTGTATCCGGTGCTCGCGCGGCGGCTGGGCGTCGCCGTCGGGGTGGTGCTCACCGCTTTCGGGTTTGCCCTAGTGCATGCTTCCCAGCTTGCCAATGCCTGGGCACCACTTTTGGTCCTGTTCATGGTGGGGATGGCATTCACGCTGGTGCGGGTCGTGACCCGCAACGTTGCGCCCGGGTTCCTGATGCACGTGGGCTACAACCTCATGCTTTTTTCCATGCTCTATGTCGCTACCGACCACTTCCGGCACATGGAGAAGATGCTGCAGCAGTGAGGGAGGAAGTACTCGGTACTACAATAGCCTGTGCTATAACCCTAGCCATGATCACCTCCCGCCAACGCCTTCTCGAGATCCTGGCGGAAAAATCCTTCCGCCTGGGCGAGTTCCAGCTTTCGTCCGGCGGGACCAGCGACTACTACATCGACTGCCGCACCACCACTCTTGATGCCGAGGGCGCGCGCCTGACCGGGCGGGTGATTCTGGACGCCATCCGGACCCATGGCTGGAATCCCCACGCCATTGGTGGCATGACGCTGGGCGCCGATCCCATCGTGGTGGCTGCCGCTGTGCTGAGCGCGCAGCAGATGCAGGTGCGGTCCAGCCCGGTGCAGCCCGACCTGCCCGCCTGGCGCATTAACGGCTTCTTGGTGCGCAAAGCGGAGAAGGCTCACGGCACTGCTCAGCGTATCGAAGGCTTCTGCGAGCCGGGAGCGTCGGTGGTGATCGTGGACGACGTCTGCACCACGGGCGCCTCGACCATCGGCGCCATTGAGGCTGCGCGCGGCGCCGGCATGAAGGTGATCGGGGTGCTGTGCCTGGTGGAACGCGAGGAAGCCGGCGGACGCGCTAACATCGAGCGCGTGGCGCAGCCGGCACCGTTCGCTGCTATCTTCAAAGCAGGTGAAGTGCGCGAGGAACACTTGCGACAAATGACCGGCCGTTCGTGACTTCTTGGCCGATAGCCGAAAAACCGATGATCAAGACTCTTGAATGGACGGACGACGGCATCCGTCTGCTGGATCAGACCAAGCTCCCTACCGAAGAGGTGTACGTCACCTGCCAGACGTGGGAAGAGGTCGCCGAGGCGATCAAGAAGATGATCGTACGCGGCGCGCCCGCCATTGGCGTTGCGGCCGCCATGGGCATCGCCCTGGGTGCGCGTGATGCCGACGCCGGCCACCTCGCCGAGCTTCGCCGCGAGTTCGAACACATCTGCGAAGAAATGGGGGGAACGCGGCCCACGGCGGTGAACCTGTTCTGGGCCATCCGCCGCATGCAGGAAAAATTCGAGCAATGTTCAGAGATGCCGCTCGAAAAGGTCCGGCAGGAACTGATCGCCGAGGCGCAGCGCATGTACGTGGAGGACCTGGCAGCAAACGAGGCGATGTCGAAGCACGGCGCCACGCTGCTGCCTTCAGCCGGGGCGGTGCTCACGCACTGCAACGCTGGCGCCTTGGCTACGGTCGGGGGTTACGGCACGGCGCTGGGCGTCATCCGTGCGGCGGTCGAATCGGGGAAGAAACTCGCGGTCTATGCCGATGAGACCCGTCCGTTCCTGCAGGGCTCCCGGCTTACGGCCTGGGAGTTGATGAAGGACGGCATTCCAACAACCGTCATCTCCGACAACATGGCCGGCGCGTTGATGCGCCAGGGCAAGATCCAGGCGGTGGTGGTGGGCGCCGACCGGGTCGCTGCGAATGGCGACGTCGCCAACAAGATTGGCACCTACACGGTTGCGGTGCTAGCCAAGGAGCACGGTATCCCGTTCTACGTCGCGGCGCCCTGGTCGACCGTAGACATGGAATGTCCCGACGGCGAGCACATCCCTATAGAGCAGCGCTCAGCGCGCGAGGTGACGCACGTTGGCCCAACGCGCATCGCTCCCGAAGGAGTAAGAATCGAGAACCCCGCCTTCGACGTTACACCCGCCCGTTACGTCACCGCCATCATCACCGACCGCGGCATTGCGCGGCCGCCTTACGGCGAGTCTTTGAAACGATTGTCGGAAACAAGGGTTTCAGTCTAGGAACTTCGCGGCTGGCTTCTTCGTATCAGCTATCAGCAGGAGTGCTTTATGCTCACATTCCTTCTCTGGGTCATCCTGTTCGTGCTCTGCTGGCCGTTGGCGCTGCTGGCGCTGGTCCTCTACCCTGTGGTGTGGTTGCTGCTGCTCCCCTTCCGTATTGTCGGGATCGCCGTGGAGGGAGTGCTCCAGCTGCTCTGGGCCATCGTCACGCTGCCGGCGCGTGTGCTGGCCGGCCCGCGTCACGTCTAGAATTCCATCGCCTTCAGATTTGGACTGACGATCAGCGTGGGCTCGGTCGCCGCCTGCACGTCGTCGGCGGTCAGGCCGGGCGCAACCTCCTCCAACACCAGTCCAGTTGAAGTTACCTTCATATAGGCCATCTCGGTAACGATGGTGTCCACCACCTTCACGCCAGTGAGCGGTAGCCGGCATTTCTTCAAAATCTTCGGCTGGCCTTTGGCGGTGTGTTCCATGGCGATGATGACGCGGCGCGCGCCCGCCACCAGGTCCATGGCGCCGCCCATGCCCTTCACCACCTGGCCGGGAATCATCCAGTTGGCCAGGTTGCCCTGCTCGTCTACTTCCATCGCCCCGAGCACGCTCAGGTCCACATGCCCGCCGCGGATCATGGCGAAGGAATCGGCACTGGAGAAATAGGCCGTGCCCGGGATCTCGGTGATGGTCTCCTTGCCGGCGTTGATCAGATCCGGATCCTCCTCGCCGACGACCGGATACGGCCCGATGCCGAGCATGCCGTTCTCGCTTTGCAGCACCACGTCCATGCCCTTGGGGACATAGTTCGCCACTAGCGTGGGCATACCAATACCAAGGTTTACGTAGTAGCCATCACGCAGTTCTTGCGCGATGCGCCGGGCGATGCGCTCCCGCAGGACCTCTTTTCCGACTTTTGCAGGTGTTGTGGCCATGAGTGTTTCTCGTCTCCTCGGCTCCGTAGAGACGCAGCATGCTGCGTCTCTACATTGGCGCGGTTGCTATTCCCATTTAGCTTCTTCGCGGCGGAATTCGGTCACGGCCTGCTCCAGTTCCTCCAACGCGTCCGCGCGCTGCTCGAACCGCGATGCACTTACCAGCAGAGCGCCATAGGAATCGGCGATCCCGCCCATTGCGTGCTCATAAGCCCCGTTCATCACGGCCAGTTCAGCGCCGAGATCGCGCAGCGTGAGCTGGCCTTCTTCGTACATGCGAAGATACCGCAGCACGCTGGTGCGGACTTCCTCCACCGTGCTGTCAGGCGCAGACATTTACGCCGTTGCCTGTCTCACCGTGCGCTTCTCGATCCGCTTCTCGTAATTCGTGCCCTGGAAGATACGCTTCACGTACACGCTGGGCACGTGCACCAGGTCGGGTGAAATCTCGCCTACGTTCACCAGATGCTCGACTTCGGCGATCGTGACCTTGGCAGCCGTAGCCACCATAGGGTTGAAATTGCGTGCGGTCCTGTGAAACACCAGGTTGCCCCACCTGTCGCCCTTCCACGCCTTGACGAAGGCGAAGTCAGCGTGGAGGGCGCGCTCCATCACGTACCAGCGGCCGTCGAACTCGCGCGTTTCCTTGCCTTCGGCGACGGGCGTGCCGAATCCGGTCGGGGTGTAGAACGCCGGAATGCCGGCGCCAGCAGCGCGGATGCGCTCGGCCAGCGTTCCCTGCGGATTCAGCTCCAGTTGCATGGTGCCGGCGATCACCATCTGCTCAAAGGCCTTGTTTTCTCCGACGTAGCTGCCGATGTGCTTGCGTACCTGGCCGTTGCGGATCAGCACGCCCAGGCCGAAGTCGTCGATGCCAACGTTGTTGGAGATCGTGGTGAGGTTCTTCACGCCCTTCCGGGAGATGGCAGCGATCAGGTTCTCGGGAATGCCGCAGAGCCCGAAGCCGCCGAACATGATCACGGCGCCGTCTTGCACGTCGCGGATGGCTTCGTCCGCATTGGCTACGACTTTATTCATGATGTCGCCTCGAACGATACATAGCGCGCGCGGCGAAGGCCGCGGCAATCGGCGATTCTAATTTCCCGGCTAGCGGAGTGCAAACAGGGCTAGCTACACTCAGTCCGTGTATCGGTGTCTCTGTGGCGGAATTGGTTGCCGCGTTCGAACTCGGCCTTCAGCTCAGGCGTGCGCAGGTTCTCGCGAATATGCGCCAGACGTTGCTCCAGCCGCGCCAGCGCTTCTTCGATGTTCTTGGTGTTGGTTAGTGCGATGTCGCGCCACATCGAATACGGGCTAGAGGCGATGCGGGTTGTCTCGCGCAACGCACGTCCGCCGATGGCCAGCAGCTCGGGATCGTCGCCCAGTTCGTCCAGAACGGTCGCGGCGAGCGCGGTTGAGAGCATCTGCGGCAGGTGGCTGATCCAGGCGCACAGCCGGTCGTGTTGCGCCAGATCCATCATTACCACACGCGCGCCGATAGAGCGCACCAGCGCGAGGAATTGGCCGCTCAAACCAGCTTCGACGTTCTGTCCGGGCAAAGGCGTAATCAGCCAAACCGCACTGTTAAAGAGATCGCCGTGCGCCTGCTCGATGCCGCTACGCTCCTTGCCTGCCATGGGATGGCCGGGCAGGAAGCGTGTGGCAGCATTCGATCCGAAGACCGTTTGCGCGCGCGCGGCGATCTCGCCTTTGGTGCTGCCGACGTCGGTGAGGAGCGTGCCTTCGCCGAGGGTCGGGCCGATGCGTTCGATAAGATCGAGAATGCCGCCGACGGGGGTCGCCAGCAACACCGCCTGGCTCCCGCGCGCCGCTCGCACAGGGTCGACGACCCCTTCGTCAATCACGCCAGCTGCTCTCGCGCGCGCCAGCACCGGCTCGCGGTCGCAGCCAACAATGCGCCCAGCGAAACCATGCTTCTTTATGGCCAAGGCGAACGAGCCGCCGATCAGGCCGGTACCGATGATCGTGATTTGAGCAATTGGCACTTGGCAGTTGGCAATTAGCACTTAGCAGTTAGCAATTAGTCCCTGCTGCTGAGCCAAGTGCTAACTGCCAAATGCTAACTGCCGCCTTTAGGCGATCTTTCTTCCCACCGCCGGCGCAATCATTCTCAGCTCGTCCATGAGCTTTGCAAACTGCTCAGGATAGAGCGACTGCGCGCCGTCTGAGAGCGCTTTGTCCGGCTGATGATGCACCTCAACAATGATGGCATCGGCCCCCGCCGCCACGGCCGCCCGCGCCATGGGCGAAACTTTGTCCCGCCGGCCGGTGCCGTGTGAGGGGTCGGCCGTGATGGGCAGGTGCGACAGCTTGTGCACGATGGGAATTGCGGAGATGTCCAGCGTGTTCCGGGTGTAGGTTTCGAAGGTGCGGATACCGCGCTCGCACAGGATCACTTCGTAGTTGCCGCCGGACATAATGTATTCCGCTGAAAGCAGCATCTCTTCGATGGTGGCGGCGATGCCGCGCTTCAGCATCACCGGCTTGCGCACCTTGCCCAGCTCGCGAAGGAGGTTGAAGTTCTGCATGTTGCGCGCACCCACCTGGTAGATATCCACGTAGGGCTCCATGAGAGGAATCTGCGAGATCTCCATAACCTCGCTGATCACCAGCAACCCGAACCTGTCGCCGGCCTCTTTCAGGAGCTTCAGCCCGTCCTCGCCCAGACCTTGGAATGAGTATGGAGATGTGCGCGGCTTAAACGCACCCCCGCGCAATGCCCGGGCACCCGCCTTGGCGACAATTTCAGCGATGGTAAAAAGCTGCTCGCGCGATTCCACCGAGCACGGGCCGGCCATGACCACGACGTCGTTACCGCCAATCGACACGCCGTTTCGGAGCTTGACGATCGTCCCCTCGGGACGGAAGCTGCGCGCCACCAGCTTATACGGTGAGCTGATGCGATGGACTTCCTTGACGCCGTCCATCACCTCGACATCGCGGATGTCGAAATCCACCCGCGCGCCCACCGCGCCCAGCACCGTCTGCAGCTTGCCCGTACTGCGGTGCACCTCGAAGCCCAACTCCACCAGCCGCTCGATCACGGCCTGGATCTGCTCTTCGCTGGCTCGCTCCTGCATTGCGACGATCATGGCTCTTGGCTCTTAGCTCTTAGCTCTTGGCCGTTGGCTCCCAACTGTCAGCCATTGATGCCGGCATGCTTGAGTTGAGAGCTAACGGTTAAGCGCTAGTCGTTCACGTCCAAATCCAGCTCTGTTCCCTCGCCAGCTGCTTTGGCCTGAGGCTGCATGTCCAGCTTCTGGATAGTACGCATCACGTCGATCATCCGCTCATACACTCGCTTCAGGTCGTCGTCGGAAAGCGGGCCTCGATTGGCGCGGCAAACATTCTCCAGAATGATCTTCTCACGGTCGGGCTCGTAAATCGGCAGATTGGTGTTGCGTTTGAGCCGGCCGATCTCGACGGCACACTGCGCGCGCTGGTTCAGCAACTCGACCAGCTTGCGGTCCAGTTCGTCGATACGCTTGCGCCACTCCGCGATGTCCATAAAAGAAGCTCTTAGCAATTAGCCAATCGCACCTAGCCCCGTCAACTCCGTACCGGGGCCACATGCTAATTGCCAACTGCCAATTGCTTGCCAACCTTCCTTCGATTCTCTCCGATCAACGACGCAATCAGTTCCGCCACCGCTTGCGGCGCGCGCTTTCGCCCGGCCTGCTCGATGGCCTGCACAATGGCGCTGCCTACGACCGCCGCATCGGCAAATTCTGCCACTTCCGCGAAGTGGGCGGGAGTGGATATTCCGAATCCCACCGCAATGGGGAGCCGGGTGAATTTGCGCAGGCGCCGCACCAGCTCGCGCGCGTCCGCAGCCACCTCTTCGCGCGCGCCAGTAACACCCGTGCGCGAGACAGCGTACACGAACCCACGCGAGGCGTCTGCGATGCGCTTCAGGCGCTCGTCGGTGGAAGTCGGCGCGGCCAGGAAAACCGTCGCCAGATCACGCACCCGCATGGCGCGAAGATAATCGCCGGCCTCCTCCACCGTCAGGTCGGTGATCAGGGCGCCGTCCACGCCGGCATCGGCCGCCGCGGCGCAGAAACGCGCGAGTCCCATGCGCAGCACTGGATTCAAATATGAAAAGACGATCAGCCCAGCCTGCGGTCGTTGCTTACGAACTTCGCGGGCCAAGTCGAGGACTTGAGCCAGCGTAGTGCCGTTCCTGAGTGCGCGTTCGCTGGCGCGCTGGATCACCGGGCCATCCGCAACGGGATCGCTGAAGGGAACGCCCAGCTCGACCACCTGCGCGCCGGCATCGATTGCGGCCAGCACGATGTCACCCGTGGTCGAAAGGTCAGGATCGCCGCAGGTCACATAAGCCACGAGTGCAGGGCGCGATGTAAAGGTCAGTGCCACCGCTCATCCGATCTTCAAGTTTTCCCGCAGGATTCCGATGTCCTTGTCGCCTCTTCCTGAAACGTTGACAAGGATAATGTCTCTTTTCTTCATTCCTGGTGCTCGCCTTACGGTGTCCGCCACGGCGTGCGCCGACTCCAGGGCCGGAATGATGCCTTCCGTACGCGCCAAGAGCATACAGGCTTCGAGAGCCTCCGCATCCGAGGCGGCAACGTACTCCGCCCGGCCCACGTCCTTCAATTCGGCGTGCTCGGGGCCGATTGCGGGATAGTCCAGCCCGGCCGACACTGAGTGCGTGCTCGCGATCTGTCCGGCATCATCCTGGAGGACAAAGGTGTACGTGCCTTGCAAAACTCCGGGCGCGGCACCGGTGATTCCCTCCACAACACGCGCGGCGTGATCTCCCAAAGACGATCCGCGGCCGCCGGCTTCGACGCCAATCAGCCGCACATCTTTGTCGGGCAGGAAGTCGTAGAAGATGCCCATGGCATTCGATCCGCCGCCGACGCAGGCGATGATGGCATCCGGCAGCCGGCCTTCAGCTTTGAGGATCTGCGCCCGCGCTTCGCGCCCGATCACCGCCTGGAAATCACGCACCATGGTGGGATAGGGATGCGCGCCCAGCACGCTTCCCAGAAGGTAGTGCGTAGTGCGCACGTTGGTGACCCAGTCGCGCATCGCCTCGTTGATGGCGTCTTTCAGGGTGCGTGAGCCGGAATCCACGCCCCGCACCTCCGCGCCCAGGAGGCGCATGCGGAAGACGTTCAGTTCCTGGCGCCGCATGTCCTCGGTGCCCATGTACACCACGCATTCGAAGCCGAACAGCGCGCACACGGTCGCGGTGGCGACCCCGTGCTGGCCGGCGCCGGTTTCGGCGATTACGCGGCGCTTGCCCATCCGCCGCGTGAGCAGCGCCTGGCCGAGGCAGTTGTTGATCTTGTGCGCGCCGGTGTGGAGCAGGTCTTCCCGCTTCAGGTAGATTCTCGCTCCACCCAGCTTCTCGGTGAGGCGGCGAGCGAAGGAGATTGGCGTGGGACGCCCGGCATAGTTGCGCAGCAGGTCATCCAGTTCTTCATGGAAACGGCGATCGCGCTTTGCCTTCTCGTACTCGCGCTCCAGCTCCTCGAGCGCAGCCATCAGCGTCTCGGGAACGTAGCGCCCGCCATAGGGGCCGAAGCGGCCGGGAACCGCACTAGTGCTGTCGACCGTAACTGAGGCCCGCGGCGTGCTGCGCGGCTTCTTACTGGTTGCTTTCACAAAATTACAAATTACAAGTTACAAATTTGAAATCACAAATCCGAACTCTTCGCTGCCCTCACGAACGCCCTGACCTTCTCGTGGTCCTTCTTGCCGGGCTCGCGTTCGACGCCGCTGGCCACGTCCACACCCCAGGGGAGCATAGTCTCAATCGCAGCCTTCACATTTCCCGGAGTCAAGCCGCCGGCGACAATGACCTTAACCTTACCGGCGCGAAATGCTTGCGTGAATCCCCTGCTCAGATCCCAATCCCAGGTCCGGCCGGTGCCACCTCTCTTATCACGCATCGCCGAGTCGATCAGGATCGTGTCGATCAGGGGACCCGGCATGATGCACACTGCTCCCGTCTGTCGCTCTACTTCGCGGATTTTTGTGATCGGCAAAACTGGGATTACTCGCAGTCCTTCGTCCTTGGCAAGTTCGTTGGCAAATTCCAGGCTCTCGTCGCCGTGCAACTGCACGGCCGTCAGTCCCGCTTCTTCGACAATCTTGCGGATGCGCTCCGCCGATTCATTGACGAATACACCGACTTTCTCGATGCGCTCCGGGACGGAACGGGTGATCCGGTGGGCGGCCGCCGGCTCCACCCGCCGCGGACTGTCGGCAAACACAAATCCCAGGGCGTCGGCGCCCGCATCCACCGCCGCCAGCGCGTCCTCGAGGTTAGTAGTGCCGCAAATCTTCACCCACATTGGTTTCGCGTTGCCGCTTTCTCGTTTCTCGACAGAAACAGCGAGGTCACTTCTATTTCTGCAGAGAAACCGGGAAACTATGCGCTGCGCGCCTGGGCCAGCATCCTGCTCAGTTCCGCACCTGGGTCATCGGCCCGCATGAGGCTTTCGCCGACCAGGAAGGCGTCGTACCCAAAGGCGCGCAGGCGGCGAATGTCCTCGCCGCGCTGAATGCCACTTTCAGCGACGCGCAGCACACTCTCGGGGATCTTGGGCGCCAGCCGCTCTGCCGTCCGCAGATCGACCACGAATGTCTGCAGGTCGCGGTTGTTGACACCGATGATCTCCGCGCCGAGGTCGAGCGCTCGTTTCAGTTCACTCTCATCGTGGACCTCGCACAGCGCGTCCAGGCCGAGTTCGCGGCAGCGGCTGTGGAAGCGCACGAACTCAGGATCATCGAGCGCCGAGAGGATCAGCAGGACGGCATCAGCGCCGTTGGCCCTGGCCTCGAGAAACTGGAACTCGTCCACGATGAAATCCTTGCGCAAGCAGGGCAAATGCGTACTCGCCGAAGCTTCGGCCAGGTCAGGCAGACCGCCCTGAAAGAACTGCTCTTCGGTGAGCACTGACAGCGCAGCCGCGCCCGCCCGTTCCAACTCGGATGCGAGGCTTCCGACGTGCAGGGTGCCGCGGATCATTCCGCGCGAGGGCGACGCCTTTTTCAGCTCCGCGATCACCGCCACGCCGCAGCGAGCCTTCTGCTCCAGCGAACGTCGAAAACCGCGCGGGGTATGCCTTTCGGCCATCCGCTCCAGCGCGCGCATGTCGGCCGTGCGCTTGGCTGAATCCACGCGCTGGCGAGTTGCGGCGACGATGCCCGAAAGGGTGGCCGACATGGGAATAAAACTTAAGAGTATAAACCGAGTGGCGGCGGCAGCACCCGCCTCAGGCCCGGCCCGCGCCCGTTCCCGGACGGATGTAGGTGAGAGTGTGATGGGTCAGCAGCTTGCGATCCAGGCTGACGCACTCAGCCACGCCGTACACCAGCCGTTTGCCCAGCTTGAGAATTTTGGCTCGACAGCGGAAGTCCTGCTCCTTGGCGGCAGCCAAAAAGCTGGTCTTCATCTCGGCGGTTACGCAACCGTCATCGCTGCCCAGCAGGGTCTTGATCGCCAGCCACATCGCTACGTCGGCGGCGGCCATAAACACCAGCCCGCTGACGATGCCCCCGGGCCGCTCGAACGATTGTTGGAAGGGGACAGTGACCACACATTCCCCGGGGGCAATGGCGTGCACGCGAAAGCCGTAATTGCGGATAAAGGGTGAGTCCAGGAGCAACCGCTGCAGGTCCGGCTTGCTCACGGCTGTCTTCTGAGAGTTCTTGCTCTTCTGGGACATCTCCTCCATCCCCATGCTTGCCGAATTTAACCACAGAGGCACTCGGCCAGGGGAAAATTGTATTTCTCGGTGTCTCGGGGCCTCTAGGTGCCTCGACGCGCCCGAAGCCAGGATGCGCACCACGTTTTTACCTCACCGCGAACGGTGATCTGGGTCACAGCGGGACTGGGAAGCCGGGTCTGTAATAGCGATTGGTAGGTCATCAGACCAATCTGCTTGCATGGCTGCTCCTGTCGAATTCGAGACGATCCGTCGCAATAAGGTTTACGAAGAAGTCGCCCGTCAAATCCAGAACCACATCCTGGAACGCCTCAAGCCCGGTGACGTGCTTCCCCCCGAACGGGAGATGGCCCAGAAGTTCGGCGTAAGTCGCAGTTCGGTGCGCGATGCCATCCGCAGCCTGGAGCTGGTCGGCCTGCTGGAGCCACAACAGGGCAGGGGAACGGTAGTCTGCGAACCCTCGTCGGACACTCTGGTCGGCCCGCTGGCGGCAATCCTGGTGCAAAAACGCAGGCTCGTGGGCGAACTTCTGGACGTCCGCAAGATCATCGAGCCGCCCCTGGCGCGGCGCGCCGCCCTGCACGCCACTGCCGCCCAGATCGCGGAGATGGAGCAGATCCTGCAGCGGCACAGTGGAAAGGTGCGGAGCGGCGAGATGGCCATCGAGGAAGACAGCGAGTTCCACTACCGCATCGCGCTGGCGGCTGACAACTCCGTCATCCTGCGCATTGTGGACGTGCTGATGGACATGCTGCGCGACACCCGCCAGCGATCGTTGCAGACCAGCGGCCGCGCGCAGAAATCGCTGGCCGGTCACCAGCGTATCCTCGCGGCCCTGAAGCGGCGCGACCCGGTGGCATCGGAATCGGCGATGTTACGGCATCTTGAGGAAATCGAACACATCGTTCTACCAACGCATTGATACAGAAACGGAGGTATTCAGATGGGCCAGTTATTCGCGGTTGAAATCATCTACCGAGGGGTCTTCCAGAAGACCCTGGCCAAAGGCATCTGCCGCGGGATCGTCCTGGCTGCCCACAACGAAGGCAAGCCAGGAATTTCCTTCGGCCGCTATGGCGACAGTCCTGAACGCAATGGCATTCCGGCGAAGAGCTTCGCCATCGTGGCCAGCGATGAGCAGACGCTTGAGGCGGGAATGGCCCAATACGAGCCCAAGCAGGTCGATGTAGCGGTCGTCCTCGACGACACGCTCTGCAAGGGGTTCGAGTCCTGGGGCTGGTACGGGCTGGAGGCGGTCAACAAGTCCGTGAAGCCCAACGGCACCCTGATTGTGGTTTCTCTGCAAGACCCGGATTCTCTGCTGCACGTGATCCACGCCAAGGACCACCCTTACAAGCTGGCGGTGCTCAAAGGCGTCGCGAGCTTCTCGGGAATGTGGGTGTACAAGGATGACCACACCGATGTCCGCGTGCTGGGCGCTATCGCCACGGCGCTGCCGGAGCTCTTCAGCCTGCCCGCGCTCGAGAAGTACATCCAGGAGAAGCTCAAGAATGAGCTGAAGGTCACGTCCGCGCGGGTGGCGTTTGAGAAGTACTCGGCCGTTGAGGTCCAGCCCGGAGTGGGGAATCCGGAAGAGCCCTTCCACTTCGATATGCCCGGCTGGAGCGCTCTGCGCGCCGGCGTTTCCATCAATGGCCTGGTGGAGCGGGGCGGGCCCTATGCCGACCCCGTCACCGGGCAAGCCGGCGGCTTCCGTCCCTCGCGCAACGACAAGTTCAAGAAGTACACCACCCGTACCCAGCGTCCGGTGGTGAACTTCGAGACTTGCACCAAGTGCACTTTGTGCTGGCTGAACTGCCCGGATGCGTCCTTTGACGTTACCCCGGAAGGCACCTACGACGTCAACCTGCAAGCCTGCTGCGGCTGCGGCATCTGCGAAGAGGTGTGCCCCGTTCCCAACTGCATCACCATGGTGAACGAGAGTGCATTCAAAGATAACGCCAGCCAGTGGGAGGCCTACCGCAAGGACAAGGCCGGCTATCAGGTGTGGCTGAAGACGGTGGTGAAGCCCGACGGCAAACGCCAGCACGGCTTCCGTTATCGCGGCCAGTACAAGGAAGAGATCCCAGCGGCTTTGGAACTCGCCAAGAGCTAATGACCGGTGAAAAGGAGACAGATATGGCAACACTGACAGTGCCCGTAGGAGAAAAACAAAAGAAGAAGGTGGAGCAGGAAGCCCTGATCACCGGTTCGGAAGCCATTGCAATTGCCTGCAAACTGGCGAACGTGGACGTGGTCACGGCCTATCCTATCCGTCCCTATGACACGGTGATGCAGTACATCTCGCAGTTGAAGGCCGACGGCGAGATGGACTGCGAGTACATCGTGGCCGAGGGCGAACACTCACAGTTCGAGATCGTCAAGCACGCTTCGGTGTGCGGCGCCCGCGTGTTCTGCGGCTCGAGCGGCGTGGGCTGGATGTACGCCATGGAAGCGCTGACCGTTACCCCGGCCCTGCGCGTCCCCATGGTAGCCATGGTCGGCAACCGCGCCCTGGACGATCCGGGGGCCTTCGGCGTGGAACACAACGACGCGCTGGCGGTCCGCGATCTGGGCTGGATGCTGGTCTGGGTCGATAGCGCCCAGGAAGCCCTGGACACCGCGCTGATCGCCTACCGTGTGGCGGAAGACCGCCGCATGTTCGTGCCCGTCGCCCTCAGTTGCGATGGAGCGTTCCTCACCCATTCCCAGGCGCTGGTGAAGATCCCCACCCAGGAGCAGGTGAAGGAATTCCTGCCGCCCTACAAGCGCGGCGACCTGTTGCTGCATCCCGACAACGTGATCTCCGTGGCCCCGCAGGTGAACGAAGACTGGGTGATGGAGATCCGGCGGCAGAACTTCCAGGTCACCGAGCACGCTTGCGACGTGATCCGCGAAGTCTACGCCAATTTCGAGCGCGTGTTCGGCCGCAAGTACGGCAATCCGTTCTTCGAGGAGTACATGACCGAGGACGCGGACGTGGTTCTGCTGGGAATGGGAACCATGTCCACTCCGGTGAGGGTCGCCATCCGCAAGATGCGCGAGCAGGGCAAGAAGGTCGGGTTCGTGCGCCTGCGCTGGTTCCGTCCGTTCGCCGGCGAGGAACTGGCGAAGCGTCTCCGGCGCTTCAAGGCTGTCGGAGTCATCGACCGCGACTTCTCCTTCGGCTCCCCGCACCTCAGCGGTGTGGTGGCCACCGAAGTGCGCTCCGCAATGTATCCGGGCGACGGCGCGAAGCCGCCAGTTTTGGGCTTCATCTGCGGACTGGGCGGACGCGAAGTCACGGTGCCGGATGTCGAGAAGATGACGGAAATCACTTTCGAAGCGGCCAAAGGGAAATCGCAACCCTTGACGCAATGGATCGGGCTGCGGGGGTAACGCGCAGGGGCCCCCGACAAGCCTGCTTTTGGCTGGTTGGGGCCAGCAAGCGTTACTGAGCGCCGGAAAGGACAAGCACAACATGAGCACATTCGTAGACACCAGACCAACGCAGGACCTGGAATCCTTCAAGGGAGTGAAGAAGGTCCCGCATGAGGAGTACTACTCGTCCGGCCACCGCACCTGTCAGGGCTGCGAATCAGCGCAGATCATGAAGCTGATGGCTAAGGCCGCCGGCCCCAGGACCATCGTCCTGGGCAGCACCGGGTGCATGTACGTGGCCAACACCTCGTACTATGCGACGCCCTGGGGCTTGCCCTGGATGCACACCCAACTGGGCAGCGCCGGGTCGGCCGCCCTGGGCGCGGCCGCAGCTTTTCGCGCGCAGATGCGCAAGGGTGCGATGAAGGATGAGCCCATCAACGTCATCGCCTTCTGCGGCGATGGCGGCGGCGCCGATATGGGCCTCAATGCCATCTCGGCCACGCTGACTCATCCCGACTACAACCTGCTGATCCTTCTCTACGACAACGAGTCCTACGCCAATACCGATATCCAGATTTCCGGGACGTCGCCCTATGGCGTCAACACCTCGTTCAGCACGCCGGGGAAGGTAACGCGCATCATGCATCACCGCTGGAAGAAGAACGTGGCACCGCTGATGATCGCCGGCCACCCCACCTGCAAGTACGTGGGCACCATCTCCACCTCCTACGCCTTGCAGGCGATGAACTGCGTCCGCCGCGCGCTCTCGATCGGGGGCCCGACGTTCATCCATTGCCTGAACCCCTGCCCGAAGGGCTGGGACTTCGATCCTTACATCGCCCACGAGCTGGGCGAACTGGCGGTGAACACCGGCATCTGGCCTCTGTACGAGGTCATCGAAGGCAAACTCAAGCTGTACGGCAAGACCGAGCAGATCGCCAGCGGCAAGCTTAAACGGCTGCCGGTGCGTGATTACCTGCTCAAGCAAGGGAGGTTCGCACACTTTACGGACGAAGATATCGACTTCTTCCAAAGCAAAGTCGATGAGATGTGGGAGAAATGGCTGGTTCCTGGCGTGATCCCACTCCGGAAGGACCTCGAAGGCTGACAAGTTCCGCCCTCCCTCCCGGGGAGGGCGGTTCGCTTGAGCTTTCGGGGGTCCCGAAGAAAAGGGGTAGCGGGGAGCCACAGAAGGCCACCCTAAGGAGGGTGCTTATGGCATCGGCCGCAACTGTCCTTCCTGAACCCAAGGTGGTCAACCGCTGGGTTCAACTGATCGCAGGCATCATCGCGATGATGGCCATCGCGAACCTGCAGTATGCCTGGACGCTGTTCACCAAACCTCTAACCACAAGTCTTCATGCAACGCTGGCGGCGGTTCAAGTCGCCTTCGCAGCCTTCATTCTGTGCGAGACCTGGCTAGTGCCCTTCGAGGGCTACCTGATCGATCGTCTTGGTCCTCGTCTGGTCATCGGCATCGGGGGCATCCTGGTTGGCCTTGGCTGGATCGGATCGGGGATCGCGGGCAGCTTGCACGCGCTGTATTTCTGGTACGCCCTCGGGGGCATCGGCGCCGGGGCTGTGTACGGCGGCTGCATGGGCAACTCGCTGAAGTGGTTTCCCGATCACCGTGGCATGTGCGCCGGGTTCACTGCCGGTGCGTACGGGATGGGAACGGCACTGACCGTGGCGCCGATCTCCAGCATGATGAAAGCCTCGGGATACCAGCACACTTTCATCGTCTGGGGCATTCTCCAGGGCATTATCGTCTTCGCCGCCGCCATGCTGATTGTCGCTCCGCCCAAAGGCTGGCTGCCTGAGGGATGGACGCAGGCGACCGCCAAAGTCAGAACATCGGCCTACGATATGACCTACTGGCAGATGC
>Ga0187777_10000300_pt1 | contig 36645 bp, 35 predicted proteins | sample 1015_Q2_SP5_10_M_FD_132416 | JGI IMG/M metagenome (GOLD analysis project Ga0187777, IMG submission 132416) | Tropical peat soil microbial communities from peatlands in Department of Meta, Colombia - 1015_Q2_SP5_10_MG | ecosystem: Environmental > Terrestrial > Soil > Wetlands > Peat | place... | reverse complement strand
GAGGAGCAGAGCGACGTGCCGCCATCACGGCCTCCCGACGAGCTCGGGCAGCGGCGCATCCAGGAGCGCGAGCGCGCGCTCGGCGACCGTGAGGGCCGTCTCGCGAAGCTGGAGGCGCTCGCCGAAGCATCGCGAGACCGCCTGACGGAGAAGGAGGAGCGGCTCGAAGCGCGCAACGAGGAGCTGAAGGTGCGGATGAACGAGGTCGAGGAGCGCGAGACCGCGCTCCTTCGGCGCGAGGCACAGCTGCTCGCCGAGCACGAGATCCGCGAGCACCGGCTGGAGGAGCGCGAGAGCCACGGCGCCGACCGCGAGGAGCGGCTGACGACGCGCGAGGCCCAGCTCTCCACCTACATCGCGCAGCTGCAGGACCAGTTCGCGAAGGACGACGAGTGGTGGGCGAAGCAGCTCGGCACCACACCCAAGGCCACCGCGGCCTGACGAAGGGCCACGGCATGTTCGACGCGAGAGGACGGAACGGAGCCGCGGTGGCGGTCGCCGCTGTCGCCTGCTCTCTTGCCGCGGCGTCCGCGGGAGCCGCGGCGAGCACCTGGAAGCTCCGCTTCAGCTTCCTGCCCCAGCGCGCGTACCAGGGGCAGTCGGCCGCCGTGTCGGTGCTCGTCAAGCCGGCGGATGCGCGCTGCACGCTCGCCGTTCGCTTCGCCGACGGCTCGAGACAGCCCGGGCTGGCGCCCGTGCGGGCCGCCCAGGGGCGGGCGTCGTGGACGTTGAGCCTCGCGCAGTCGACGGTGCCCGGCGCGGCAAGGGCGACCGTTTCGTGCGGACCGTCGGGAACGCTCTCGAGGACGTTCACCGTGGTCGGCGGGACCGTTCGGCACTCCAAGCTCGCAATCACCGCGCAGGGCTTCTCCCAGCGGCCCGACCCGTTCGGCGCGGGCAGCACGGTGAGCTACGGCGTCGTGCTCGACAATCCGTCGAGCTCGGCCGATGCGCAGAGCGTGACGGTGCTCGTCAACTTCCTCGATGCATCCGATCACGTTCTTCAGTCGGCGTCGACGAACGTCCCCGCAATCTCGGCGGCGAGCTCCTTCGACGTCGGCGGCAACGCGTCGCTTCCGACGACGACACCGGTCTCGCGCCTGGAGATCGTCGTGCAGACCGGCTCGTACGCACTGCACAAGCTCCACATCCCGGCGGTCGACAACGTCCAGATCGTGCCGAGCACCTACGACCCGGGCTGGGTCGGCGGCGTGAACGGCGAGCTCGTCAACGACCACCCCACCGACGTGCTCATGAACGCGCAGCTCTCGATCGTGCTCTACAACGCGACGGGGCAGGTCATCGGCGGCGGGACGGGCCTGGTGTTCAACGCGCTACCCCCCGGAACGCGCTCGTTCTTCAGCGCCACGAACGGCTTCTCGGCCGTGCCGATCCAGGCCGCCTCGACCGCGGCCGTCTCGATCGAGCCGACCTACAAGGCGCCCGGAACCTGAATCAGCCGATCGTGTAGTAGAGGACGCCCGCGAGCAGGTTCATCGCGAGGACCGCGAAGGCGAGCGACGTGATGAAGGCCGTCGCGAGGACGAACGTGTGTGTGTTCGGGTCGAGCCGCATAGCCGCAGGTTTGGTGAAGCCGGACGCGATCCGCATCGTGCCCCATTCCAGGCGGAAAGGCCATCCCTCGAACGGGGCGTCAGGATAAGAAACGGAACGGACACGTCGCGATCGCGCTGAGGGGCGCGTCGGCTACGCAGCGCGGGCCCGCGCCGACGACTCCTCTGCGGCCTGGGCGAGCCGCTCCGCCTCGGCGACGCGCGAGTCCCCTTCGACGGCCGTCAGGTTGGCGGCGACGAGCGACGCTGCGGCGCGAGCGCCGGCTGCGGCGAGCGCCGCCGCCGCCTGCGCGTCGGCGCGTACGCGCGGGTGGCCCAGCTCGGCGATCTCGGCAGCCAGCTCGGCGACGTCGGCCGCCGTGCGCGCGATCTCGAGCAGCGGCTCGGCCGCGCGCGCGAACGCCTGCCCGATCTCCCAGTCGCGCCGCTCCGGGCTCAGCGCGGCGGCCCCGTCGCGAGACGTGAGCGCCTTCTCGTAGAGCTCGGCGTCGAGCTGCGCGAGCGGCGTCGCGCGGGCGCGGAGCGCCTCCGCCTGCGCGACCGCCGCACTGCCGGCGTCCCAGGTCTTCTTCGAGACGCGGGCGGTCATCGCGAGCACTGCGGCCGCCATTGCGACGGCGAGCGCCGCCGCCGAGCCGCCCCCGGGCGCGGCCGGCGGCCCGGCGAGCTCGTCGAGCCACTCGGCGACGCTCAGCTCGACGAACGGCGGCGGTGCGGGATCGGTCAGCCGGCCACCTTCAGGCGGGTGCGGACCGCGGCGAGAACGGCGAGGCTCGCCTCGTAGCCCTCCGCCTGAAGAGCGGCTTCGAGATCGGCGGCGAGCCGGGCGCGGAACGCGGCATCCTGCTCGGCCCGCGCGACGATCCGGTCGACCTCCGCGCGCGCCTGCGGCAGCTCCTGGGCCGCCTGCACCCAGGCCTGGGGCGCTGCCGGCAGGAGCCGCAGGAGCTCGCCGATCCGCTCTTCGTCGCAGCCGGTCATCTCACACTCCAGACGGCGGAGGTCGTCACAATCTTCCCTCCAGCTCGCCTCTGAGCTTCGCGAGGCAGCGCGAGATCCGGCTCGCGATCGTCCCGGCGGGGAGAGCGAGCGCCTCGCCGATCGCCCGGTAGCTCTCGTCGCGGCAGAAGAAGCGGTCGAGGATCTCGCTGCACGGCTCGCCGACGGCCTCGAGCCCCGCCCGCACGGTCATCGCCTCGTCGAGGCGAGCGATCGTCTCGTCGAGGCCCGGCGGCTCCAGCGTGTCCGGATCGACCGGACCTTCGCGGCCGGACGCGCGCAGACAGTCGATGCAGAGCCGGCGGGTGAGCTGCGCGATCCACGGGCGCAACGCCTCGTCGCTGCGCAGCCGGTCGAGGTGCTCGTACACGCGCGTGAAGACCTCCTGGAAGACGTCCTCGGCGTCTGCCGGGGCGAGTCTGAAGGCCTGCACGCAGATCGCGTAGACGTACCGCGAGAAGCGCCCGACGAGCTCGTTCCACGCCGCCTGGTCGCCGGACCGGCAGCGCGTCACGATCTGCGCGTCGGTTGCAGCCTCTGCCACGAACCGAGGCTACTGCATAGGATCGACGCATGTCGGTACTCGCGCACGCGAGCGAGGAGGAGCTCCCCGCCTGGAGCCTCCCCGCTGCCGCCGGCGAGACGATACGGCTGCCCGCGACGTGGCCGGAGCGTGTCACGCGCGAGTGGGCGTTCGGCGGCGGCACCGGTGCCGGCGTCCGCGTCTGCGTGCTCGACAGCGGCATCGAGCTCGATCATCCGCTCGTGGGAGCGGTGCAGCGCTCCGTCGCGGTCACACGCGACGGTGACGAGATCGCGATCGCCGACGACGAGTCCGGCGACCTGTGCGGTCACGGCACGGCGTGCGCCGGTCTCATCCGCTCACTCGCGCCCGACTGCGAGCTGACGAGCGTGCGCGTGCTCGGCGCAGGCTACACCGGCAGCGCCGCCGTCCTGCTCGCCGGCCTCGAGTGGGCGATCGAGCACGATTTCCACGTCGTGAACATGAGCCTCTCGACGACGAAGAAGCAATACGCCGAACGGCTGCACGAGCTCGCGGACGCCGCGTACTTCAAGCGCACGATGCTCGTCGCGTCCGCGCACAACATGCCGGTGGACAGCTTCCCGTGGCGTTTCGCGAGCGTCGTCTCGGTCGGCAGCCACGAGGAGGACGACCCGTTCGCGTACTTCTACAACCCGAGCCCGCCGGTCGAGTTCTTCGCGCGCGGGCTGGAGGTCGACGTGGCGTGGCTCGGCGGCGGCACGCTCCGCTGCACCGGCAACAGCTTTGCGACACCGCACATCTCCGGCATCTGCGCGCTCGTGCTCGGCAAGCATCCGGAGCTGACGCCGTTCCAGCTCAAGAGCGTCCTGCACCTGACCGCGACCAACGTGGGAGGCGACCCATGAGCGAGCTGAACGCGGCCGTCGCCGCGGGCGTTCTCGGCGCGGAGGACGCCTACCGCTCGCTGCTGACGGCGACGGTCGAGGTCGCGCGCGCGATCTTCCGCGCGAAGGCGTCCTCCGTCTTGCTGCTCGACGAGGAAACCGACGAGCTCGTGTTCGAGGCGGTCGCCGGCACGGGTGCGGGCGAGCTGATCGGCCGGCGCTTCCCGTCGAGCACAGGCGTCGCCGGCTGGGTGCTCGTGACGCGGCAGCCGCTCGTCCTCGACGACGTCACTGCCGACACGCGCTTCTCGCAGGAGGCGGCCGAGTCGACGGGTTACGTGCCGAGAGGACTGATGGCCGTGCCGCTGCTCGTCGAGGAGCACGCACTCGGCGTGCTCGAGGTGCTCGACCGCCCGAGCGACGGCCGGTTCACGCTCGCCGAGATGGACCTGCTCGGCCTGTTCGCGAACCAGGCGGCGGTCGCGCTCGACCTCTTGCAGCGCGCGCGGCGGGCACGTGCTGCGCTCGAGGGGGACGGTGAGCTCGGTGCGCTCGCGCGGATCGCCGCGCGGATCGAGTCGGCCGGCGAGGAGTCGCAGGCCGCCGCGCTCGACCTGCTACGCGCGCTCGAGCGCCTCTTGTCCTAGCCCGACCGCGCGAGAGCCCGGGCGGAAGCCCGGGCTCCCGGACGGACGAAGGAAGGTCGTGCTACTCGTTCGGGCCGAGCACCCGGTGGACGTGCGCCTCGACCTCGTCCGACTCCTCACCCTCGGCCTGCGGCTCCTCGTTCGCGAGCACCCGGTGGGTGTGCGCCTCGACCTCGTCCGCCTCCTCACCCTCGGCCTGCGGCTCCTCGTTCGCGAGCACCCGGTGGGTGTGCGCCTCGACCTCGTCCCCGGACATCTTGGTCCCTCCTTGTCGAAATCCGTTCGCGCCGTCTGCGCGCTTCCCCCACTAGACGCGACACGGGCCCGGAATCTTCCCACCCACTCTTCAAAAACGCAACGGTTGTTGCGATCCTCGCCGGATGCCGCTCCCGCGCCGGCTCGCACAGCCGCTTGCCGCGTACGCGGAGATGTTCGGGAACGCCGGGTTGCGCAACCTCCAGCTCGCGGGCATCGGCTCGACGCTCGGCATCTGGGCCTACGGCATCGCAATCGCCGTCTTCGCGTACGACGCCGGCGGCGCGAAGGCGGTCGGGCTCCTCTACTTCGTGCGCTGGTCGCTCGCCGGCGCGTCCGCTCCCTGGCTCGCCCTGCTCGCGGACCGGATCTCGCGACGACGCGTGATGCTCGGCGCCGACCTCGTGCGGGCCGGGCTCGTCGGCGCCATGGCCGCGGCCGCGGCGGCACACGGGCCGACCCTGCTCGTGTACGGCCTGGCCGTCGTCGCCTCGATCGCCGGCGCGGCGTTCCAGCCTGCGCAGGCGGCGCTCCTGCCCTCGCTCGTCCGCACGCCGGAGGAGCTCGCCGCGTCGAACGTCGCGCTCAGCACGACGTCGAGCGTCGGCATGTTCGCCGGCCCGGCGCTCGGCGGCGCGCTCCTCGCGGTCGGCAGTCCCTGGGTCGTCTTCGCCGTCGTCGCGGCCGCCTTCCTCTGGTCGGCGGCGTGCCTGGTGCGCATCCCGGCCGATTCGCCCACGCCGCCCGAGGGCGAGGCCGAGAAGGTCATGCCCGCGCTGCTCGGCGGCTTCCGGGCGATCGCGTCCGAGCCGACGCTACGCGTGCTGGTCGGGCTCAGCGGCGGCCAGACGGTGGTCGCGGGCGCGCTGGAGGTGCTGCTCGTGATCGTCGCGCTGCGGCTCCTCCACGCCGGCAACGCCGGTGTCGGCTGGCTCAACGCGGCCGTCGGCGTCGGCGGCCTGCTCGGTGCCGTCGCCGCCGCGGCGCTCGCAGGACGCAAGCGGCTCGCCCGTGACTTCGGCGCAGGCCTGCTGCTCTTCGGGCTTCCGCTCGCGCTCACCGCCGCCTGGACGAACACCGCGTTCGTCGTCGTGCTCTTTGCCGCGATCGGCGTCGGAAACACGATCGTCGACGTGTCGAGCATCACGCTCATGCAGCGGACCACCGAGGCTGAGGTGCTCGCCCGCGTGTTCGGGGTGCTGGAGAGCCTCATCTTCGTCGCGCTCGCGGCTGGCGCCCTTGCGACGCCCGGACTCGTCGCCGCGATCGGGCCGCGCCCCGCGCTCGCCGTCGCGGGCGTGCTGCTGCCGACCGTGCTCGTTCCGCTCTGGCGGCGCCTGGCGGCGATCGACGCGTCGGCGCGCGTGCCCTCGGCGCCGCTCGAGCTGCTGCGCGCGATCCCGCTCTTCGCTTCGCTCCCCCCGCCGGTGCTCGAGCGCCTCGCGGCGAGCGCGGCCGAGGTGACCGCTCCGCCCGGCGCCGCCGTCGTGGAGCAGAGCGCTCCCGGCGACCTGTTCTACGTCGTCTCCTCGGGGCGGGCCGCCGTCGAGATCGACGGCACGCGGTCGGGTCGGCTCGGCCCGGGAGACTTCTTCGGGGAGATCGCCCTGCTCCGCGACGTGCCCCGGACCGCGACCGTGCGCGCACTCGACGAGCTGCGCCTGTATTCGCTCGAAGGGGACGTCTTCGTCGCAGCCGTCACGGGCCACGCGCAGAGCCGTGAGGCGGCCGAGAGCGTCGTGGCGGCGCGCCTGCCGCTCGGCGTCCCGGTCTAGACTCGGCCGATGGCGGTCTGCCCGAGCTGCGGCAAGGAGCTCCCCGGGGAGTTCCCGTTCTGCCCGTTCTGCGGCGTCGCCCTGACGGCCGTGGCGCCCGGCCCCGCGCACGAGGAACGCAAGGTCGTCAGCGTCCTCTTCGCCGATCTCGTGGGCTTCACCACCCGCGCGGAGACGATGGACCCCGAGGACGTGCGGGCGCTCCTGTCCCCGTACCACGCGCGGCTTCGTGCCGAGCTCGAGCGCTTCGGCGGCACCGTCGAGAAGTTCATCGGCGACGCGGTGATGGCGCTGTTCGGCGCGCCCGTGGCGCACGAGGACGATCCGGAGCGGGCCGTGCGAGCCGCCCTTGCCATCCGCCGGTACGCGGGAGACGAGGGGATCGAGCTCCGGATCGGGATCACGACCGGAGAGGCGCTCGTCCGGCTCTCGGCGAGGCCCGAGCTCGGTGAGACGGTGGCGACGGGGGACGTCGTCAACACCGCCGCCCGCCTGCAGTCCGCCGCTCCCGTCAACGGCGTGCTCGTCGACGAGACGACGTATCGAGCGACGAGGCATGCCGTCGACTACCGCGACGCCGTGGCGGTCCAGGCCAAGGGAAAGGCCGATCCGATTCCGGTCTGGGAGGCGCTCGACGCGCGCGCGCGCTTCGGCGTGGACGTCACGCATCATGCGCGCACCGAGCTCGTGGGCCGCGAGCGCGAGCTCTCCGTCCTTCGCGACGCGCTCGATCGCGCCCGCCAGGAGCGGGTCCCCCAGCTCGTCACGCTCGTCGCCGTCCCGGGGATGGGCAAGAGCCGGCTCGTGTACGAGCTCTCGCGGATCGTCGACGCCGATCCGGAGCTGATCACCTGGCGTCAGGGCCGCTGTCTCGCCTACGGAGACGGTGTCGCGTTCTGGGCGCTCGCGGAGGTCGTCAAGGCGCAGGCCGGGATCCTCGAGCGCGACACGGAGGCGGCGACGGCGGAGAAGCTGCGCGCAGCGGTCGTCGATGCGATCGGCGACGCCGCAGACGCCCGCTGGGTCGAGTCGCACCTTCGCCCGCTCGTGGGGCTCGAGAGCGAGACGCTGCTCGGCGGTGACCGCCGCGGCGAGGCCTTCGCGGCCTGGCGACGCTATCTGGAGGCGCTCGCCGAGCAGCGGCCGGTCGTGCTCGTGCTCGAAGACCTCCACTGGGCCGACGAGGGTCTGCTCGACTTCGTCGACGAGCTGGTCGACTGGCTGAGCGGCGTCGCCCTCCTCGTCGTCTGCAGCGCGAGGCCGGAGCTGCTCGAGCGCCGCCCGGGCTGGGGCGGCGGCAAGCTGAACGCCTCGACGCTCGCACTCTCGCCGCTCTCCCAGCAGCAGACGGCCGTCCTCATCTCGCAGGTGCTCGAGCGCGCGCTGCTTCCGGCCGAGATCCAGCAGGCGCTCCTCGAACGGGCCGGAGGCAATCCGCTCTACGCCGAGCAGTTCGCGGAGCTCTACCTCGAGCGCGGCTCGGCCGAGGACCTGCCGCTTCCGGAGACGCTGCAGGGGATCCTCGCCGCGCGCCTCGACGGCCTCTCGGCCGACGCGAAGGCCCTCCTCCAGGATGCGGCGGTCATCGGCAAGGTGTTCTGGACCGGTGCACTGCGGAGAGGCGAACGGGAGGCGACGGAGCTCCTCCACGGGCTCGAGCGCAAGGGATTCGTGACGCGCCAGCGCCGCTCCTCGGTCGAGAGCGAGGGCGAATGGGCCTTTGCCCACATGCTCCTGCGCGACGTCGCCTACGGGCAGATCCCGCGGGCGGAGCGCGCCGGGAAGCACCGGCTCGTCGCGGAGTGGATCGACTCGCTCGGCCGCCCGGAGGACCACGGCGAGATGCTCGCCCACCACTGGCGCGCAGCGCTCGAGCTCGCGCGCGCCACGGGCCTCGACACGGGACATCTGGCCGAGCGCACCCGCGTCGCCCTGCGCGGCGCCGGCGACCGCGCCTTCGCGCTCAACGCCTACGACGCCGCCGAGGGCTACTACGACGAAGCGCTCGGGCTGTGGCCGCCCGACGACGAGCGGCCCGGCCTGCTCTTCCGGCGGGCACACGCGCTCTACCTGGCCGGAGACGAGCGGCGGGAGCCCGCGCTCGAGGAGGCTCGCGACGCTCTCGTCGCCGCCGGCAACCGCGAAGAGGCCGGCGAGGCGGCGGCGTTCCTCGCGCGCTCCGCCTGGTACCGGGGCAGTCGCGACGAGGCCTTCTCGCACCTGGCGAGTGCGGAGGAGCTGGTGGCGGGCGGCTCCGCGTCGGCCGCGAAGGCGCACGTGCTCACGGTCTCGGCCCGGCTGCGGACGCTCGCCGGCGAGCGGCAGGAGGGACTTCGCCTCGCCGACCAGGCGCTCGAGCTGGCCAGGCGCCTCGAGCTCGCCGAGCTCGAGGCGCACGCGCTGACCACGATCGGGACCGCGAAGATCGACCTGCGCGATCCGGACGCGCGAAGCTACCTGGAACGGGGCCTGGAGATCGCGGTCGCAGCGAACTCGCCGGAGGCCGCGACGATCCTCAACAATCTCGCCGTCGAGGCGATACTCGCCGGCGACGTGCGCCGGGAGGACGAGCTTCTCGTCGAGGCCCACCGGACGGCCGAGCGCTTCGGCGACCGCGACACGCTTCGCTTCAACCGCGGCAACCGGATCTGGACCCGGTGGTCGCTGGGTCATTGGGACGAGGCCGCACCGGCCGCCGACGCGTTCATCGCCGAGTGCACGTCGTCGCCCCACTATCTCGAGACCACCGCCCGCTCCATTCGAGCCTATCTCCGGCTCGCTCGAGGCGACCGCGAGGGCGCCCTGGCGGACAGCCGCCGAGCTCTGGAGCTGGGACGGCAGATCAGGGATCCGCAGACGCTGCTCCCCGCCCTGCTGCAATCTGCGCGCTGCTGCGCGCTCCTCGACAGGATCGACGAGGCGCAGGCGCTCGCCGCGGAGGCTCTCGAGCTCATCGGAGAGCACGTCGAATATGCGTCGATGCTCGGTCAGCTCGGCCCCGTCGCGCGCCGGCTCGGGCTTCGGGACGAGATACGCCGGCTCGTGGAGCAGGCCCCTGAAGGGCCCTGGAAGGAGGTCGCCCTCGCCGAAGCCGGCGGGGAGTTCAGCCGTGCCGCCGACCTCTATGCCGCCTTCGGCTCGCCGACGCTCGAGGCCGAGGCCCGCCTCTGCGCGGCCCAGGAGCTGATCGAAGCAGGGCGCAGAGCAGAGGGCGAGGCCGAGCTGCGGAAGGCGCTCGCGTTCTACCGCACGGTCGGCGCGACCGGCTGCGTCGAGCAGGGCGAGGCGCTCCGCGCCGCTTCTGCCTAGACTCAATTCGTGCCTCGTTGTGCGAGCTGCGGCCACGAGAATCGGGAGGGAGCCCGCTTCTGCGATGCCTGCGGCGCGGTCGTCCAGGGTGGTACGGATGCGGGCGAGCAGCGCAAGACGGTGACGGTGCTGTTCTGCGACGTGACCGGCTCGACCGCGCTCGGCGAGCGGCTCGATCCGGAGTCGTTACGGGCTGTGATGGCCCGGTACTTCGACGCAGCGCGACTGGTCGTCGAGCGTCACGGCGGATCGGTGGAGAAGTTCATCGGCGATGCCGTGATGGCGGTGTTCGGCATCCCCGTCCTGCACGAGGACGACGCGCTGCGCGCAGTGCGAGCGGCGTCCGAGCTGCGCGACGGTCTACACGAGCTGAACGTGGGCCTCGAACGCGACTACGGCACGACGCTCGAGCTTCGTATCGGCGTCAACACCGGCGAGGTGGTCACGGGAACGCAGGAGCGGCTCGCGACCGGGGACGCGGTGAACGTGACCGCCCGGCTCGAGCAGGCGGCGAAGCCGGGCGAGATCCTGCTCGGCGCGGAGACCCGGGCGCTCGTGCGCGACGCCGTCGTGGCGGAGCCGATCGAGCCGCTGGACCTGAAGGGAAAGGCAGTGCCGGTCGAGGCACACCGGCTCGTGTCGATCCGCTCGGAGGCGCCCTCGCGCCGCCTGGGCGGGGCGATGGTCGGGAGAGAGCGCGAGCTGGGTCGGCTGCAGGCGGCGATGGCGCAGGCCGTGGCGGACGGCTCCTGCCAGCTGTTCACCGTCCTCGGCGCCGCCGGTGTGGGGAAGTCGCGCCTCGCCCGCGAGTTTCTCGACGGGCTCGACGCCGCGACCGTCGTACGCGGGACGTGCCTCTCCTACGGGGAGGGAATCACGTACTGGCCCGTTGTCGAGGTGCTGAAGCAATTGCTCGGTGCAGAGCCGGAGCTGCGCCTCGCCGAGCTGGGCCTCGACTCGTCGGTCTCCCGTGCGATTCAGGCCGTGCTCGGTGACGGCACCGTCGTGGCGTCGGTCGAGGAGATCGCCTGGGCGATGCGCAGGCTGCTCGAGGCGGTCGCCGTCGTTCGGCCGCTCGTCGTCGTGCTCGACGACATCCACTGGGGCGAGCAGGCATTTTTCGACCTCGTCGATCACGTCGCCGACCTGAGCCGCGATGCGCCGATTCTGCTGCTCTGCATGGCGCGGCCCGAGCTGCTCGACCGGCGGCCGGGTTGGGGCGGCGGCAAGCTGAACGCGACGACGGTGCTGCTCGAGCCGCTCGCGGCGGCCGACGCCGACGCTCTCGTGGCGAGCCTGCTCGACGGCAGACCGGCCGACGAGGCGCTGCGCGCAAGGATCCTCGACGCGGCGGAAGGCAATCCGCTCTTCGTCGAAGAGATGGTCGCGCTGCTGGTCGAGTCGCCCGGCGGCGACGTTTCCGTGCCTCCGACGATCCAGGCGCTGCTCGCCGCGCGGCTCGACCAGCTCGACCCCGCCGAGCGGGTCGTGCTCGAGCGCGGCTCGGTCGAGGGGCGGGTGTTCCACCGCGGCGCGGTGCAGGCGCTCTCGCCCGACGAAGCCGAGCTTCTCGCGCCGCTCACGGCGCTGGTTCGGAGGGAGCTCGTGCGTCCGGACCAGCCGCAGTTTCCGGGCGAGGACGCGTTTCGCTTCCGCCATCTGCTGATCCGCGACGCGGCCTACGATGCCCTCCCGAAAGCGACCCGGGCCGACCTGCACGAGCGCTTCGCCGCCTGGATCGGCAGGCGTGGCAGCGACCTCGTCGAGCTGGACGAGGTCGTCGGCTACCACCTCGAGCAGGCCTATCGCTACCGCGTCGAGCTCGGGCCGGCAGGGGAGGCTGCACTGAAGCTCTCGGAGCGCGCAGGGGAGCGGTTGGCGGCGGCAGGTATGAAGGCGGCCGCCCGGAGCGACATGCGAGCGGCGACCAGTCTCCTCACACGTGCCGTCGACCTGTTCCCTTCAGATGATGCTCGGCGGCTGACCCTCCTGCCTTTTCTCGGGAGGGCGTTGCACGAGGCAGGCCAGTGGGATCGAGCGCAGGCGATCCTGGCGGAGGCCGTCGAGCTTGCGCGCGCCGCCGGAGATCGCAGAGTGGCTGCCGACGGGGCCGTCACGCTGATCCATCTCCGGCTCTTCACGGACAAGACGACGAGTCACGAGCAGGTCCGGCGTGAGCTGGCCGACCCGGCCCGCGTCTTCGAGGAGCTCGGAGACGAAGCCGGATTGGCCCGCGCCCTCGGTCTCGCCGGGCAGCTCCGCTTCTGGGCGGGCGAGGCGGCGTCCGCAATCGAGGATCTCGAGCGAGCCGCGCAGCACGCACACAATGCCGGCGATCGTCTGCAAGAGATCCAGAGCCTCGGGTACGTGCTGGTCGCTTCGGTGCACGGCCCCACGCCCGTCGAGCCGGCCCTGCGGCGTGCCGAGCAGCTGCGCGACCGCGTGGAGGGCGCCCGCCAGCTCCAGGTCACGATCCTGAGATGCGAGGCCCGCCTCGAGGCCATGCGAGGAAGGCTCGATGTTGCGCGTCGACTGATCGCCGAAGCGGCGTCGCTCACGGACGAGCTGGGTCTGGAGGTTTCGGCGGCGGCGGTCCGGTCGGTGGCCGGCGAGGTCGAGCTCGCCGCCGGCCGGCCGGCCGTCGCCGAGCGTTCCCTGCGTCGTGCCGTCGAGGCGCTCGAGCGCATGGGCGATCAGGGCCATTTCGTGAGCGTTGCGCCGTTTCTGGTCGACGCGCTGTTCGCGCAGGGCCGGGGCGAGGACGCCGCACCGCTGATCGATCGCGTTGCCGAGTGGGCGATGGCAGACGACATCGACCCGCAGATCGGCTGGCGGCGACTGAAGGCAAAGCTGCTCGCCCAGCGAGGCGAGCTCGACGGCGCCGAGCGCCTCGCGCGCGAAGCGACCGCGCTGGCCGGACGGACCGACTTCGTCGCGGTGCATGCGCACGCACTCGAAGACCTTGCCGAGGTGCTCCGCCTGGCCGGACGCCCACAAGAGGCCGCGGCCGAGATCGAGCACGCAATCCGCCTCTACACGAAGAAGGGAGACGTCTCCTCGGCCGCCGGGGCGCAGACGCGGCTGGAGAATCTGGGACAACCGGCGTCGGTTCCTCTCGAACGGAGCTGAGAGGCGCACTTCAACCATGCGCCCGAGAGGATTCGAACCTCTGGCCTCAGCCTCCGCAGGGCTGCGCTCTATCCCCTGAGCTACGGGCGCGAGAGGCGAAGTGTAGCCGGGGTCAGGCGCGGCGCCGTAGGCGCGCGAGCAGGCTCGGCGGGCGCGGCTGCGTCTTGCGCCACTCGTCGTAGCTCGGCAGCCGGCCGTCGCGCCGCGCGGTCTCGACGCACTCCGCGTGCGCGTGGCGGCGGCGGCTCGTGTCGCCCTCGGGCGCGATCAGCACGTGCTCGCTCATCGCGTGCAGCCGGTAGCCGCAGAGCGGGCAGCGGTACATCGCCGGCTTGAGGTTGTGTGCGCGGCGCAGCGTCCACCAGGGCGCCGGCTCAAGCTTCGGCATCGACGAGCTCGAGGCGGGCGTCCTCCGGCACCTCGACGCGCACGTAGGCGAGCGCGACGACGGAGCCGTCGGGACGGCGCGCTGCACTCGTCACGCGCCCGACGGGCTTGCCCTCGTGGACGAGCTCCGTGTCGTACGGCGCGACATCGTCGAGCTCGAGCACGCGCAGCCGGCGGTTCGGATGCCCGCGGTAGTGGAGGCGTGCGACCGGCTCCTGGCCCGGGTAGCAGCCTTTCGTGAAGCTGACGTGCGTCGCGTCCAGACCGGCCTCCGCCGGGAGGACGCGCGCGTCGATCTCGCGGCCCCAGCGCGGCGTGCCGGCCTCGATCCGCCGCAGCTCGAGCGACTCGGGGTCGAGCGTGGGCGCGAGAGCCGAGTCGAGCGCCTCGACGGCGCCGGGGAAGTCGGTCCGGATCCCTCCCTCGCCGCCGAAGACGAGCACGGACGCGTGCGCCTCGGGCTCGATCTCGCAGCGGGCGCGCAGGCGCATCCGCCGTAGCAGCCCGAGCACCGGCTCGCCGAGCTCCGGCTCGGTCAGGAGCAGGAAGTCCTCGCCGTCGCGCCGCCAGACGACGAGCGGAGCGATCACGCGCGCCTTCGCCGTCAGCAGCAGCGCCGGGCAGGCCTCACCGATCGCGAGCGACTCGACGTCGTTCGAGACCATCCGTTGGAGGTAGTCGCGCGCGTCCGGGCCGGAGACCCGGACGTAGGCGCGCTCTCGTGCAGCCACGTCCATACGAATTAGTGTAGGAGAGCGATGCCGCTCTTCCGGTCGAAGGCCGAGGACAAGGTGCGCGCGGCGGGCTACGACCCGGCGCGGCTGCCGCCGGGGCAGTACCTCACGGACAAGTGGCCCGTGCTGCACGCCGGCGGCGTCCCGAAGATCGATCTCGCCGCCTGGGACTTCACGGTCTCGGGTGAGGTCGAGCAGACGCTCACGCTCAACTTCGAGCAGCTCCGGGCGCTCCCGGCGACCGACGTCACGTCCGACATCCACTGCGTCACGCGCTGGAGCCGCTTCGACGCACGCTTCAAAGGGGTGCACTGGCGGGAGCTGGCCGCGCTCTGCACGCCGAGGCCGAGCGCCCGCTTCGTGATCGCCGTCGCCGAGCACGGGTTCACGGCGAACGTGCCGCTGGCCGCGCTCGAGGACGAGCAGGCGCTGATCGTCTACGAGGTAGACGGCGCGCCGCTGACGCCGGAGCACGGCTGGCCCCTGCGCCTGTTCATTCCGACGAAGTACTTCTGGAAGAGCGCGAAGTGGCTCCGGGGTCTCGAGCTCTCGGCCGTCGACAGGCCCGGCTTCTGGGAGCGCTACGGCTACCACAACGAGGCCGACTTCCGGCTGGAGCAGCGGTACGGGTTCTGACCCTGAAGAGAGGGCTAAAGCCCGGCCCCGGAATCGCCGATAGCTCGGGTACCCACCTCCCCACCCCTCCCCGAAACGGCGCCTCCCCGGGCGCCGTTTCCCTTTTCTGCGGCAGCGACCTGGTTGAAGCCGGTCGTCGCACAGACACGAAGGGCCGCCAGAGGCGGCCCTTCGCAATCCCGAGCGAGAGCGCAGCTCTCGCGCGGGCTCTTACATCATGCCGCCCATGTCGGGCATGCCGCCGCCTGCGCCGGCGCCGGCCTTCTCGGGCGCCTCGGCGACGATCGCCTCGGTGGTGAGGATGTTCTTCGCGATCGACGCGGCGTTCTGCAGCGCCGAGCGGGTGACCATCGTCGGGTCGCCGATGCCGGACTTGAGCAGGTCCTCGAGCTGGCCCGTCTCGATGTTGATGCCCCAGCCCGACTTGGCGCCGCGCACCTGCTGGACGATGACCGAGCCCTCGAGGCCCGCGTTCGCCGCCAGCTGACGGAGCGGCTCCTCGAGCGACTTGAGGATGATCTGCGCACCTGTGCGCTCGTCGTCCTCGAGCGATGCGAGCACCTTGTCGCGGACCGAGTCCGCCGCGTTGATGAGCGCGACGCCGCCGCCCGGCACCTGGCCCTCCTCGAGGGCGGCGCGGGCCGCCTGGAGCGCGTCCTCGACGCGGTGCTTCTTCTCCTTCATCTCCGTCTCGGTCGCGGCGCCGACCTTGACGACGGCGACACCGCCCGACAGCTTGGCGAGGCGCTCCTGGAGCTTCTCGCGGTCGAAGTCGCTGTCGGTGTTCTCGATCTCGGCCTTCAGCTGCTTGATCCGGCCCTTGATCGCCTCCGTGTCGCCGGCACCGTCGATGAGGGTCGTCGAGTCCTTGTCGACGACCACGCGGCGGGCGTGACCGAGCTGAGAGAGCTTCGTGTTCTCGAGCTTGAGGCCCATCTCCTCGGTGATGACCTCGCCGCCCGTGAGGATGGCGATGTCCTCGAGCATCCGCTTGCGGCGGTCGCCGAAGCCCGGGGCCTTTACGGCAACCGCCGTGAACGTGCCGCGGAGCTTGTTGACGACGATCGTCGCGAGCGACTCGCCCTCGACGTCCTCGGCGACGATGACGAGCGGGCGACCCGCCTGGATCACCTGCTCGAGCACCGGGAGGAGGTCCTTCACGGCGCCGATCTTCTGGTTGGCGACGAGGATGTACGGATCCTCGAGCACCGCCTCCATGCGCTCGGCGTCGGTGATCATGTACGGCGACAGGTAGCCCTTGTCGAACTGCATGCCCTCGGTGAACTCGAGCTCGAGGCCGAGCGTCTGTCCCTCCTCGACGTTCACGACGCCGTCCTTGCCGACCTTCTCGATCGCGTCGCCGATGACGTCGCCGATCTCGCGCTCGCGCGAGGAGACGGTCGCCACGCGGGCGATGTCCTCCTTGCCCGAGACGTCCTTCGACTGCGTCTTCAGGTTCTCGACGACCTTCTCGACCGCGACCTCGATGCCGCGCTTGAGACCCATCGGGTTCGCGCCGGCGGCGACGTTCTTCAGGCCCTCGCGGACGATCGCCTGCGCGAGCACGGTCGCCGTCGTGGTGCCGTCGCCCGCCACGTCGTTCGTCGCCGTGGCGACCTCGCGCACGAGCTGGGCGCCCTGGTTCTCGAAGACGTCCTCGATCTCGATCTCGCGAGCGATCGTGACGCCGTCGTTCGTGATCGTGGGCGCGCCGAACTTCTTGTCGAGGACGACGTAGCGGCCCTTCGGGCCGAGCGTCACCTTGACCGCGTCGGCGAGGACGTTCACACCCCGCTCGAGAGCGCGGCGTGCATCCTCGTTGAACTTCAGCTCCTTGTGAGCCATCTTCTCTTCCTACCTCCGTCTCTTCCTAGGCCTTGGCGGCAGCCGCCTTGCGGCTCTTGACGACCTTCGCGAGCACGTCGGACTCGCGGAGGATCAGGTACTCGTCCATCCCGACCTTGATCTCCGTTCCCCCGTACTTGGAGAAGACGACCTCGTCGCCCTCCGCCACGTCCATGGGGATGAACTTCCCGTTGTCGTCCCGGGGCCCCGGGCCGACCGCGAGGACCTTGCCGCGCTGCGGCTTCTCCTTCGCGGTGTCCGGAAGCACGATGCCGCTGAACGTCGTCTCCTCCTCTTCGAGGACCTCGACGATCAGGCGGTCACCAAGCGGCTTCAGGTTCATCCAACTGCCTCCTGACTGCTGAGTGACACAAGCTGGCACTCTCCCCCTGAGAGTGCCAGGGCATTCTACGAGCAAGCGGGCGGTTCCGCAAGCGGCTCCGGCAGAGCAAGCAACAACTTGTTACAAAGTGGGCCATGCGGAGGGAGCTCTCGGCCGGCGGCGTGCTCGTCCGTTTCGTGCGCGGCCGGCCGATGCTGGCGGCGATCCGGCCGCAGGGGAAGCCGGCCGGGGTGTGGGCGCTGCCGAAGGGAAACCTGGACGAAGGCGAGTCGCCCGCGGAGACGGCGGTGCGCGAGGTCTGGGAGGAGACCGGTGTCCAGGGTCGCCTCGTCGAGAAGCTCGGCGACGTGAGGTACGTCTACACGTGGGCCGGCGAGCGCGTCTTCAAGGTCGTGAGCTTCTACCTCCTTCGCGCCGGCCGCGGCCGGATCGGCGAGATCGAGGAGCGGATGCGGTTCGAGGTCGCCGAGGCGCGCTGGCTGCCGCTCGACGAGGCGCCGGCGCTGCTCGCCTACAAGGGGGAGCGGGAGATGGCGGCGAAGGCGCGCGATAGGGTCACGGCGTGAGCGAGCCCCTCAACGTCGCCGACTACGCGGCGCTCGCCGCCGGGAAGGTCGACCCGAAGGTCTGGTGCTACTTCGAGGGCGGCGCCGGTGACGAGGTCTCCCTGCGGGCGAACGCGGCCGCGTACGGGCGCTGGCGCTTCCGCCCGCGCATGCTCGTCGACGTCGCCGAAGTGTCGACCGCGACCACCGTGCTGGGAGCCCCCGTCTCGATGCCGCTGCTCGTCGCGCCCTTCGCGATGCAGGGTCTGCTCGACCCCGACGGCGAGGTCGCGACCGCGCGCGCGGCCGCGGCCGCAGGCACCCTCTTCTGCGTCTCGACCGCCACGACGAGCACGCACGCCGAGATCGCGGCGGCGGCAGGCAACGCGCCGCGCTGGCTCCAGCTCTACGTCGTCCGCGACCGGCAACGCACGCTCGACCATCTGGCGCAGGCACGGGAGTGCGGCTACTCCGCCCTCGTGCTCACGGTCGACATGCCGCGGCTCGGGCGGCGCGAGCGCGACCTGAAGCTCGGCTTCCAGATTCCGGCCGACCTGCCGCTCCCGTACATGCGCGGCACGGGGGTCTCGCACGCGGAGACGATGGCGCAGCACTTCTCGACGACCCCCTCGCTCACGTGGGACGACCTCGAATGGGTCGCCGCCGAGGGCGGGCTGCCCCTCGTGCTGAAGGGCATCCTCACGCGCGAGGACGGCGCTCTCGCTGCGGAGCGCGGCGTGGCCGCCGTCTTCGTCTCCAACCACGGCGGCCGCCAGCTCGACGGCGTCGCCGCCGGCCTCGACGCGCTCCCCGAGGTGGTCGACGCGGTGGCCGGACGCTGCGAGGTCTACGTCGACGGCGGCATCCGCCGCGGCGGCGACGTGCTCAAGGCGCTCGCGCTCGGTGCCCGGGCCGCATTCAGCGCGCGGGCGATCGCGGCCGGGCTCGCGGTCGCAGGCGAGGCCGGCGTGCGCGACGTGCTGTCGATCCTGCACGAGGAGATCGAGCTCGGGCTCGCGCTGCTCGGGTGCACGTCGCCGGAGCAGGTGACCCGCGCCCACGTCGAGCCGGTCGTCCCTTATCATTCCTCGCCGGTTTGAGCGGCCTCGAGGAGCAGATGTACGCACTGAACTTCTATTCGCCCATGGTTGCCGACCAGTTGCGCACGGGACGCAAGTCGGCGACGATCCGGCTCGGCGACAAGTCGGGCAAGTACAAGAAGGGGATGGTCGTCCAGGTGCTCTGCGGCGTCCGCTACGGCGCCCGCGAGCGCGTGTTCGACGCCGTGATCGACAAGGTCGAGGTGAAGACGCTCGGCGAGCTGTCGCCGCGGGAGATCGAGCACGACAACCCGGAGATCCGCCGCACGGACGAGATGGCGCACTTCCTCGGCCAGCTCTACAACCGCGAGGTCACCGACGAAGACCTCGTCACGGTGATCCGCTTCTCCCAGATCCTCAGCGGGCCGGTGGCGCCCGCCTGGGGCGGCGAGAGCGAGCTGTTCTAGCTCTTCTTCGCGCGGCGCTTGATCGGCCCGCCGAAGAGCTCGTCAGGGCGGATCGGCCCGCTGCATTCCTCGCAGTCGACGACGGCGATCGACGAGAACGGCGCGCCGCAGCTCTTGCAGCGGCGGAGCAGCTCGCCGCCGCACTGCGGGCACGCGTCCGGCAGCTCCGCCTCGAACTCCTCGAACCAGCGGCGGGCGGCGCCGCAACGCGCGCAGACCGCCACCCAGTCGCCGAGCACCTTGCGCCGCTCCTCGCGCAGCCAGTCGGATGCCTTGGCCACGACGCCACTCTAGAGCGAACGGTTTACCCCTGGTGCCAGGCACGGTGCCTGGCACCAGGGGCGGGTCGCCGGCGCCGGCTTCGAGGTCGCCGGCGCCGCAGCTGCGTAACCCCGGCAACGAGCCGTCACATCTCCGTGACGGTGCCTGGCACCGTGCCTGGCACCGGGGGGTTCGCCTCTGGGGATAGCCTCGCCTCGTGGAGCCGTACCCGAAGATCGAGCTGCACGTCCACCTCGAGGGAACGGTGCGCCCGCACACGTTGCTCGAGATCGCGCGCCGGAACGACTACCCGCTCCCGGCCGACACCGTCGAGGGTCTCGCCGAGCTCTGCGCGTTCCGCGATTTCCGTCACTTCATCGAGGTCTGGATCCTGACGACGAACGCGCTGCAGACCGAGGCCGACTTCCGCCAGATGGTCGTCGACTACGCCGCCGAGGCGGGCGGGCACGGTGCGGTCTACCTCGAGGCGATCTTCAGCCCCGCGGAGCGGGTGCGGCGCGGCTGCTCCTGGGAGTCGGTCTACGAGGGTGTGTGCGCGGGCGCGCAGGAGGCGCGCGAGCTGCACGGCGTCGAGGTGCGCCTCACGCCGGACATCCCGCGCGGCTTCACGCAGGAGGAGGCACGCGCCACGGTCGAGTGGGCCGCGCGCTACCGCGACCGCGGCGTCGTCGGGGTGGGGCTCGGCGGGCTCGAGGCGGAGTACCCGCCGGAGCCGTACGCGGACGCGTTCCGGCTGGCGAGATCGCTCGGCCTCGGCTCGGTGCCGCATGCGGGCGAGGTCGCCGGCGCGGCGTCGGTGCGGGGGGCGCTCGACGCGCTCGGCGCCGACCGGCTGCGGCACGGGATCCGCGCGGTGGAGGACCCGGGGCTCGTGCGCGAGCTCGCCGGGCGCGGCGTCGTGCTCGACGTCTGCCCGCTCTCGAACCTCCGCACAGGCGCAGTGCGCTCCCTCGACGAGCACCCGCTGCCGCAACTCACGGCCGCGGGCGTCCGCTGCTCGATCTCGACGGACGACCCGGCGATGTTCGACACCGATCTGACGCGCGACTACGAGGCCGCCGCCTCGTTCGGGCTCGATCCCAGGAGCTTCTACGAGGCGGGCGTCGCCGGCGCGCTCTGCGACGAGCCGACCCGGGCCCGGCTGCGCGGCATCGGCGAGGCCCACGTCTGGGCCGACCCGCCCAGTCGTTAGGCTTCCGGTCATGGCGATTGCGAGAGAAGCGGAGCCGGTCGGCTCCTTGCACGAGGTCCGCGAGGCGGGCCTCGATCGCGAGGACCTGCTCGGCATCTACCGGAACATGCTGATCACGCGCGGAGTCGAGGAGCGCGGCCACATCCTCTACAAGCAGGGCAAGATCCCCGGCTCCTTCTACACCGGCCGCGGCAACGAGGCGGCGGCGGTCGGAGTCGCCACCGCGATGGGCCCGGAGGACGTCGGCACGCCGCTCCACCGCGACATGGGCGTCCACATCACGCGCGGTGTCGAGCCGTGGCGGATCTTCGCGCAGTTCATGGGGCGGGCCGACGGCCCGACGCACGGCCGCGACGGCAACGTCCACATGGCCGACACGCAGCTCGGGCTGATCGCGATGGTCAGCCACCTGCCCGCGATGCTGCCGGTCGCCACCGGCTGCGCGCTCGCCTTCCGGATCCGGGAGGAGCCGCGGGTGGCGGTCGGCTGGTTCGGCGAGGGCGCCTCGGCGCGCGGCGACGTGCACGAGACGATGACGCTTGCCGGGACGCGCAAGCTCCCGATCGTGTTCGTCTGCGACAACAACCAGTGGGCCTACTCGACGCCGAGCTATCTCGAGTACGCGACCGAGCACGTCGCCGACCGCGCCCAGGCGTACGGCTTCGAAGGCGTCGTCGTCGACGGGACCGACGTGCTCGCCGTCTATCGGGAGGCGAAGCGTGCAATCGACAAGGCGCGCGCCGGCGGTGGCCCGACCCTGCTCGAGTGCCTGACGCTGCGCATGGAGGGCCATGCCGTCCACGACGACGCCTTCTACGTGCCGAAGGTGATGTTCGAGAAGTGGGCCGAGTCTGATCCCGTCGAGCGCTTCCGCACGTGGCTGCGCAACAACGCCGAGCTGAGCGACGGCGAGGAGAGCGAGATCGGCGAGCAGGTGAAGCACCTTCTCAACGAGGCGCTGCGTCGCGCGGACGAGTCGCCGCTGCCCGAGCCGTACGACCTGCTGGAAGGCGTCTACGCATCTCCGGAAGACCTCGAGACTCCCCACCACAAGTAGACCGCACGATGGCCGAGATGACATACCTGCAGGCGATCTCCGACGGGCTCCGGTCGGAGATGCGCCGTGACAAGCGCGTCTTTCTGATCGGCGAGGACGTCGGCGTCTACGGCGGCGCATTCAAGGTCTCGCTCGGCTTTCAGGAGGAGTTCGGACCGTGGCGCGTGATCGATGCGCCGCTCGCCGAGACGGCGATCGTCGGCGGCGCGACCGGCGCCGCGATGATGGGCCTGCGTCCCGTGTGCGAGATGCAGTTTGCAGATTTCGTCTCGTGCGCCTGGGACCATCTCGTCACGGTCGCGGCGAAGCAGCGCTGGCGCGTCGGCACGCCGGTGCCGATCGTCGTGCGCCTGCCTTCCGGCGGCGGCTTCTCCGGTGGGCCGTTCCACTCGCAGAACCCCGAGTCGTCGTTCGCCCACATCCCCGGGCTGAAGTGCGTCTGTCCGGCGACGCCGCACGACGCCAAAGGCCTGCTGATCAGCGCGATCGAGGATCCGAGCCCGGTGCTGTTCTTCGAGCACAAGCATCTGTACCGGCGGATCAAGGGTGAGGTCTCCGAGGAGCGCTTCACGGTGCCGATCGGCAAGGCCCGCACGCACCGCGAGGGCGGCGACATCTCGGTGATCACGTGGGGCGCGATGGTCTATACGGCCGAGGAGGCCGCGCAGCAACTCGACGCGGACGGCGTCTCGGTCGAGATCGTCGACCTGCGCAGCGTGATGCCGTGGGACAAGCCCGCGGTGCTCGACTCGGTGCGGAAGACGTCGAAGGTGCTCGTCCTGCACGAGGACACGCGCACCGGCGGCTTCGGCGCCGAGATCGCGGCGACGATCGCCGAGGAGGCGTTCGAGGACCTCGACGCGCCGGTGAAGCGGATCGCGGCGCCCGACACGCCCGTGCCGTTCTCGCCGCCGCTGGAGAAGGCGTTCATCCCGCAGGTCGAGGACGTCGTCACAGGTCTGCGCGAGCTCGCGGAGTACTAGGAGGGAAGCATGGCCACGGAGACCGCAGTCGACGTCGTGATGCCGCAGATGGGCGTCTCCGTCTCGGAAGGGACGATCACGAAGTGGCTCAAGCAGGAAGGCGACGCGGTCGCGGCCGACGAGCCGCTGCTCGAGATCTCGACCGACAAGGTCGACACCGAGGTGCCGAGCCCGGCCTCCGGCACGCTCACCCAGATCCTCGTCCGGGAGGGCGAAACGGTCGCAGTCGGCACGAAGCTCGCACAGATCGGCGGCAGCGCGGCAGCGCCGGCGCCCGCTCCCCCGGAACCCGAGCCGGTCGCCGCCGCGGAGGAGACGGCGCCCCCGGCACCACCCGCACCGGCAGTTGAGCGGCCGACCGAGAACGGCGGCCGCGCGTTCATCTCACCTGTGGTCGCCCGCATCGCCGCCGAGCACGGCGTCGACCCTGCACAGATCGCCGGCACAGGCCGCGGCGGCCGTGTAACGAAGCAAGACATCTTGGCTTTCGTTGCCCGGCCACAGCCTGCAGCGAAAATCGAAGAGCCGGCTCAGGCGCCACCGGTCGTCCCGCCCCCGGCGCCGCAGGCGCCCTCTCCGCCTTCGGCGCCGCAGGCGCCGGCTCTCCAGCCGGAGGCTGGGGAGCAGCTCGAGCCGGTCACGGCGATGAGAAGAGGTATCGCCGAGCACATGCGCCGTTCGCTGGACACCGCCGCGCACGTGACGAGCGCGATCGAGGTCGACATGTCGCGGATCGTTGCCGCACGCGAGCGGCTGAAGCAGGAGTACACGGCCGCCTACGGCGTCAATCCGACGTATCTCGCCTTCGTCGCGCGCGCAACGGTGGTGACGCTGCGCGACTATCCGTACGTGAACGGCGAGCTGCGCGCCGAGTCGATCGTGACGCGCAACTACGTCAACCTCGGCATCGCGGTCGAACTCGCCGAGGGCAAGGGGCTGATCGTCCCGGTGCTCAGACACGCCGAGGGGCTGAATCTGCTCGGCCTCGCGCGCGGCATCGCCGAGATCGCCCGCAAGGCGCGTGAGAAGCAGCTGCTGCCGGACGACGTCCAGGGCGGCACCTTCACGATCACGAATCCCGGCGGCTACGGCACCTTCCACGGCACGCCGGTGATCAGCCAGCCGCAGGCCGGCATCCTCGGCACGTACGCGCTCGTGAAGCGGCCATGGGTCGTCCAGGACGAGCTCGGCAACGACGTGATCGCGATCCGGCCGATCATGAACATCACGCTCACGTACGACCACCGCCTCGTCGACGGCGCGTACGCCGGCCGCTTCCTCCACGACCTGCGCGAGCGGCTCGAGAGCTGGGAAGGCGACGGGGACTAGCCCGGATCGGCGGGCGCTAGGCTGACGGCGTGGCCCGCGGCGCCTACCTGATGCAGCTCGGCACGGTGCCGTACCGCGAGGCGTGGGATCTCCAGCGCTCGCTCGCCGGCGCCGTTTCGCAGGGCGCGATCCCGGACACCGTGCTCCTGCTCGAGCACCCGCCCGTCGTCACGGTCGGGCGCCGCACCGACGAGTCGGCGGAGCTTCACCTCCCCGCGGACGCCGGCGTCGAGATCGTCGAGACCGACCGCGGCGGCAAGTCGACCTTCCACGGCCCCGGCCAGCTCGTCTGCTACCCGATCCTCGACCTGACCCGCCACGGGCGCGACGTGAAGCGCTACGTCCGCGAGCTCGAGGAGGCGTTGATCCGTACGATCGCGCCGTTCGGGCTCGAAGGGCAAAGGCTGGAAGGGTTGACCGGCCTGTGGCTTTCGCCGCCGCCGCGGAAGATCGCGTCGATCGGCGTGCACGTCTCGCGCTGGGTCACGACGCACGGCTATGCGCTCAACGTCGACCTCGACCCGGCTCCGTTCACCGAGTGGATCACTGCTTGCGGGCTCGAGGACGCGACGTTCACGACGGTCGCGCGCGAGACCGGCAGGCCGGTGACGGTCGCCGACGTGCGACCGCACGCAGTGGCGGCGCTCGGCGAGGTCTTCGGCCTCGAGCTCGAGGAGCTCCCGGCCGGAGACGGCATCGGCCTATGGACGCAGCCCGTGCACGCCGAGCTGGCGAAGCGGTGAGCGAGCGGCTCGACGGCGTCGCCCGTGTGTACGACGAGATCGCGGCCGAGCTGGAGCAGGCGCTCGCCCACGTCCGTGTCGCGGCAGAGCACTACCGCAACGAGCTGGTCCCCCGTGGCGCGGCTCACGCCTGGGCCGCACACGGCCACCTGCTCGCCGCTCGCGATCACCTCGAGGTGCAGGCACGCGACCACGCCGATCACGCGGTCGCCGAACCGGACACGTAGCAAGTCGCTCCGTGCTCGTCAGGGAAGCCGGGCGCGCAACCCCCGGTGCCAGGCACGGTGCCTGGCACCGTGACCGAAGCGTCACGACTCGACGCCGCCACGCGTCCCTGAGCCGACCCTCAGTACCAGGCACCGTGCCAGGCACCGTGACCGAAGCGTCACGACTCGACGCGGCGGCTACCGTGTCGCGCGCAGGCCGTCGAGGACGACGTCCGGGTGGCGGCTCACGGCCGGGACGAGATCCATGACGTCCTCGGCCGTGACATCACGGCGCACGGCGCCGGCGTGCTGCGCACGCCGCACGAGCCGTCCGACCGCGACCTTCAGCGCGCCGACTTCCTCGGTCTCGACGCAGCGCTCGAAGCCCTCGACGATCGCGCGGTTCTGCGCGTAGACCTCCGCGGCGCGGCGGAGGAACCGTTCGAACGCCGGCCCCGGCTCCGGGTCCTCGAGCGCCTCCTCGGCAGCGCGGGTCAGGTCACGCACCCGCTCGACCATGACCGCCACGAGCAGCGCCTCCTTCGTCGGGAAGCGCCGGAAGACGGTGCCGTGGCCGACGCCGGCTCGTCGAGCGATCTCGTCGACGCTCGCGTCGACGCCGTGCTCGGCGAAACACTCCGATGCAGCCGCGAGCAGCCGGTCGAGGTTCCGCTTGGCGTCCGACCGCAACGTCGCGGTCATACGACCTCCGCCGTCGCCGCCTCGGCCTCGATCCGCTCGACGTGCTGGCGCCGCAGCAGCGCGAGCAGCACGGCGAGTGCGAGCGCGACGAAGATGGCGCCGCCCGCAAAGGCGTAGTGGAAGCCGTCGACGAGCGCCGCCGACTTCGAGACGCCGTGGTCGCCACTCGTCCTGCTCGCCGCGAACGTCGTGAGGATCGCGAGCCCGAGCGCGCCGCCGACCTGCTGCGACGTGTTGAAGAGCCCCGACGCGAGCCCCTGGTCCTCGTTCTCGAGCCCCGTCGTCGCCACGAGCGTGAGCGGCAGGAAGACGCAGCCGAGCCCGAGCGACGTGACGATCAGCGCCGGCAGCACGTCGGCGGCGTACGAGCCGCCGACCGGGAGGCGCGTCAGCAGCAGCATCCCGACGCCCGTGACGATCAACCCGCCGATCGCGACCGGCCGCACGCCGATCTTCGGCGCGAAGTTCGAGGCGAACCCTGCAGACAGGATGATCCCCGCCGTGAACGGCAGGAAGGCGAGGCCGGCCTTCAGCGGCCCGAAGCCGAGCACGCGCTGGATGTAGAGCGAGTTGAAGAAGAACATCGCGAACAGTCCGGACGCGACGAAGAACATGACGACGTTCGCCGTCGTGAGCGAGCGGATGCGGAAGATCGAGAGGCGGACGAGCGGGGCGGTCGCGCGCAGCTCGATGAAGACGAAGCCGACGAGCAGCGCCGCCGCGAAGACGAACGTGCCGATCGTCTGCAGAGAGCCCCAGCCGTCACGCTGCGCCTGCACGATCGCGTAGACGAGCGCCATCAGGCCGCCCGTCACGCTGACCGCGCCGGCGACGTCGAAGCTGCGGTGCGCCGCCTCGTCCTTGGACTCCGGCACGAGACGAAGCGAGAACAGGAAGACCGCCACGCCGACGGGCACGTTGATGAAGAAGATCCACGGCCAGGAGAGCTCCTGCGTGAGAGCGCCGCCAAGGACGAGGCCGACCGCGCTGCCGCCGATCGCGATCGCGGCCCAGACGCCGAGCGCCTTCGCGCGGTCGGCGCCTTCCTTGAAGGTCGTCGAGATGATGGCGAGCGCGGCCGGCGAGATGAACGCCGCGCCGAGCCCCTGCAGCGCGCGTGAGCCGATCAGCATCCCCGAGTTGACGGCGAGCCCGTCGAGCAGCGAGGCGGTCGTGAAGACGACGAGCCCGCCGAGGAAGAGCCGCTTGCGGCCGAGGAGGTCGCCGGCGCGGCCGCCGAGCAGCAGGAAGCCGCCGAAGACGAGCGTGTAGGCGTTGACGATCCACTGGAGATTCGCCTCGGAGAGCCCCAGGTCGCGCTGGATCGAGGGAAGCGCGACGTTCACGACCGTCGCGTCCAGCACGACCATGAACTGCGCGAAGCAGATGAGGACGAGAATCACCCAGGGGTTGGTCGAATGGCGCATGGCTCTCCCGGCGGTCAGTAAGCGGACTGGTCAGTCCGCTTAGCGTAGCTGCCGCGGCAGGGGGAGCGCAAACTAGACTGGATGCCGGTGGAGACCTCGCTTCCCGTCGCCGCGCGCCCGCGCCGTCCCGAGTGGATGAAGGTGCGCGCCCCCTCGCGGGAGGGCCGCTACTTCGACGTCCAGAAGCTCGTGCACGGGCTCTCGCTCAACACGATCTGCGAGGAGGCGCGCTGCCCGAACATCTCCGAGTGCTGGGGGCGCGGCACGGCGACCTTCCAGATCCTCGGCGAGACGTGCACCCGCGCCTGCCGCTACTGCTACGTCCACTCCGGCCGCCCGGAGGCACCGCCCGACCCGCTCGAGCCGTTCCGCGTCGCCGAGGCGGCCGCGCAGATGGAGCTGAAGCACGTCGTCGTCACCTCCGTCGACCGCGACGACGTGCCCGACCGCGGCGCCGGCCACTACGCCGCGACGATCCGCGCCCTCAAGGCGAAGCTGCCGGATGCCACCGTCGAGGTGCTGACCCCGGACTTCCTCGGCGTCGAGGAGGACGCGCTCCGCACGGTGCTCGCCGCGCGCCCGGACGTCTTCAACCACAACATCGAGACCGTCCGCCGGCTGCACCGGCAGATGCGCGGGGCGAAGGCCAGCTACGACAAGGCGCTCTGGCTGCTCGAGCGGGCGAAGGAGCTCGCCGACTACCCGGTTCTGACGAAGTCCGGGATCATCGTCGGCCTCGGCGAGACGAACGAGGAGGTCGTCGAGACGCTGCGCGACCTGCGCGCGCGCGGGGTCGACGTCGTCACCGTCGGCCAGTACCTCCAACCGAGCGCGAAGCACACGCCGATCGACCGCTGGGTGCACCCCGACGAGTTCCGCTGGCTGCGCGAGCAGGGCGAGGCGCTCGGCTTCGGCTCCGTCTTCGCCGGCCCACTCGTCCGCTCCAGCTACCGGGCCGACGAGCAGCGCCACGCCGCCGCCCACGGCACCGTCGCGTACTAGCGCGCTACCCTGAAGGGCATGAGGGGGGTCGCGGCACTCGTCGCCGTCCTCGCCGGCCTCACCGTCCCGGCCGCCGCAGGCGCGCCGCCCAAGCCTGTTCCGCCGGTGACCCTTCCCCCGGGCGGCTCCGCGACCGCGACCGCGATGCCGGCCACGGCGGGCGCGCGGTCCGTGAGGCTCACGCTCACCGTCCGCTTCGAGATGCAGTGCGGGCGTCCCGGGGCCGGGCCGGTCGTCGTCTCGCTGCCTGCCGCCGAGCGCGTACCCCACACCATCGCCCGCCGTGACGTGTCGCTCGGCGGCAAGCCGCCGCTTCGGGCGAGCATCTCCGGCCACGTGGTCGTGCTCACGCTGCCGCCCCAGCGCGGCGTCATCTGCGACGTGATCGGGCCGGGAACGCTCACGGTCGGCTTCGCGCCGGCCGTCGGCCTCGGCAACCCGCCGACGGGGGGGAGCTACCCGGTCGCCGTCCGGGTCGGCGCCCGGGCCTTCGTCGCACACCTCGCCGTCACCGGCTAGCGGCCGGCCCGGTAACGCGAGGGCCGGCGTCTCCGCCGGCCCTCGCGGTGCTACCGAGCTGCGACGAGCCCCCTACTAGTGCCCGTCCAGGGGGATGAAGTTCGCCTCGTCCCTGCTCTCGTTCTCGTGGCTGACGATCATCCAGCCGAGCGCCGGCGACAGTGCCTGCTCGGCTCCGTTCACCGTCAGCGGCTCCGCCGCGGACGCGCCCGGCGGCAGGACGTCGAACATACCCGTGTTCACCGCCGGGTTGAACGGGTCGAACACGGCGCTCATGTCGCCGACGTCCTCTGTGCCGTCGGTGAGCCCGGTGGCGACGATCGAGTAGGTGAAGCGCTGGTTGGCGCCGCCGAGCGAGGTCGCCGCACTCGAGTCCTTCAGCTGATCGAACAGGACCGGCACCACCATCGTGCTGCTGTCGGTCGGGGCGTCGGCGAGGAAGTCGATCGTCCCGCCGCCCTCGTTCAGGTCGAACACCGCCACCGCGTCGACGCCGTCGGCGGTACCCGTCGTGAGCAGGCCGTAGTCGACCGCCACGACGTCGTAGTCCGGCGTCCCGTCGCCGTTCACGTCGACGAAGATGTCGAACTCGTTCATCGCCGCGTTCGACCAGCGGTGGTTCGTCGCGATCGCGAAGGCGAGGAGTCCGGTGTGCACGCCGGTCCCGTCCCCGAGATCGATCGGAGCGGTCGGGAAGGACTGGGCGCCGACGGCCTTCAGGTCGTCCGACTTGAGGCCGTGGTCCCGCTTGTCCATGATCCCCCACGCATACCAGTCGGCGGAGCCGGTCGCCGGAACGTGGAACCTGTTCGAGACGATCGCGGTCGCATGGCCCGTCTTCCTCAGCTGGAACGTGTTCACGGCGCGAACGTCGACGTCGGACACCTCCTGCGGGACCATGTAGTAGGGCACCCGCAGCGTCACGCCGTTGTTGCTCCCCCCGGCCGGGGTGAACGTGATCTGGCCGGACACGTCGTTGAACGCTGTGCTGGCACAGGTCACCCCTGCGCACGGCTGGGCGGCGCCGCCGGCGGTTGCCGCCGGAACGCTGAGCCGGACGGGCACGACGGCCTCGCCGCCGTTGCCCCCGACGGTCACGGTCGAGGGGAACGACGTCGAATGCGGGCTGCCGGCGTCGAGCGCGTCGGAGATGTTGAACGTCGCCGGCGAGCTGCCGAAGTTCTTCAACCGGACGACCTGCACCTGGTTGAAGTCGTGGCTGAGCTCGTTGAAGCCGAAGTTCAGATTCACGTTGTCCCTGTCACCGAGCGCGACGACCTGCGTCTGCACGGCGGGCAGCGCCTGTGCGAAGCCCGTGCCGGCGCCGCGCATCGAGTAGCCGTTGACCATCCCCGGGTCGGCCGTGTTCTCGATCGCAGCCACCCAGTACTTCACCCTCCGCCAGCTCGGATGCGCCTGCTTGACGAGCGCCGCCTCGCCGGTGACGTGCGGAGCGGCCATCGAGGTGCCGGAGTCGTTCAGCGCGAGGTTGCCCGTGCCCATGCCGGCGGAGAAGATGCCCAGGCCGGGTGCCGTGATGTTCGGCTTGAGGTCGCTGGTGCCGGTCGCCGGGCCCCACGAGCTGAAGCTCGCGAGCGCCTCGAAGCCGGGGTTGACGGCCGTCGTGCCGGACTCGGTCAGGCTGCCGCCGTCGGCGGCGGTGAGCGCCAGGCCCGCGGCGGACGCCGACGGGACGGTCCCGCCGGGCACGCCGAGAAACGGGATCGTGACCGTGTAGGAGAAGCCGCCGTTCAGCGGCGGGCCGGGCGGATCCGGATCACCCGTGATCGGACCCTCGAAGGGCGGGAAGCCGCTCGCGTTGTTGATCATGATCACGCCGGCGGCACCGGCCTGCTGGCCGAAGATCGCCTTCGCCACACGGGCGCAGCCGCCCCGCTCGACGACGATGAACGTGTTCAGCGGGACCGCCCCGTCGTCGGCGGCGCTGCAGCCGAAGCTGATCGAGTCGGTGTCCCCGAGCGCCGCGTCATTCGACGTCGGAGGGATGACCTCGACGTCGAACGGCCCGGCCGGGAGCGGAGTGACGCCGTTGGCGTCGATCGCCGTCAGCGGGCCGCCGGGGGTCAGCGTAAGGTCCGCCGCGGGGAAGGTCTGCGACGGGTCGTTGGCGGCAGCGCTGATGACGCCGCTGCCCGAGGCCGGATCGCCCGTCATGTACGGGTTCGAGCCTTCGTTGCCCGACGACGAGACGACGATCACGCCGTCCCTCGCCGCGTTCGAGGCGGCGACGGCGTCGGGCGAGTCGGTGGCGCCGAAGTCGGCGCCTAGCGACATGTTGATCACGTCCATGTTGTTGTCGACGGCCCACTCGATCGCGTCGATGACGTCGTTCGTCGAGCCCTGGCAGCCGAAGATCTTCACCGCGTACAGATCGGCCTTGGGCGCCATGCCCGGGCCGACGTTCCACGTGTGCGACGAGACGGTGGTCGCGTTGTAGGGCCCGGTGTAGGTGGTGCCGTCCGAGAGGACGCCGAAGCCGGCCATCGTGCCGGCCGTGTGCGTCCCGTGGCTGTTGCAGTCGAGCGGGTTCGGGTCGGGATGCGGGATCGGCTGATAGGAGGCGGACGTGGGGTCGGCGTTGTACGAGTCGCCGACGAGGTCGATGCCGCCCTTGACCTTGGGCGCGAGCGGGCCGAAGCACGGCGTCAGAGTCGGCGTCATGCAATAGGAGGTCGACGTCGGATCGGCCGTGGGGGACGCCTCGGCAAGGGCGTACGCACCCGGCGTGCCCGGTCCGCCGAAGTCGGCGTGCGTGAAGTCGATGCCGGTGTCGATGTCGGCGATCTTGATGCCCTCGCCGTGGAAGTTGCCGCCGAGGATCGGGTCCCACACCTGCGGGCCGCCGACGAGCGGGATGCCGTGGATGTTGTCCGGCTTGTACGTCGGCAGCTGGTAGACGCCGGTGACGCCCGGAAGCGCGGCGAGCGCCGACGTCTGGTTCGCGGCGATCTGCACCTTGAAGCCGTTGTACGCGGCCTGGTAGCTCGCGAGCACGTGGCCGCCGAGTGCCTGGATCCTCTGGGCGACGGGCGCCTGCTGGCTCCGGAGCTGGCTCCGGATCGAATCCTTCTGGCCTTGCGAGAGCGGCGTTGCGGAATCGGAGTCCGCGACGGTGATCGGATCCCCGGACAGCTGCACGACGACGGTGGTCGGCTTGCTCGAGATCCCGAGCGGCTGGAACACGGGCGCGAAGGACCGCCCGGCGTTCGGCGCGACGATCGGATTGCTCGCCGCGCCCGCCGCCGAGACGGCGCTGAGCGCGACGAGGGCAGCTGCTGCGAGGGCAATCCAGAACGCGTTCCTGGAGGCGGGTCGCCGCACTGCCGGCCTGCGGACGCGACTGCTTCTCAAGTTGTCTCCTCTCACTGCGGTCGATCGACCTCGACTCGGCCCGGGTTTCACCAGCGGCACGCCCTCGGTCGACCCTGATCGGCCGACTGAGTGTGGCCCGGCTCTAGGCGATCGTCAAGGCTTCAAAGGGGGGTGTTTCGCCCCTGCGGAGGGGCGTTCAACCGCTTGAACATGCGGTTTCGCCATCGCCCGGTAGTCGAGCGCCTCGTCGAGGACGGCTTCCTCGACGCCCTGCTCGCGGGCGACCTCCCTGAGCGAGCGGCCCGAGGCGGCAGCCTCCTTGACGATCGCCGTCGCCCGGTCGTAGCCGATGTAGGGGTTGAGAGCCGTGGCCGCGGAAAGGGTCAGCTCGGCGTAGTGCTCCGCGGTCTCCCGATTCGCCTCGATCCCGTCCACGCACTTCTCCGCGAACAGGCGGCAGGAGCTCGCGAGGAGCTTGACCGAGTCGAGGATGTTGCGGGCAAGGAGCGGCACGAAGACGTTCAGCTCGAAATGGCCCTGCATGCCGCCGATCGCGATCGCCGTGTCGTTGCCCAGCACCTGGGCGGCCACCTGCGTCACCACCTCGGGCATGACGGGGTTGACCTTGCCCGGCATGATCGAGCTGCCCTTCTGGAGCTCCGGGAGGGTGATCTCGGCGAGGCCGGCGCGGGGGCCGGAGCCGAGATAGCGGATGTCGTTGGCGACCTTCGTCAGCGAGACCGCGACCGTCTTCAGCGCGCCCGAGGCCTCGACGATGCCGTCGCGGGCGGCCTGCGCCTCGAACGGGTCGGCCGGAGGCGAGATCGGCAGCCCGGTCTCCTCGGAGAGGATCGCGCGCACCCGCGCGGCGAACTCGGGATGGGTGTTGAGGCCGGTGCCGGTGGCCGTGCCGCCGAGCGGGATCTGGCCGAGCCGGGGCAGGGCGTCCTGGACGCGCGAGATCCCCTGGCGCACCTGGGCCGCGTAGCCGGCGAACTCCTGGCCGAGCGTCACCGGCACGGCGTCCATCCAGTGGGTGCGGCCCGACTTGACGACGTCGTCGAACTCGACCGCCTTCGCCTCGAGCGACGAGGCGAGCGTGCCGAGCGCCGGCAGCAGGTCGTTCGTCATCTCGTCGAGCGCGGCGAGATGCACCGCGGACGGGAAGACGTCGTTCGAGGACTGGCCCATGTTGACGTGGTCGTTCGGATGCACGCCCTCGCCCGCAAGGGTGGCGATCACCTCGTTCGCGTTCATGTTCGAGGAGGTGCCTGACCCGGTCTGGAAGACGTCGATCGGAAACTGGTCGTCGAGCTCGCCCCTGGCGATCCGCTCGGCCGCGGCGGCGATCCGGTCCGCTCTGTCCTGGTCGAGCAGGCCGAGGTCGGCGTTCGCGCGGGCGGCGGCACCCTTGATCCGGCCGAGCCAGCGCGCCACCGGCGCCGGGATCGGCTCGCCGGAGACGGGGAAGTTGGCGATCGCCTTCGTCGTCTCGCCGCCCCACAACTCGCGCTTCTCCTCTGTCTTGCTCATGGCTCCCTCGCTTCGTTACGCGGTTTTCGCGGCGGCCGTCTCCGCCGCCTCGAGCAGCTGGTCCCAGGTGACGAGCTTCACGCGCGGACGGCCGAGCTTTTCGCCGGCGGCGCACTCGACCGCGTCGATCGCGCACCAGCCCGGGTAGAGCACGACGCGAACGCCCCGCTCCTCGAGGAGGGCGTCGACCTCGGCGGCCGGGTGCCCCCTGCGCGGCGCGTCGCGGAGATCCTCGAGCAGCAGCTCGACGGTCTCGGTCGCGTCCTTCTTGTTCGTGCCGATGACGCCGCTCGGGCCCCGCTTGATCCAGCCCGCGCAGTAGACCCCGGGGAAGACGCGGCCGTCCTCGTTCAGGATCGTCGCACGCGCCTCGTCGAAGGGGACGCCGGGGACGGCGACGCCCTGATAGCCGACGCTGCGGAAGACGAGCCCGCAGGGAAGGGTCTCGCGCTCCCCCGTCGGCACCGCGCGCAGGCGGCCCTGGGCGTCCGCCTCGAGCCGGTTGCGCACGAGCTCGACCGCCTCGACGCGGTCGCCGCCGAGGAGGGCGACGGGGGAGGTGAGGAAGCGGAGCACGAGCCGCCTCGGCCTCCCGGCGGGGACGCGCGCGGCGTACTGGCGCAGCACCTCGAGGTTCCGCTCCGAGTTCGTGTCGGTCGGCTCGGCGCCGTCGAGGTCGGCCGGGTCGACGATCACGTCGGCGCCGGCGAGCTCGCCGAGCTCGATCAGCTCGGGCGTCGTGAAGGCCGCCTGGGCCGGGCCGCGCCGGGCGACCATGACGATCTCCTCGAGCCGCGAGCCGTTGATCGCGGCGATCGCCGCGTCGGTCGTGTCGGTGGCGTCGAGCTCCTCCGCGGTCAGGGCGAGCATGCGGGCGACGTCGACCGCGACGTTGCCTGCTCCGACGACGACGGCCCGCTCGACGTCGAGGTCGAGCTCGAGCTCCTGGTAGTCGGGGTGGCCGTTGTACCAGGCGACGAACTCGGTGGCGGGCCAGGAGCCGGGCAGGTCCTCGCCGGGGATTCCCATGCGCCTGTCGGTCTGGGCGCCGACGGCGTAGATCACCGCGTCGTAGAGCCGCACGAGGTCCTCGTGGAGGAGGTCGCGGCCGACCTCGACGTTGCCGAGGAAGCGGAAGCCCGGCTTCTGGGCGATCCGCTCGAAGGCCTTGGAGACGGTCTTGATCTTCGGGTGGTCGGGCGCGACGCCGAGCCGGACGAGGCCCCAGGGCGTCGGCAGCCGCTCGATCAGGTCGACCTCGACGGGCAGGTCGCCGGCGAGGAGCGCCCCGGCGGCGTAGGCGCCGGCCGGCCCCGATCCGACCACGGCGACGCGCAGCGGGCGCTCGTTCCCGTTCGAGCTCATCGACAGAAGATGCTAGTGGCCGTGCCGTCCGAGCGGCGTCCGGGGAAGGCCGCAGCCGGTGCGGGAAGGGACCGGACTGAACGGCGCCGCCCCCGGCGGGCGTTCCGGCCGCCCGCGCAAGTAACAACTTGTTACTAGCCGGGTTCGGGAATCCTGGAAAGGGCCGCGGCGGACGGCGAGGGACCGGACTGAGGCGGCATGCCCGCGCCTGCCCGAGAGGACCGAGGTTAGCGCGGGCCGCGCTAACCGAGGTCCGGATCCACGCGGCCGGGGACGCGGAGCGCCACCGGCCGCGCCACGGTCCAGTCGCTCAGACCCGGCTACGAGCGAACGCCTGCGCGCGGGCGCGACCGCGCTCGCGTCCGTGCGCGAGCCGTCTGCCGAGCCGACCCGTCAGCCCGAGGCCACGCACTGAAGTCCGCAGGACTTCAGTGCGAGCAACCGCTGCCGCAGCCGGCGCCGCTCTCGGGCGCCTCGCCGTCGGCCACCTGGAACGATTGGCCGCAGCCGCAGGAGGAGACGGCGTTCGGGTTGTCGATCTTGAACCCCGCCTCCTGGATCGTCTCGAGGTAGTCGACGGTGGCGCCGGCAAGGTACGGCGCGCTGAAGGGATCGACGACCACCTTCACGCCCTCGCACTCGAACTCGTGGTCCCCGTCCTGGGCGCCGCGGTCGAAGCCGAGGCCGTACTGGAAGCCGGAGCAGCCGCCGCCCTCGATGGCGACGCGGAGCACGGAGACGTCGGACTCCTCCGCCATCAACGCGAGGATCTTCTCCGCCGCCGACGGCGTCAGCGACACGACCTGCTCGCTTCGCTCCTGGATCTCCATCCGATTCGCATCGTAGCAACGAGCATCGCCGCCGCCTTGTTCCCCGGGCGCAGGTGTCCCGACTTTGTAACACCCGCCTCAGGCTTGGCTAGGCGCGATTCTCTCCCGCTCGTGCAGCCTGCCGGATTGATAACGTCACCCGTTCGGTGGGTGGTTCCGTCGCTCGCACGGGTCGAGAGGAGACGCGCCGCTAGATGCTGCGTGACTGGCTGCCGTTCCTCATCTACGGGCTGATGGCGCTCGCCATCCCCTCCTCGATGCTCGTGATGTCCTTCGTCTTCGCGCAGCGGCCCGCACGGAGGACGCGGGCGCGCGTCATCCCGTTCGAGTCCGGCGTTTCCAAGGGGCAGATGAAGCCGCAGCGCTTCACGGTGAGCTTCTACCTCACTGCGATGCTCTTCATCGTCTTCGACATCGAGATCGTGTTTCTCTACCCGCTCGCCGTGCAGCTGCACGCGCTCGGCTGGTTCGGGTTCGTGGAGTTCGCGTTCTTCATCCTGATCCTGCTCGTCGCCTACGTGTACATCTGGCGCAAGGGCGCGCTCGAGTGGTGACGAGCTGATGGCGAAGCGCCTGCGCGACTACGGCCTCCAGTCCGAGCGGCTGCTCTGGCCGACGAAGGGGCCGTCGAAGTTCGAGGAGGAGCTCGGCGTCGACGAGCTCGAGCGGGCGCTCGGCCTGACGACCCTCGACAAGGCGGTGCGCTGGGCGCAGACGAAGTCGATGTGGCCGGACACGTTCGGGCTCGCCTGCTGCGCGATCGAGATGATGTCGATCGTCGGCGCGCGCTACGACCTCGCCCGCTTCGGCATGGAGGCGTTCCGCTCCTCGCCGCGCCAGGCGGACCTGCTGATCGTCTCCGGCCGGGTCTCGCACAAGATGGCCGAGCCGCTGCGCCAGATCTACGACCAGATGCTCGAGCCGAAGTGGGTGATCGCCATGGGAGCCTGTGCCAGCTCGGGCGGCATGTTCAACAACTACGCGATCCTCCAGGGCGTCGACCGGATCGTCCCGGTCGACATCTACGTCCCCTTCTGCCCGCCGCGGCCGGAGGCGCTGATGGAGGGG